>Ga0065721_10003789_pt1 | contig 82627 bp, 63 predicted proteins | sample Mesricmetagenome_FD_59108 | JGI IMG/M metagenome (GOLD analysis project Ga0065721, IMG submission 59108) | Mesophilic microbial community from rice straw/compost enrichment Sample: eDNA_1 v2 (version 2) | ecosystem: Engineered > Solid waste > Grass > Composting > Bioreactor | place: USA: Davis...
GCTGCGGGCTGGAGACCTTTTGGTTTTATTCATCCCTGCCGTGTGGCAGGAGCAAACGAAAAACTCCAGCCCTCTTTTTCAAATCCTGTGGGATGGCTGTGATTCAAAATCAAATAATCGTTACTCGCGTGCGGACCGTGTAAGGCAGCCCCATCGCATCAATAACCAGGCTCGCGTCCTTCGAGCTGGGGCCCAGCGAGACGAACAGAACCTGATCCTCATCATGTTTCAGAATCGGCTGCAAAGCCGCCTTCAGCATCGCAATCCGCATCTCATCCAGGGGGCACTCGAAAACCGAATACTGAAGTCGAACACCGAATCCTTCCAACGCCCGCGCGACGCGTCGCAATCGCTTGGGATCGCTGATGTCATAGCTGACGAGGTATCGGATTCTGGGCATTCAGTAGTCGCAAAGCTGCGACGGTCAGAGACCGCCGCAGAGTTATCGTGTTGTAAATCCGTGATAAGTCACGGCCTCGCCGCGAACAAATCTCCAGAGCTGGCGGCCCTGCACTTCAAACATCCGGCGATAGGCCATCTTGTAGCTGAACTCCGGATGGCTCACCTCCGTGTCGAGGCGACGAAACCATGCCTCCCAAAACGCCTTTCGCCCACGATCGTTCAGAAACGTGCCGTTCGCGTTTCGCATGAAATCCTCCGGCCCGAGCTCGCCACGATTGATCAATGAAATCGCCACACTGTCTGCCGTGAGCGGACGAAACTCCTCCATCAGATCGAGCGCCAGTGCCGGGCGCCCATAGCGTGGCTGATGCATGAATCCCAGGAACGGATCAAGCCCCACCGCATGGCACACACCCGTCAATTCCTTCGCCAGCATGGAATATCCCATCGAAAGCAACGCGTTCACCGGATCGCGCGGTGGACGGCGATTTCGCCCGCGCCAGTCAAATTTCCAGTCGTCCCGCTGCTTGAGCATCGATTCAAACTGCTCGAAATAAATTGCCGCGGCGTTGCCTTCAATTCCCAGAAGCTCCGTCATGTCGCGCGCCGATTCCGTCGCGTCGCGAAAGTTCGACATCAGCTTCGTGATGCGATCCGGCACGTCTCCATTTCGCATCAGCATCACCCGTTGATTATGAATCTTGGCGCGGATCACTTCGCGTGCGAGCTGCAGCCGCACGCCCGGCAGTTCGAACAACCGATACTGCCCACGCCGCGCATCCACACCACTCGCAGGCAATCCGCGCAACATGCCGATGAATCGTCCCGCCGGACTGAAATAGGCGACGTCAATTCCGAGATCGAGACACGTCTCAACCGCCTGGGCGGTGAACTGAATGGCGCCGAAACAATAGATCGCTCGAACCTGCTGGCCTGGAATTTTCCGAACCTCTTCGCCCTTCACGCTGACGATCAATTGTTCGCCGCGCTGTCCGACCTGCGCGCCCGGCGTCTGAATCACGATCACCTCGCCATCATCATGTTCCGGACGTGGCGGTTCCAACGTGGGCGGTTGTTTGCCGGATTCAGCCGCGAAGTCGAGTGCTTCCAGAATCCGATCGCGAACTTCGTCTTCCGATTGCTTGATGAATCCGAAGTCGAGTTGACCTTCGAGCGGAGCCTTCTTCTTTGACCTGGCCCACCAGAGTGATTCGTTCGGCAGGCAGATCGGATATGCGGAGCAATAAAGACAACGCGCATCATTCTTCAGTGGCGGAGGACAGCTACCGGAGCGGGCAATCTCCTTGGCCTGCCGTATTGATGTCCGCACTTTCTCAAACAGCTCCTCGGTGAGCTCGACAGGAACACGCCGTTTGTCCGCTGCGTAATAAATGGCACCGCGAACAGCATTCACACCGTGTTCACGCAGCAGCAGCGCGTGAGCTGCTACCTGCAAAGCATCGGGCTCCTTTGCCTGCCGTTCTCCTTCACTGCCCCTACGAGCAGAGCCGCGCTTGTAGTCGATGATTTCGGCGCCGTCCGGACCCCCTTCCACAATGTCCACCACGCCGATCAGCCCAAGAGATTCACTCTCCAGGCGAAGGCTGCGAAGCCGGGCACCTTCCGGCAAACCCAGTTCCCTGGAATCATCCAGCTTCGATGGCACATCCACGTTGCGATGAACGAGCGATCCCGAGACTGTATCTGCGTTCTCTTGAAAAATATTTTCTACCCACTGGAAGTAAAACAGCCGCGGGCAATAAATGAAGTTGTGCAGATTGCGCACCCCCATCCTCGGTTGCTCTTCCAATGAACCATCCGTGCGCAATGCAGATTCGCTCATGGTCAGTCGGGCATGAGGTTAACTTTTAGCTTTCCATTTGGCCAACCGGGCGGCGTTGATGGATTCAATGCGTTTCCACTGATATGCTTTTACTGTTCCCCAAAAGCTTTTGCTGTGCAGCAAAGGAACTGGTGCAGCCTTGTCCTCCGGCAGTGTAGCGGTTGTCCATTCTTTTCCTAACCACTCCAGGTTCAGTTTACCTGCGAGATCCACCAGCCCTGCGAAGTCGGCAAAGAAATTGGGATTCGTGGTGTCTGTAATGGACGACTCGCCATCGCTGACGGTTAACTTGGGAGGGTTTTTCTCGCCGAACTTCCGTTTCTCGCGAGCGGAAAGTGATCCGTACTTTTTATCCCGCTGTGTGCGTAGCCGAGGATAAATGCTCCAGACTTTGGGATCGGCAATAGCGCGAAGTGCAAGATTGATGGCGGCATTGATGTCAGATTGAACGATAGCTGGCTGGAGATCTGCATCGTTTACACGGTCAACAACAGGCACAAAGATCGGACCGACGGAGGCCGGGAGAAGTAAAGTCCGTTTTGGACATTTGCCGGGGCGTTTTTCCTCGGCCCACTTTTTCTCCAAATCCGCCTGTGCTTGCCCAAGCAAGGCATCAAGAGCGCGTAACCGTTCGGCCTCTTCCGTGGGTTTTTGGTTTTCGTCTTGTTTTCCTGCCAACCAGGCCCATTGACCGGTTCTGGTGAAACCGGCAGCGACTTCTTCCGCGCGGAATCCGGGCACGCCACTGCGTGCGCAAAAACGCGACGAGTAGGCGGCCGGTGTTTCCAAAACCGGCAGCCCGAACACTTCGCAAAGTTGTTTCAACTTGTCGCGTACAGCGCGGTGACACCATTTCATCAATCGGGAATTCTCCCGCGGTGCACGACCTTGCGTGGCTCGGTAACGCGACAAGTCTTCAATCACGATGAAATCCGCCGGACCGATCCAGTTACCCTGTTTATCCAGAATCTTCTCATAAACACCGTGCTGGTCACGTTCGCGACGCAATAATTTCTTGTTGGCTGGCGGTGGCGCGAGACGTAACCCCAATGCCTCTGCAAGGATCATGTGTGCGGTTTGATTGACCCGCTGCTCCTTGAGATTATCGAGTTTGTCCAACAAATCTGGACAAGGATCAGGTATAGATTCATCCCGCCGAGTGGGTGGTTTGCTGCCAATCTGGCGCCGCAAAGTCTGGTTTAAAGACTGGAAACGCCTTCGTAGTTCTTCAATTTGCTCAATGCGTTCTAACGACAATCCACGTTGGCCGCGCAGCCAAACTGGCCGTTCCTCGCGATCGAGGTTCGGGCCATCCTGAGTGAGTTGATGAATCAAATTCTCATCCGTTGCGGCGGGATGCTTTTTCCAGTGCCACGAACGCCCTCGTAACGGCAATATGCGGTTGGCGATTTTTTCAAGCAGTTGCGGTATTTCTTGACGCTTAATTGAGAGCAAATCGTGAAGCAAAGAGCGTAATTTTGCTATGCGGTGTGGTTTGGTTTGGGCTCTCGCCAGCATCCATATCTCACGCATGTTATGCTCACTGGCGATTTCCCGCAGGCCTCGAAGACGTCTTTTGGATTCCTTTTCCGCAATAAACCAGCACCAACGGTGCAAACGAGAAATGCGCGATTGATATCGCCGCATCGCGATAAGCAATTTGTCGTTCTGTTCGGGGAAACTCAGATCCTTGCGCCAGCCATCTGGAAGCAACGTGAAGTGCTCTTTACCTTCGGCGTCTTTTTCAACAGCTTCCAACAGCCGCATCAATTCCGCGGTTTCGTCGGCCTCCCAATTTCGTGCTGGGCGTCCACGTTCGCCCCAGAGTTCCTCGCGGTAATCAAATGGTTCGCCTGAGTCCTCCGGATCGTTTTCATCAAGGCGACTCTTTGCACGCCAGACAAATGCGTCTTCACCGGGCAGGCGAAAGAGTCCTGAACGTTCCAGTGTTGCTCGCCATTCCTTGTTGCCGGTTTTTCCAATGAATCGAGAAGGACGCTTCAACGATGGGTCACAACTGGCGCGAAGCCTTGCAAAAGCTCCGGCGTCGCGCTGTCCCAAGTCGGTAGCGATTACAGAAAAAGAGTTAATACAGTCCCACCAAGGCTGATCAGGTTTTCCTTTCCAAGGCTCATTTGGCCAAGGCAGCCACATTGGTGTGAAGATCTTGTTCTCAACTCTTCCGGCCAATTGTTTGGCCCATTTTGTAGCTTTGCCAACTCCAGCCACCAGCTTCTCCGTGTTCATCTCAACCGGGAAAGTGAGTTGAATGTTAGTCGGTGAAGTTGGTTGAAGTGTTACCCGGCAGTTCGAGAAGTCTTGATGATCTATTTCTGGCAATCCCAACGCCTGCATCATTGGTTGTAGCCACGGAACAGATTCCAAATCTTCATGTCCATCCCGGCGCAAGGCATCCCGACGCAGTCGCGGTGCTGAGTAAGTGATGCGCACCTCAGTTGCCTCCAGACCTTTTTCAAGCTGGAGCACAATGCCACAGGTGAACGCCAGTTGGCCCGGCTGATGATCCGAACCCAGTCGCCCTTGCTTGGGGATGATGAAATAGCGCGGGGAATATTCCGCGTGCGCTGGAGTGAACCGAATTTTCCGTTCCTTATCCGCCAGTTCAAACTGATGCTCTTTGTAAAGCCGCCATGCTCTAAGCGGGTCGCTGGTATGCCACTTCTGCGTTCCGGCATCGCGCCAGATGGGTTGATATTTGGGCTGCGCTAGTGCTCGATACAGCGTGGCACTTCCGAAATCGTCCCGATGCTTGGTTTGATGTTCATTCAACACCTCAATGAGTTTTTCCGGAGTGGCTTGGCCTTTTTCGGCAAGTTTACGCCACTTCGCTTTAATCTCTTCAAAGCCGCGCAAGGTGCGCTCTTGAATTGTGTATTCGATGCGCTGCGAATTTTCGCTGGGATTTTCGGCTTCTGCTACATAACCCAGCGTGTCTGTCACCAGTTCGCGTAACAGGTTGATGCGTTCATCACCCTCAAAGCCAAAATCACTCGTGAATTCATCATCTTCTTCATGTTCGTCATCCGATTTGCCTCCACGCCCTTCTATTTCAGCCAATTTTTTCCGGATTTCCTCCGCTGCTTTTTCACGAGTCAGCGTGTCCTGGAAGTAGCGATGCGGTGACTTGATGGCTTCGATGAATGCTGCGAGATCAAAGTCAAACCAGACCGCGCGGTCTTCGTTGTTCGGTTCGCGATAGAGCGCGCGATTTGTGAAGTAATCGAAGAGTGGTTGATCTGCCTCGGTCCGGACTTCGGCGATGAAATCGGAAACGATTTCAACTGGCGCATCTTTCAGCTTGTCTGCTTTTTTTCGCAAACTTGCGGTGGTGAGTTTGAATGCCTCCCATGTTTCCGCATTTGGAAAGAGTTTGAATACTACTGCCAGTGGATATGTGCCCTTGGGTTTGCGGCCTAACCGAGGCAGGGCGAGTTTATCGCCGAGTTTGGTTAGATGTTTGGTAAAATCCTCCGTAATTGCATTCAGACTTTTAACTTTGGTGGCGGCCGATTTAAACAATCGCTCTGCTTCGCTGCGAGCTTCTGCGGCGACCATCCGTTCCTTCGGGGCTTGAGTGACAAAGCATCCGAGATCCAGTTTCTCGGCGAGTGCAGGAATTTGATTTACGTCCGCTTCATGAATTTCACGGATGGATTCGAGCATCTGGCGTTCTTGCGCCTGAGCAACGTCCTTTGGTGTTGCGTCCAGCTTTCCGTGTGGAGTGCAAAACCATGGCAGGCGTGACACGCAGAGTTGGTTCAAGTCCGATTGATCGGCCTCTTCCAATAGTTGCAGAAGGGCCTTTGCGCGCTGGACAGGTGTTGATCCATTGGGTCTGAGAATGGCGTTCGCTGAAGCATCGAAGGCGGCGTGTTCGTCGGTAATGCCAGCATCAACATTAAGCCATTTGGCAAGCCGCTTGTGCGGACCGTCATAACGAACGGCTTTGCGGTAACCATCCACCCAGTTCTCCCGAACCTGTTCGCGCCACGCGAGAGCGGCTTTTCCCTTAGGCGTGTCGGGCTGTAAGTCGGCAGCCATCGCTGCCAATGCGAGTGCGTAATAATTCACCGCGTCCTGAAAGAGTTGGTGGTGTTGCCAGAGAACGGATTGCCAATGGTCGAGTTTCTTCCATGCCGGTTTTCCGGACTCATCTTTTCCATTTGGAGTTTCAACTAAACAAACCTTTCCGAAATATATTCTGTTCATGGTGGTGAGTCTGTTTCTAAGCCGCCAAAGCGGGCAGTGCTTGAACAATTAGGTTAAGTTTGATGATTTCAGTTTCTGATTCGTGAAATGGAACGAGCAGCAAATAATGAGCACCGTTGCGGCTGATGGTCAGGAATGCCACGCCATTTCCAGGTGATAGGTTTAGCAGCGTATTGCGGTCGATTTTCTCGGATGACGCATATTTCAGAAGGACGTCGTCAATGTCTAAAATATCTGGATGCAAATCAGGCTGTTCTCCGAACACGCCAGAAAAGAGCGCGGCATCATAGCTTTCTCCATGAATTATGTGCTTCATCGCAGAGCTATCTTGGGAGATTTTTAATAACATTGCAAGAAAATTCACTCGTTAGTTGTATGGAACCGTGCTTTGCCAGATGGAAATGAGAATGACGCAGGCTAAATCTCCCAACAAGCTCTGCCCGCCTCAGACCGACGGTCGCAGTACCGAGCTGGTAACCACGCAATTTATACATGCTTACAAGCTCGGCCTCAAAACCGAGATCATGCCTTCCCAATGGCGGAAGAAAGGTGGTCAGTAGCCGTAGCCGCAAAGAGATTAGTTTATTTTGTCTCATTGCGACAATTTCTATTTCCGTCGGTCATCGGGTAGGATCCACCGCGTCCTGAAAAAGTTGGTGGTGTTGCCAGAGAGCATCCTGCCACTTCTGCGGGCGATTTCCGGATCGGGATGGAATGGCTTCCACGGGTTGGTGTTATCGCCAGTGAAAATTTCGACGTAGCTGACGCGGCCTTGATAAACGCGGTTCATGTGTTGAGTGGTTTGAGTGTGGAAATAGCTCGATACCCGATTGAAGAATCAGCCCGAGGACTGCGATCGCCGATCGATTGTCGGATTCAGGACAAAAGAAAACACCTCGGCAGGCCAGATCGCCGATTGGTCGAGTGGTTTTCATCAGTTCCTTTCTGACTCCGGGTGCTCTTTAGCAGAACCGTCCCAACACGACAATTTCATTCCTCGTCCCATTCCTCCCCACTGCTTTTCAGACGCGATGCCCCAAATCCCAGGTCCAACGCCGATCGCCTGATGATCACCAGACGCGGATTGACTGGGAGGCGAATTCCCATCAAATGCCCGCCTGGGAAAGCGGCCCGCGGGAATGGCAAAGCGGCAGCTTTGCCCTACCGGGGAATGATTGACAGCCTTCGCGTCCTTCGCGTCTTTCGCGTGAGGCTTTGTGGCGGATGAAGAAATTTTTGCGGTTACTGGACGGATCGAAACCGAGATCGAGATCGAGATCGCGATCGAAATCGCATGCGCGGCGGTCAGCAGTCTGCGTTCCGGAGGAGGTAGTCAACGTGATCAACATTCCGGTTTGCGGTGAAAACCTTTTGCGCCATGCTGCGCGTGTGAAATCGCTCAGCTCTGATGAAGTCCGCAAAGCCGTCCAGGCCGCTCTGGCCGAAGATGTCGGCGACGGCGACGTCACCACACTGTCCACGGTGCCGGAAGGCGCAACGGCCGTTGCCGAGATGCGCGCGCGGGAACCTCTCGTGGCCGCAGGAATCGATTTCGCCAGGATCGCTTTCCAGGAACTTTCACCCGCCATCCACATCGAAGCCCACGCCGGCGATGGCGATCGCGTGAAGGCCAAAGGAATTCTGCTCCGAATCTCGGGATCAGCCCGCGCCATTCTCACGGCGGAACGGGTCGCATTGAATTTCGTCCAGCGCCTTTCCGGCGTCGCCACGTTGACCGCGCAGTTCGTCGATGCCATCAAGGGCACGTCCGCGCAGATTCTCGACACGCGCAAAACGACTCCGGGCTGGCGGAGTTTTGAAAAGTATGCGGTGGCCTGCGGCGGGGGGACGAATCATCGGTTCGGCCTGTTCGATATGGTGTTGATCAAGGACAATCATCTCGCTGCGCTGCGTGATGCCACGCCGAATGCGATCGCCGCGGCTGTTCAAGGGGCGCGCAAATTGTATCCGGGACTGAAGGTGGAAGTGGAGGCCGACACGCTGGAACAGGTGGATCAGGCGGTTGAAGCAGGCGCGGATTTCGTGCTGCTCGACAACATGACGCTGGCACAGCTGCGACAGGCGGTTCAAAAATGCAAAGGCCGCTGCAAAACGGAGGCGAGCGGCGGCGTGAATCTCGTCAGCGTCCGAAGCATCGCGGAGACGGGCGTGGATTTCATTTCCGTCGGCGCACTGACGCACTCGGCGCGATCGGTGGATGTGGGGTTGGATTTTCAAGCGTGATGCGTGAAGGCGTGACGAGTGAATACGTGATACGTGAGGAATGAAGGCGTGAAGGCGCCAAATCGAAAGCTGAAAACTGAAAACTGAAAAGCTGAAACCGCCGAACTCAAAACTCAAAACCCAAAACTAACACTCAATTTCGATGACAACTGACGCACAGATTCTTGCGGCGCTGCGCAATGCGGGGAATGGCTCCGTTTCGGGCGCCGAGCTTTCCCAGAAGCTTGGAATCAGCCGCGCCGCCATCTGGGCGCGCATCGAGGAATTGAGAAAGGTGGGCTACGAAATCGAGGCGGGACCGCATTTCGGTTATCGCCTCGCGAGTTCGCCCGACGCACTTCATGCGGATGATCTCGTCGCGCGACTCGGACCGACCGATGCCATCGGCCGACACATTCAGGTTTTTCAGGAAACGACTTCCACGAATGACATTATCGAGAAACTCGCGCGCGACGGTGTGCGGGAAGGCGCGGTGGTGTTTGCCGAGTCACAAACCAAAGGCCGCGGACGTCTCGGACGACGCTGGATGTCGCCGTCGGGAAAAGGACTCTGGTTCTCGGTTCTGTTGCGACCGCAGCTTCGGCCACAGCAAAGCACGCAGCTCACGGTGGCTGCGGCGACAGCTCTCGCCCGCGCCATTCAGCTGACGGCCAGGATTCGGCCCGACATCAAATGGCCGAACGACATTTTGATCCGGCGACGCAAAGTGGCGGGCATCCTCACCGAGTTGAACGCGGAACTGGATCAGGTGAAATACATCGTGCTCGGCATCGGTGTGGATGTGAACCTGGCGGCGAATGAGTTTCCGGCGGAGCTGAAGGCCGTTGCCACTTCGATTCGTGCCGAAACTGGAAACGAAATTTCCCGTGCGGAACTCGCTGTGACTATTCTTCGTGAGCTGGACCGGGATTACACACGAGTGCGAAACGGAAAGTTCGCGGAACTCGCCGATGACTGGGAGGCGCAGTGCTCCACCATCGGGCAGAACGTGAGCATTCGCATGGGCGACCGCGTGATTCGGGGACGCGCGGAATCGCTGAGTCCGGAGGGCGCGTTGCTGGTCCGCACGGAACACGGGCATCTTGAGCCGATCATTGGCGGCGATGTGACGTTGGAAAAATAACCCACCGAAGTTTGAGTTTTGAGTTTTGGGTTTTGAGTTCAGTGTTTCAGGTTGTCAGCATTTCCGTTTTCAGCTTTCGCTTTTCAGTTTCTCAGCATTTCACTGTTTCAGCTTTTCCGCCTGTCAGGTTTTCCGCCTTTGCCCATCCTCTTCCGCACGAACAAACTTGTCTGGAATCTGAATTGGGCGTAATCAGCGGTTCGCAATGATTCTTCTCTTCGACATCGGCAACACGAATACACACGTCGGACTCGCGAACGATCGACGGATTGTGCAGCAGCGCGACATTCCGACGGCGGAACTCAGGAACGGCAGCGTGCGCGATGAGCTGATGGATTTTGTCGGACGCAACCGCATCGAAGGCGCAGCGCTGTGCAGCGTGGTTCCAAAGGCGACTCCGCTCGTGTTGAAGGTCGTGTGGCAGCTCTGGAAGCTCGACGCCCTTGAGTTGACACCCAAAACGCTTCGCATCGTGGGCATCGATTATCCCAGGCCCAACAGCATCGGCCCCGACCGCCTCGCGAATGCGGCGGCGGCGTGTCATCACTTCGGCGCGCCTTCGGTGGTGGTCGATTTCGGCACCGCGGTCACGTTCGACGTCGTGAATGGCAGCTGCAACTACGTGGGTGGCATCATCGCGCCCGGACTGGCGGCAATGACCGATTATCTGCACGAGAAAACCGCCCTGCTGCCACGGATAAAAATTCGCGAGGTGACGAGCCCGATCGGAAAGAGCACCGAACATGCGATGCTGGTTGGCGCGGTGCATGGCTATCGCGGACTCGTTCGCGAACTGATTCGGGAACTGAAATTGGAACTGGGCGTGAAGCGGCTGCCGGTCGTCGCGACGGGCGGTTATGCCAGGTTGATCGCTTCAAAGTTGCCGGAAATTTCCGCAGTGGAACCGAATCTGACACTGGAAGGATTGCGTTTGGTTTACACGGCGAACGCCTCCGCTGCATCGGTTCGGCAACCATCGAAAAAACAGCGAGCTGCATAGCGCAACACTTGGGGACTGTTCATTGCAGGACTGCCGGAACGATCAGGTTGAGATTTCGATGAACCGGCAGGTTCGCCCTACCAATGTTTCGCTCGGCAGGCAAAGCTGCCGCTTGCCGCATTCTCTGCTATGGCAACTGCAGCCGGTAATAGAACTGCGGCAGTGACGAATCGATCGGGTTTGTGAGATTGAACGATCCGTTGGCGTTGAACTGGTTGGTCGAAATGCGCGACCAGTTCTCGATCGGCAATGCAATGTTCGTTGTGCCAAGCACGTAGTAGGAACCGCTGGGAATTCCACCATCGCCGCTCAACACCAGATCGTTGCCAACCGCATAGACATTCGTAATTCCCGGCGGATTCGGAGGAGCGATCGAAGTCACAACAAGCCGGATCTGACCGGGCGTCGATGTGTTCAGCACGCAGTCGAAACCTTCCGGAGTCGTGCCGAGCTGCAACGCCCCAATGGTCATCGCACCGCCGCTGGTGAACAGCGTGTAAGTTCCCGCAGCGAAACCGGAGCTGGCGTTGACATGGATCGTTCCTGCGGCGGACAGTGCGCCATTCACAACCACCTGATCGCTTGTGGCGCCGAGGTCGAACACGGTGATGGCGCCGCTCTGAAGCGTGAGCGAACTGCCGAATGTGAGCGTTCCGATCGGATCACCCGGCCTCAACGTCGCATCGTTTTCAATCGTGGTGGCGCCGCTGATGAATCCATTGCCACCGAGCGTGGCTCCGCTGCGGACGGCGACCGTTCCCGAACCTGTCGCACTGCCGGTTTCGTTGTTCGCGAACAGCATACCGTTGCTGACAATGGTTCCGCCGGTGTAGGTGCTGCTGCCGGTGAGTGTGAGCCTGCCAGTTCCAACCTTGTGCAACACGACCGCGCTGGTGGCGACCGCGGTGTTGCTTCGAATACTGCCGTTGAAGGTGGAATCGACGTTCGCGCCGCCGATCTGATACGTCGTGTTGCCGGTGCCGGCATTCGATTGCGGTCCGGTCAGAGAACCTGTTCCAGCGATTTTACCGAGGCGAATCGTGTTTCCGGCATTTCGCGGTTGGAGCGTTCCATCCACGGAAAAAGTCGGAACGAGCGAACCGAACGTGTTCCCACTGCTGTTTGCGGAGAAACGGAGCGTTGCACCAGAAAGCACATTGATGGTGCCCGTGAAGTTGTCGAATTGCGCCGAGGTCGTTCCGCCCATGCTGACGCCGCTCGACAGATTCAACACGCTGTTCGTGTTTCCAGAGAACAGATTTCCGCTCAGGGTATTGGCCAGGCCAGGCGAGGAGATCGTTCCGCTTTGATTCGCCGGAACGGTGATGCTGCCGGTGTAGTTGTACGACGGCGAGCTGGGAGGCAGGTTGAATGTGCCTCCGTTGGTCAGGGTGAGACCGCCCGTGTTCAACGCGGCACCCGTGCCGAGTGTTATCGCGCCGCCGCCGATTACCACGCCGCCGCTGAAACTGCTGTTCGTGCTGTTGATGGTCAATGTTCCCCCGCCCTGCTTCACCATCGTGCCGTTGCCCGTGTGAATTGCCACGGTCATCGCGTCGGTCGGATTGGCGTAGATCAATGTTCCGCCAATCGAAATCGGCCCGGGCAGATTGCCGTTCACGGAAATGCCATCGCCGACCTGAAGCGAACCGGCGGAGATTGTTGTGCCGCCAGTGAATGTGTTTCCGCCGGAGTTTGCGAGTGTCAGTCTGCCGCTTCCGCTCTTGGTCAGAGTCATGGTACCGGACAAAGCTCCGGTTCCGATGATGGTGTAGTTCAGACCGGCATTCACCGTCATGGCTGCAGGCGCGGCGATGATGGAAAGGTTGATGGGAGGCGTGACGGAACCTGAGTTATTGAACAGTACCGTGTCGCCCGGATTGAACGCGCGCGATGAACCATTTGTTCCAAGCCAGTTCAAAGCCGAAGCGTTCCAGACGTTCGCGACGCCATCGCCGATCCACGTAATCGACTGCGGCACGGTGAAGTTGGTGCTGACGACCCGGATCGTGCCGTTGTTGTTCAGTTCGCCCGTGTACCACATGCGATCCGATGCCAGCGGGGGCAAAACGAGATTCGTGAATCCGCCCGCATAATTTCCGGCGTTGAAAATCTTGAAGCTGTCGCCAATCGCAAGCGTGCCATTCAGATTCGTAACCACCAGCGTTCCACCGTAGGTGAGTGTGCTGGAAACGCTCAGCAGATCCTTCGTTCCGGCGGTGCGGTTGATCTGAATGAATGTGGTGCTGCCACCGGCGAGGGTGACGCTGTTGTTCACGGTCAATGTGCCGATGGCCGGGCTTCCGGGTGAAATCGTCGCGCCGGCATTCACCGTGACCGCGCCGCTGATGATTCCATTCCCCGCAAGCGTCGCCCCCTCGTTCACGGTAACCGAGGCCGTTCCTGTTCCACTTCCGCTCGTGTTATTCACGGTCAACGTCCCGCCGTTCACGATCGTTCCGCCCGAGTAGGTGTTGGCGCCGGAGATCGTCCAGTTGCCGGTTCCGACTTTCGTGATTGTGTTCACGCCATCGGCGAGGATGCGTCCGGCGAAAACGGCGTCCTGATTGTTCCATCCGATCCGATAGCTGCTGCCGCTGGAACTGGAGTTGCCTGGTCCGATGCGGGAATTCGATGTTCCACCCAGCGCGCCGATTTCAATCGTTGTCGCGCTGCCGGAGCGAGTGATCACCACGTTGTCGTTCAGGAACAACGTCGCACCCGCGTAGCCGGCGGTGTTCGCAATGCGGAATTCGGAATTGGCGACACGGCCGCTGATGTTGATCAATCCCTGGAACGCAGACCAGTTGCCGCTCATCGTTCCGCGCACATAATCCACCTCGAGGTTCAAGGTGCCGGATCCGCTGAGCGGAGCGCTCAATGTGTAGCGCGGCGGCGTCAGGAGCGTGCCGGTTTCGCCCTCGGGCACGATCATCGGCCGGCTGAAGTTTCCATATTCAGGAGAAGTGCTTCCGCCGTTGCCGAACAGCTTCAGTGTGCCACCCTGGAAAGTGACGCTCCCGGAACCGAGGGAATAGTTGTTGGCCGTGACGGTTCCGCCACCGGCCGGACCGTTCAGTGCAATGGTTCCATCCTTGATTACAGTTCCGCCGCTGTAGTTGTTGCCTGCGGACAAAGTCAGCGTGCCGGGGCCGATCTTGATCAGCGCGCCGGAACCGACGTTCGTTCCGTTCCACGTCAGATTTGCCCCGGAGTTCTGCACTTCAATCGTTCCGCCGACGTCGCCCAATGTTGCGCCGCGATTCACCGTCACTGAACCGCCGGTGTAACGCAGCGTTCCATTCAGGAGCTGCAAATTCGAAGGATCGGCTTCAGCGGCGCCAATCGCGCTGGGCGATCCGCCGTTGGCCAGTTGCGGCACTGAAACAACTCCGCCACCAATCACCACCGGGCCGGTGAAGTCGTGTGAAGTTCCGGTGATCGTCAGGGTTCCAGCGTTGGTTTTTGCAAGGCCGGTTGTGCCCGTGATTCTGCCGCTGCCTGCGAACGTGTAGTTCACGTCCGCCTCCACAAGAACCGAGTTCGGAGTAAGAACACCGCTGAGATTCACCGACGGTGTGGTCGAGCCGGTGTCGTCAAACGTCACGTCGTCGAGGAACAGGAATCTGTCCGGCGCGCCTTCATTGAGCCAGAGCGCGTTCGTGCCGGTGTCCCAGATGTTGTTCACACCATTGCCGGCCCAGACGAGACTGGCAGGCGGGCGTCGCGCATCGATGACGATTGCGATCTCGCCCGGTGGATTGGTTAAGGTGCCACTGACGCCGGAGATCGTCAGGTTGGCCAGGCTGCCGCTCAGAGTTCCGGTGTATTTGAACAGCGTGTAAACGCCGTTGCCTGGAAGTCCGTCGAGCAGTGAAACGCGGATTGTATTGACGCCACTGAGGTTCAGGTTGCCGACGATGTGAATCGCGTCGTTGGACTTCAGAGTGCCCGTGGGATCATCGGAGAGATCGAAGCGGTTCGTGACGCCACCGGAGAGTGTCAGATGGTTTGTGATCGTAAGTGTTCCCGGAGAACCCACACCGCCGCCCGGCACAATGCTTCCGCCGGAGAACACAGTGACTCCATTACCGAGCGTGCCATTGCCGCCGATGCTTCCACCGCTGCGCACGGTCACGGCGCTTTGGCGAAGCGAACCATGAACGAGAACCGTTCCGTTGCTGACGATCGTGTTCCCTGTGTAACTGTTGGTGTTGTTGATCGTGAGCGTGCCCGTGTTCGTCTTGAACAACGACATCGTTCCCGACAACGAACCAGGCCCGCTGAAGGTGTAGTTGCGTCTGGCATCCACGAGAACCGAAGCGGGCTGAAGCATTCCAACGATGTTCACAGCAGGATTGGTGGAGCCGGTATCGTCGAACGTGACTGCATCGCCGTTGTGGAACCGGTACATCAGCGAGATGCCATCGTGCCAGTTGTAGTCTTCAAGGTGATTCCAGTTGTTGGCAATGTCATCGCCGCGCCAGATCGGTTTGTAGCCTTGCGCCGACGGCGTGAAGAACAGGTTCATTGTGCGCGTGAACGACTCGCCATCGTTGTCATTCACTGTGAACTGGAAACTGGCCGGGCCATTCAGCCCCGGGTTTGGCGTGAACTGCGCGAAATATCCGTTGATGAGGGTGACCGTTCCGTTGGTCGGATTTCCAACGCTCCAGAACGGATTCCGGTTCAACACCACCCAGCCGCGCGTGAACTGGCGGAGATCGACCACGACGTTGGTGTTCATGCGCGCGATGCCGTGCGGTTCTGCGAGCCAGTTCAGATAATCCTCAAGCCGCGTGTAGCCGGAACCGCTCGGGCTCGGATCGTTGTTGTTGGCGACGGCGGGATTGGATCCGGTTCCGTTCTCCCAATAGTCGGGCATGCCGTCGTTGTCAGAATCGGTGTAAGGCGTCCCGTTGCGAATGACTCCAGGGCCGTTCATCGGCGGAAGCAATTCCGACGTGATCGTTCCGCCAAGCGTTCCCCATGAGATCAGTTCGGTGATCATTCGTTCATCCACGCTGTCGCGGCGGAATGATGGTCCGACGTCGCTGATCGCAAGTTTGAGCGCGGTCAACGGAGAGTAAGCAGTCGTGATCGGGTACGGATACGGAGCGGCCTTGAGATCCATGGTGCCGTAGTTCGCGAACGGCAGTTCGGCTCCGTCCAGAATTCCGTTTCGATTGCCGTCGTACCAGTTGTTCGAGGCGTAGATGTGGAAGTTCAGGTTGCCGCCGCCGATTGCAGTCGATCCGCTCGCGGGACCGCGGATGAAGTAATTGTTGAACATGTTCACGTACGAATCTCCCGCGGAATCGCCGCCCATGTTGTAGCCGATGGTTTCCCAGTTGCAGACGATGTTGTTCACGAATTCGTTCGTGAACTTGACCTTCGGATTGCGGGTGTCGTTGTCGATGTAAAGGCTGCGCAGGATGCTGACGCCTCCGGAAGCCTGGACCAGTCCGCCGGCGGAATGTGTCTGGAGTCCCTGGGAAATGATGCTCGACTGGATGCTGATATTGGAGACGTTGCCGTTGATGGAGAATGTTTCGTCGCGTCCCCAGCTCACGGCAATGTGATCGAAGATCATGTTGTTGCCGTTCGCGATTCCGATTGCGTCAGTCCCGCTGTCACCCTTGATGCCCTGCCGCACGCGAATGAACCGGGCGATGTTGTTGTGCGAGCCGGAGAATGACAGTCCGTTGCCGTAAATTGTAATGCCATCACCGGGAGCCGTCTGGCCTGCAATCGTGATGTTCGGTTTTGGCGCATAGCGCGGCGCCTTGTAATCGATCACTCCGCCCACGTCGAAGATGATGGTGCGTCCAGAAACGCTGACCGCGTCGCGAAAGGAACCGGGGCCGGAGTCGTTTGTGTTGGTGACACGATAAATCGTTCCGCCTCGTCCGCCGGTGGCGAACTTTCCGAACCCTTCCGCGCCGGGAAAAGCTGGAAGCTGGGCTGAAACCCATTGAGGCATTGTGATGATCGCCAGGAAGAAAAGAGAACGCTTCAGCATGCCAACAGAGGATTTGAACGTCATAGTCATCACCGCACCCCGGGCAGTCTGCTTCGGGGAAAACGCAGCCGTCAGCCTACATCAGCCACGATCCGCCAGTCCCTCCAATTTTCGGCACGAAACAGTGTTAATTGTGCACAACCCCGACGGTTGAATGCTCAGAGCGATCCACAGCGGCGCGAGGTTTCCCGTCCGAATCTTTTCGCCCAGCCGTGCGCACACTGCCGTCCACGAGCTGATTCAAATATTCCTCCAGCCGGGTGTAACCGCTCGGGCCGATTGCATTCCGGTCGTCAGGATTTTCCGGATCGAGCCCATTCGCCAGCTCCCAGGCATCCGCCATTCCATCACGATCCAGATCAGGAGCTGCGGTGCCGGATGCCATTGTTCCGGGACCAAACATCGGCGCATCCATTTCGTTCGTGATGATCTGACCGAGCTTTCCGGCCGACAACAGTTCGGCAATCAGCCGTTGATCGACGGAATCCCGCCGGAGAGAAGCGCCTGCACTGGCGATCACATGTTTGAGGGCATCGTTTGCAGTGAGGACTTTCACTTCTGGATACTCAAACGCCTTTTCCTCCCAGCTGACCACGCCGTAGTCGTCCTTCTGAATCTCAACGCCGTTGAACTCGCCATTGCGATCGCCGTCGAATTTGTTGCCTGTTGCGAAGATGCGGAAGTTTAGGTTTCCACGTGTGAACGGCGGAGTTCCGGTGTCGGGGCCTGCGATGAAATAGTTGTTCACGACATTCGCCCAGGACGGACCCGCCGAGTCACCGAGAATGTAGCAGCCACCTTTGCCCCAGTTGTAAACAACGTTGTTCACGTACTGGTTCATTCCCTTGACCTTTGGATTGCGAGTGTTGTTGTCGATGTAAAGCGTCCGCAAAATGCTCACTCCACCGCTGGTCTGGATCAGGCCGCCGGCAGAATGATGTTGGAGTCCCTGGGCAACAATGCAGTCCTGAATCGTCACATTTGTCGCCGCGCCGTTGATTGAAAAATTCTCGTCGCGTCCCCACGAAACCGAGACGTGGTCGAAGATCAGATTTTTTCCATGCGCAAGGGTGACGGCATCCTTTCCGGAATCGCCCTTGGTTCCCATGCGAAACCGGATGTGTCGCACGATGGCGTTATCCGCTCCCGAAAATGAAACCCCGTTTCCGTAAATACAAACGCCGCCGCCGGGCGCAGACTGTCCCGCGATGGTGATGTTCGGCGAAACAGCGACGCGGCTGGTGAGACGGATGACTCCACCCACTTCGAAGACCACGGTGCGGTTTGGCTTGCTGACAGCGTCACGAAATGATCCGGGGCCCGCGTCGTTCAGAGTCGTCACATGATAAACCTCGCCTCCGCGGCCACCTCGTGCGAAACGTCCGAAGCCTTCCGCGCCGGGAAATGCGATGAGACTGGAATCGGCCGCCCGCACCGTTGCGGCAAAGGAAAGTGAGGACAGAAGAACTGACGCGGACAACAGAAATTTCATAAGAGAAAAAGCCGGCGCGTGACTGGTCATTCACGCGCCGGACTCATACCACAACCACCAACCAAATTACGGATTGGGAAGAATGAGGCGGAAGAACACCGCACCATTTGCATTGTCGATCGGAAGATCGACACGATTGGTCGCGACCGATTCCACAACATCAACCCAGTTGTTGCTCAAACCGACACTCAAGCTGTTGGTCTGCACCTGGAGGGTCCAGCCGATGTGGCTTTCCGGCCAGGTAAGCGTCATCACGCCTCCCGCGACAGACGCCACGATGTTCGTCGGCGTGTTGTCCACCGGAGGCAATCCGCCGCTGACCAGCGTGATGGTGCCGTTAACAGCGATCTGATCGTCCCAGACGTAGGTTGCCGTGCCGGTGGAATCCGTCTCCGGCAGGATGGCCGGCGCTGAGAGTGTCACGCCCTTGTTGAACAGCTGGAACGTGTCTCCGTTGGCAAGATCAGGTCCGACATTTGTCACCGTGACCTGTCCGTAGAGTTCGAACGTATTGGCCACGAGTCTGTCATTCTTGGCTCCAACAGCCCGGTTCAGCTCCAGCGTGATCGGACCGTAAGCGGTCAATCCATTGGTGATCGTGAGTGTTCCGATCGGCAATCCAGGGTTGATCGTGCCATTGCCGTAATGGACTACGCTGCCAAGGATCGTTCCCGAGCCTGTAAGATCCTGGAGGCCTCCGATACTGGCCTGCAACGTCGCATCGTATCGTTGCGAAACATCGATTGCGGCGCCAGCAGCCACGACAATGTTGGACGAATTGTCGATCGAGCCGGAATCAATCAGCCGGAGGACACCTTCGCGAACGTCCGTCACTCCGGTGTAAGTGCTTATGCCCGAAAGCGTAAGCGTTCCGCTGCCAACCTTGACGATGCTCAGAATCTGGTTCACGCCGGCACCGTTGCGGATCGAGCCATCGAACGTTGTGCTCAAGCCATTGGCACCGATGTAGTGCGTCGTGGGTCCGTTGTTGTCGGACGAACTCCGACCGGACAGCACCGTATCGAAGCCGCCCATGAGTCCACCGAAGTTGTTGCTGGTGGAACCGGTGCGAATATTCAGTTCCATCGGGCCCGAACCCAGATCCCACGTGGCCTGCGAGCTGCCAGTGGAACCGTTCATGCGGACAATGCCGCCACCTGCGTTGCTGAACGTGATGGTTCCGCTGTAGTCATACATGTTGCCCGTGAGGTCGAACACTCCGGTCGTGACGGCGATCGTTACATCAGCGTTGCCGGTCACATTGCGAATGCCGGTTGCACCGCCTGCGTTGCCGCCGCGGATGATTCCGGGCACCGCCGCATGGACCGTGTTGGCAGGTTTGACAGCGCCGACCGCGAGCACGCCGCCGCCGAGCGTGATCGTTCCGGAACTTGCGCCCGAAACATTATTGATCGTGAGAACACCGTTGCTCACCACGGTTCCGCCGGCGTAGTTGTTTCCGGTATTGAGAATCAAATTTCCCGGGCCGGTTTTGATGAGGCTTCCATTACCCGTCACAACGCCATTCAGGGTCAATGCACTGAATTCATTGCTCACCGCAACTGCGCCGCCGGATTCGCCTACAGTGAATGAACGGGTCCATGTCTGATTGTCTCCGGAATATTCAAGCGTGCCGCCATCAACCAGGATGGTTCCCGATTGTCCCAAAGGACTCGACGAACCTTCGTCCGCCAGGGAACTGACGCTCACAGTGCCGCCCTTGATGGTGACGCCTCCGCTGAACAGGTTGTCCATGTCGATCGTAAGACGTCCCGAGTTGGTCTTCAGGATTCCCGTCGAGCCACTGATGGTGCCGGAGCCGCTCAGGACGTAATCGCCCGCGGCATCCACGGTGATGGACGCCGGCGCCACAACAGCGGGAATGTTCACATTGGGGTTCGCCAGTCCGACCGAATTGAAGAATACGTTGTCATTGGCGACGAAGTAATCGAGAACGCCGTTGTTCAACCAGTTGGTTGTATTGACGACATCCCAGTCATTGTTGACCGGATTACCAACCCAGACGACATCCGTCGCGGGACGGATGGTCTGAGTCGGAATGAACGCAATCGCTTTCGGGCTGCTGGTGGTGATGTTGGTCAGGATTCCTGCAGCTCCATTGATTGTGAAGCTGCTCAGGTCGCCATTGAAACTGCCTGTATAGCGGAACAGCGGATGAATGCTTCCGGCGGGACCGCTGCCGATGATATCGAGGATGTTGTCGGAACCGCTGACGTTCAGGTCACCCTGGACGACGATCAGGTCGTTGTTCGGCCCGGAAGGATCGGCGGAAAGGTTGAACTGATTGATCGCGCCGCCGGTTTCAGTAAGGGAACCATTGATGGTGAGAGTGCCGGTGATGGTGTTGCTGCCGGGATTGATGATACCGCCCGAGGCCAGCGCCACATCGCCGACGACTGTTCCGAATCCGGAAAGAGCCTGGTTGGCATTGACCGTGTAGCCGGGAGCTGCGGAAACATCGAATGTTGTGCCTGCGGCCAGCGAAATGGTGCTGCTGGCAAGCGATCCGCCAAGGACGAGGGTTCCTTCACTGATGGTGGTGGGACCCGTGAAAGTATTCGCTCCGTTCAAGGTGAGGGTGCCAGCCCCTGTCTTTCGGAGAGTGCCGGCACCGCTAAAGACGCCTTCGTGCGTGATGTTGCGGGCCACGTCGTTGGGATCGGCGGCCTTGATTGTCAAATTGCCGCCAATCGTCGCATTGCCCGCGATGGTGTAATCCGCCAAAGCTCCGAGCGTTCCGCCGTTGAGATTGATCGTGTAGGATGTGCCGGATTCGCCGACATTTCCCACCAATCCGACCTGTCCCAGATAAACCTGCCCGCTGCCGCCCAGAGTAAATGTTCCATGAACGTTCACGAGCGAACTGTCGCGAACCAGCGTGATGCCTTCCGCCCAGACAGAACCGGCCGTCACTTCAAAGAATCCGCCCATAATATTTGCCCCGGCGGAACCTGCATTGGATTGATTGCCGACAATGATGCCTTCGGGCGTGGTCGAATAAACACTGCCTCCGCGAACATAGAAGAACACCCGGCGCTCACCGCTCGTTGCGGCGTTGGCTCGATCGTTGATTGCGAACAGACCTGTGTTGGTCAGCACACCGCCGGCCACTGTGGCGGAAGCGCGCGAAGCGCCAACACCGATTTGCAGCGACGTGGCATTTACAATGCCGTTGCTGATCGTCAAACCGTTTCCGGCCGCGTGCAGCGTGCGGTTGACCGAAAACGCTCCAAGGTTGGCCACACCTCCGTTGATCAACCAACCCCGCTCGTTGTCGTTGGAACTTTCATACATGCCGCCGCCTCCCTGAAGGTCCAGCGTGCCGCCGGTCATCACAAACCGGCTGTGTCGTCCGCGCAACTGAAACGGCTCGCTGAAAACCACATTACCCCCGGCATTCGTAAATCCCATGCCGTTGTTGTTGCCGTTAAGGCCTGCGGAAAAAGGCCCAAAGTTGTTTGTCACAATGAGCGTTCCCGAAACAGAAATGCTGCTGTCGGTGCCGATGCTCGATCCTGCTGAGTTCGTGATCAGGACGACACCGTTCGGTCCAATGTTGAGAAAGCCGCCCGAGCTGGTCGTCAGCGGAGTGCCACCGAAGGCATCGATGGTGAACCCGCCGGCATTGACATTCAGTATTTTCGAGAGCGTGAGTCCGGCAAAACCTGGCGCCGTCATCGGCGCGGAATAATTCACCGTTGTCCCGTTGGTGACAACAGCAGGAATTCCCTCCGCGGGCACACCGCTGTCCCAGTTCGCTGCGGTGTTCCAGTCCCCGTCGCCGCCAGCGCCAGTCCAGATGGTTTGAGCGTGAACGACAGATGCACTGGCCAGAAGAGCTGCCAGCGCCGACAGTCCATGGATTCGGAATTGATCGGTCATCATAGTTGGTTGTGGTTTTGATTCAGCAACGAAGAAGAAAGCGCGGTCACACCTTTGCAGGTCGTGCCGAACGGCCTCTGAGTGGGACCTTCGGAATGAAAGTTGTCGTCTTGCTTCGCACCTTAAGGATCAGAGCAGCCGAAAATTTACATATACTTCCAGCTGGATGGACAGTATTCGATCCCCATCGCCGCAAATACTATCCACCAAATGGTGTATTTCGGCTCAACAACAGGGCTTTGCCTGTCCGGATTACTTCAGATACTTCACCACAGCCTCCGTCTTGGAGCTGACGTGAAGCTTTTCGTAGATGTGATGGAGGTGGGTGCGGACGGTCGCGTAGCTGAGGAAAAGTTTCTGCGCGATTTCCTTCGCGACATAGCCCTGTGCCAGAAGGGCGAGAATCTCCTCTTCACGACGGGTGAGCTGGTCCAGTTCGGGATTCTTCGCCACGTCGGGCTGCCGGAAGGACTGCACCACCTTGCGCGCAATTTCGCTGCTCATCGGCGCGCCCCCCAGCCGGATGTCGAGAATCGATTCGCGAATTTCCGCAGGGCTCGCGCTCTTCAACAGATATCCGCTCGCGCCAGCCTTCAACGCTTCGAAGATCTGATCGTTATCCTCGTTGACCGTGTAGATCATGATCTGCGTCTCGGGCAGCTGCGGTTTGAGCCGCGCGGTGCATTCGATCCCGGAACGGTCCGGAAGCCGGATGTCCATGATGACGACGTCGGGAGCCAGCTTGGGAATCTGCTTCAACGCCTTTGCCGCGGTTTCGCAGACGCAGACGCATTTGAATTCAGGGTTGTCCTGAATCAATTGGAGGAGCGTTTCCCGCATCGGGGCGTTGTCCTCGACGATCGCGATGGTGATGGGGCCTGACGGTTTGGAGGCCGATTCAGCTTCTGGAGCCATTGGATTGCGTGATGGGTTCGGACTTCAACGGAAAACGAATGCGCAACGTCGTCCCGTTTCCGGGCTGACTCTGGATTTCAAACGTGCCACCCACATTCTCAATTCTCGTGCGCATGTTCTGAATTCCGTTGCGGTCGGAGTTTTGCAGCGTCGTGGCCGAAAGTCCACGCCCGTTGTCTTCAATCGTGATGCAAAACACATTCTCCCGAACAGCGATCCTCAGCCAGACTTCCGTCGCGCGGGAATGCTTGATCACATTGTTCATCGCCTCCTTCACGGCAAGAAACAGGTCGTGCCGGATGTCGGGCGACAACGGGAATGCCGGGATCGGTTCGGCAACATCGAAGCGGCAGCAGATGTTGGTGACGCGGAAGAGCTGCTGCGAAAACTGGCAGAGATAACTGGCGAGTTTGTCGAGGGAATCGTTTCTGGGATTGACGGTCCAAAGAATGCCGTCGAGTTCGCGAACCAGCTCGCGCGCGCCGGTTTTCACCTGGGAGAGATTCCGGCTGCGACGCTCTGCCGGCAGCGATTCATCCGCCGACATTTCCGCCAACAACGCGAGCTGGGTAAGGCTCGCGCCGAGATCATCGTGAAGGTCACGGGCGATCCGCGCGCGCTCCTTCTCCAGCGCCTGCTGCTGCTCCAGGCGAACCAGCTTCATTCGAAGCCTGCGATGCGACCAATACCTCACCACGACTGCGATCAGGATCACGGCGATGGCAATCGTTGAAGCACGGAACCAGCTCGTCTGCCACCATGCCGGCAACACGGCGAGCGCCAGGTCGATTCCCCTTTCGTTCCAAACTCCGTCATTGTTGCAGGCCATCACGCGCAGCCGGTAGTTCCCGGGCGCAAGCTTCGGATAGCTCACCCTTCTCACCGAGCCGGATTCCACCCAGTCGGAATCGAATCCTTCCAGCCGGTGACGCACCTGAACTTTTTCGGGTGCAGCGAAACTGAGAACTGAAAATCCAAATTCGAGTTTTCGAATGCCCGGTGGAACCTTGAGCTGCCGGATCAACGGCAAAGGCCGGTTGTCTGCGATGCATTCGTTCAACACCACGGGCGGCGGACGCTGGTTCGTGTGTTCGTCCGTGTCCACCTTCAAAAGGCCCTGTCGCGTGGCAAACCACAGTTGTCCACCGGATGATCTGGCCGCGGTCGGCTGATATCCTCCAAGACACGACACGCTGGCAATGCCGTCACTCCGGCCAAGGGCGATCGAATGCACGCGATCCTCCTCGCCACGTGCAACCGCCAGCAGCGCTTCCCTTGAAATGTGAAACAACCCGGCGGGCGATCCGAACCACATTCTGCCGCGGTTGTCCATCAGCAGCTGGAAAATGGCATTGGCCGGCAACCCCTGTTCCTGCGTGATTCGGACAAACCGGTCTCGCCACAGAACAAACAAACCGCCGCCGCTGGTTCCGATCCACGTCACATTCTCCGAATCCACAAAGATGGTGCGAATTGATCCACCGCTCCATCCGTCCGCAGCATCGAATCGCCGGAATTTCCCATCCTGAAACTTCAACAATTCTCCCGCCTCAGTCCCGATCCAAATGCCGCCCGCTGTGGATTCTGAAATCGCCCGGACGTTGTCCGCCGAAAACCCATTCTCACGTGTGAAATGTGTCGCCGATTCAGGACGTCCGTTTCGGAATCGCACCAGCACGTCCGGATTGGCGCCCACCCAGATGTCTCCGTTCCGGGCGCGAAACACGACGTGAACGTCCTTGATCAGATCCTCGGCAACGCGTTGAGGCGGCGTTTCCGAATCCGTTTTCCAGAAATACAGCCCCGTTCGCGTGCCGATCCACGTGTCGTTTTGAGCATCGGTTTCGACAGAAAACACCCGCAACGGCGGCCAGTCCGGTCGTTGCGTCAGGATTTCAAGCCGTCCCTGATTGAGCCGCGCCAATCCGCCGTCACAGTTTCCAATCCACAAACGGCCCAACGCGTCTTCCGCAACCGAATAGCTGATGTCGTCCGCGAGTCCACTGCGGGCATTCAGAAAATCGAAGATTCGCGGTCGCAGTCGATTCAATCCTCCGCCGTGCGTCGCCACCCAAATGTTGCCTTCGAAATCTTCCCGAACCTGATTGATGGCCGAATGCGACGTGGCAACCGCTTCCAACCTGCCCTCCGCAAAACGGAAGAGTCCGCGCGCACTGGTGCCGATCCAGAGATTTCCTGAATGATCCTCGTAAAGCGTTCGCACCCGCGCCGCGCCCGCCCATGGTGGCGAGTGAATCGATTCGATGATCCGCCCCTTTTCCCAGCGGCAAAGCCGTTCGTTGCTCGCAATCCAGATTCCGCCCGAACGACTCGAAGCGATGCAAAGCCGATCACCCAGATCTTCCTGCAGACGATGAAGCGTTCCTTTTGAGAAATGGCCGAGGAACGTGCTGTTGGCAAACCAGAGCCTTCCCTCCGCGTCATACGCCCAGGACGACCATTGCCCCTTCAACCCTTCTTTCGCGCCAAACGACTCAAGTTTTCCATCCTGCCATCGAACAACGTCGCCGCTCAGAAATCCGATCCAGACTTCCCCGCTTCGTTCCGTGAACAGCGTGGCAATCGGCAACGCTGGAAGAGCGGCGCTGGCCGGGTGCTGCGAAAACGTCCCGTTTCGCAACCGCACCAAACCGCCGATGTCCGGCGCAATGAGAAGTGTCGAGGAATCCTCCTGGGCGAGCGCGCGGATGCGGGCCGTCTTCTGATTGCCTATGAGCGGCGACGTGAAATCCTTGAACTCAATTCCATCAAATCGCACCAGTGCCGTCTCGGTACCGAGCCAGAGAAAGCCCTGGTGATCCTGATGCACGCTGTTGACGACCTGATGCGGAAGGCCGTCCTCGCTTTGCCACGCCTGGAGGAGGAACTCTGCAGATTCCGCACAGCGCCCCGTCGTCGAACTCAGCAGAAAAATCCAGCAGCAGATCAACAGGCCAAAGCAGCCGAAGCGGCCGCCCTGTGCATGAAAAGACATGAGAGCTGACTAACAAATGCACTGGTCACTGTAAACGGTGAACTCGGAAGGCAATTCTTTCGTCTTCCGATATTTTTCCGCACCTTATCAGCGTGAGCAAGGTTTCGAAAAAACGGCAGTGTCCCGCGATCGGTCGAGAAATTTCCTCGGCGGAATGCGGGCAGAACCGCGTCAGCAAATACGCTTGTCCCGTCACGTGTCCATTCAACCCCTTTTCACCAACCGGATACGACGAGTTTACAAAGATCGAAAAAGAGGTCATCCAGCGGCATTTTGAATGGTATCTTTCAACGTCGCCCAATCGCAATCAGGCCTTGCGCGACGTGGAACAGCATTCCCGGAGCGATCCATCTTCGGCCGCTGCCTTCCAGGTGTATGAAATGTTTTTCAAACGCCTCCCAGGAGAACAAACGCGGTTCGAACGCTGGACCTCCGACGGTTTCCCTGGAATGAAGAACGACCATGTGATCATCCAGAAGGCCATGGGCGGCATACGCCTGCGGCTGCTGGAAATTCGCCGAATTATTGACGACCTGCGCGTCGAAGCCGTGGACTTGTTGGAAGAAAATCCGCAGCCAATCCTCATCTGTGACCGCGCCATGGCTGCGCACATGTGCCGCTTCACGACCGTGTTGGCCTGGACTTTTGCCTTGCCCTGGTTTCACCGGGTCTATGGAAACGGGATCGCCGTACCAACGCTGTCTCCCTTCGAACCTCTTTTCGTAGTACGCGAGATCGCCAGACATGTGGGCTGTCCGGAAGATCGAAATTGGTGGAACGAATGGTTCGGCCTCAATGGCATCCGTTTCCTGACCGCCTTGACAGCAACGAGCCTACACCGGCGGAGTCTGATGTTCGATCGCCTCAACGCAGAGTTTACAAAGGTGATTTACGAACTGCGCGCTCCGTTTGCCGAATGCCGCGCGCTACTCGACGCTCAACCTGACATTGACGAGGATGCTCTCGCCCCGGCGGAGTCTGACGAGGGATTCGCTGCAGCACGAATATGGATCTCAGCAGAAGAGCACGGGACCGAAACTTCTGAGAAATCCATTGGACGTGTGTTACTTGGTCAGACGCACTGGCGGTTGGAGGCACTCGGCTCCGACCAAATCGCCCGACTTCGGAAGCTCTTTGAAGAGGCTCTCGGCGATCGGGTGCGTTTCATTGCCGAACGCCGGGATGATCTCGCGGCAGTTATGAAGTCGAAGCAGCCCGCTTACGATGAAACACTGGTTCCGCCGAACCTGAAAGAATCTCCCCAGCAGATTCAGCTTTCATTTCAGCGAGTGGATCTGCACGGAAGATCGAAAGAGGAGGTTCTCGATGACTTCAATCTGGAGATGAATCAAGCCTGGCTTGAGGAAGCGATTCCCGCACTCGATAACAGAACGCCACGCGACGCTGCGGCCGATCCGGAGTTGCGGCCGAAACTTGTCGCTCTGTTGAAGGAACGTATAAAAGGCGCGGACGAACTCGCGCTCAGGCATGGAATCGCACCGCGCGATTTCAGCAGCATGCTCGGAGAGCTTGGGATCAATGAACTCAATTCCGATCCACCGCCGCTGCGCACCTCAATGGCGCAGCCGTCGGCCGATGATATCAAAGGTGAACTTCGGCCCTGGCCTTCGCTGCCTCCAAGGCCTTTCACCGCCGCTGAGGCGGTCAAACGTCTCAATGCCGCGTTTTTCTTTGAAGATCCCGACGACGCAATCGAAGCGATGGAAACGGCAGGCGGTTACCTGGCGGACGATCTCGTCGAGATCGCTGGCAACCTGCTGACATCAGAGTCACGTAACATTCTTGAAGCGCTTGCAATCCGGCTTTGGTTCGTGTTTGTGCCGCTGGGACACTTCGGACCCGATATCAGTTTTGAAGAACTGTATGATGAATGTGCGAAGCATCTGGCCGGAATGCTGGAATTCTCGAAAAAGCATCCTTCCTCCGACGCGACCATCAAGTATCTACTCGACAACGATTCCCAGCCCGAACTGATCCGCGTCCTTGCAAACATGGTATTGAGCAGTCGGAATTCCAGGACAAAGAAAGGGGCCGATCCGGAATCAGAAAACCCGATATTGATCCTGCTATTCCTGAAAGCCGCGGTCGAACTGCTCGATTCGAAGTGTCGGAAAAATTAGGAACGTTTTCGGAATTTCCACCCCTTAAATCAAAACGCCGGAATCGAGAGATTCCGGCGTTTTGATTGATTGATCGATCGAGACAGGATCAGCTGCGCGCGGCAGGCTTCTTGGCCGCCGTTTCCAGGATCGTGTTCAGGATGCTGGTCGGCACCTGTTCGAAGGTCAGCGGCTCCATCGAGTAGGAAGCGCGGCCCTTCGAGAGCGAGCGAATCGCCGTGGCGTAACCGAACATTTCCGCGAGCGGAACCTGGGCGTTGAGAACCGTCTGGCCCTGCTTCGCTTCGATGCCGTTGATGATGCCGCGGCGGCGGTTGATATCGCCGAGCAGATCGCCCTGATATTCGTCAGGCGTCGTGCATTCGACCTTCATGATCGGTTCGAGCAGGATCGGCGCGGCCTTCTTGAAGGCTTCCTTCAGCGCGAAAATGCCCGCCATCTTGAACGCCAGTTCGTTCGAATCGACTTCGTGGAACGAACCGTCGATGACTTCGACCTTGATGTCGATCACCTGGTAACCGGCGTAAACACCGCTCTTGATGGCTTCCTGGATGCCATTGATAACAGCCGGGACGTATTCCTTCGGAATGGCACCGCCGACGATTTTGTTCTCGACCTCCACACCTTTGCCCTTTTCGTTCGGAGCAACGCGGATGACGGCGTGACCGTATTGACCACGTCCACCGGACTGGCGGATGAACTTGCCTTCGCCTTCGGCCGGCTTGGTGATCGTCTCGCGATAAGCGATCTGCGGAGCGCCGGCATTGGCTTCAACCTTGAATTCGCGCATGAGACGATCGCGAATGATTTCCAGGTGAAGTTCGCCCATGCCCGCAATGATCAGCTGGCCGGTTTCCTCGTTGGTAAAGCAACGGAACGTCGGATCTTCTTCCGCCAGGCGCTGCAAACCTTCCGACATCTTGTCGCGGTCGGCCTTGGTTTTCGGCTCAACCGCCATGCTGATGACCGGTTCGGGGAACGTCGGTGGTTCGAGCGTCACGTCAAAGCTTTCGTCGCAAAGCGTGTCACCCGTGGTGATGTTGCGGAGGCCGACCAGTGCGGCGATGTCGCCCGCATACACGGCGTCGATGTCCTTGCGTTCGCTGCCCTGAATAATCATGAGGCGGCTGACGCGTTCACGCTTGCGCGTGCGCGGATTGTAGATCGTGTCTCCCTTCTTCAACACGCCGGAGTAAACGCGGAAGAACACCAGCTTGCCCGCGTAGGCGTCGGTCCAAAGCTTGAACGCGAGCGAGCAGAATTTGCCGTTGTCGTTGGATTCAACCTTCACGACGTTTTCCGTTCCCGGCTCGATGCCTTCCGCCGCCGGAATGTCCAGCGGGCTCGGCAGATAATCAATGACTGCATCGACGAGCACCTGGATGCCCTTCTTCTTGAACGCGGTGCCGCAAAGCACGGGAACAAGTTCGATCTTGCAGGTCAGGCGGCGAATCGCAGCCTTCAGAATTTCAGGAGTGATCGGCTTTTCTTCGATTACAAGTTCGGCGATCTGGTCGTCCTTGTTCGAAACCGCATCGATCAGTTCCCCCAGTGCGGTCTTGGCCTTTTCCTTCAGGCTGTCACGAATCTCACGGACTTCGTAGTTAAGACCTTCATTGGCGACGTCGCCAGGACCCCAGACGAATTCCTTCTGGTTCACGACGTCAACGACGCCTTCAAATTTGTCTTCCGCGCCGATCGGCAGGAAGATCGGGAACGCATACGCCTTCAGCTTGGTGCGCATGTCGTTCAGCGCGTTTTCGAAGTTCGCACCGGTGCGGTCCATCTTGTTGACGAACGCGATGCGCGGAACCTTGTACTTCGTTGCCTGACGCCAGACGGTTTCGGACTGCGGCTGCACGCCGGCCACGCCGCAGAACACGGCGACGGCGCCGTCGAGAACGCGCATGGAACGCTCCACTTCGGCTGTGAAGTCCACGTGTCCGGGAGTGTCGATGATGTTGATGCGATGCGGAATATCCTTGAACGCCTTGTAGATCTGGTCTTCACCCGGCTTCATGGATTTCTGCGTCCAGAAGCAGGTCACCGCAGCCGAGGTGATCGTAATGCCGCGTTCCTTTTCCTGCTCCATCCAGTCGGTCACGGTGTTGCCGTCATCGACGTCACCGATCTTATGAATGAGACCGGTGTAAAAGAGGATACGCTCGGTGGTCGTGGTTTTGCCGGCATCGATATGCGCGGCAATGCCGATGTTGCGCGTCCGCTCCATCGTGTACTGACGATTGGGCGAATTGACTGGTGTGGCTTCCGGTGCTGCTTGCATGTTCTAAATCGTGTGTTGAATCGTGAATCGTATTCTCGCCTCGGTTGACCGCCGATTCAACGGTTCAACTGCTCAACGGAACGGCGCCCGTTGAATGTAAAAAAACGCCCCGACAAGAATGATTCTCGGGGCGTTTTGAAATTTCAGAAACTACCAGCGGAAATGTGCGAATGCCTTGTTGGCCTGCGCCATCTTGTGCACTTCGTCCCGCTTGCGGATCGCGTTCCCCTGCCCCTGATAGGCTTCCATGATTTCCGCAGCGAGCGCGTCCTTCATCGGCGTGCCTTTGCGGGCATCGGCGAAATCAACGAGCCAGCGCATCGCAAGAGCGAACTGGCGGTCTGTTGCCACTTCAACCGGCACCTGGTAGGTCGCGCCACCGACGCGGCGGGCCTTCACCTCGAGACGAGGCTTGGCGTTGTCCACAGCGCGCTGAAGGACATCCAGGGGATTGACGGTCGGGTTCTTTTCGGCCAGACGATCGAAAGCGCCATAAACGATGCGCTGTGCGGTGCTCTTCTTGCCGCTGATCATGACGGTGTTCACAAGGCGCGAAACCAGTGTGCTGTTAAACTTCGCATCCTTCTGGAGCGGGCGACGGGTCGCTTGTCTTCTACGGGACATAGTGTCGTTTGCTGTTTAAATCGTTGAACTTACTTGCCGGCGGGCTTCGCCTCCTTCGGACGCTTCACGCCATACTTCGAGCGGCTCACGCGGCGCTTCTCAACACCGGCGGCATCGAGCGTGCCACGGACGATGTGGTAACGGACGCCGGGAAGATCCTTCACACGGCCGCCGCGAACCAGGACGATCGAGTGTTCCTGAAGGTTGTGGCCTTCGTCAGGAATGTAGGCAATCACTTCGTATCCGTTGGTGAGGCGGACCTTCGCCACCTTGCGCATCGCCGAATTCGGCTTCTTGGGCGTACGGGTCATCACCTGAATGCAAACGCCCCGGCGGAACGGAGAGTTTTCCAAAGCTGGGGACTTGGACTTGTAGCGAATCTTGCTACGTCCTTTGCGAACTAATTGATTGATCGTCGGCATTTGAAATTCGTTTTACCGCCCTCCACTCGGGAGAAACGGAGCGCGGAATATAACAAGTCGCATTTTTGTTGCAACTAGATTCTCCGAACTTTTCAAGCAATTCTCATTTTTCGAGCCGTCCACCCCGGCCAAAGCAAATGCCTTCCGTCGAACTTCATTGCGGCCTCGAAATAAAGCCCATGCCTCTGATGTTTTCAAGGGGCTCAGACACACAGGATAGAAATCGACAAGCCAGCGATCGTGAATCTCTCTTTTCAACCAAGCCCCCTCAAAAGCGAAAAAGGCCGGTCTCGTGGGAGACCGGCCTTGCGAGTGAATTGATCGTTCAGCCGACGAGCGGATTCTCCGCCGCGGGTTGCTCGCCGCTTTCCTCAAGCAGCGGTTCTTCCGGCAGTTCGACGAGCGGCTTGAGCGTCACCTTGCGGTGATGATCGAAGCCCGTGCCTGCAGGAATGATGTGACCCATGATCACGTTTTCCTTGAAGCCACGCAGGTAATCGACCTTCGCGCGGGTGGCTGCTTCGGTGAGAACACGGGTGGTGTCCTGGAACGACGCCGCGCTCAGGAAGCTCTCGGTTTCGAGCGAGGCCTTCGTGATGCCAAGCAGCACAGGCTGCGCTTCGGCCGGTTTGCCACCCATCTTCTCGACGCGGGAATTCTCTTCTTCGAACTCCAGCTTGTCGATCTGCTCGCCCCAGAGGAACGTCGTGTCGCCGGGCTCAGTGATGCGAACCTTGCGCAACATCTGGCGCACGATGATTTCGATGTGCTTGTCGTTAATCGTCACACCCTGGAGGCGATAAACTTCCTGCACTTCGTTCACCAAGTGCTCCTGGAGCTCCTGCGGTCCGCAGATGTCCAGAATTTCATGAGGATCGATCGGACCTTCAGTGAGCTGCTGGCCCTTCTTCACGTAGTCGCCCTTGAAGACGATGACGTGTTTGCCGATCGGGATGAGGTGTTCCTCTTCCACGGAGGTTTGCTGATCCTTGATGATGATGCAGCGCTTGCCGCGAACGCTCGGTCCGAAATCGACCACACCGTCGATCTTGGAAATTTCCGCGGCGTCCTTCGGACGGCGCGCTTCGAACAGTTCGGCAACACGCGGAAGACCGCCGGTGATGTCCTTCGTCTTCGCGCTCTTGCGAGGCGTCTTGGCCATCAGCGTTCCGGCCACGATGCGATCGCCTTCGTTCACCACGATGTGAGCGCCGGACGGAATCGCGTAGCTCGCCGTGATCTCGTTCTCGTCGTCGAGAATGATGATCTGCGGATGCAGGTCTTCCTTGTGTTCGATGACGACCATGGCTTCCTGCTGGGTCTGCTCATCGACTTCCTGCTTCATCGTGACGCCTTCGATGATGTCGTGGAACTTAATCTTGCCGGCCTTTTCAGAAAGAATCGGCACGTTGTAAGGATCCCACTGCACGAAGGTTTCACCCTTCTTCACCTTGCCACCGTCGGCGACCGAGATGACGGCGCCGATGACGACGTTGTGATTTTCAAGTTCGCGTCCGTCGTCAGCCAGGATCGACACAGAACCGTTCTTGTTCAGAACGATGTTGTTGCCGTCCTCAAGCCGCACGATACGGAGTTCGTTGTAGCGGATGATACCGTCGTACTTGGCCTTGATCTGCGGGACCTTGAACTGCGCGGAGGCCGTTCCACCGATATGGAACGTACGCATCGTGAGCTGCGTTCCAGGTTCGCCGATCGACTGGGCGGCGATGATGCCGACCGCTTCGCCGAGCTTGACCAGCTGGCCGGTCGCAAGGTTGCGGCCGTAGCAATGTTTGCAGACACCGTGCTTGCTTTCGCAGGTGAGCACGGAGCGGATCTTCACCTTTTCAACGCCCGACTGATCGATCGCCTTGGCCTTGACCTCGTCGATCTCTTCATTGGCCTTGACGAGCAGTTCCTTCGGATTGCTCGGGTTTTTGATGTCGTCGCATGAAAGACGTCCCACGAGACGATCGGCGAGTTTGACAACGATGTCGTCGCCTTCGGAGATCGCCTGAACCCAGATGCCGTTGGTCGTGCCGCAATCCTCTTCGCGGATGATCACGTCCTGCGCCACGTCCACGAGCTTGCGGGTCATGTAACCCGAGTCAGCGGTCTTGAGCGCGGTGTCGGCGAGACCCTTGCGGGCGCCGTGAGTGGAGATGAAGTATTCCAACACCGTCAGACCTTCGCGGAAGTTCGACAGAATCGGCTTCTCGATGATGTCGCCGCTCGGCTTGGCCATCAGTCCGCGGACACCCGCGAGCTGACGAACCTGCTGGCGGTTACCGCGGGCGCCGGAATCGACCATCAGATAGACAGGATTGAATTCCTTCTTGCCCTGGTTCTTTTCCAGCGTGCGGAACATGACGTTCGCGATCTGGTCGGTGCAATGCGTCCAGATATCGACGATCTTGTTGTAGCGTTCGCCCGGAGTGATGACACCCTTGCGATACTGCTTCTCGACTTCCTTGATCTGCTTCTGCGCGGCTTCGATTTCCTGGTCCTTCTCGACCGGGATGATCATGTCGTCGATGCCGATCGAAACACCGGCCTTCGTCGCATTGATGAAGCCGAGTTCCTTCAGCTTGTCGAGCATGATGACCGTCTTCTCATGGCCGCAAACCTTGTAGCAGCGCCAGATGAGATCGCCGATCTCGCCCTTCTTGACGACCTTGTTCGGGAAGCCAAGTTCCGGTGGCCAGATTTCGCTGAACAGCACGCGGCCAACAGTCGTGACAATCACCTTGTTGTTCGCGTCGCCGTAAACGGTCTGTTTGCCGAGATCCGGATTCGCGAGGCGGATGCGATCGTGCGTCTTCACCGCGCCGTCGTCGTAAGCAAAAACAACTTCCTGCTTCGAACCGAACAGTGGCAGCGTCTTCACGTCGGATGGCATCGGCGTGCGGGGCTCGGCCGTGAGGTAATAGCAACCGAGCGTGATGTCCTGCGTCGGCGTGATGATCGGCTTGCCGGATGAAGGCGAGAAGATGTTGTTCGTCGCCATCATCAGGAGCCGGGCTTCCATCTGCGCTTCAACCGAGAGCGGAACGTGCACGGCCATCTGATCACCGTCGAAGTCCGCGTTGTAGGCGGTACAGACGAGCGGATGAATGCGGATCGCTTCGCCTTCGATGAGCTGCGGCTCGAACGCCTGGACCGACAGACGGTGCAGCGTCGGAGCGCGGTTGAGCATGACAGCGTGGCCGCGTGTGACTTCTTCGAGGATGTCCCACACTTCGCTTGTCTGGCGTTCAATCATCTTCTTGGCCGAACGCACGGTGTGCACATAGCCAAGTTCCTTGAGGCGGCGAATGATGAACGGCTCGAACAGCACGAGAGCCATTTTCTTCGGCAGACCGCACTGGTTGAGCTTGAGTTCCGGACCGATGACGATGACCGAACGGCCGGAGTAATCGACGCGTTTGCCGAGCAGGTTCTGACGGAAACGTCCGCTCTTGCCCTTGAGCATGTCGGAGAGCGACTTGAGCGAGCGGTTGCCGGCGCCGGTGACAGCGCGGCCATGACGGCCGTTGTCGAACAACGCATCGACAGCTTCCTGCAGCATGCGCTTCTCGTTGCGGATGATGACTTCCGGCGTCTTGAGCTGGAGCAGGTTCTTCAACCGGTTGTTGCGGTTGATCACGCGACGATAGAGATCGTTGAGGTCGGAGGTCGCAAAGCGGCCGCCTTCCAGCGGAACGAGCGGACGGAGATCCGGAGGAATCACCGGCAGCACCGTCAGAATCATCCATTCCGGACGGCTCTTGGACTGCTGGAGACCCTGGAGCAGTTTGATCCGCTTGGCGATCTTCTTGCGGATCTGCTTGCTCTTGGTTTCGGTCATGCCGATCTGGAGAGCATCGATCTGCTTGGCGAGATCCACTTTCGCGAGCGCTTCACGAACGGCTTCGGCGCCCATTTTGGCGAGGAATGCATCCGGTCCGTACGTTTCGCGGGCTTCACGATATTCGTGTTCGCTGAGCAGCTGGTTCTGCTTGAGCGGCGTCGAACCCGGATCGATCACCATGTAATCTTCATAGTAGATCACGCGTTCGAGGTTGCGGGCGGTCATGTCGAGTGCGAGGCCGATGCGGGACGGCATGCACTTGAAGAACCAGATGTGGCAGACGGGAACGGCGAGTTCGATGTGGCCCATGCGTTCGCGGCGAACGCGGGCAAGCGTCACTTCAACGCCGCAACGATCGCAGACAACGCCGCGATGCTTGATGCGCTTATACTTTCCGCAGGAGCATTCCCAGTCCTTCACCGGACCGAAGATGCGTTCGCAGAACAAGCCGCCCTTTTCCGGCTTGAACGTGCGGTAGTTGATCGTTTCAGGGTTTTTGACTTCACCCTTGGACCAGGAACGAATGGCGTCGGGCGACGCGACGGAGATCGCGACGTGCTCCACCTGATTCACCTTCTCCAGCCCGAGCAACTCACGGGCGCTTTCTTTAGTGCTAATCATACAAGTTCTTTCAGCGGGTTTCCCCGCAATCAATTTCGATTAAAGGATCAAAGAGCCACCGTCTGCTGTTCTGCAGCCGCCTGTTCAACCGGGTTGGAGTAGCCAACCTTGACGTCGAGACCGAGCGATTGCATTTCCTTGACGAGCACGTTGAAGGATTCCGGAATGCCGGCCTCCAGCGAGTTGTCGCCCTTGACGATGCTTTCGTAGATGCGCGTGCGCCCCTGCACGTCGTCCGATTTGACCGTGAGCAGTTCCTGCAGCGTGTAGGCCGCGCCGTAGGCTTCCATCGCCCAGACTTCCATTTCGCCGAAGCGCTGGCCGCCGTACTGCGCCTTGCCGCCCAACGGCTGCTGGGTGACGAGCGAGTAAGGCCCGACCGCCCGGGCGTGAATCTTGTCCGCAACCAGGTGACCCAGCTTCATCATGTAGATGTAGCCGACCACAATTTCCTGATCGAAACGTTCGCCGGTGCGACCGTCGATGAGGTGCGTCTTGCCGTGGTTCGGCAATCCAGCCTGGTCGAGGAAGCCGCGGACTTCCTTCTCTTTGATGCCGTCGAAGACCGGCGTGGCGAACTTCATTCCAAGCAGCTTCGCCGCCCAGCCCAGGTGCGTTTCCAACACCTGACCGACATTCATACGCGAAGGCACGCCCAGCGGATTCAAGACGATTTCCACCGGAGTTCCATCCGCGAGCATCGGCATGTCCTCTTCCGGAACGATCTTGGCGACGACACCCTTGTTACCGTGGCGTCCCGCCATCTTGTCACCGACAGAGAGCTTGCGCTTCGAGGCGATGTAAACCTTCACAGATTTCACCACGCCGCTGTCGGTGCCTTCACCGGCTTCAGCCCGCTCCATCTCTTCGTCGTACTGCATCTGAAGATCATCGAACTTCTTCTTAAACTGCCCGATGATTTCGTTGATCTTGTTGCGAATCGGCGATGGGTCGATCTCGATGCGATCGTAAACCATGGCAAGCTTGCGCAGCAGCGTCTTGGTGATCTTGCGGTTCGCCGGGATGATGATCTCGCCGGTTTCGCTGTTGACCACGTCGAGCGGAATCTTCTCGCCGAGCAGGATGTTCGAGAGCGCCTCGGTCAGCTGATCGCGCAGCTCGTCGGTCTTCTTCTTGTATTCGTCCTCAACCTGCTTCGCGTGTTTCTTCTCTTCGCTGACGACAGCGCGTTCGCGTTCGGATTCCTTCTTCGAAGAAACCTTCACGTCCATCACGATGCCGTAGGTGCCTGATGGAACCTTGAGCGAGGTGTCCTTAACGTCGGCGGCTTTTTCACCGAAGATCGCGCGGAGCAAACGCTCTTCCGGAGCGAGTTCCGTTTCGGACTTTGGAGTGATCTTGCCGACGAGAATGTCGCCGGGCTTCACTTCAGCGCCAACGCGGATCACGCCGTCCGGCCCGAGGTTCTTCAGGGCTTCATCACCGAGGTTCGGGATGTCGCGCGTGATTTCTTCCGGTCCGAGCTTCGTATCGCGGGCGGCCACTTCGAATTCATCGATATGGATCGAGGTGAAGATGTCTTCCTTCACGATCTTCTCGCTGATGAGGATGGCGTCCTCGAAGTTGTAACCGTTCCACGGCATGAACGCGACGAGCACGTTGCGGCCGAGGGCGAGTTCTCCACCCTGCGTGCAGGGGCCGTCGGCAATGACCTGGCCCTTCTTGATGTGGTCGCCCTTCTTCACCAGGATTTTCTGGTTGATGCAGGTGGCCGCATTCGAACGCATGAACTTGCGCACCGGATAAACCCAGATGCCCTTCTCAGGATCGGTCTTCAGCTTCTTCTTCGTTTCCGGAAGCTTGCCGTCCTCCGTGATGATGATCTGGTTGCCAGTGACAGATGCCACGCGGCCGGATTCCTCCGCCACGATGACGGCGCGCGAGTCGCGTGCAACACGATCTTCGAGACCGGTTGCGACGAACGGCGCCTCCGTGACGAGCAGCGGCACTGCCTGGCGTTGCATGTTCGAACCCATCAACGCGCGGTTCGCGTCGTCGTGTTCAAGGAACGGAATCAGCGATGCAGCAACGGAGACGAGCTGCTTCGGCGAGACGTCCATGTAATCGACTTTCGACGGTTCCAGATCGACGAAGTCACCACCGCGACCTCGGCACACGATGCGGTCCTGTGTGAAGCGACCTTTCTCGTCCACCGGCGTGTTCGCCTGCGCGACGAAGTAGTTCTCTTCCCGGTCACCGGTCAGGTATTCGATCTTCTCGGTGACACGACCGTTTTCGACCTTGCGATAAGGTGTTTCGAGGAAGCCGAAATCGTTGATGCGGGCGAACGTCGCCAGTGACGCGATCAAACCGATGTTCGGACCTTCAGGAGTTTCAACCGGGCAAATGCGGCCGTAGTGCGACGGATGAACGTCGCGAACTTCGAAGCCGGCACGATCGCGCGAGAGACCGCCAGGCCCGAGGGCCGAAAGACGGCGCTTGTGGGTCAGCTCGGCGAGCGGGTTGATCTGATCCATGAACTGCGACAGCTGGCTGCGGCCGAAGAAGTCGCGGATCACGGCGCTGAGCGCCTTCGGATTGATCAGCTTCTGCGGCGACATCGCTTCGACACCCTGATCGAAGAGCGTCATGCGCTCCTTGACGAGGCGTTCGGTGCGGGCCAGACCGACGCGGCACTGATTCGCAAGCAATTCGCCGACAGTACGAACGCGGCGGCTGCCGAGGTGATCGATGTCGTCCAGCGTGCCTTCGCCCTTCTTGAGGCGGAGGAGATACTTCGTCGCTGCAACGAGATCTTCCTTGGTCAGGATGCGGGAATCGTTCTTCGCATCGAGGCCGAGCTTCTGGTTGATCTTGTAACGTCCGACGCGGCCGAGATCGTAGCGCTTTGCGTCAAAGAACAGGCGCTTGATCAACGCACGAGCGTTGGCTGCGGTGGGCGGATCGCCAGGACGGAGGCGGCGATAGATATCCTTCAACGCCTCTTCTTCATTCTTGGCGGGATCCTTCTTCATGCATTTGATGACGATCCCTTCGTCAGCGGTCGTATCGACCACCTTGATCGTCTTCACGCCGAGTTCAGCGATCTGCTTCACCACCGCTTTGGAAAGCGGCTCAAATGCGCGAGCGACCACGAGACCCTTGTCCTGATCGACAGCGTCTTCGATGAGAACCTTGTTCGGAAGGTCGTCATGCTTCTCGGCTTCCTTCACGCTCATCTCTTCGATTTCGTAGAAGAGACGCAAAATTTCTTCGTCCGTGCCGCGGCTCTTGTCCGCATCCTTGCCGCCCTTGGTTTCCTTGCCTTCAGAATCGAGGAAGCTGAGCGCGCGGAAGAGGGTCGTCGTCAGAAATTTCCGGCGGCGCTTCTTGCGGTCGAGATAAACGTAAAGCAGATCGCTCGTGTCGAACTGCGCTTCATACCAGGAACCGCGGTCAGGGATGATGCGGAAGGAATGCAGCGTCTTGCCGTTCGGATGCTGGGTGGCTTCGAAAGCCAAGCCGGGGGAACGATGCAGCTGGCTGACAATGACGCGCTCGGCGCCATTGATGACGAACGTGCCCTGGGGCGTCATCAGCGGCAGCTCGCCCATGAACACCTTTTCTTCCTTGGTGCCCTTCTCCTCTTTCAGCAGGAAGGTCACGTAAAGCGGCGCGCCGTAGGTCAGGCCTTCGCGGAGACACTCCAGCCAGTCGAGTTTCGGTTCGCCGATTTCGTAGGAATGGAAATCGAGGACGCATTTCCCGTCGTAACTTTCGATGGGAAACACTTCAGTGAATACAGCCTGCAAGCCCAAATTTTTCCGCTTGGACTGCGGAATCTCCGCCTGCAGAAACTCCTTGTACGAATTGGTCTGCAATTCGATGAGGTTCGGCGGAGCGATGATTTCTTTAATCTTTCCGAAGTTGATTCGTTCTGTGGCTCGCGATGGCATTTTAACCTTAATCACTGTGGGTGGTTTTACGGACACACCCGTTTTTTCTTCTAAACGACAGAAGGCAAGTACCCTGTATTCACAGCGAACTTGCCCGACTTAACAGCCATCGAAATGGCTTCGATGTCTATCCGTCTTCTTATCTAAAAACTTCCTAAATTAGAATCAGCAGGCGAAGCGGGGCGGCGGGAATTCACCGCCGCCCCAAATCAATGCGCCGATTACTTTACCTCAACCTTGGCGCCTGCTTCTTCAAGTTTCTTCTTGGCTGCATCGGAGTCAGCCTTGTTGGCACCCTCGAGCACGGGCTTCGGAGCACCTTCGACCAGAGCCTTGGCTTCCGCCAGACCCAGGCCAGCCTTGACTTCACGGACAGCCTTGATGACCGCGATCTTCTTGTCGGCCGGAACCGAGGCGAGGATCACGTCAAAGGTGTCTTTGGCAGCAGCGGCCGGAGCGGCAGCGCCAGCGGCAGGAGCGCCAGCGGCGGCAACCGCGACAGGAGCGGCAGCGGAGACACCCCACTTGTTTTCGAGCTCTTTAACGAGGTCAGCGATTTCAATGACCGTCGCGTTGCTCAGTTGTTCAATGATCGTAGCTTTATCTAACGCCATGTTACCTTTCGTCTCGTCGTCTCCCGTGGCCACGGAAGTTTTAAGTTCACTGCCTGCAAACCGACGATTTACGTTGTTGTTTTTGTTTGTATCCCGCTCCGCTGGCTAAAACGGAGCGGAAATCTATATCAAATCCGATTTTGTGCAAATTGCGCCCGATTTCCGGGACGCAATCGTTATTCGCCCTTGTCTGCCTTGGCCTGAAGCACGCGCGCAAGCTGGCTGGCGGGTGTGTTCAGCAATCGGACAAACTTGCTCGCCGGAGCGTTCAACACTCCCAGCAATGTGGCGCGGAGCACTTCGATCGAAGGCAGGTCGGCCAGAGCGATGATGTCGGTGTCGGCCAGGCGCTGGCTGTTCAGGAAGCCGAACTTGATCTTCAGTTTGTCGAACTCCGACGCGAAGTTCTTCACAACCTTGGCCGCCGTCGAGATGTCCTTCTGGCCGGTCACAACCGCGAGCTGGCCCGCGAGCGACCCGTTCAGGTCGGCCACGCCGGCTTCCTTCGCTGCGATGCGGAAGATGGAATTCTTGACGACATGAACTTCGGCACCGGCTCCCATGAGCCGCTTACGCAGTTCGGTCATGTGGGCGACTTTGAGGCCCTTGTAATCCACCACGATGAAGAATGGCGAGGCATTCAGCCGCGTGAGGTATTCCTGTGTTAAAGCTTTCTTTTCGAGACGCATGGTTCGTATTCGTTGAAGGTTAGGCAGCGAACTCGCGGATATCCACAGCCACACCAGGGCTCATGGTCGCCGAAATCGTGCAGGAATGAATGTAGGTTCCCTTCACGCTGGTGGGCTTGGCCTTGGCCACCGCTTCAATCACCGCGCGCGCGTTCTCTTCGATCTGGTTCGGGGCAAACGAAGCCTTGCCGACCGGAACATGAATGTTGCCAGCCTTGTCGATCTTGAATTCAACACGGCCCGCTTTGACTTCCTTGACCGCTTTCGCCGTGTCTTCCGTCACCGTGCCGGTTTTCGGATTCGGCATCAGGCCTCGAGGTCCGAGCACCTTGCCAAGCTTGCGGACTTCCACCATCGCTTCGGGAGTCGCAATGGCGACATCGAAATCAGTCCAGCCTTCGGTGCACTTCTTGATCATGTCTTCGAATCCAACGAATTCCGCACCGGCAGCGCGGGCGGCGTCGGCGGCGGGACCATTCTTGGCGAAAACGAGCACACGGACAGTTTTTCCGCTGCCATGAGGAAGCGGAACGGTTCCGCGAACCATCTGGTCGGATTGTTTGGGATCGACGCCGAGGCGAAATGCGAGATCGATGGTCTCGTTGAATTTCGCTTTCGGGAACTTGGTCAGGACTTCGACGGCTGACTTGAGCGGATAGGACTTTTTAACGTCCACCTGCTCGAGCGCTTTCTTGAATCGTTTGCTGGGCATTGTTCTGGTTTGCGGTGCAAGCGAGCTTCTGCTCTCCCGCGGTTGATGTTAAATGCCGGCGTGGGTGCGCATCAGATCCTGACGTTCAACCCGCTGCCGGCAAAATTTTTATCCGACAACTTCGATGCCCATGCTGCGGGCCGTGCCGGAAATCACTCGGAACGCCGCCTCTTCGTTGGTGGCGTTCATGTCCTTGAACTTCATCTTCACGATGTCGAGGACCTGCTTCTTCGTCACCTTGCCGACCTTTTCCTTGTTCGGCGTCTTGGAACCCGCGGTGATGCCGGCGGCTTTCTTGAGCAGCACGGAGGCGGGCGGCGACTTGGTGATGAAGGTGAACGATTTGTCCTGATAAACCGTGATGACCACGGGGATGACCAGACCTGCGTCGTTCTTGGTTGCAGCGTTAAATTCTTTGCAGAACGCCATGATGTTGACGCCGTGCTGACCGAGCGCGGGACCGACGGGCGGCGCCGGGTTGGCCTGTCCGGCCGGGATCTGCAACTTGATCTGTCCTGTAACTTTCTTTGCCATACAAATATTTACGATTGACGATTTACGACTGACGATCTGACTCGCGGCGCGAACTCCGATCAGCGGCTTCCAGTTCCCCGCAGATCGCAAATCGCGAATCGCAAATCATAAATCTGCTATGCCTTTTCCACCTGCCAGTATTCCAGTTCGACCGGAGTGTTTCGGCCGAAAATATTCACCGTGACCTTGAGCTTGCCACGCTCCGGCTCGATCTCCTCGATCACACCGCTGAAGTTCAGGAACGGACCATTGTTGATCTTGATGGTCTCGCCGACTTCGAAATTGACCTTCGGCTTCTCGGTTTCTTCCGAGGCGGAAATCTGCGCCTTGATCGATTCCACTTCTTCAGCCGGCGTCGGTGTCGGCGGTTCTCCGCCCACGAATCCGATCACACCCTGCGTTTCCTTGATGAAATACCAGGGCTTTTCGATCAGCCGCTTGTTTTCGTCCAGAAGCACCATGTCGATGAAAACATAACCCGGCCAGAGCTTGCGCGTTGAAACGGTCTTCTTCTGATTGCGCACTTCGACAACCTTTTCCATCGGGACGAGGACTTCCTTGATGTAGTCGCTCATCTCCTCGGTCTTGATGCGCTTTTCGATGCTTTCCTTGACCTTCTGTTCCTGGCCCGAAAGCGTATGAATCACGAACCACTGGCTTTTCATAGTGCGCTCAGGCCTTTGAAAATGACTGTGAAGAACACCTGGTCAATCAGGACAGTGAACGCGCCGAGAATGGCGATGGAGATTGCGACCAGCACGGTCGAACCTTTCAGTTCGTCCCAGGTGGGCCAGGTGCATTTGCGCAGCTCTTCCTTCGTCTGCCGGACGTAATTCGACAGTTTCAGCAACAGACCTTTTCGCCACGCAATCGCGAAGACGACAAGGATCACTGCGACCCAGATGCCTATCGTAATCAGTTCTTTGTTCACAAATTCTTTTGGTTACCGGACCGCAGTCCTGCTTGAACCACTGCATTCAGCCTCGCAGCTTACTCTCGTTTCCGCCGCGACCGAAAGCTGGCGGAGAGGGAGGGATTCGAACCCCCGGTGCGCTTTCACGCACAGCGGTTTTCAAGACCGCCGCAATAGACCACTCTGCCACCTCTCCACGAAGTGGTTGATAGTCTTTCGCTGATAGTTGATCACCGCACCATCAACTCTCAACCATCAACTCTGCCCGACTGACGGCTGGACTGACGAGCCGAAGCTCACCGCAATCCGCCTTCGTAATCCTGCTAGCGTAGGCTGGCAGGGCGTGCAGGACTTGAACCTGCAACCAACGGTTTTGGAGACCGCTACTCTACCAATTGAGCTAACGCCCTAACCGACCAATTCAGCCGTCACTGCTTCAAACGACAAAAAAGGAGGCGGGGACTTCGAATCCCCGCACTCCAGATTTTGTTCAAATCAATTACTTGATGACTTCCGACACGCGTCCGGCACCGATGGTGCGGCCACCTTCACGAATCGCGAAGCGCAGACCTTTTTCCATAGCGACGGCCTTCTGAAGCTCAACTTCAACCGCGACGTTGTCACCAGGCATGACCATTTCCACTCCCTGCGGGAGGGACAGCGTGCCCGTGACGTCCGAGGTGCGGAAGTAGAATTGCGGACGATAGTTGGTGAAGAACGGCGTATGACGGCCACCCTCATCCTTCGTCAGCACGTACACTTCAGCCTTGAACTTGGTGTGCGGAGTGATCGAACCCGGCTTGGCGAGAACCATACCGCGTTCAACTTCTTCCTTCTTGGTGCCGCGGAGCAGCACGCCGACGTTGTCACCAGCGTTCGCGCTGTCGAGCAACTTGCGGAACATTTCGATGTCCGTCGCAACCGTCTTGCGGGTGTCGCGGAGACCGACAATTTCCACTTCGTCCATCTTCTTGAGGACACCACGCTCAACACGACCGGTCACAACCGTGCCACGACCTTCAATGTTGAACACGTCTTCGACGCACATAAGGAAAGGCTTGTCCACTTCGCGAACCGGATCAGGGATGAAGCTGTCCAGAGCGTCGAGGAGATCCTGAATGGCCTTTTCACCTTCAGGCTTGCCAGCGAGAGCCGCCGTCGCGGAAGCGCGAACGATCGGAGTCTTGTCGCCAGGGAAACCGTACTTGGTGAGGAGGTCGCGGATTTCCATCTCGATCAGCTCGAGGAGGTCCGCGTCAGCGAGGTCAACCTTGTTCAGGCAGACAACGATGCTCGGTACACCGACCTGACGGGCGAGCAGGATGTGCTCACGGGTCTGCGGCATCGGGCCGTCAGCAGCGCTGACCACCAGAATCGCGCCGTCCATCTGCGCAGCACCGGTGATCATGTTCTTCACATAGTCAGCGTGGCCGGGGCAATCGACGTGCGCGTAGTGACGCTTGGCGCTTTCGTATTCCACGTGGGAGACAGCGATCGTAACGGTCTTTGTCTCGTCACGAACAGTGCCGCCTTTGGTGATGTCCGAATAGGAGATGGCCGGGGCCATTCCCTTACGGTTCTGAACCGCGACAATGGCAGCGGTCAGGGTAGATTTGCCGTGGTCAACGTGGCCGATTGTGCCGACGTTGACGTGCGGTTTCGTTCGTTGAAATTGCTCTTTTGCCATGTGCGATCTCCTGCTGTGTTTGTCTCGTTCGTGTTTACGACTGCGTTATACGTTGCTTCTTCTTAATTCTGTCTATCTGCTGACTGGAGCCCATGATCAGGATTGAACTGATGACCTCATCCTTACCAAGGATGTGCTCTGCCAACTGAGCTACATGGGCACCGGCCAAATTCAAATAATCCTGATGCCTAGATGAAGACAAAAAAACCGTTCCCCCGCCTTCTTTTTGCGGAAAACTTAGGGGCTGAACGGAATTTGCGTCTTTTACGGCCCGACTAACAGCGCTGAAAATTAGTTAACGGGTATGCCGGTGTCAACGGGTTTGTAATTTTTTTTGGATGCTCTCGCGGCAACTCATTGATCCAGAGCCAGCCCGGCTGTTCCGATTCTGAATGTCGTCAGGCTGGCGGGATTTCGAATTGAACTGAGCAGCCGAATTTCTGACAGTTCTCCGCGAAAATGGCCGCTACTCAATCCCTCGCTCCTCAGCAACCACTGGTTACCCACCCTTCCTGCACCGTTCTGTTCCTTTGTACTGGCAATTATTACCGCAGCCGGTTCGCCGAAGAGCTGTTCAATCATCTGGCGGCCGAACGAGGCCTTTCCCAACGCGCCACTTCTCTTGGTTTCACTCCGCATCCGGAAATCAATCCCGGATCCATGTCGAAATTTGCCCTGGTCGGTCTGGAAAAACGGAAGGTGCAACCCCTGGCCGCTTCGAGGATGCCGCTCGCAGTCGCTGCTGCCGATTTCGAAAGATTCGCCTGCTGCATCGCCCTTTGCGAACGGGAACATCGTCCGATGATGGAACGAAAGTTTCCAGCCCATCTCTCGAAGATTCGGTTCTGGAATATTGAGGATCTGGCCTTTCCCCCCCCCGAGCACGCGCTGGCAGCGATCCACAACCGGGTTCAAGCGCTCGTCGAAGAATTTGCCGCCCAAAGGGCAGATTGAGTCATTCCTCCTGATTCGCCCGCCCCCGCCGCCATTCCACCTTCGGCGGTTCGGGCAAACCTTGCGCCCGCAATGCGGTCCGAAAGTGCATCTTCGCAACTTTCGACAGATTTTCTGCGCCATGCCTGGCAATGAACTCCTTTGCAGCGGCATCAACCGCGGCTGAAGCCCCTTTTGGCAACGTCATACCAAACTGCTTCTCAAGGCTCGCCAGACGGGTGACAAACTCATGTCGGGCCAGAATGGAAGCAGCAGCAACCGCCAGATCCTCTTCCGCCTTGTGTTTTTGCACCAGTTCCAGTCCGCGTCCCATCGACATCAATGCCTTTTCCACCACTTCCTTGCTCGAAGCGAACTGGTCGCTGATCGCGCGCACCGGCGGCGGATCCATTCGATGCCGCTGGCCCATCAGGTTTTCAATCACCCGCGCGTGCCCCCAGGCGAGCATGGCATTGACGCTGTGCATGGTTTTGTAGAGTCGATTGTAGGCTTCGTTGCCAATCGGCACCACAGAGGTCACGCAACCCGGTGTTTCACGAATCAACTCGGCAAGTTCCCGGATTCGTTTGTCGCTGGAAATATTCTTGGAATCGCGCACGCCGGCGTCCTTCCACGCCTTGACCACGGATTCATTCACGTAAACACCCGCAACGCAAAGCGGACCGAAGAAGTCGCCTTTGCCGCTTTCGTCCACGCCGAATCGCGGCAACAGCAGGTCCGGATTCAAGACCGCTTCGTATCCGAGCCCCGCCTCCTTCAAAATCTCCGGTTCCAATACGAACTCGATGAATTCCTGCGTTCCCTTTCCCTGCAACACCAGCTTGCCGCTTTCGTAAAACACCACGTTCACCTTGCCCTTCTCGCCGGCAAACCGGGCGTAAGGAACGTCACGAAACCGAAAATCGTGCGCGACCAGATACTCGCGAAGCGCGTTCGCCTGGGCATCGGTCAACTTGCAGGTGTAGGAAGTCAGCGGTTTCAACGACCGGAGTTTCAAGCTTTCAGTTTCAAGATTCAAGCAGTGAGAGCCATGGAGAACTTGAAACTGAAATCTGAAAGCTGAAGACTCCGAATCGATGCCACGTCCGCCAGCCAGCTCAAAGCTCAAAACCCAGAACTCAAAATTGACGAAACTCGTTTCGCTTCAGCTGGCGTGGTTTGTTGAAAATGCCCGCGATCTTCCCTGGCGCCGCACGCGCGATCCCTACGCGATCTGGGTTTCGGAAATCATGCTGCAGCAGACACAGGTGAAAACGGTGATTCCGTATTGGGAACGCTGGATGCGCGAATTGCCGACAATCGAATCGCTGGCAAAGGCTCGACCGGAAAAAATTCACAAGTTGTGGGAAGGCCTCGGTTACTACACACGCGTCCGGAACATGCAAAAGGCGGCGCAGCAGATCGTAGCGTCTCAATCCGCTGCGGTTGCGAACGTGAATCCGCTCCATTCAAAAGTGGCGGGAAATCAAAGCCGACTCACGTCGGCTGCTGCAAACGGATCGATAAGCTTTCCCACGAACTATGAGGACGTCCTCGCATTGCCCGGTATTGGCCGCTACACCGCCGGAGCGATCTGCAGCATCGCGTTCAATCAACCGGCACCGATTCTCGACGGCAATGTCATCCGCGTACTGACCAGGCTGTTCGGCATTTCCGAAGATCCACGTGCGAATGAAACCAACGCGCGACTTTGGTCATTGGCTGAACAGCTTGTGCAGCACGCGAAGGACGCGGAGGGCGCGAAGGATGGAAAAAAAATCCGCCTTCACAGTTCTTCTTCTTCGCCTTCGCACTCTTTGCGTGACGCACCGCTCTGCTCATTCCTGAACCAATCGCTCATGGAACTCGGCGCCTTGATCTGCACGCCGCGCGCGCCGCAATGTCTGATTTGCCCGGTGAAGTCCCTTTGCCTCGCGTTTCAACAAGGCCGCACGGAAGAGCTTCCGAATCTCGGCAAACGAACGCAGATCACCGAACGTCGCTTCGCCGCATTCGTCTGCGAACACAACGGAAAGTTTCTCGTGCGCCAGCGTCCGGCGGGAGTCGTCAACGCGCACCTCTGGGAATTTCCAAACGTGGAACTGTTGAATGGCAGCAACGAACTGACCGAACGCGCGAAACAGGTTCTGGCATTCGAGCCGAAAACGTTCGAGCCGCTCTGCCGCATCAAACATTCGATCACCCGCTACCGGATCACCCTCGACGCATTCACCGTGAACGGCATTGAAATTCCTGAGTCCGCCTTCAATCAAGGCGAGTGGTTCAACATCGCTCAACTTCAGAAACTCTCCTTCCCCAGCGCCCACCGGAAAATTCTGAACAGACTCGCAACCCGACGCATCGTCCCAATAGATAATCCCTCGCTTCTGAGCGTGGAGTGATTGGATCTTCACAGACGAATCCATCAGCTCCTGAGACTTCATCCTTGTTCGCCCCTCCTCCAATCTGTGTTTCATTTGTGCCAATCTGTGGCCAAGAAAAGCCGGACAAATCCCCAGTGAGCCTTCTTTCGAACAAGCTACCTTGCAGCAATGCAACTCAAGGACAAGGTCGCGCTCGTAACCGGCGCCTCGAGCGGAATCGGGAAAGCGATCGCCATCCGCTTCGCCAGTGAAGGCGCAAAGGTCGCCATCAATATTCGTCCCGGCGGAAAGAGCGGCGACGAAACGCTCGCTGAAGCCCGCAAACACACGCCGCACGCGATGCTCGCACCTGCCAGCGTTGATGACCGAACGCAGGTGCAATCCATGTTTGACGAAATCATCCGCACTTTCGGCCGAATCGACATCGTCGTGAACAATGCCGGGATCGAAATTCAAAAGCCGTTCCTGGAAGCGACTGATGAAGAATGGCACCAGGTCATTTCCGTCAATCTCTACGGCTCGTATGTGGTGAGTCAGATTGCGGCGCGGCAGATGGTGAAACAGGGTGGCGGTGGAAAGTTGATCTTCATTTCGTCCGTGCACGAAGACATTCCATTCGTCGGCTACACGTCGTATTGCGCGTCCAAGGGCGGGATCCGAATGATGATGCGCAATCTTGCCATGGAACTCGCGCCGCATCGTATCCACGTCAACAACATCGCACCCGGAGCCATTGCAACGCCGATCAACCAGAAGGTTCTGGATAACCCGAAAGAAAAGGAAAATGCGATCAGCGAAATTCCATGGGGCCGCTTTGGAACACCGGAGGAAGTCGCTTCCGTGGCCGCGTTTCTCGCCAGCGCGGAATCCGAATACGTGACCGGCAGCACGTATTATGTCGATGGCGGTCTCACTCAACAGGTCACAAAATACTAAACACCATCCTCCTTGCTCCCTGCTCCTCACTTCTTCCTCCTTGTTTCAATGAAACTTGCCCGGCAGGAACTCCGTCGTATCTTCGCAGCAACCACTGGTCGGAAAAACAAAAGGTATTTTTTATGATGACTCGTCGTGAAGCTTTGAAAACCACCGCTGTTGCGGCCATTGCAGTCGCAGCTTCCCCTGCTCTCCTGTCGCACGCTGCGCCGGGCGCCGCATCCTCCGCAGCCGCTCCTTTCACACTTCCGCCGCTGCCTTATTCCGTTGATGCACTCGAACCGCACATCGATGCGCGCACGATGGAAATTCACCACGGAAAACATCACGCCGCCTACGTCACCAATCTTAACAAGGCGATCAGCGAATCCGGCCAGCCCGGCGGACGAAGCGTCGAGGACCTTGTGAAGAACCTCGATTCGCTCCCGGAAAGCATTCGCACCGCGGTTCGAAACAATGGCGGCGGGCATTACAACCATTCGCTCTTCTGGCAGATGATGAAAAAGAATGGCGGCGGTGAACCGAAGGGCGAGCTTGCGAAAGCGATCGAGAAAAACTTCGGAAACTTTTCCGACCTCAAAACCAAATTTAATGAAGCCGCCACAAAAGTTTTCGGCAGCGGCTGGGCCTGGCTGGTCTGGAAGGACGGCAAACTGGCAGTTCAGAGCACGCCGAATCAGGACACGCCGCTCGCCACAGGCGCGCAGCCATTGCTCGGACTCGATGTCTGGGAACACGCCTACTATTTGAAATACCAGAACAAGCGCGCGGACTACGCCAGCGCCTGGTGGAACGTGGTGAACTGGGATTTCGTCGCCGCCCAATTCTCCAAAGTTTCCTGAACTGAAATCGCACAGAAGGAAACGAAGGGAACAAGCACGAGCTGCTTGTAACTCACCTTCGTTTCCTTCGGTTCACTTCTGTAAATCAGTCCGTCCGCTTCACCGTCCCACACAATTCCATTCTCTTTCCGGGACTTCCCTGCTAAATCGAACGCGTTGCATGAAACCATTTCCGGAACCGCTCGATCTCAGAAAAATCAAGGTCCTTCCGCTTGCCAGCCGCGACAGTCTCAGCTCGATCGAAAAAATTCTCATTGATCCCGACACCGCGCCCGCCGGCTGCACTCCGGAACTGGCCTCGCGCATCCAAAGTTGTGCTGCAAAAATTCGTGACGCGAGGAACCGCAATGCGAGCGTGATCCTGATGTATGGTGCGCACCTGATCAAAAACGGCGCGCATCGCATCGTAAATGCGCTCATCGATGGCGGCTGGGTGACACACCTCGCCACGAACGGCGCGGGAACGATTCACGACTGGGAACTCTCCTTTCTCGGTCGGACGGAGGAAAGCGTTCGAAAGAATGTGGCCAGTGGAACGTTTGGAACCTGGAATGAAACCGGCCGGAACACGCATCTTGCCCTGCTTTCCGGCGCGCTGCGTGAGGAAGGTTATGGACGAAGTCTCGGACGATTCATCGCAGAAGATGGAGTCACGCTTCCGTCCGTTGCCGAACTGGAAAGCCAGCTTCGAAATGAGCCGGCTCACCCGCTCTCCCCTGCCCGGGCGGAGCTTCTTCAGGCGATGCTCACGCACCAGCTTCCAGCCGGTCGCATCGAGGTGAAGCATCCATGGAAAGAGACATCCATTCTGGCGCACGCTTTCCTGCGGAACGTTCCGTTCAGCGTTCATCCCGGCATCGGTTACGACATAATTTCGAATCACCCTATGTTCAGCGGCGCTGTCATTGGACGGGCTGCCGCCATTGATTTCCGATTGTTCGGCGCATCGGTGGAGCAACTGGACGATGGTGTCGTGCTTTCAGTCGGTTCTGCGATCATGGCGCCGCAGGTTTTTGAGAAGAGCATCAGCTGCGTGAACAACCTGCGGCTTCAAGCCGGACGCGCCATTGTCAAAGGCCATTCGTTTTACGTGGTCGATATCCAGGACGGAGGAAACTGGGACTGGTCACAGGGCGAACCGCCCAAGACGAATCCCGCGTACTACCTGCGTTTTTGCAAGAGCTTCGATCGCATGGGCGGGACGATGAATTACGTGCAGAGCGACAACGTTGTGTTCCTTCACAATCTGTTGAACGAACTGCGCAAACGAGCCTGATCGGTCGATTGTTAAAGCGGCGTCGATGAGCGCCGGTTTGTGTGTGAAATCGCGGAATGGCGGCGGTCGCAACTGCCAACAAAGGCACTGATCCAAAGAGGCAACCATGATTGTCAGCATGTGGATGACGCGGGACCTGGTCACCGTGAAACCGGGACTGGCGATTACCGAAGCCGCGGCGTTGATGGCCGGCCGGCGCATTCGACGCCTGCCTGTCGTGGACGAACATGATGGCGAACGGCTCGTCGGAATCGTTTCCGCCAAGGACATCCTTCATGTGTTTCCAAGCGACGTGAATCCTTTTGCCGTGGTGAAACCGGAACAGGAATCAGCACCCGGCTCGATCGGACAGATCATGACCCGTCATCTGCACACAACCACGCCGGACACGCCCATCGAACAGGCGGCGGCCTTGATGACGGAATACAAGATCGGCGCACTGCCGGTGCTTCGTGACGAGAAACTGGCTGGAATCATAACCGAGTCGGATGTGTTCCGCGCCTTCGTCAGCTTCTTTCCCGCGCTCGAAGGTGGCGCGAGAATCACGTTCGATGTCTCGCGCGACGAAGACATCTTCAACTACATCTGTCAGGAGGCGCGGCGACGCAATCTTCGTGTGCTCAGCCTCACCAATTCGCGGCAGGATTCCGTTCCAATCTGCGTGGCTCGCATCACCGGGCCGGGAATCGAACGTTTTCTGGACGATCTCTGGAACTCCGGTCATCGCGTGTTGAATGTGATTCGTTTCCCGTCCGGCGGCCCTCCGCAAGTGATTGTTTAAACGCGCGGCGTCTTCCATCAACCATCAACCACCCATTCCCATGCTGAAAACCGCCACCAAAATCGCCCTGCTGCTGGGGCTCCTCGCTGCAATCGCTTTCGGCGTGTCATTGTTCATTCCCGATCGCCCTCCCGTTGCGAGGAAACCGCTCCCCGTTCCGAATGGTTATGATCGTCTTGTCGAAGCCGGAAGATTGGTGGCGTCGATACCAAACGATTTCTACAAGCTCGATACAAACTCGCTGGCTGCGATCGTGAGCGCCAATTCCAATGCGCTCGCCAACGCACGTGAAGCGCTGCTCATCGAGTCGCAGGTGCCGTTTCAAAGCACCTCCGCGTACATGTCTTCGCACATTCGTGAGATCGAATCGTTGAGAACCCTGGCCCAAGTGTTCGCGGTAGAAACCCGACTCGCGGCGCTTGAAGGGCGCTCCTCCGATGTGGCCAGGTCGGCACTGGATATCATCAACCTCGCATCCAAGGCAGGCGCTCAAGGTCTCCTGATCGATGCGATGATCGGTTCCGCGATTGAAAAGATGGGAACCAGCGAACTGACGCCCCTGATTTCCCGTTTGGATGCAGCGAGCTGCCGTTCAGCTGCTGGCCAGCTCGATGCAATCGAAAGAACACGCGAACCGTTTTCGGACATTTGGGAACGGGAAAGAGAGAATATGCGTCACGCCCCAGGTGGCTTTCGCGCGCGGATGGGTGCATGGTTCAGTTCGAAATCCTTGAAAAGCTCGATCGCAAAGTTCGAAGGACAATACCAGGATGGCCGCAGGAAAAATCGCGAACTGATCCTGCAACTCGCCAGTCGTGCGTTTGAACTGGAAGAGGGCCGCAAAGCGACCAATGCCCTCGAACTGGTTCCTGGCATTCTCAGTGAGCTGCCCGTGGATCCCACCACCAGCACGAACATGATTGCGCTTCCGTGATTTCCATTGGCGCGAATCAGAATCGAAAGTTCAGTCTAATTCTTTTCCAGCTGGGAAAGTTCCACGGCTCCAGTTTCGTTGAACCTGATCTGAAGGCCATTCAGTTCCAGCGTCTTCTCAATGGCGTAGAGCAATTCCGACCGTGTTACCGGCAAAGTGATGATCAATTGCGTCGGCTGTCGATCGAACCTTTCCGGAACGATCGCACCACGTCCGGTCAGTTTTGCGTAATTCTCCACAAGTGCACCGGCGGTTGCCGCACGCGGCGGTGATGGATTGCCAGGCTTCGCAGCAGGAGCACTGAACGCGGTCAGTTCCGCAGCGTCCAGTAACGGATCCTCTCCACGAGCCGGAGCGCCGCTCTTCACTTTCTCAGCATCGCGCAACGGCACCGCCTGAAAAAAGCGTTCGCCATCTTCGATCACTGCAATGCCGTTGAACAGAAGCGTCATGCGAATGGCGTAGATAACCTCGTCACGAGTCAACGACTTCCGCGAGGTGAGCGTCAGAGAAACCGGCGGCAACGGAGTGGGTTTGAGAACATTCCGACCCGACAATTCTGACAGCACTGCGAACACGGGCGGAAGGTGCATGTTTCGAAAATCAATCGTTCCTCCCGCGGCAACGCTTTTTGAATCAGAACCGCTTGAAGCCGGCAAAGATCCGCGAATACGCTCAACCTGTTTGATTGCAGGCGAATTGCTCAATCCGGCAGGAACGATCCAAACGAATTTTTCACCATCGTGGATCACATCGATCTTCCGCTCTCGCAATGCCGACTCGATCCTCTCGAGAGCCTTTTCGCGATCGACTGAGGCATCGGCGATGTCCAGTTCCTGAAGCGTCGGCAGGTCACGCAACGCCTCAGATCTCAAGACGGTTTTTCCGGAAAATTCGGCGTAAATTGTCAGAAGAGGATTTCCGGAACGACTGACAACAAGCGGTTGCGACCAGGCTGAAAACATGTTCAAACCGAGCAGCAACGCGACTGCAATTCGAGGGAAGGTCTTCATGGCGCGAGCAACATTTACCGCCCGGGAATTGCTGTCGAGTGAAAAGGCGGCTGAAATACGGCCGGTTGAAGTCGGAAACCGGCCAGAACCATCAATCAACTGCCGCGATAGACACACCGCGCTGTGCAGGTCTCCGCGACGACGATTTCCTTCAGCAACGGCAATCGCGGTTTTAGCTTCTGCCAGATCCAGATGGCGATGTTCTCGCTCGTGGGATTTTCCAGCCCGGGAATTTCGTTGAGATAATAGTGATCGAGCTTTTCCCAGACCGGTTTGAACGCGGCGGAAATGTCCGCGTAATCCATCACCCACCCCAGCTTGGGATCGCACTCGCCTTCGACCATCACCTCGACAGAAAAGCTGTGCCCGTGCAGCCGCCGGCATTTGTGTTTCTCCGGCAAATGCGGCAGCAGATGCGCGGCTTCAAATTGAAAGGTCTTTCTCAGTTCCATATCAGTCAGGCTCGAGGCTTTAGGCTCCGGGCAAGAGGCTGTTTCGGGCGCGAATCAATGCTCCCAGCATCTTGCCCATTTCAGTACATTCAGAAAGCAATGACCGCACCGAAGTGTCGTTGAAACATCCGACTTCCCGGGCAATTTCCGATTGTGTTGCAAGCTCGGCAAGCGGCCCCTTTGCGATGTGAAAGGATCGAATGGACTCCCGATCCGATCTCCGTTCGTCACCTTCCGCAATGTTGCTCGGCACACTGACGGCGCTTCGGTGCAACTGGTCTATCAACGAGAAGTCGCGCCGGATGCTCTCGTGTCGCGTCAGTCGATAGACTTCGACAGCCAACGCTTTATTCTTCTGCCAAACAAGCATTCCCCTGAATCCATTCTGAGCTGTTTTCATAATCCCTCTCGCCTAAAGCCTGACGCCTGGAGCCTCTTCATTCATTTTCCCAATCCGTCCACAGGATTAAATCACCGATGGCCGGTCGTCCGTCATGCCTCCAGGCAAGTGGTGGATCCTGCATCTGGCCGAGCGGGCACACCCGCGTCACACCCCAACGCGCGAGCTGAACAGCAAGTTCACGGGAACGGGCCTCAGATGCAGCAATGCCCACGGTCGAAATTTTTCCACGGAAAGCGTCTGCATTTTCCAGGGTTGTCTTCAAATCCGCAGCCGGCTTCACATAGACGAAACGATTCAGACACGAGAGTTGAAACCGTGGATCCGATTCGTAAACGACCGTCCACGCGGTGGAATTCTCACTTCGCCAGAAGCGCGTCTCGGGCGAGTGCGCCGCGCGAACTTCGTAAAAGGCACGCCGGGATGCGATCGCAGCGGCATCCGCGGCTGGAAGTTGTCCTCGCGGTTCGCTTCTCTCCCGAGCGGCCAACTCCTGCGCCAGCAGCTCCGCAAACGGCTCCGCGTCATGAATGCCGCCCGGCTCGACATAGATCACGTGCGGCGACAAACAGCCGAGCTGGTTCCACGCAATCACATCCGTTGCCGCGCGGGCGATGACCTTCTTCGCATTGAACCCGCTCAACGCCTCCTTCGTCACGTAACCGAAGCTGACGCGATGTCCGTAGCCAACGAAGCGGGTTCGCGACGGAATTCGTTGTCGAATGGCCGCAAGCGTTTCATCGTTTCCGGTCGCAGTGACACAATCCGCTTCCACAAACAGCGCCTCTTCCAGCGGAATGTTCCCGCCACACCATTCTGCCAGTTCAATGCACGATCCGATCTTGCGATCCTCGTCGTAAATCGAATGTGCGAAAAGCCGCGGCAGAAAGGAGGCTCCGGTGGCGCATTTCATGAACTGCGCCGAACGCGTCAGCAATCCCAGCGCGAGACTCATGAACGCGGGATTGGGAAGGTTGCCCGCGGCGATGTGCACCAGCAGTTCGGGTGCGGAAACGATTGCGCCGCGCGATTCCTTTTCCTCGTTCGCAGTTGAAAGGATTTTTTCGAGACGCAGTTCGTGCCCGAGTTCCTGCACGAGCAAATTCCGGAATGCCTGCGGTGTGAATCGTTTGAAGAATCGGTCGAGCCCGGCAGCCAGGGTTTCACACGAAAATCCCGTCGCATTCGGTCCCTGCTCCAGAGCCAGTTTTCGAAATGGATATTCCGGATGCAGCCAGTTCTCGGCAACGCCACACAGCAACTCAATGATGCTCTCGGTCGAACGTGGAAGCAGATACGCCTCGCGATTGCGTCGCAACGTCTGGCACGCCTCGGTGATCATCGTCGGGCTCAGCTCTGCTTCAGCCGGAAGATCGGCGAGAAAGTAATTGGGAAGAAGCACGGTGTCTTTGATCTATGATTTACGATTTATGATTTATGATTTGGCAGTCTTTTCACGCCTTCACGCCTTCACGCCTTCACGCCTTCACGCCTTCACGCCTTCACGCCTTCACGCCTTCACGTTTCACTTCACCATCAACGAACAGCCTCGGGGTTCGCTGCGTTCAGCGCGACCGAGCAATTCAAATCCATCGCCACGGCGGATTGCCAGGTCTTCCGTCTGAATTGCCATCACGGAGAAAACATTCGCCAGATCGAAAATTCGGAGAATGCCTGTTTCGCCGTCATTCACCTCAGCACCGGTCTCGGGCGAGATCACCTGAACTCGGGCCCAGGGAGGAAACTGGAAATTGCGGATTGCGGATTGCGGATTGCGGATTTCATAAGCTTGCGAGCTGAGTTCGCTCATGCCGTATTCGCACACGATGTTTTCATTCGGAATTCCCAATTTCTTTGAAATGAGTGCGTGTAGTTCGGTTTTTGGCATCACACGGGAGCGGCCCTTGTAGCCGCCGGTTTCCATCACACGCGATCCGGCGGAAAGTTCAAAACGAAGATTCTGTTCCGTCAGATGATCGATGAGATGAACGAAGGAAAACGCCGTTCCCAGAACAAACACCGGCTGTTTCGATGCCGCTGAGTCTGCAATCATCTTCGTCGCGGCTGAGAAATCGAGAGTCCAGCCACCATCGGTTCCAATCATTCCAACGAAAACAGATTCCGGCGCGTTTACTCTGGATCGAATCGTTTCGAACATGTGAACGAGCGACGAGTTCGGCGCCTCCTTCGATCGCGGCGTCAGAATCATCAATCGCAAATCATTCGTCGCCAGCCGCACATTCTGCTCGAACCACGGCCACAGCGACGCTTCATAAAGTGCGATCGATTCCGTGGAATGAAAGTGTCGGCTGGGACGTTGTTCCGTTGTGCCGCTTGAATGAAATACTGCCACGCGCTCTTCCGGCGAAAGACTGGTCAGTTCCCATTCCTTGAAAGCAACCGTCGGCACGGCGGGAATCTGTTTCCAATGTGTGATGGAGTTCGGCGTCACGCGACGCGCTTCACAGAATTTTCGATACGCCGGATTGCGAAGGAACTGCAGTCCGAACAGCACGATCGCCATTCCGTTGAACTCAATGTCCAGATGCTGGCGCAAAGCGAGATCGTCGGCAGGATCGAGGTAGAGCGAATCTGTGGAAGCGATTCCAATGAAATCGCGCAGGCGCGCGGCGAAGACTGACAGTTCTGAACTCATGCGGTTTTTATTTGCGGGCTGGTTTTCCGCCACAGCCCGGTCGCGAAACGTAGCAGATGAACGTGTTCGCTCAACCTCTTTTTAGGAACAGACCGAAGCGGCAGGAATTCAGAAGGAGCCGACTCGCACGACCGCCGCGAGACTGGTCAGAGTGCGCGGGAGGGAATCGCAGCCGGTGACGCGGTATTTTTCACTGGGCGACGTCGGAGACCGTTTTGAAACCAGAGTTTCCAGACCATCCAGAACGCTTCGAACATGATCGGACGGGACATCTTGGACTGGCCCTGGAAACGATCGGTAAAGATGATCGGCACTTCGACGACCTTCATCCCCTGACGCCAGATTTTGTGGGTCATCTCGATCTGGAAGCTGTAGCCGTTGGATTGAACATCATCCAGCTTGATTGCCTCCAGTGCGCGGCGGCGGAAGCACTTGTAGCCGCCGGTCGGATCGCTGAACGGCATGCCGGTCACGATGCGAACGTATTTGCCGGCGTTCACGCTGAGCATCAATCGACGCAGCGGCCAGTTGATCACGCGAATGCCGTTCACATAGCGCGATCCCAGAACAAGGTCCGCGTCCTTCGCAGCTTCAAGGAACGCAGGCACGTCGTCCGGATTGTGCGAAAAATCGCCGTCCATTTCGAAGATGAACTCGTATCCGCGTTCGAGCGCCCATTTGAAGCCGGAGATGTAGGCACGGCCGAGACCGTTTTTTTCCTGACGATGCAGTACGTGAATGGACGGATTCTCGGCGGCGAGTTGATCGGCCAGCTTGCCTGTGCCGTCGGGAGAATTGTCATCGACCACGAGCAGATCGACCGAGACTGGCAGGGATAATAGCCGTTTGGCGAGCGGCGGAAGATTATCGCGCTCGTTGTACGTCGGCACAACCACCAGCGTCTTGTTCATGCGTTTGAAAACCCGGAGATAAGTAGCCGAGCGAACAGGCCAAAACAAGCGGGCATTTCGCCGAACACACCGATTGCGCCGGTCCTCAGCTTCCTCTGGCGTCCCCTTGAGATATGCAGACGTCAAGAGAACGGGAAAGTAACAGGAACAGGATGATGATGGATCGCGGACTGGGTTCGATCAGCTGTGGCGGAAAGTGATCCGCGCCTTGCCAAGATCGTAGGGGGACATTTCCACGTTCACGCGGTCGCCGACGCTGATTCGGATGAAGTTTTTCCGCATCTTGCCGGAGATGTGAGCGAGGACTTCGTGACCGTTCGGGAGAGCAACTCGGAACATGGTGCCGGGCAACACCTGGGTGACGGATCCGACCAATTCAATAGGTTCTTCTTTTGGCACGCGACAGATCGAATTGAATTTCGGCATTTGATGCCACCGCCTCCTCGAAAAAGTCAATTCTTTTGGTGGTAATTACCTCCTTTCCCATGGTCTTATTACCGAACTTTCCAGACATGGAAAAACCTGGGGTGAAGGAAGCAAGAACACGGACGATTGCGTTCCTATCCGGTTTGATGCCGCCCGGGGAAAATCATGGACAAATCACACGAAGCCGCTAGAGTCCCGCGCACCGATATGAAGAGCAATTTATTCAAGAACATCCTTGAGTGGGTTATTGCCACCGGGGTGCTGCTTTCGATCATCTTCTTCGTTCAATACTTCAACCGGACCAAGGAACTGCGAAGCCTGCAATTTCAGGTCGGTCAGGTTCAACAGAATCGCCAGATTCTCAATATGCTCCTGCTGGAGACCGCGGAATACAACAAACAGAGGCCCGATGCGAATCTCACCCGTTTGCTGGAGAGCGTGAAGGCTCCGGCCGCAGCCAATTCCGCCAACTCAAATCCCGCTCCGAAATCTGCCCAATAATTTGCAAGCGTATGGAACAGCCCACCCATTCTCCTGAATCTGCCGATCTGAAACAGCAACTGGCCGATCTCCGTCGCCAGACCGCGTGGCTTTATCTCGGACTTGCAGTCCTCAGCCTCACCGTGGCCGGATTCATCGGTGTGCAAGCGCGACGTGCGGCCAAAGATCTGGATCTCATCCGCCCCGCATCGATGCAGGCCGTCGAGACCTATCGGAAGGAAGAGCCGCTCGTCAAAAATTTCGTCGGTCAACTGGAGGCCTATGCCCGTTCGTCGAATCCGGATTACAACCAACGGGTTTTCAGCCGTTATGCAAACTGGGCCAAAGGCACTCCCGCACCTGCCGCTCCGACCTCGGTGACGCCGGGATCAAGCGCTCCGCCAGCCCGGTAAATTTTTCAAACTTTCCCCTCCTGTTCCGCCACCGTCAGCCTCACTCCGCAGGCGGAACAGAAGTTTGCATTCGGAGGACACACCTCACCGCATCCCGGACAGTCCAGGTGCGCTTCCTTGTGCTTGTGATGAATCATCAGGTTCCGAATGTACGGAATCCAGGTGAACGCATAGGCAAAAATGAAAACCGAATCGCGCTGACGCAGCGAGTAGATCAGAAGCAGGATTGACCCTGTCAGGCTCAACCACCAGAACGCCGTCGGCACCACCACCCGTTTCTTTTTCTCGGTGGCATACCACTGGACGAAGAATCGCGAGAAGAACACTGCGTTCCCGATCCAGCCGAGCACCTTCCACGCGCTCCACTCGATTCCCAGGAACCTCCCGTCATGCCAGATCAGATCTGAAAGCCAGTCCATATCAATCCGCGGAGCTTAGGGAATCACCCGTCGCAGCGCGAAGAAATTGTTCAATCGATTCTCATGTTCGTGGTCCTTCGTCATCGCAATCAATTTTCATTCGAATCGAGAACGAACGACGATGACGAACGGCGGCTTTCTTGAGTGCCCCGGAAATTTCTCTTGGCAATCCCGCCCCGCTCTCCTAAAACGAACGCGCTCTTTGAAAACGGTGAGCGAACGCTCATCAGTTACACAGCCAGGTGCAGGGAACCCCGTGAGATTCGGGGACGGTTGCGCCACTGTAACGGGTTACAGACTCCCATCAGCCACTGATCTTCAGAGAATCGGGAAGGCGGGAGCGAGGTTAAACCCGAAGTCAGGATATCGACCTGGTTGTGCTCGTCCGGCGGTGAAGAAGGATGATAGCGGATCGTTGATGGTGAAAATGAAACTCGCAAGAACCATCAGCAATCAGCTTTCAACCCTTCGATTCTTCCGCCACTTCTCCGACAAAGAGAAGGATGAGGCCAGACCTGATTCGCCCGGGGCGAACCAGGATTCGTTGAATGCCTTCATTCTCCGTTTTGCCGGGGGTTGAAGGTTTTTTGTTTATCGTCCCCATCCTTCTCTCCCGCGCTGGTCTCTCTGAAACCGAAATCTCCGCCTTCAATCAGGCGGAACTCAGAAAGAAAGATCAGCATGAAATCAATTCGTTCCGTGTGGCTGGCCATTGCCAGCCTGTCCGCAGTTTCCAGTTACACCCCCACACTCAGCGCCGCGTCCTTCGATGACATTCAGTTCTGGGTTGGCTCGGGCGAAAACCGTGCCGCGCTTGTCATCGATTGGAACGATGGCAAATCATCCGAATCCCTCGTCTGGGGTTATCGCTGGGATGGCACCGCCAATGGCCTCGACATGCTTCAGGCCGTCATCAGCGCTGATCCCCGCCTTTACGGTCATTTCGGCAGCTACGTCTGGGGAACCGCCATTCAAGGACTTGGCTACGATCTGAACGGAAATGGCTTTTCCGTTTCGCCTTCACTGACCTTCGATGCCGGCGGACTCGCCTTCACAACAAGTCCGGACGATCTCCGCACCGCCTCTGATGCCGCGGATCATTACATCGAAGGCTGGGATTACGGGTTCTGGGCGTATTACAACAAATCCAGTGCCGATGAAGCCTGGACGTCCGCGCTGATCGGCGCTGAGTTTCGCGCTCTGTCAGATGGCGTTTGGGATGGCTACAGCTTCGCGCCGGAATTCTCGGGTCCCGAACCAGGCGAACCTTTCGCCGCGCCAATCCCGGAGCCCACAATCTTCGCAATGACATTCCTTGGCGCGGGAATTGTCCTGTTCCGCCGTGTCCGCGCAAACCGTGATTGATTCAATCTGGCTGGCGGTGAACAAACCTTCATCGTCAGCCGAACGAAACTGTTTCATGCATTGTTTCAAGAAACATTGGAATGCACTTCCGGGAATGATCTTTCTGGCGGTGACAGCCCTTGCGCTTGCGACCGGTTCAACTGTCCGCGCCGGATCGTTTGCAGCGCAGGTGATAAGCGCCCAGGGTCCTTTCGGTCCGTCGCTTTACAATGACCCGGCCAGCATCCTCGGCGCTCCCGCCACGAATTATTTCGATTCCGCTTCGGCTCCGATAACACGGGTCAAACTGAACGAGCCGGTCTGGGGCCAGAACGTTTCCGACGGCGTGAGCAACAAACTGATTCTGACACTGAACTCCGGAAGTTTTGTCATCGTTGGATTCGACGAACCGATCACGAATCATCCCGCCAATCCTTACGGGATCGACTTCCTTGTGTTCGGAAACACGTTTTACGTCGCGAGCACGTTTGGCGATGCCGCGAACTTGAACACGACAACGATGTTCGGGATGGCCTTCGAAGAACCGGTGCTGGTGTCTGTGAGTCCGGGCTTCACCGGCCAGCCCGGTGAAGATCCCGACGATCCCGCAACCTGGCCGTGGTATCGCTATGACAACGGGCCCTTCGGCGATGGGATATTTCCCACTCACGCATATCGATGGAACCGCGACGAAGCGGGATGGACCGAGCAGCTCATGGACTTCACGAAACCGGTCAATCCTGCATTCGAAAGCGTGTTCGCAGCCGGCGGCATTTCCGTTGCGGATGCGATCGATCTTTACACCGGATCGGGCGGCGGAGCGGGATTCGATCTCACACCGTCCGGTTTCGACTCGGTGCGGTATGTGAAGATTGAAGCGACGGAAGAATTCAGCAGTGGTGAGATCGATGCGATTTCCATTGTCCGAAGAATGACCTTGGGCGACACGCTGAGTGTTTCGCCGTTGAACATCGCCAACAACAATGCCCGCCTGTTTTTCCAGGAACTGGACGCGCCGGATCGAACCGCTGTGTCAGTCAGCTTCACCGAATTAAGCGACCTCGCGCAGGTCACTGCGACGGATTTTTCGGCCGAAGCGATGACGAATGTTGTTGGAAACGTGTTGAACTCCGTCGAACTCATTCTCACAAATCTCCTGCATTCGGATCCGATCGCTTTCACAGCCGATGTTGCGATCGGAACAGGCGCCGGTTATAGCGGCACTGGCGGCGATCTCCGATTGTTTCAATGGAATGACAGCATTTGGAAATCGATTCCATTCACATACAACCCGACATCCCGATCCGTCATTGCGGGCGGCGTCACGAACCTGGGTGCGTTTGCTCTGGTTCAGCTGGTCGCGCCGGCCATGACGATTTCCCGAACCGCAACCGGATTTCGTTTTGAATTCGATGTCGTGCCCAACCTCCTGCATACGCTGGAACGCTCGACGAACCTGATCCACTGGACTGCGATCACGAACTCCACTCCGCTGACATCCGGCTTGGTTTCCTTTGAGGATGACACGGCTCCGGAACCGCAGGCGTTTTATCGTTTAAGGCTCACGATCGACTGATGAGTGTCACATTGAAAAAACCAACTGCGTTTCGGAACGGAAACGCGCGCCGCGCGATTGCAGCACGGCGCCGCCATTCGTCTGACGCAGCGCACGCATTCGGTTTCACGCTCATCGAGTTGCTGGTGGTGATCGCCATTATCGCGATTATTGCGGCGCTTCTGCTACCCGCTCTGGCGAATTCGAAACTCGCCGCCAAACGCATTCATTGCCTGAACAATTTGAAGCAGATGGGCGTTGCCGCCCGCATGTATGTCGATGATCAGCGCGATTTTTATCCCGTGGCCTATTACACGGATTTCGTGAACGGCGCGACGCATCACGTGGCGTGGGATCTCACGACGATCAAAGGTCCGACGGATCAGGTTGTGCCCGGACTGCTCTGGCAGCATCAAGGCAACACGGCGATTCAACAATGTCCGTCGTTCAACGGCGCAGCCAACTGGTTGAACGATCCCTACACCGGTTACAACTACAACACGAGCTACATCGGACACGGTCAGGGCGAAGACATTCCGGAGCCGGCAAAGGCCGCGAGTGTGAAGCACCCGGTGGCCACGGTGTTGTTTGGGGACGGCCAGTATGTCGCCGGGGCAAACAAGTTCATGCGTGCACCATGGGCGAATCCCGGCGACGTCAGTTTCGGAAGCCGTTGGTCCGGCACGCAGGGATTCCGTCACCAGAAGCGAAGCAACGCGGCGTTCTGCGACGGTCACGTGGAGTCGATGTCGCAGCGTTACACGACCAATGCGAACGGCAGCAGCAAGGTGGCGGCGGGCACGGGATTTCTCTCCGCCGACAATTCGCTCTATGACCTCGAGTGACACACAGGATGAACCGGGAGCCTGAACCGCACGATCCTGCACGATGCCCGCTCTGCGGCGGCCCGAACAACTGCCAGCTTTGCACCTCGGCCGCCTACAAAGGTCCCTGTTGGTGCGCAAAAGTGCAGATTCCGGAAGCCCTGATCGCGCAAGTTCCCGCTGTATTGCGCAACCGAAGTTGCATCTGTGAACGGTGCGTGAAGGCATTCCAAGGCAAAAGGGTTGCTTCCGACGCCCGCCAGGAAAAGTTATTACCCGGCGATTTCTACTTTGATTTGGGCGGCCTGATGGTTTTCACTAGCGCCTACCACTTACGCCGCGGTTACTGCTGCAACAGCGGCTGTCGTCATTGTCCGTATCGCAGCACGGGGAAGGGTATTGGATGATGGATTGTCTGCAACGGATCGTCTGCCTGTCAGCGGAGGCCGCTGACTGGCTTTGTAGAATCGGAGTGTGGGATCGCGTCGTGGGAACGACAGCGTTCTTTGCACAGCCGCCCGACATTGCCCCCAAGCCGCGCGTCAGCGGGTTCAGCTCCGGAAACATCGAGGAAATCATCGCGCTTCGACCCGACCTGGTAATCACCTTTTCCGACGTCCAGGCAACCATTGCCGCCGAGTTGATCCGGCGCGGCATCCAGGTGCTCGCGACCAACCAGCGTTCGCTCGCCGAAACAGAAGCCACACTCGCCCAGCTCGCCCGCATCGTCGGCCGCGAAGCGGAAGCTGAACCGCTGCTGCTGCGATTTCGCACCAGTCTTGCAGCACAGGATCCCCTGCCCGATTCGCCGCGCGTTTACTTTGAAGAATGGCCCGATCCGATGGTGGCGGGAATCGGCTGGGTGAGCGAATTGATCGAACGCGCGGGCGGCCGTGATGTGTTCGCTCATCTCAGAACGAAACGTTCTGTTTCGGAACGAATGATCCAGCCGGATGACGTGCGCCAGGCCGATCCCGAAATCATCCTCGTTTCGTGGTGCGGCAAGCCGGCGAACTTCGAAACGATCACATCGCGCCCCGGCTGGAGCCGCATCACCGCCGTCCGCACCCGGCGGCTCATGGAGATCCCCTCGGAAGACATTCTTCAACCCGGGTTCCGGCTCGTCTATGGATACGAACGGATTCGCGCGCTGCTGCTCAATTCCGTGATGGCACAGGGAGTGTGATTTGAATGCGGATTTTGATCGCGGATTGCGGATTTTGGGGACGGTGCTGAAGCACACCGAATAATCCCGAGCTCACTTCAATGGTTAATGCGCGAGGCGCGAGGTCATGGCGTAGATGATCAGCAGCAGGAGAATGACTCCGAGGCCGAAGAAGAAATAGCCGAACGATCGCGCGATGCTCTTCCAGTTTTCCCACTCGTCCTTCACGCGATAGGTGTCGAGCCGGCCTTCAGCGACCAGCCGGTCGTACCAGCGTTTCCGCTCGTGCAACATTTCCGCTTTCGACACCCGGCCGGAGAAAATCACGGTGTCCATCGGGAACTTCTCAATCCGGAAATGCGTATTGAAGAAGTGAATTGAGAAGATGAATCCAGCCGCCAGCAGCGCTTCATCCGAATGAATGATCAGTGCAACGTTGATGATCCAGCCCGGCAGGAATCGCGTAAAGAATTCCGGGAACCACAGGATCATGCCCGACGACCCGATGATGAACACGCCCCAGAACACGGCGAAGTAATCGAACTTCTCCCAATACGTCCAGCGGTCGAACTGCGGCTTTTCTCCCTTGCCGAAGAACCATTTGTTGTGCGCGACGAAATCCCTCCAGTCCTGCCAGGTTGGAACCATCGAATCCGGTCCGAATAGAATTCCGAACAACCGTTTGGGCTGGAGCTTTCCGGTTTCGGGATCGCGCAGTTTTCCGCGTCCTTTCCATGCTTTGCCGATGAGAGATGCGACGTGCAGTCCGAAATAGAGGAACGTGATCACCGCACCGAATCGATGCAGCGTCCGCGCTGTTTCCGCTCCACCGATCACTTCGAACAAGGCTTTTGCCCAGCCGGTGTAATAGAACTTCAGCGGCATGCCGGTGATGACCAGCAGCAGAAAGCTTGAGACCACCAGGAAATGCAGGAAGCGTTCGAACGGCACAAACCGCGTGAACCATTCGCCATCCTTCTGCGTTTCGGCCTTGGCTTCGCGGAATTTCTTCGAGTCGCTCAGATACAGCCAGACGGCACGGATCAGCCAGACCACCGTGTGCAGTCCGAAGAATGTGAACACGCTGATCAACAAACCGGTCATCGCAACAAACACCGCGTGCAGCACCGGGTAGTTTTCTTTGTCCAACGGATTCGCGTGGGGTTTGTATTCTGTAAATCCCATCGTCGCATCCGGATGACATTGCTGGCACGTGGCTAGAATGTTGGTTTGCGAAAGACGCGAGGCGGGATCCGAGTGCGGCAGCACATCGTGATGCCCATGGCAGTCGTAACAGGCGGCCACGTCCGGCGCGACGTTCGGTTTGCCCAGCGCCATCGCCTTGCCATGGTAGGTGTCGCGATAATGTTCCAGTCGATCCTCATGGCATTTGCCGCATCGCTGGTCGCTGACCATTTTGAAGTGGCCGTTCTTCGGCGTTTCCACTTCGTGCGCGGTATGGCAGTCGGTGCAGACCGGTCCTCGTTTGTCGCCGGCAAGAAGCAGTTTTCCGTGAACGCTCTTGTTGTAAATCTCCTCCACGCCCACATGGCACTTGCCGCAGGTGTCGGCGATGTTTGCGTGGTGAATCGGCGATTCGCGATCCACGCCACGCTTGATTCCATGCGTGCCATGGCAGTCGCTGCATGAGGGGGCGACGATCAATCCTTTTTCGAGAAGCGCCACGCCATGGATGCTGTCCTTGTAATGCGCGGCGGCCTCGGGATTCTTCATCCGATATTCCTCCGTGAGACCCGGATTGCTGTGACATTTCGCGCAGGTCTGCGGAAGGTTGAGTTTGAAGACTGGTGAATCGATCGATTTCACCGGCCCGATCTCATGCGATCCATGGCAATCCCAGCAATCCGCCGCGCCCGAAGCGCCCAACTTGTGGCTTAATCCGTGGATGCTGGTCGCGTATTCCTTGCCTGCCTGTTCATGGCAACTGCTGCAATCGGGCGGCGGCAGCTTGCTCTCATGAACCAGATCCGTGATCCCGACGTGACAATCGATGCAGTCCAGGCTGCCATGAATGGATTTGTTGAACGCGTTTGTCGCCACCAACAATGAAACGGTTTTACCATCCACCGTCCGCGTGGTGGTGGGATCGAGATGGCACTCAAGGCAATCGGTATTGGAAATTTTTTCAGCGGCAAACCCGGGCGCGGACAGGAAAAGCGCGAAGAATATCAGGACGACGTTCGTAAGGGCCCGAATGACGCGCAACACGAGCGGGGACGGCTTTCGTCCAGGATTCATTACAACTCCTTTGTGGTGGAGATCTCGATAGAATTGTTTCGAAATGACGCGAATGCGCTCGGCGGCCGATTGCTCGTCCGTCAAAAGATCCGCATTGGAAATCAAACCGCAACTACGGGCCGCCGGTGTGGCAGTCGTTGCACGATCCATCCACTTCGTCTCCCGGATGTCTGAATGCTTGTCCATTTGGAGAAATCAGGTTCAGCTCGTCGCCCGCACCCTGCGCGAGAATTGTGTGGCAGGAGACACAGTCGCTGGCCGGAATTTTCCTTTTCCCGTCGAGCGATGTGTGGCGTCCGTCATGGCATCGGAAACAGCCGGGCCAATCCTTGTGCCCGATGTTTTCAGGATAGGCGCGCCAGTCGGCCTTCATTTCAGGGAAGAAGTTCTGGCTGTAGATCGTCTGCACTTCTTTCACGATTTTTTCCGCGTCAGGACGGTTCTGGTAACTGTTGCGAAGGGCTGTCGCGATGGCGTGAAGGGCCTGTGATTCGGTGTCATATTTTGCGGCCAGCACTCTCACCGCATTCGATTTTACCCACGGGATGCTCGGATCGATCTTTCCGATGCTCATGGCGAGATCGACGGCGTCGTTTGGCGAGCGGTAGCGGTGTGACGGACGGTTGTGGCAATCCATGCAGTCCATTTGCCGAACTTCCATGTTGGCAACTTCGTTGGTGAAACGCGGCAGCCGGTATTCGGTCACGTTGCCCCTGGGATCGGTCACGCGAACCCACGGAATGTTCTGACGGCGGTCGTCGGTGGCGACATATTCAATCTTGTTGTCCTGGCTGACGTGCCAGTGAATGCCGCCAGGCGTTCCATGTGCCGGGTCGGCGCCGCCAACCTTGAGCGAGAGGCGGACCGCATATGGTGTGTTGGTTTCGTCGGCAAGATAATGCTGGTAGGTGCGATCGAGATTGCCGCTGAACTTGTTCGGCCAGTGGCATTGCTCGCACGTTTCACGCGCGGGACGCAGGTTGCGGATCGGAGTGGGAATCGGGCGCTCAAAATCACCCGTCAGCACACCGATCAACTGATGCATTCCATTCATCTTCGCCTTCACATACGCGCCGGCGCCGTGCCCGACATGGCACTCCACGCAACTGACGCGCGCGTGCGGCGAATTCTGATACGCGACGAACTCCGGCTTCATCGGCACGTGACACGCCTGCCCGCAGAACTGAACCGATTCGCTGACCTGATAACTCTGATAGCTGCCGATCGCCGTGCAGAGCAGGAAGACAAGGCTGCCGATCACAAAGTAACGGAGCTTGCGGCGATCGCTGGGACGGGAAAGATCCACCGCGATCAGGCTGGGCGGCGCCCCTGAATCCGCGCGGAAGCGTCGGCGTTCAAGCCAGAAACCCAGCGCCATCAATCCGAGGCCGAAGAAGAGAAACCCCGGCGCGATGACGTAGGCAAGAATGCCAAGATACGGATTGCCGGCCGAATCGAACAGGTCGAGCGCGAACAGGCACAGAAAGGCAAAGAAACTTCCAAGGGCGACGACAGCGCCGGAGAAGCTGATCCAGTTGCGGAAAAAACGTGTCTTGGATTGTGGTTTCGTGTCGTTGCTCATGCGGTAAAGCGCGGGACTCATTCGTCCTGCACTGTTTCTGCGTCATTCTGGCGATTACTTCTGAAGGTGCGCATGTACGCCACAGGCGCCCTGGCGTCTGCCCCGGATCCGGGGCATCGCCCACTCGCGGTGAACGATCACCATTTGTGCACAGGCTGCGGCAGGACCCGCCGGACGGCGCGATTCACTGCACCTGCGGCGCCCCGGGACTCCAGGCACTGCCGCACTGTGACTTACTTCTTAAGACTGCGCAGGTAAGCGACGAGACCCTTGACTTCGTCATCCGAGAGACCTTCAGTCGGCTTCATGAGGACCTTGCCGTCCTTATCCTTGACGCCTTCCTTGATCGCCTTGATGGCGACGTCGTCCTTGAGTTCATCCTGAACCTTGGCGCTGGAGTAATCCTTGGCGCCCAGCTTCTGGCCCATCTTGGTGTCGCCCTTGCCTTCAGCGCCGTGGCATTTGGCGCAGAGCTTGTCCCAGTTGGCCTTGTTGTCGGCAGCGGAGCTGTTCCATGCGGCCATCAAGCCGATGGCGATTACGAGGAGGAGAGTTTTTTTCATATTCGTTGGTGCGTTCGAGGCTTTGTTGCCTGTGCATCAACCATCGGAAAATCGGAGAAAACCCACTACGCGCCGCTTGCCCAAGACTCCTCTTTTTTTGACATGACAAAAAAAAGAGATGCTTCGAGTTTCGTCCCCTCAAGTCCCGCAAAATAGGATTTAGAAGGATGGATTAAATCGGACCCGGTTCGGAAATAATCTTCGGTCTGAGAAACAACCTTCGGGAACGAAGGTAAATTCGGAAGCGGATTTGTTGCACGATCGTCAATCGAACCGAGCGATCGTCTTCACCTGAAGCACACCGTTTCATTTCTCAAATTCCGTCCGCCCGACTCACCGGCAGCAGACGAAAAATCGTTGCAACGCACGACGCTCAGAACACGTTTCGATCTCACTGGAAAACTTTTCGAGCCAATCCCCCACTGCGCGCGACATCAAAAATCATCAATAAATACAGGCAAATTCGAGCTGCAAAAAAAGCACTGATTTTGACAAGCACCGTGTAGTGCAGAAGTGACATGCGGCCTAACGTGGGCCAGCATCGTGGAAGCAAGCCACCATATAAGTGTTGCGCTGGAATCCGACAAAAGGAGACGTCCTCAATCTGGTTCACACGCTCACCTGCCAGAGACCGCCTTCGGTTGTCCGCGCGATTTTCTCGACAACCGTTTCGTCTATGCGGTCGTTTCCGCACGCGCCCGCGGCCTGTCGATCGGGGTGAACCTGAATCCCGACAAGCAATGCAACTTCCATTGTGTGTATTGCGAGGTGCATCGCGACGAACCGGCCCGGGAAACCATGCTCGACATCGATGTCATGGCGCAGGAACTGAAGCGCACGCTGTCGTTCGTGCTGGCGGGACGTTTGCGTGAGCGTCCGTGGTATCGCGCACTTCCGGACGAACTTCTCCAGCTGCGTCACGTTGCCCTGAGCGGTGACGGCGAGCCGACCTTCTCGCCTTCGTTCGTCGAAGCGATGCAGGCGGTGGTGCACGTTCGTGCGCTGGGTGGATTTCCGTTCTTCAAACTGGTTTTGATGACGAACGGCACGGGACTCGACCAGCCCAACGTCCAAAACGGTCTGAAGTTCTTCACGAAGTCCGACGAAATCTGGATCAAGCTCGAAGGCGGCACCCAGGCCTACCTCGACAAGGTCAATCACCCGAGTGTGCCACTGGAAAAAATCCTTTCGAACATCCTGCTGACGGCACGACAGCATCCTGTCGTCATCCAGAGCCTGTTCCCTGCGATCAACGGAGAGGAGCCGCCGCTGGAAGAAATCGAGCAATACGCGCAACGCCTCAAGGAACTGAAGAACAACGGCGCGCAGATTTCACTCGTCCAGATTTATTCCGCCACACGCCCGGCGCCCAATTCAGCCTGCGGCCATCTGCCGCTCAAAACGCTTTCCCGCATCGCACAAGCCGTGCGCCAGGCGACGGGACTGAAAGCAGAAGTTTTTTAGCACGCCGGCCCTCCGGGGCTTCACCTCCTACCGGCCTGCGAGTTCCAAGCCGCAGGCCGGATCCCCTTTCAGGAACAGCTCGGTTCTAAGGATTCAATTCGGGAAAACTGACCGATCCGACCATTTGCACCAGCGTTTCGAAACTCGACGGCTTCACAAAAAACCAGTTCGCTCCGCCGGCCAGCGCGCGTTCCTTGTCATCACGAGAAAGCGACGCCGTGAACACCAGCACCGGAACGTTGAGAAATTCTTTTTGGGAACGAAGCCACTGCAAGAACTCCAATCCGCTCAAACACGGCAGCTTCAGGTCGAGCACAATAGCCTGTGGGAGCGGAAACTGGATGCGATCGACAAAAACACCCTCACCAGTCAGATACGCCCTCGCCTGCTCGGCATCTGGAACACGATGCAATACGGCCTGGAGCTTCGCGCGTTCACAGGCTTTCTGAAGCAGGATCGCGTCATTCTCATCGTCCTCGACGTGCAAAATCGTCAACGGTCTGAAATTCTTTCGCGCCACGAATAACTGTCGGAAAAATTTTTTCTGCACTGGCAACCAGCCGGTTTAACAGGTCCCATCCCCTCGCACTATGAACACCGTTCAACAAACAAAAGCAAGTGGGTGTTTCCCGGACCAGCAAACCACACCTCGGGGAAAGTTCGACCATTCCTGATCGATTCGAACATCGGGTCATCCCAATTCTCATTGGACGCAGCAACGGCTTCCGCGACAATGACGCGCATGAGTGGATGGCGGAAGCATCCGTTGCGCGTCGCAGCCCGACTTCTCTGGTTCGGAGTCGAGCTGGTGTTGGGCGCCGTCCGATACATTCCCAACTGCGCATTTCAAACAGGGGACGCTCTCGCCTCGGCTCAAGCCCGGTGGCTTCAAAGGACCGCCTGCCGCATCCTTCGAATTTTGAACCTCACGATCCAGACCGACGGCCCGGTTCCCCGCGCGGGATTGCTGGTGAGCAATCATCTCGGCTATGTCGATGTTGTCGTAATCGCATCGCTGGTTCCGTCACGGTTTGTTTCAAAATATGAAGTCAAGCATTGGCCGGTGTTTGGAACTTTCGCCCGGCTTGCCGGAACGATTTTCGTGCAGCGCGAACGGCGGTTGCAGACCGTCGAAGCCGCGTCAGAAATCGAGCAGGCATTTTCAAACGATGTGCTTCTTGTCCTGTTTCCCGAAGGAACCAGTTCCGACGGCACCAGTGTGCTTCCATTCAAATCGCCACTTCTGGAACCGGCCGTCCGAAAACAGCCTTTAATCACCACGGCATTCATTCGATACGAACTCGATGACGGCGATCCGCGGGAGGATGTCGCCTATTGGAGAGACATGACGCTCATTCCGCACCTGCTCAATCTGTTGAGCAAACGAAGCGTCAGGGCGTTTTTGCGATTCGAAAAAGTCGATTCCATGCCGCCGGATCGAAAGCTTCTGGCCCGTCAGCTTCGCTCAAAAATTTTCCACCTGGGCGGACTGGAAGAGGATTCACAGAAGGAAACCAAGGGAACGAAGAAGGTGGATGTGTCGGACATCAACCGGTGATGTAATTCAAAACGGAATTCCAGGCGAACAGCTCAAAAAAGTGAGCCAGAAAAACGCTTCTTCGTTCCCTTCGTTTCCTTCTGTGAAAGAAAAAGGCTGATTCCGTTGGTGAAACTGCGATGAAGAAGGATGGGGTGGCCAACGGGACTCGAACCCGCAACATCCAGAACCACAATCTGGGGCTCTACCATTGAGCTATAGCCACCGACCGGGCACCAAACTAGTTTTCGCGACACGACACGTCAAGCACCCGGTCCGTCGTTACAGCAGTTCGTCGTGAATTGTCGATTTGTGCCGGGAACAAGTCGCAGCCGCCCGGGAAAGCAGTGTTTGTTGCTCTCGCGAACATTCCCGATGTCCCTAAGTTTCTTCCGCGAACGATCGTTGAAGATTCCCTTTACGACTCACGGTTTTCACCTACAGTCGAACTGTGGTCACCCTCGAAGGCAGCAAAGCGTTTCGCGACCTCAGCCCTGGTGAAATGGAATCATTGCGGCGCGTCGCCAAAGAACAACGTTTCCCTAAAGGCACGGAGATTTTCCGCGAAGGCGATGCCGGCGACGGCATTTATCTTCTAAAAGACGGAAAAGTCGAAATCCGGCTCGCAGCAGGCACAACGGAAACCCGCGGATTCGCAACCATTGCGCCCGGTGAATTGTTCGGCGAAATGGCTGTCCTGGAATTGAAACCGCGATCCGCCACCGCAATCGCGGTTGAGGATTGCATCGTCGAATTCCTGCCGCGAGATGAGTTGCTCGCCGCCATCGAACGATCGCCGCTTCTGGCCATGTCCCTTCTCCGTGAAGTGAGCCAGCGCCTGCGCGATTTCAACCAGCGTTACATTCAGGACGTGCTCCAGTCCGAGCGCCTCGCGCTCATCGGCCGCTTTGCGCGCTCAATCGTTCACGACATCAAAAATCCGCTCAACATCATCAGCCTCAGCGCAGAACTCAGCTGCATGGACAAGGCGCCGGCCGAGTCACGCTTCAAATCCGCCGCCACCATCCGCCGACAGGTGGAACGGATCAGCGACATGATCGGCGAGATCCTTGAGTTCACGCAGGGATCGCGGACGGATGTCATCCTGGCAGAATACGATTACGCGGAATTCATTCGCCAGATTGCCGAGGAATTGAAGCCGGAGGTGGAGTTGCGGAAAACCAACCTTTCCGTCGGAGATCTGCCATCAATGTTCGTCAGGCTCGATCCCAAACGACTGCGACGCGTTTTTCACAACCTGGTTCACAACGCGACTGATGCGATGCCCGGGGGCGGACAAATCTGGATACGTGTTGCTGCGAACGACTCGGAAATCGTCACGGAAATCGAAGACAACGGCCCGGGCATCGCACCGGAGATTGCGGGAAAACTGTTCGAGGCTTTCGCCACGTTCGGGAAGGCACACGGAACCGGTCTCGGCCTTTCGATCTGTAAAAAGATTATCGAAGATCACGGTGGCCGAATCTGGACGCGATCCGAACCGGGCCGCGGCGCAATCTTTTGCTTCGCACTTACCGCCGCGCGGAAATCAATAGTCCAACCCTAAAACCTCCAGCCTCGCGCCTGGTGCCTTTTCAGAACAGGCTGTTGACCGCGATTCCAAGCACGCTCAACGGGCCCTGGTCTTCCAGACCTTCCGTGGCTTTGTCGAGTTTCTGCAAGGTCAGCTTCGCGTTGCGATAAAACTCCTGGTCGTTCACCAGTTTGCCGACTGAACCCTGGCCCTGATTGATCTTCTGCAAAATCTCCTTCAGGTTCGTCATCGAAGCGGTCGTTTCGTTGTAAAGCGCCGGATCCTTCACGAGCTTGCCAATGGTTCCTTCACCCGCATTCACCTGGTCCACCACCTTCCGCGCCTCGGCCAGCGTGAGCTTGATGTCATCCGTCGCATACTGAAGATTGCTGACCGTGTTCAGGCTCGAGACGTAAAGGGCGTCGTCGAAGATCAGCTTGCCCACAGTCCCCTCGCCTTTCGAAATCTGCGATGAAATCGACTGGATATTCGCGATCGTCATCGTAAGCGGCACCTGATTGGCCTTGAGGAAATCGGTGAACGGTCCGAGCAGATTGTCGATCTTGTCGCCGGTGAAACTGCGCGTCAGGTTTTCGACCCCGGATGCGACATTGTCGAGCTTGGTCATGATGGCATTCAGATCCGGCTGCTCGGAGGTTTGGAGAATGGTGTTGTTTTCTGCGATGGGTGCAGACGGCGATCCGAACGTGATCCAGACGGAATTCTGTCCCATCAATCCGGCGAATCGCACCGTGGCCACGCTGTCGGTCTTCACTCCGGCGCTCTTCCGGATTTTCATGGTCACCTTCACCTTGCCCTCGGCGAGTTCGATGTTCTCGACACGGCCAATTTCGACGCCCGCGAGCTTTACACGATCGCCCACCTTCAGTTCCTGGACGGTGTTGAACATCGCGTGCATGTGGTAACCGCGCGTGAACTTCTCGATCCCGCCGATCATCTCCAGGATGAACACGGCGGCGAGCGCGGTCAGAGCCACGAAAATCCCGATTCGGGTTTCCAGTGAATTCTTCATAGATCAACTTTCGTTCAAACGTTTGAAATCCGCGTGCAGAAATTTTCGAATCAACGGATCCGGATTCCCCTTCACTTCGTCCGGAGTTCCCATGGCGATAATTCTTCCCTCATTGATGACCGCGATCCGATCCGCGACGCCGAATGCGAGATCGCGATCGTGCGAGACAACCAGCGAAGTCACATGAATGCGATCGTTCAAATCGCGAATCTCCTCACCAATCACCACAGCTGAAAGCGGATCGAGTTCGCTTGTGGGTTCATCGTAAAGAATCAGCTGCGGCTCGATCACCAGCGCGCGCGCAATCGCAACGCGTTTCTTCATGCCGCCGGAAAGTTCACTCGGCATTTTGTTTTCAGTGCCTTTGAGACCGACGGCTTCGAGCTTCTCCGCAACGATCTGAGAGATTTCGTCCGGTGACTTCAATCCGTGTTCGGCGAGGTAAAGTCCGACATTTTCGCCGACGGTCAATGAATTCAACAGGGCGCCGGATTGAAAGACCATTGCCATGCGGTAGTTATCCATCACCTCGGGCGAACCGATGGGCTTGCCGTTGATCAGGATTTCGCCGGCCTGAGGTTCCTCGAGTCCGATGATGTGACGGAGCAGCACGCTTTTGCCGCTGCCGCTCGGGCCCATGATGACGAAGACCTCGCCGGGCTTCACAGTGAAGTCGATGCCCTTGAGCACTTCCTGCGCACCGAAGCTGCGGCGCAATCCGCGCACTTCGACACTCACACCGCCGTTCTGGGAAAGTGAACCGTTCATTTCAACAGGAGGCGGGTGAGGATGTAATCGAACAGAACGATCAGCACAATGGAGTTCACAACGGCCTTCGTGACGGATCGTCCGATGCCGCGCGGTCCACCGCGTGTGACGAGTCCCTGATGGCAGGAAACCACGCCAATCACGAGCGCGAAGCAGAAGCTTTTGAAGAGGCCGTTGCCGACATCTGCGAGATCGACCACCTCGCGCAGGTTCATGAAGAACGCAGGGAAAGAAATGTCGATGCGGTTGTTCGCGGCCGAAACCATCGCGCCGCCCAACCAGGAAACGAGGATTGAAAAGATGACCAGGAGGGGCAATGCGATGGCCATCGCCAGCATGCGCGGCAGAACGAGGTAATGGATCGGATTGATGTTCATCGTTCGCAACGCGTCGATCTCCTGATAAACGCGCATGGAACCGATTTCTGCCGCCATCGCTGAACCGATGCGTCCGGCGATCAGAATAGACATCATGACCGGCGCGAGTTCCTTACAGGTTGAAATGCCGACCAGTCCGCCGACGGCGCTGGCGAGACCGCGCTCGACGAGAATAGGTCCGGTCTGGAGCGCGATGACACCGCCGATGAAGAACGAAAGGATGCAGACCATCAGCAGGCTGGCGTTTCCGATCTCGAAGAATTGATCGAACACCTTCTGACGCTGCCGCCATGCCAGGGGCACGGCCATCAGCGTGCGCCAGAACAGGACGACCATTTCACCGATGTTTTCGAACATAGTCTTTTTTCAACTCACGCCTGCGTTCGGCCAAGGAGGTGCACTGCTACTTTCCTTCGGGTTTGTTCGCGGGCTTGAACTTCGCGACCGGAATGTAAAGCAGACGCAATCGTTTGGCGTCGGAGTCCGATTGATACTGAAAAAGTCCGAACAGGAGCGAGCATTTTCTGGCTTCCGGCGATGCTTCTCGACGATAGAGATTCCACAACAACGACTGGCTCTGCGCCTCTGTCTGCGTGTTGTGTTCCGTCCGCCAGAGCGCCCACAGCTGCGAGTAATTACGCTCAATGCTCTTGCTGTTGGGAAGCAGCGGTTCAAGGATCGAAAGCACATGGAGCCGGCTGCTGCCGTTGTAGTCGCGGCGATGCGTGAAGAGCGGCCAGGCATCGATGCGCCGCTGCGCCTTTCCGGTTTCGACATTCTTCTGGCTGATGTCCGAGTAAAGAAAGAACAGGATGCGGGTGCGTTCGCGATCGACGCTTTCGGTGTGGAACCGGTTGTATTTGTAAACCGGCCACAGATAAAACGCGCTTTGCAAATTCGTGCTCTGAGCCTGACTGAAGAACGGCCAGACGCGTGAAGTGGTTTTTCCTTCGCCACGCGCAAATACAACGATCGGCCACGGCAGCTGCCATTCGCGATATTGCTTTTCCCGGTCGTCCACCCGGGAGAAAAACGGCCAGATGATTGTCGTCGAATCGCGCATGGGCGATCTCTGAAGGCTGTAAAGCGGCAGAACCGCCTGCTGCCAGATGGTGTTCGTGGTGCCGATCTCGGAGGTTTGAGTCAGGAAAATCGGCCACAGCACAAAACGCGAGTCGCGGCCGCCGACCATCGAAACGTCACCGAACCCGTTTGTTTTCCAGGTGATCTCCTTGTGCTCATGGCCGGTGATGGGCCAGAACTGCCAGCCTTTCAACCCGTCGCCTTCACGCAGATGGAAAATCGGATAGACGTAGTTCCGTGTGACGACATCCTTCTTCTTCGTTTCCGCATAGATTGGGAACGCCACGAAAAAGATCTCGTCGCGCAACAGGCGTTTCTTGAGATGTCCGTATAACGGAACCAGCGCCGTATAATTGTCCGCCGGATTGTCCGATCGTTGCTGGAAATAAATTGGGAACAGTGTGAACCGCCGCGCTTTTTCCTGCTCCTGATTCTCACCGCCGGCAAAACTGAACAGCTGAAAAATGTGCCAGCGATATTCCGACCCAAACCGGTCCAGACTTGCAACCGGATAAAAGAAATCCCATTCCTCCGAGTCCGTTCCCGGATCGCTGTGATGAGAATAAATCGGCGAAATTGCCCAGGTGTGAGTCTCGTCGCGCTCCTCGGAATAAAAGAGCGGACCACCAATTTCTGTCCGCTCGCCAGGCGCAAGCGTCAGCGGGAAGCGATCGAAAATAAACCCGGCATTCGCCCAGTCGGAAGCGTTCGCGGAAAAGGAAATTCCTCCCGCCAGAACCACTCCCGCCAGGATTTTGATTGGTCGCATCATTGAAATGGAGCCGGCATTGAACGAAATGCCGCTATCGTTATCGAGTTGAAAATTTTGCCCAAATATCTCTGCCGGACATAGATATTGACTTTAAAAATGTTTCTCTTAAGTTCGGTCCACACTTGAGGTTTTTACCTCGGTTCCTCCCGACCCAGTGTCGATCGTGCATTTTCGACACTGGGTTGTTTCTTTTGCCGGTTCGTCAGATTCAACAACGCAGGCACGAACGTCAGCGCCGCAATCATGCACGTGGTCACTCCAACGGCCATCACCGCGCCCAAACTTTGAATCCCCTGATGCTTCGCAATGATCAGGCTGCCAAAGCCGGCGATGGTCGTCAGACCTGAAACAAAAACCGCCTTTCCAGTGCTCTTGGCCAGAATGCTGGGAGTCTGTTCCTCTGCGAAACGATTCAAAATGTGAATCCCGTTGGTCACACCGATTCCGATCACCAGCGGCAGTGTCATGATGTTCGCCGGGTTCAACGGGACGCCCAGCAACCCCATCAAACCACCCAGCCAGATCGATCCCAGGGCGACCGGAATCAACGCAAGAATCACCGACCAGATGCTTCTGAAATGAATCAGAACCAACAGCACGATCGCCCCAAGCGCATACAGCGCGGCCTCTTCGTAGCTTTTCTTGAGAAGGTCTGTGTAATAGTAGAGTTGCACCGGCGTGCCAGTGACGTTGGGATCGATCTTCTGCAGCGCCCGAATAAATTCCTCCTGATTCTCACGCACCCAGACGTCTTTCTTTGGATAAACCTGCAGCAGGAATTTTCCGTTCACTCCAATGAATCGGTCGCGCAGAGCCGGTGGCAGGTCGGCGATCTGCAGCGGCGCGCTGTTGTCCTGATTCTTCAACGCCTCGAACGTGTCGCGAATGTCATTGAAGAGTGCGCGTTGAAAATTCCCCAGCTTTTCCGCGATCTCTTTTGATTTCTCGGCGCCACCCTGATTGATCGCCTTGCGGAGATTTTCGATCTCGCGACGCAGCGATGTCAGCTGTTCGCTCAATGCCGGCTCGTTGGTGCCCACTTCGTTCAATGCCATCCCGAGATATCCCCCAAGCGAATACAGCGTGCGGCTCAGTTCAGAGATGTCCACCGGTCGCGGATCCGGCGGGCGAAATGAAATGCCGCGCAGACTTTGTTTGATGTCTCCGATCAACCGCATTTGACTGCTTTGATCGGCTGCGAGAAACCGCGCGATGGAATCGATCCCGTCCTTTTCCGCGACTACCGGAAGCATTTTGATTTCTTCCTCCAGCCGCACCGCATCCTCAAGATTGTTGGCCACCACAGCACCGAACAACACCGACTTGTTGGCCGATTGAATGAGCTTGTGTTCGAACTCCACGGCCGGAAGCCCGGCGCTCTGCATGTTCAGCAGGTTGTAATCGAAATAAAGCCGCGGCAGAAACAATGCAGCACCGATGGTGACCACCCCGACGACCACCGCCGTGCCACGCGGACGCGTCAGCCAGATGTTCTCAATGCGCGCCCGCGTTTCCGGAATGTCGCCCTGCCGGTGGTCGATCACGTTCTGCCGCCCGCGCAACAGGAGCACCGGGAGCAGCGTCAGCATTGGAATCAGACAGATCAGAATACCGCCACCGCAGATGATTCCCATTTCCTGGATGCCTTTGAAGTTGGTCAGCCCCATCGCCAGGAACGCCCCCGCCGTGGTGAATGCGCCGGTGAAAATCCCCTGCCCTGTGAACACCATCGCCTTCTTCAGCGCATCGCGTTCGCTCAGGCCATGACGCAGCTCCTCCTCATAACGCGTGATCAAATGCACGCCAAAGTCGATCGCCAGACCGATCAGGATCGGCACAAACGTGATCGTGAGAATGTTGAGATGCCCGATGACCAGCGTGGCGAAAGCCATCGTGTAGCCCAGTCCCACCACAAGGCAGATCGTCGCCTTCACCGGACGTCCGGTTTCCTGATATCCGTAAATGAAAATCAATGCGCAGACGACCAGGGAAACAATGCTGGCGAGCGTACTGTCGCGCTGGGACTGCTCCATTTCGTCGATTTCCAGAACGGGTTCCCCGGTGACGCCGACATTTAATCCCGGCACTTCGAGCTTGGTTTCCTCAACAAGCTGCCTCAATCGAGACACCGCGGCCGGATTGTTGTTTTCACCCGGTTTCTGAGCCGGCAACGCATGAGCGGTCACGATGTAGATCCGGCCTTCGGCAAAGGTGATGTAGATGTCCTTCTCCGCTTCGCCGGTGGGATCGAACAACGCGGTGATACCCGGTGACGGCGGCGTTCCCGGACGATCTAAACTGGCCGTTCCCTGACTGATGATCCGTTCCAGCGCGGGAAGCGCCTTGATCATCGATTCGTTTTCGGCGTTCTGCTCGCGCTTCGCCGTGCGGAACTCCCGATTGATCATCGTGAACAACGAATCCAGATTCGTCGTCGTGCTGAACTTCTGGATGAACGGACGATACTCAGCGAGCGTCAGCTTCAGTTCCGCAACGTCGTTGGATGACGCGAAGAGCAGAGCCTTGCTTCCGAGCATCCGGAGGTCGCCCTTGTAGAGCACATGGGTAAACGTGTTCGTTTCGGCCTCCAGCTTCGCCCCGAGACGCTCTACGAACTGACGGTTCTTCTCCGGGTCCTCGCTTTCAACGACGACCACAAGGTCATCCTGCTGGGGGAATTCCTTGCGGAACTCGAGGAAGTTTTTGTGATAGCGCTTGTTTGCGCCGACGAGGTTGTCGCGGCTGGTGTCGAACTCAAGAAACTTGACCGTGTAGAAAACGCTCAGGATCAGCAACACCACCTGGGACCAGAAGAACAATTTGGGAAAACGGCAGACCGCATCCGCCAGCCGGGCCAGAATGCGTGCCACCAATGAATCGTCCGTAAGCTTGTTCATCCAGAGATCTGCCCGTGCGTCTGGAACAACCACCGTCCCGACACGAAATCACCGCCGCCGCTCATTCAGGGAACTCGGCGTTGGAATAGACATCCTTCACGTCGTCGTTTTCTTCAAGCGCCTCGATCAGCTTGTTCACCGCATTGACCGCGGCTTCATCCTGCAATGGAACCGTCAGAGTGGGAATGTAGGTAATCTCCGCAGCGGCGGGTTTGATGCCTTTGGCCTCAACCGCCTTGTGCACGGTTTCGAAATTCGCCGGCTCGGTCAGAATTTCATACCCCTGCTCCTCTGTCTTGAAATCCGCCGCACCGGCCTCAAGCGCCAGTTCCATCAACTGATCCTCGTTGGCAGCATCGCGCGGGACAATGATCTGTCCCTTGCGCTGAAACAGCCGCGTGACGGCGCCGGCCGCTGCGATCGATCCACCTGCCTTCGTCGCAATGCTCCGGATGTCGGCAGCGGAACGGTTGCGATTGTCCGTGCTCACTTCCACCATCAGCGCCACGCCGTTCGGACCGTAAATCTCGTATGTGAGATCCTCGTAGTTGACTGCTTCACCGCCGCCGGTTCCCTTCTTGATTGCGCGTTCGATGTTGTCCTTGGGCATGCTCGCCATCCGGCAGCGCAGCAGAACCATTCGCAACCGCGGATTCATATCCGGATCGCCGCCCGCGAGTTTGGCAGCGATGGTGATCTCCTTGCTCAACTTCGCGAAGATTTTCGCGCGCTTGGCATCGATCGCACCCTTGAAGTGCTTAACTTTCGCCCATTTACTGTGTCCGGCCATGGTTTCAAAAAATTACAGTTGATCGTTGAAAGTTGATGGTTACTAGCCGTCCGGAAGAAACTCCCGCAATCAACCATCCGCCATCAATTCAGTTCTGCCTCTCCACAAAAACCGCCGTTCCGTAGCAGAGCACTTCCGTGATGCCCTGCGCGATTTCCGTCGCATCATAGCGCACGCCGATCACTGCGTTCGCGCCGAGCGTTCCGGCATGCTGCAACATCTGGTTGAAGGCGTCGCCGCGCGCCCGTTCGCAGAGTTCGGTGTATAGCGAGATGTTTCCGCCAAAGAGGCTTTGAATGTTCGCGCCGATGTTTCCGATGATCGACCGCGAACGGACCACGATCCCACGCACAACACCGAACGACTTCGTCACCCGGTAACCGGGGATTTCAAATGCCGTTGTCGTGAGCGGATGTGTCTGGCTCATAAATCTGCGGCATTAAACACAACGGACTTTCGGCGCAGAAGATAATTCTTTGCCGTTGCCCGGCATCGCGGCCAAGGCGCCGAACCGTTCAACTTCCGCGGGCCTCATCGCATTGTTCGTAAACTCGGGTGTGATTAAAAGTGGGTGAGAAAAGGGAGGAATTGTTGAAGAATAAAGTGTACAAATTTAGCCACATTGCTATTTACAGTGGGGATGAAGA
>Ga0065721_10003807_pt1 | contig 82537 bp, 77 predicted proteins | sample Mesricmetagenome_FD_59108 | JGI IMG/M metagenome (GOLD analysis project Ga0065721, IMG submission 59108) | Mesophilic microbial community from rice straw/compost enrichment Sample: eDNA_1 v2 (version 2) | ecosystem: Engineered > Solid waste > Grass > Composting > Bioreactor | place: USA: Davis...
AGCACCAGGATGTCGCGCGCATCTTCGCGCGGCAGATAACCCGCGATGCCGAGACCCTCCGGCATGTCGCCGGGAAGATCTTTCGTGCTATGCACCGCGACATCGGCTTCGCCGCGCAATAACGCCTGCTCAAGTTCGCTCGTGAAAAGACCTTTGCCGCCTTTTTTCTCCAGAGACCAATCCGTCTGCCGATCGCCGGTCGTTACGAGTTTCAAGAGCTCTGTTTCCACGCCAAGTCGTTCGCGGAGATGGGCAGCGACCATTTCCGTTTGCGCGAGCGCAAGCGGACTTTTGCGAGTGGCTAGGAGGAGTTTTTTGGATGCGGACACGGTTTAAAAAAAGACAACCAACTTGAATCGCAAAGAGACCTCCGCGCAAAGTGCGAAGACGCGACCAGATGCTTTTCTCGCGAATCTATGGAGTTCCGCTCCGCCCTTTCTTATGGGCATGACCTGACTCATGTCCGTCGTGCTGCGGAGTGTTCGATTATGAAAACGAAACAGGCCACCCTGCCGAAGCAGGATGGCCCGTTTTCTTAAATCAATTCAGCGAAGCGCGGCTTAGTAAGAAGCCTGCACGCCCTTGATGTTCTTCTTGGCCATCCAAGGCATCATGCCGCGGAGGTAAGCGCCGGTCTTTTCGATCGGGTGCTTTTCACCGGTCTTGAGGAGCTTGTTGTAGTTCTTAAGACCACCCTTGTACTCCTTGACCCACTCCTTGGTGAACTTGCCGGTCTGGATCTCTTTCAAGATCTTCTTCATCTCGGCCTTGGTCTTCTTGTTTACGACGCGCGGGCCACGGGTGATATCGCCATACTTGGCGGTCTCGGAAATCGAGAAGCGCATGCCAGCGATGCCGGATTCATACATGAGGTCGCAGATGAGCTTCAGCTCATGGAGACACTCGAAGTAAGCCATCTCGGGCTGGTAGCCAGCCTCGACCAGGGTTTCGAAACCGGCCTGCACGAGGGCGGAAGCGCCACCGCAAAGCACGGCCTGTTCGCCGAAGAGATCGGTTTCGGTTTCTTCCTTGAAGGTCGTCTGGAGAACGCCGGCGCGGGTCGAACCGATGCCCTTGGCCCAGGCGAGCGCGGTCTTCTTGGCTTTCTTGGACTTGTCCTGAGCGACCGCGATGAGGGCGGGCATGCCTTTGCCTTCGGTGTAGAGGCGACGGACCATGTGGCCGGGGCCCTTCGGGGCGACCATGATGCAGTCCACATCCTTCGGCAGTTTGATCAGGCCGAAGTGCACGGCGAGACCGTGCGAGAAAAGGAGGGTCTTGCCCTTGGACAGATTGGGGAGAATGGACGATTCATAAACGTCAGCCTGCTTCATGTCGGGCAAACCGACCATGATGACATCAGCGCGGCGGACGGCCTCGCCGGTTTCGACCACTTCGAAACCATGCTTGACGGCGACATCCTTCGACTTGGAGCCAGGATACAGGCCGATGATGACCTTGACGCCGGAATCCTTGAGGTTGAGGGCGTGAGCGTGGCCCTGGGAACCGTAGCCGAGAACAGCGACGGTCTTGTTTTTGAGAACGCCAAGATCGGCGTCTTTATCGGTGTATACTTTGGCGGGCATGATAAAAGAGAGGGTTGTGAATTGGGGGTTGAAAATCAGCGCGTGAGCGCGAGCGCGCCCGTACGGGCGAGTTCGACGATGCCAAACGCCTCCACCAGATCGAGGAAGGCAGCGGTCTTCGCGTCGTCACCGGTCATCTCGACGATCACGGAATCGTGAGCGACGTTGACGATCTTCGCGCGGAAGATGTCGCAAATCTGCATGATTTCGGAGCGCGTCTTGCCGTCGGCTTTGAGTTTCACCAGGAGCAACTCGCGCTGCACGGCCTGGCCTTCCTTGAAGTCCACGACTTCGACGACATTCACGAGCTTGCGCAGTTGCTTGGTGACTTGATCGAGCGCGGCGTCGTCACCTTTCAGCACGACAGTGATCCGCGACAGGGTCGCATCATGCGTCGGAGCTACGTTGAGCGAGTCGATGTTAAAGCCGCGCCCGGAAAAAAGACCGGACACGCGCGCCAGAACGCCGAACTGATTCTCAACGAGGACGGAGATCGTGTGTCGCATAGGAGTTACGTGTGGATACAGGATGGTGGACGCTGAGGGACTCGAACCCCCGACCTACTCGGTGTAAACGAGCCGCTCTAACCAACTGAGCTAAGCGTCCGGCGGAAAGGATGAGGAGAAAGCGCAGGGATGCGGGCTGACAAGGATTTATTCACAAGCGCCGTGCGAGGCGGAAAAATCGAACCAGACATCCGCTCGCACGGCCAAAGAATTTCCCGGTGTTTTCAGGCGGAAGCCAGCGCGCGCTTCGGCTTCAACCAGCCTTCACGCACCATCAGCTCGGCGTTCTGCACGGCGTTGAGCGCCGCACCCTTCCACAGATTGTCGCCGGAAACCCAGAACGACAGACCGTTGTCGAGCGCAGTATCGACGCGGATGCGTCCCACGCCGCACTTCACCTTTTCGGCGAAATCGAGCGGCGTCGGATATTTCTTCGACGCCGGATCGTCAATGAGCTCGGCGCCCGGAAACTCCGCGATCGCACGGCGCGCTTCGTCCACGCTCACCGGCTTCTCGAACTCCGCGGAAACGGCGATCGAGTGCGCCCGCACGACGGGCACGCGCACGCAGGTCGCCGACACCTTGAGATTCGGCAGACCCATGATCTTGCGACTTTCGAGCATCATCTTGTGCTCTTCGCCGGTGTAACCGTCGGCGTTGAATGTATCCACTTGGGGAATACAGTTCTGCGCGATCTGGTAGGGATAAACTTTATGCTCCAACGGACGTCCGTGCACATAGGCCTGCGTCTGCTCTTCCAACTCGCGCACCGCTTCGGCGCCCGTGCCGGAAACCGATTGGTAGGTGGACGCGAAATAACGCTTCAGACCGAAGCGTTGGTGCAGCGGCCAGAGGCCCATCAGAGTGACGGCGGTCGAGCAGTTCGGATTGGCGATGATGCCCTTGTGCTGGCGCAGCCCTTCCGGGTTGATTTCCGGGATCACGAGCGGCACGTCCTTTTCCATGCGGAGCGCGGAGCTCTTATCGATGACCAGACAGCCGTCCTTCACTGCATCGGGCGCGAGCGCGCGAGTGACGGAACCGCCCGCGGCGAAAAACGCCACATCGACATCCGCGAAGACTCCAGGCTTCGCCTCTTCGATCACGTATTTTTTGCCATAGCGCTCCACGGTCTTGCCCGCCGACCGCGCCGAGGCGAAAAGCCGCAGCGAGGCCATCGGGAAATTGCGCTCATGCAAGAGCCGGACGAGCTCTTGACCGACGGCGCCGGTAGCGCCGACGATGCCAACTGTGAGTGAAGTCTTCACGATAGATTCTCCTTGGGAGTCCGCCAATAAAGCCGCCGCTGCTCTCGGCATCAAGCCCGCAGAGCGATTGCTGTTTGTTCAGATTTCCACCCAGACGATGCAGTTTTTCGCCCGGGGAAAACTCGTGCGCACCTTCGTCGTCTCCACGTCGAAACGCCCGCCCTCCAACGTGAAAAACTCGCTCGGCACTCCGCGCGGGCTTCACGAAATCGCCGAACGCATCGGCGCCGGCCAGCCGCCGGGGATCGTTTTTAAGGCGCGCGTTTCCACCGGACATCACTTCCGCGAGCTCTCCCCTGCACTCGATAACGGCAACCTCATCACCAGCCGCATCCTCTGGCTCCGCGGACTCGAGCCAGGCGTCAACCGCGGCGGCGATGTCGATACGTACGAGCGCTATATCTATATTCACGGCACCAACCGCGAGGATCTCATCGGCGAACCGCAGAGCGCCGGCTGCGTGCTCATGCGCAATCTCGATATCGTCGAGCTCTACGAACACGTGCGCACCGGCGATCTCGTGTGGATCGTCGATTAAAACGCCGCGCGCCGAGTCAGCGATTGCGGCCAAACAATAATCGCAACGAGTTTAAACACACCACGACGGTGCTCCCTTCGTGCGCCGCCACGCCGAGCGCAAGCGGCACCGCACCGGTCATCGACGCGATCGCCATCACCACGACCACGCCGAGCGAGATCGTGAGATTTTGTTTGATCACACGACGCGCGCGACGACTGAGCTGATGCGCCGCGAGGAAGTTTTCAATGCGATCGTGCATCAAAATCACCTCGGCTTGCTCCAGCGCTGCGTCGCTGCCGCGCGCGCCCATCGCCACGGAAACATCGGCCGCCGCAAGACTCGGCGCATCGTTCACGCCATCACCGACCATCGCGATTTTGTGTCCTTCGTGACGCAGCGATTGGATCGCCGCTACTTTGCCTTCGGGCGTGAGACCTGCGCGCACTTCGCCAAGACCGATTTCCCTCGCGACATTTTCAGCGGCGTGCCGCCGATCGCCGGTCAACATCACCGTGCGAATGCCCACGCGCGCCAAACGCGACAGCACGTCGCGCGATTCTTCGCGAATCTGATCTTTCAATAAAACGCGGCCGACCAAATCGCGTCCCACCACCCACACTTCGCTCAACTCCGGCGCGGCCGGCGGCAACGTCCGCGCCCACTCGGCCAGCGGACCGCGTTCCAAAAGTTCGCGTCGTCCGAGGAGCACTTGCGCGCCTCCCACCTGCCCGCGCACGCCGTGGCCCGTGATGGATTCAAACGCATCCGCATCGACCTCACGCACGCCTTGCGCACGCGCATGACGCACGATCGCGCGCGCCAGCGGATGCTCGGAGTTGATTTCGAGCGCGTAGGCCAGTTCGAGAACTTCTTTTTCGCGGCCCGGCGGAAAGCTCTCCACGCCCGTCACCGCAAGTTCGCCCGTCGTGAGCGTGCCCGTTTTATCGAGCGCGACCGTGTCGATCTCCGCGAGTTTTTCGATGGCCGCGCCCCCACGGAACAACACGCCGTGTTTCGCTCCCCACGCGATCGCCGCCAGGATCGCCGACGGAATCGACAACACCAACGCGCATGGACTCATCACGACAAGCAACGTCATCGCGCGATAAAATGCCGAGCTTTGCTCCGCGGTGTTTGCAAACGCAGGCAAGCCCAACGCCAGCCACCACACCAAAAACATCGCCGCACATACGCCCAATACCAGCAGCGTGTAACCGCCGCCAAAACGATCCGTGAAACGTTCGCTCGGCGCGCGCAGCTTTTGCGCGGTTTGGATGAGACGAATGATTTTCTGCAGCGTGCTTTCCGACGGCAGGCGCCGCACATCAAAATCCACCGCGCCCCAGAGATTGATCGTGCCGCTAAACACTGGCGCCCCCACGTCTTTTTCCACCGGCACCGCTTCGCCCGTCAGTGCGGACTCATCGCTCGCGCTGCGGCCTTTCGCCACCGTGCCATCGGCGGGAAACGCTTCGCCGGGCTTCACGCGCACGCGATCGCCGATGCCGAGTTCGTCCACATTCACGAGACGTTCGGCGCCGTTGGGCATCACCAAGGTCGCGGTCTTCGGCGCCGATTTCAGCAATGAGCCCACTTCGCGCTGCGTGCGATCGAGCGCATAGTCTTCCATCGCGCCCGATGCGGAGAACAAAAACAACAACAGTACCGCTTCGCCCCACGCGCCGATGCACACCGCGCCAACCGCCACCGCGAGCATGAGGAAATGAATGTCCAACTTTCGCGCGCGGAGATTTTCCCACGTGTCTTTCACGGCGTCCCAACCGCCCGCGATCAACGCCACGGAATACAGCGTGCGACTCAGCCACCCCGGACCGATACCCGCTTTCTCCACCGCGAACCCGGCGATGCCAAACACGCCGCAAGCCGCCGCGAGCAGTGCGAGTTCCTTCCATTCGGATTCTTCAACGCTCTCCGGCTCGTCCAATTCCGGCCAGGCGAACTCGCGCCATTTCCAAAAACTCGGCGCCGTCTCGCAACTGACCTCAGCGACTTCCGTCGTGCCGCCATTGCGTCTTAACACATAGCCTGCGGGGATTTTCGCCGTAAGGCTCAACTGCGACTCCACAGCGGCCAGCGTTTCAGCGAGGCGCAATTCCAACTGCGCCAAGTCCACATCGCCGAGCGTGGCCACGGCGACTTTGCGCGCCGCCGGATCCAGCCGAACCGCCTCCACGCCCGGTTCTTCGCGCAAAAATCGCGCGAGCGTTTCCGCCCAGTTTTCGGAGGTGCGTGCGTGCGTGGACATGTGGCGCAGCATGCGTGCGGATGCGGCACGCGCAAATCGCAATTGCGCCGTCCGCTCGCGCCGCATTGGGTGCGCATCCCTCCGTTTTCATGATCGGCCTGAACGAACACCTCGATGCCGCAGTTCCGCCTCCGCCGCCTTCGCGCGCCGGCGAGCTCGCCGCGAAGATTTTCGCCGAGGGCGGCTGGCTGCAAAACGGACTCGGCCTTGAGCATCGTCCCGAGCAGGAACACATGGCGCGCTCCGTGGCGCGCGCGATGGAAAACGACGTGCCGTTGCTCTTCGAGGCCGGCACGGGCGTGGGAAAATCGCTCGCGTATTTGCTTCCCGGCATCGTGCACGCCGTCGATCAAGCGCGGCCGTTGATCGTTTCCACGCACACCATCGCACTGCAGGAACAACTCGAAACCAAAGACCTGCCGCTGTGCCGACGCGTGTTTTCGTCCACATCGCAACTCGAGCGCTATGCGACGTTCAAGAGCGCGGTGCTCGTGGGGAAATCCAACTATCTCTGCACCACGCGCCTCGCCAACGCGCTGCGCGACAAGCACGAGCTGTTTTCCACGCCCGAACACGACGAACTCCAACGCATCGCAGCCTGGTCGCAAACATCGCTCCACGGACTTCGCCACGAGCTCACACCGCCGGTCTCGCCCGACGTGTGGGATCTCGTGAACGCCGACTCGTCCGCCTGCGCGCGCAAATACTGCGATTGCGAAAAATGTTTTTATCAGCGCGCCCGCGCTCGGCTCGCGCAGGCCAATGTGATCATCGTCAATCACTCGCTGCTCTTCGCGTTGCTCAACGCCGGCGGCGCGCAAGCACGCGGTGGTTCGCGCGGGGTTTTATTCCCCGACGATTTTCTCGTGCTCGACGAGGCGCACACCGTGCCGGAAGTCGCGACAGACCACTTCGGTCTGCGTCTTTCGAGCTACGGCGTGGATCGGATGTTGAAGTACCTCTACAATCCGAAAACGAAACGCGGCCTGCTCCAGCGCCACGGCGGTCCCGAAGCGCGCCAGCTCGTCTGCGACGCACTCGAGGCGTCGTATCAATTTTTCAACTACATCGCCGAGCACCTGCTCGATAAACAACCCATTGTCCGCGTGCGCGCCGAAGGCGTCGCCGAACCGTGGCTCGATGGCCCATTGCTTGCGCTCATCAAAGCCGTGCGCACCGCCGCGGATCGTTTCGACGAAGGCCGCGATCGCGAAGAATTGCTCGAACAAACGCAGAAGCTCAAAGCCGTGCAGACCGGTCTGCGACAATTCCTCAGTCTGGCCGACGACAAAGCCGTTTACTGGCTCGAGCGCAGCGGACGCCGTCACACCATCGTCACTTTGCGCAGCGCGCCGATCGATATCGCGCCGGAGCTGCGCGACGCGCTGCTGCGACGCGGCACCTCGGTGATTTTCACCAGCGCCACGCTCGCGATGGGTGGACGCATCGAGCCGTTTCAACAACGCATCGGCGCCGAAGATGTGCGCTCCGCAGTGGTGAAATCGCCCTTCGATTTCGAGCGCAACATGCGCGTTTTCATCGCAAGCGACATCCCGCTGCCGACCGCTCGCGATGCCCGCCTCGCACTCGATGCGCTGATCGACTACATACAGTTCTGCACGCTGCGCGTTCGCGGCGGTTCGCTCGTGTTGTTTACGAGCTATCATGACATGCGTCAGGTTGCCGCGGCATTGGGGCCCATTTATGCCCACGAAGGCCGGCCGTTTCTCATGCAAGGCGCGGATCTCTCGCGCACCGAGTTGACCAAACAAATGCGGGCCGAGGGCAACGCGATCTTGTTTGGCACCGACAGTTTTTGGACCGGCGTGGACATCCCGGGCGACGCGCTTTCGCAAGTGATTGTGACGCGGCTGCCGTTTGAAGTACCGACGCAACCCATTCTGGAAGCCCGCGCCGAATGGATTACCGACCGCGGCGGCAGTCCGTTTTCCGAGCTCACACTTCCGGATGCCCTCATAAAATTCCGCCAAGGCATCGGCCGGCTCATCCGGACCGCCACAGATCGGGGACTGATCACCTTGCTCGACAGCCGACTGCTTGCCAAACCCTACGGCCGGGAATTCCTCCAATGTTTGCCAGTCGCTCGCTTCGAACGTCTTACCCGAGAAAATCGCGACACGCGATTTATGCCTTTTGCTTAGCCCGCTAGACTGCCTAACTCGCGTTCACCACTACATGCATCTCCGCAGCGCCGCACTTTCCGACATCGGAAAACTCCGCCGTTATAATGAAGACCGCCTTCTGCACGACGATACGCTCCACCTGTACGGCGTGGCGGACGGCGTGGGCGGACTGCCTGGCGGCGCAGAGGCGGCGCAATGCGCGATCGAAGCGGTGCATCACGCCATCCACATGGCCGAAGGCGAACCCGACCTCGCCAAAATCACTCTCGCTGCAAACAAAACCGTTGCCCAGCTCGGCGCGCGCCTGAGCCCGCACTATGGCATCGGGTCGACGTTGACTTACGGCCTGTTTCGCCGCGGCCAACTCCAGCTCGCGCATGTCGGCGACTCGCGTTGCTACGTCGCGATCGGCGGCGATCTCGAATGCCTCACCATGGATCACTCCGTGGAAAACGAAGCCCGCGCCCGCATCGCCCGCGGCGAGCTCGTCTGGGTCAGCGAACAACATCGCAACGCCCTCACCCGGTGCATCGGCCAAACGACGCCGCTTCAGGTCGACATCACTTTCCGCCCGCTGACGCCCGGCGAACGTTACTTTTTCTGCAGCGACGGCGTCACCAAACTCATCCGCGAAAACGAGCTCGCCGAGATGCTCATGGTGGACGCCGCCCCCGCCAAAATCCTCCGCTCCATCATCGATCTCGCCAATGCCCGCGGCGGCCTCGACAACGCCACCGGGGTGATCGTGTTTGTCGACGATCTCGCATGAGCAACGCTCCTAAACGCTCCGAAACCTTCGCCGCGCTCGTCACCCGTCAGCCGGACAACGAACTTTTTCGTTTCAGCCTCGCCCAAGCGCTGGTCGCCGAGCACCGGTTGATGGACGCGATCGAGCACTACCAATTTTGCGTCGCCAAAAAACCCGATTGGATGATGGCGCACATCTTGTTGGGAAAATTGTTTCTCGAACTCGGGAAAAAAGCCGAAGCGCTTCCCCACCTGCAAACAGCGCTCCAACTCGCGGTCGAACAATCGCACGAAGACCCCGAGCGCGAACTCCGCGCCTTGCTCGACTCAATCGCCTGATTTCCGCGCGCGGAAAAGATGAGCCCGGGCACGTTTCCATGCCCGGGCTTCCTAGTTGGACCTGCGATACACAGCATCGCTTGGTGTAGTCGGGCCGCGAAGCCCGAAAGGGTTTAAACCATGTAGAGATTGCTCTCGCTCCAGCGGGCTTCGTTGCGGACCTCGAAACGCGATGACCACGTCACCGGCCCAGGGCGCTGCCAGAGCTGCAAGCGCGGTAAGAACGAAAACTCTAAAACGGCCGCCAGCTGGCTGTCCTGTTCGAGCACGGAGGAAACCGCTGGGAACTCGTTGGCAGGAACCAAATCCGCCCTCGTCGCCGACGCCGCCGCCAACACACATGCCGCACAAGCCAGACTGCGGGCGATTTTCAAAATGTCGGAAGCGGATGGCATTGAGTACGTTTCCCTTGGTCTAATTCACAAGGCGTTTGCGATTATTGAGTAGTAATCGGTTGGTTAATTCCTGTGGGCTTGTCGTAAAATACTACGGCACGTCTTTGATTTTCACNCGGTTAAAAATGCGTAAACACCGAGTGAAAGCGGCAGACGCGAGTGNGGGGAGCCTACCAACAGTGTGCAATGTATTTTGCCCTCCAAGCCACACATTTTTCCAAGTGGCGACCCTATCAAAACGTTGCGCACGCGTCCTCGCTTCTTGGGTCCATTCCGGGCAACAAATCATCCTATGCGCGTCATCCTCACGTCCCACGGCTCTACCGGAGACATTTATCCGATCATCGCTTTGGGCGTCGCTTTGCAACAAGCCGGCCATCACGTGCGTTTCGCCACAATGCCTCACTATGAAGCCGAGATAACCGCCGCCGGGCTGGAGTTTCTTCCGCTCTGTCCCGAGTGGGAAAAGGCCGATCTGAGTTATTGGATGGGGCGGCTCCAAAAAATCCGCACGCCCATCTACCAGCTTCGCGAAATCTACGTCAGCGCGCAGGCGTACATCCCTCAGATGATTGAGCGGATGGATGCCGCCATGCGCGACACCGACNTACTCGTGTCGTCCTATCTTTTCCCNATGAACAAAAGCATCGCGGACCGACACGGCGTGCCGTTCGCGACATACGCCTTTGCCCATCAAGTCGTACCCTCCCCCGACTATCCGCCGGAGAACATCCCATCGCCCCGCTGGCCGCCGCGACGGCTCCGCCGCGCTTGGAATCGCTGGCTATGGAGCACCGCCAACCGATTGGTCGACCGCGTCATCAACAACGCCGTTTATCCGCATCTGCGCGCCGCGGGACTTCCCAAAGTGCGCGGTTTTTTCTCCGCGCCCGCCGAACGCGTGCTCGTCGGTGTATCCGAAAAATGGATGCGTCCGCGCGACGCGGAAATCGATCCGCGTTTTCGCTTCACCGGTTATTGTCGTTGGCAAGCGCCCGAAGACCGCGAACTCGATGTCGCGTTGCGCCAGTTCACCGGCGGCAATCCCGTGCCCGTGCTCACCTTTGGCAGCATGACCTGCGAAGATGCTGCCGCCTGCATGCAACGTCTGCTGCGCGCGTGGCCGGCCGATCGCAAACTCATCGTCCAACGCGGCTGGGCACAATTCCCCGCACTCGCGCCCGACGGACACATCAAGGTCATCGGCAAGGTTTCGCACGATCAGCTTTTCCGCCACGCCTCCGCCATCATCCATCACGGCGGCGCCGGCACCACCGCGAGCGCGCTCCACGCGGGACGTCCGCAAATCGTCGTGCCGCACATCGGCGACCAAAACTTTTTCGGACGCGAAGTGGAACGTCTCGGCTGCGGTTTTCGCCTCTCCAAAAAACACTGGCCTGAACGCCTGCACGCTTCGCTCCAACGTCTTCTCCACACGCCGTCCTTTGCTCAAAACGCCGCGCGCGTACGCGACGGCTTGCTCGAAGAAAATGGTCCTGCACAAGCCGTCGCCGAACTCGAACGCTTCGTGCACGAATGCCGCACCGGGCAAACAGGCCGCGAGGATTTGGTGAGAAAGTAAAAGCCCGATTGCGCAGCGGAAATTGGAAGTTGCGAGCCGGGGCAGCTTCCATTGAATCCGGGCCGCTTCCTGCGGGCATAGTATATCGGCTATTATGCGTGCTTCCCAAGCATGAGAGCCGGGTTCGATTCCCGGTGCCCGCACCAGTTTCCAAAGCGCGAGAGTCCGTCGGACCTAGGGCCTCCACCCCACTTCGCGAAAATCGATTCCTCACTTCGCGCCTTTCGCCACCCTCTTGCTTGATGAAGCCTGCCTATGAGCCGAAACTCCGAGTATGAACATCACGTCCGCCAATCTTTCCCTGATCAACAACCCCAGCTTGGAAGGCAGCGTTGCCCGTCAGGAGTACGGCATCGCGATCGCGGCTAAAATCAACGAGCAGATCCAGCAGGAAGGCGCCGCCGCCGTGAAGTTGATCGAATCCGCGCCGAATGCGGAAAATCCCGGCAGCAACCTCAACAGCTACGCCTGAGATCGTCGGGCGCGTTTCACTTTCCGGCGCACGTCTAACCGACGTGCGTTTTTTTGTCATCGCTGGATTCAGTGATACTGACGTCGCCCTTCGAGCGCGCTCTTCAGCGTCACGGAATCCGCGTACAAAACACCGCCGCCACTCGGCAGGCCGAAGCCGATGCGCGTCGTCTTCACTTCACCTCCCGCGGGTAGTTGCTGCGTGAGATAATGACACGTTGCCTCGCCTTCCACGTCGTTCGACAACGCGAGTATCAACTCTTTCACGACCCCCGATTCCACGCGGCTGATCAGCGATGCGAAATTGAGATCGTCCGGCGTGATTCCCTGGATCGGCGAGAGCTTGCCGTGAAGCACATGATAAACGCCGCGATACGCGCCCGACCGTTCCAGCGCGACCAGATCAGGCACATGTTCCACCACACAAACGAGCGAAGGATCGCGACGCTCGTCGCGGCAGATTTCGCATAATGTCTCCTCAGCGAGATTGCCGCAACGCGTGCAGCGCCGCACCGATTGCGCGGCGGCTTCGAGCGAGGCGACGAGCTCCCGCAATCGCGCCGGCTTTTCGACGAGCAAATGCAGCGCGATGCGTTCCGCCGATCGATACCCGAGCCCGGGCAGTTGCTTGAGTTGCTTCTGCAATTTCTCAAACGCCGGTGTCATATCGAAAAAATGGATACACGCCTCGCACGGCCTCGCCACGTCCGCCCTCCCGTGCGGCGAACGCGGGGCGCGCTCAGAACATGCCCGGCATCTGGAATGCCGAAGTCACCTTCTGCATCTCGCCGTCGTTGTATTCCTTGGCCTGCTTCGCAGCATCCTGAATCGCAGCCAGGATCGTGTCGGAAACAAACTTCGCGTCTTCCTTCAGGAATTCGGGATCGAGCGTCAGACCGAGAAATTTTCCGGAGCCGGAGATCTTCACTTTCACGGCGCCGCCACCGCTCGTGATTTCGAGCTCCTTCGCATCGAGCTGCGCCTGAAGGCCCTCGATCTGCTTCTGCATTTTCTGCGCTTGTTTCAAAAGTTTGCCAACGCCGGCCATGGTGAGAGTGGGTTAAGTTGAGAGTAAGGGTTTGGTGAGCCGTCCAGATGCGCGCAACCGTCCGCCCGCTTCAAGCTCCAAGTATCGTCGCGTAACCCGATCGGAAATCCGCGTACCGCGGACGCCACCCAAGTCGCTTCAATTTTTCGTTCACGATTTTTCGATCCGGCGTCACCGCGCGACGTCCCGCAGCCGGCCGCCCCGTGAATCGCGGCGTCGCCACGCCCAACTGGGCGGCGAGCCAGGCGATCACGTCCGCCTTCGGCGTGGGATTATCGTCGGCGACATTAAAAATTTCTCCATCCGCCTCCGAGGTCGTGAGTACGTGCCACGCCGCCGCGCAGATATCATCCCGATGAATGAGATTCAGGTGGTGCGAACCTTCTCCGGCCACTTCGCCCGAACGGACTTGCTCCAACAAATGATGCCGGCCCGGTCCGTAGATGCCCGCGAGACGCAACACCGTCCGCCGTCCGCACGCATGCGGCAACGCGAGCAGAGTCTTTTCCGTTTCCACCAAAATAGCCGGCCGCTCGTTCGTTCGATCAACCTCCGCACTTTCATCCACCAACGCGCATCCACTTTGTGGATACACCGACGTGCTGCTGGTGTACACACACGCCGTTGCGGGATGCGCACGCAGCCACGCAACAACCGATCGCATGCCCTGCAGATAACTGTGACGATATCCCTCCGTGCCCGCGCCTCCGCCGCTCACGCAATTGATCACATAGTCGGCATCGCCGATACGATCATGCCACGCAGAGTCGGCGAGATCCGCGACCACCGCGGAAACTCCCGGCGAACGCAGCGCCTCCGCCGTCTGCGTGTTTCGCGTGAGAATCGTCACCTGCGCGCCGGCGCTCAACGCCTGCTGCGCAAGCATGCCGCCAATGTAGCCGGCACCAAAAATCACCACGCGCTTGCCTCGTAATCCTGCCGGTGCATCGGTGCTCATTAACATATCTCACCATGCCCACGGTCCTCGTTATTTTACCAGAGAGTTTTGAAGAAATCGAAGCCGTCACGCCCATCGATCTGCTTCGCCGCGCCGACGTCGATGTGACCGTCGCTTCGCTTGGATCCGACGTGAATGTCACCGGACGTTGCGGGCTGACGCTGCGCGCGGAAACCACGCTCGCGGCCGTGCCCGAAGATCGCAGCTTCGATCTGCTTTTTCTTCCCGGTGGCCCCGGCGTGAAACATCTGCGCTCCGATCCGCGCGTCCCGAAACGCGTGCGCGAGCAAGCGGACAGCGGACGTTGGCTCGCGGCCATTTGCGCCGCGCCCACCGTGCTGCACGACGCGGGTCTGCTCGCGGGCCGCCGGTACACCGCACACTTTTCGGTGAAGGATGAGCTGACCGCGATTCTCGCCGACGAACCGGTCGTCGTCGATGGCCGCATCATCACCTCGCGCGGCGCCGGCACCGCGCTGGCGTTTGGGCTGACCTTGGTGGAAAAACTTCTCTCTGCGGATAAAGCGAAAGAAGTCTCGCGCGCCATCTGCGTTTGACCCGTCGGGGCGCGTCTCTCCTGCTTGGCCGCCCGCCGATGAGTCAACCGTCCTCTCTGCCGCGTCTCGCGATAGTCCTTTCCCGCCCAACACCGGAACACGATTCCTGGTTCCGTTGGCTGCATGCGGCGGGCGCGCTTTCCTTTCGGGTCTTTTACCTCATCGAGCCGCACGAGTCTCGCGCGCGATCCCCTGGCGAACCGATCGCGTATTCACCCAAAGGATACGATTGGGAATGGATCGAAAACCGCGCCCGCAATCCGTCGGAATTACGTTTCTTCGGTCTGCGGAATCCCACGCTCCACGCGCGTATTGAAGACTGGGGCGCACAAGCGATCTTGGTTTTCGATTACGCCCAGCTCACGCACGTACAATTGATCTTGTGGGCGCGGCGACGCGGTCTTCCCGTGATCTTCGCAAGCCACAGCCGCCTCTCATCCGACGCCAAAGGACCGCAGCGTTTGTTGCGCGCATGGATATTGCGCCGCGTCTCCGCTTGTCTGACCGACAACGACTACAAGCGCACACAATTGCTCGCGCAGGGTATCCCGTCCGAAAGAATTTTCGCCGCCCCGCGACCGATTCATCGGGAGCATTTTGATCCGACATTACCGGTACACCAAACCATCGCGCTCGCTCTGCGCGTCGAGCTCGGTTTGGCCGCCGATACGCGCGTGATGCTCTATCACGGTCCGCTCACCCGCGAGAGCCGCGTCGGGCAACTGCTCGAAGTCTTCATCGATTTGGCGCGCACCGATGCGGCGTTGGTGATTTGCGGCGAGGGCCCGGAAAAGCCCGAGCTTCTCGCACGCGCGGCGCGAGCCTCCGACACGTTGCAACTTCAGTTTTTGCCCGCGCCTCAATACACGGAGATCCCCTCGCGTTATCTATTCGCGGATGTCGTCGTGCTCACCGCCAGTTCCGCACACGCCGAACGCACCGCTCGCAACGTCGCGCATCTCGGGCGTCCGTTGCTCGTGAGCGACGATATCCGGATCGACTTTGCAACCGTCAGCACCGTCTGGTGTTTTCGCGCGGGCGATTCTGATGATCTGCAAAAGCAATTGCTCCACGCGATCGACAACGCGCGTTCGGTTTCGATCTTTCCAACGCCCGACACGCACGCGCAGGCGGCAGAAAGTTTGTCCGCCGCGCTGCGCGCCGCCACCGGCAAATCTAAAGACTGAGCGCTCGCGGGGTTGCAGCAAGCAGCAGCCCACGCATCCTCGCTTCATCTCGCGCATGAAAACCTACGATTTTCTCGTCATCGGCGGCGGCAGCGCCGGTTTCAACGCCGCTCGTGTCGCTCACGGTCTCGGCAAAAAAGTCGCCATCGTGGATGGCGCTTCGGAGCTCGGAGGCCTCTGTATTTTGCGCGGCTGCATGCCCTCGAAAACGCTGCTCTACAGCGCGGAGATTCTTCACCTCGCTCAAAAGGGAAAAACTTTTGGCCTCAAAATCCCGCGAGCCGCCGCTGACATGAAGGCGATTCACGCGCGGAAGAAAAAAATCATCGGCGAGTTCGCCGCGTATCGCGACACACAGATGCGATCCGGCAAATACGCGCTTTATCGCAGCTACGCGCGTTTCCTCGATCCATACACGGTCGAGCTTTCCGATGGACAGAAACTGCGCGCGAAAAAAATCCTCATCGCGACCGGCTCGAAGGTCAGCCAGCCGCCGATTCCCGGTCTCGCGGAAACACCTGCGTGGACAAGCGACGACGTGCTCGATCTCGATTTCACGCCATCGAGCGTGATCATCCTCGGCGGCGGCATCGTCGCCACCGAACTCGCGCAGTTTCTCAATCGCATCGGCAGTCGCGTGACGCTGATCCAGCGCAGCAAACACATCCTTCGCGATCACTCGCCCGAAGCCAGCGAGACGGTCCAACATGCGTTTCGCGACGAGGGCATCGACGTGATCACGGACACCGCGCTCCAACGCGTCTCGCACGACAAACGCGGTGTATCCGTGGAGTTCATACATCAAGGAAAACGCGTCGTTCGACGCGCGCGTTATCTTTTCAACGCACTCGGACGCGAGCCCAACACCGCAGGCCTGCATCTCGAAGCCGCGGACGTGAAACTTTCGCCGCAAGGTCGCATCGTCACCAACAAGTTTCAGCAAACCTCCGTCCCGCACATCTACGCGGGCGGTGATGTGTCCGGTCCATTCGACATCGTTCACCTCGCGGTCGCGCAGGGCGAACTCGCCGCGCGTCACGCATTCGGGGTGAAGAATCTAAAACCGATCGATCCGGCGCTACTGCTCAACGTCGTCTTCACCGATCCGCAGCTCGCGAGCATCGGCGTGCTCGAAGACGATTTGAAGCGCGCGGGCCGGCCTTATCTCGCCGCGAGTTATCCGTTCAATGATCATGGCAAATCGATCCTCATGGACGCCAATTACGGCTACGTGAAAGTCATCGCCGAGCCGGCTCGCGGCCGCATCCTCGGCGCGGAGATCGTCGGCAAAGACGCCGGCGAATTGATTCATTGCTTCAGCGGTCCGCTCGCGATGCGGGCCACGGTGTTCGATCTTTTGCGCGCGCCTTGGTATCACCCGACACTCGCCGAGATCCTCACCTATCCGCTCGAAGAAATCGCCGATCAGATCGAAGCGAAGCGGTAATCCGCAGCGCGAAGTTTATCGGGGAAAAACAAGTCCGCATTGCTCAAGCGAGGGCTGCGGCGGCCGCGTTGGCGGCGTCGGCGAAGAGACGTTTGCGCGTGGCCGCGTCACGCTTGCGATCGGTGCGCAGTTCAAGCACACGCACGCCCGACGCCGGCAGTTGCGCGATCGATTCCGCAAAGTGACTCCAATCGCGAATCACTTCGTGCTGCACGCCATGCGCCGCGCACAGTTTTGCAAAGTCCACCGTCTGCGGCGTTGCGAAGTAGGCCTCGAATGGCGGATCAAACTGCGACACCGGCAAGTGCTCGAAGATGCCGCCGCCGGCGTTGTTGATGAGCACGATCGTGAGCGAGCCGCGTAATTGGGGCCGCAGCAGGAATCCGTTGGCGTCGTGCAGCAGGGCGAGATCGCCCGTGAGCAACACCGCCGGGCTCGCGTTTCCGTGCGCGATGCCGAGCGCCGTCGAGAGCGTTCCATCGATGCCATTCGCGCCGCGACTGAAGTGTATTTCCACTTTCCGATCGTTCGCGGGCCACACATACTCCAGGTCGCGCACGGGCATCGAATTCGCGACAAACAACGGCGTGCGCTCCGGTAACTGCTCCGCGAGCACGCGCGTCGCTTTCGCTTCAAAAACGTCGTCCAACGCTGCGAATCGCTCCGTCAGTGTTTTCTGCGCCGCAGTCTCTGCGTTCGCCCAAGCTGACGCGTAGCCCGTGTCCGCCGCGCCCGGGGATTCTGCGCGCAGGTTTTCCGGAGCGAGCGGCAGATGACGCGTCTTCCCGTGCAAAGCGTCGCGGTTCAAACCCGTGGGCGAAACCAACACCGTCTCGGCTTGCGTGCGCTCGAGCCAGCTTCGCAGTACTTTGCTTGTCGGCCAGTTTCCCAAACAAAGCACCATGCGCGGCGTCAGCGCCTGCGCGGCTTTTTCGTTTCTCAGAATCGCATCGTATGCGCTTACACGCGTGACGCCCGCCAGTTCATGATGTCGCGCGGGCGAAAGCACATCGACGAGCACCGGCCAGCCGAGCGTGCGCGCCAAATTCGCCAGCGCGTCGAGATACCGTTCTTCGTTCGCCGGCACATACGCTCCGGCGACGATCAGGCCGCGCGCTGTCACCGGACGCTGTATCGCGCTTGTGGATACATCGACGGCGTTGTTCGACAGATGCTCGAAAAAATCCGCGCCGATCTTTCCTTCGAGCGGACGCGCCGTGCCATCCTCGATCGGCGGCAGCGGGTCGCGAAACGGCGCGTTAAGATGAACCGGACCGGCAGCCGGTCGCTGCGTGCGTTCGCAAGCATGGGCGGTCGTTTGCCGCAGATAACGCAGGCGATCGAGCGTCGCTTCGGGCACCGCGAGCTCGTGATACCACACGGGAAAACTGCCGAAGAGTTTTTGCTGATCGATCGTTTGGCCCGACGCACATTCGCGCATTTCGGGCGGACGATCGGCGGTGATCACGAGCAGCGGCACACCGCTTTCGCGCGCTTCGATCACCGCGGGAAAATAATTCGCGCCCGCCGTGCCCGACGTGCACACGAGGACAACCGGCCGACGATTTTGCTTCGCCAAACCCAGCGCAAAAAAAGCCGCCGAACGTTCATCGAGCACCGGGATCGCTTCGATGCCCTCGTGCCGCGCCAGCGCGATCGTCAGCGGCGTGCAACGCGAGCCGGGCGAAGTCACCGCCTGCCGCACACCGCAGCGAAAAAGCGTTTCGACGAGGACACTGCTCCACAGGCTGTTCGTGTTGCGAAAATCGAGTTCGGGCATGAGCGAGGCTCGTCACCTTACGGTTCCGCGTGACGCGATCAATGTCGCTTATGCGCTCGCCGTGACGAAAGCACCGCTTCTGCCGTCTGTTAGCGCAGCGACAAACGCACGTCGCCATCTTTACTCCGCGTGCCTGCCGCATAGACTGTCCTGCACCTCCCATGAAGAAAACAACTCTCTGGAAAAGCTCTCACGACATTCCCCCATCCGCGCGCCAAGACCTGGTCGCGTTGCTCAATCAACAACTGGCGGAAGCACTGGATCTCGGTTTGCAGGTGAAACAAGCGCACTGGAACGTGAAGGGTCCGTCGTTCATCGCGCTGCACGAACTCTTCGACGAGGTGGCGGATGAAATCGCAGAATCCGTCGACGAGCTGGCGGAGCGCGCTGTCGCGCTGGGAGGTATCGCGCTCGGCACGGTGCAGACCATCGCCAAAGCCTCCACGCTCAAGCCCTACCCGCTCGATATCCTCGCGGGCGAAGATCACCTCAAAGCGCTCGTGGCCGCGCTCTCTCGTTACGCAAAATCCGTCCGTGCAGCCGTCGATGCCGCCGCTAAAATCGACGATGCCGGCACCGAAGATCTTCTCACCAGCCTCTCGCGCAAAGTGGACGACCTGCTCTGGAAAATCGAAGCGCATCTCGCGACGAAGTCCTGAACTGCGCCGAAGCATCTGGCGATTCACGCAATCATCCTTCGCGCACACAAACCACGCGCATCCGTTTTTCGCCGCGCTCACATCGAGCGCGGCTTTTTTGTTCTCGATTTTGTCGCGACACAAAAAAAGCGAAGGCACGCGGCCTTCGCTTCGAATGAGTGATTTCCGGCGGCGTGCGCCGAACCGCTTTAGTAGCGGCGATTGCCGCGGGCTTGGAAAGCGCCGGCGCGACGATCGGGGCCGAAGTTGCGAGCGCGACCCCCGCCGAAGCCGCCGCCGTTGGATTCTTCCTTCGGGCGAGCTTCGTTGACGGTGAGCGTACGGCCGTCGAGATCGACGCCGTTCATGCGCTCGGCAGCCTGCGTGGCTTCTTCAGCGGTGCCCATCGTGACGAAGGCGAAACCGCGGGAGCGGCCCGTCTCGCGATCGGTGGCGACAAAAACGTCGGTCACCGCGCCGTATTGTTCGAAGGTCGAGCGAAGGCCGTCTTCGGTGGTTTTGAAGGAAAGATTTCCGACGTATAGTTTGGAGTTCATTTTATGTGATGTTCGTACCGTCTAAGTCAGTCCGTTCCCGGGAATCGGGTTTCGAATCATCACCTGAACTCAAAGCTCATCTGAAGACCCACCAGTCACTGTCAGCTAACGTATCTTACGAGGCCGCCACAGTCGCGTAACTTCGGGGAATAGCAAGGAGCGAATCTATTTATTTATCGAGGGCCGCCGTCAGCTGACGCCGCGGCCTGCGCACGGCCACTTGGGAGCGGACGCGTTTGCGCCGGCGGGAAACGATACGGTCGGCGAGTTGATCGCACCAGCGGATGAAAAAAACCGGACGCGGGCTCCTAAACTCCGACGCCTCCCACTCGCCCCCATCCGTGTAGAGCGTTTTCGGCGAGATCCATGTCCGGAAAAGCAGGTCGAAAACGGGAAAGGTGAAAAACCCGGAAATCGCTTCATTGCAATCGATCACCGCGTGATGCCGCAGGTGGAAGCTATAGACATGGGTCCAGAATTTCCCGAAGCGTTTCGACTCGAGCAGTGGTGCCCATTTTTCCAACGGCCAGTGTTCGATCGCGTGGAAAACTTCGTAGATGATCAACGATGCCGCGAGCGCCGCATAGCCGGCGAAGAACCACGGAAACGTCGGCGCAAGCCATTGCCCCAAAGCCAGCAACGGCGTCACGATCGCGGAAAATGCCGCCAGCGTGTACCATGGAAAAAACGCAGCTTCGCCCTGCTCCGGCTCCGTCATAGGATAAATATTTTCCACGTACGGAATGTCGCGTCCGCCGGGCAGACGGCGGCGCGCGATGCGTGTGAGGCTATGATGCAGCGTGTGCTGACGATAAAAGCGGCTCAGGAACGGCACCACCGGCTTATGCAACACGTAGCGGTGGAAGAAAAACTCGATGCCGCAGTTGACCATTTTCATCGCGAGGAAAATCACCGCAAACTGCCACCAAGCCGCGTTCAATTGCGCCTGCCAGACCGCCTCAGGCGCGAGCAGCCAGAGAATGCCGCCGATGCCGGCGAGGGAGAGCGTGACAGTCGTTAAAAAGAGCCCGATCGAGAACTGCTCAATGACAGGGACACGCTTGGCAGGAAGAGACATTGGGAGCAGCCTATCCGAACTTTCTCCGCTTAACAACCGCAGAGCTTGCTCGCAATTTGATCAAAAGAGACTGCAACGCGCAACATGCGGCATCCACATCTCCGCGGCAGATCCTCCGACGCACATACGCCCGACAAAAGGGTGCGTCGTTTTTCCCATCGCCAAAACGGTCCGCAGCCTCTTCCGTCGAGGCCTCTATTTTTCCACCATGCTGATCCTTCGCGGCTCTCCCGCCCTGTCTCCGTTCCGCCTGCATAAACTCCAGCAAGACCTCGCTTCCGCCGGTCTGCCCGTCCGCAGCCTCAGCACGGCCTTCATCCACGTCGCGGAAATCGACGGTGAACTCACCACCAGCGAACGAGAAGTGCTGGAAAAAATCCTCACTTACGGCCCGCGTCGCAGCGCTTCCGCCCATCAACCCGCCGGCCTCCTCCAGGTCGTCGCGCCGCGCCCCGGCACAATTTCTCCGTGGTCGTCCAAGGCCACCGATATCGCGCACATCTGCGGACTCGCCAAAGTGAAGCGCATCGAGCGCGCCATCGCGTACTGGATCGATATCGACAACTCCGCGCTCCAGCCGCCGCTTTCCGTCCTTTCGCCCGGGCAGATCGCCGCGCTCCGCGCGAAATTGCACGACCGCATGACGCAGGCCGTGTTCAACGACCTCGAGTCGCTCGATGTTCTTTTCCGCCACGAAACGCCGCGCCCGATGACCACCGTGCCGGTCCTCGCCCAAGGTCGCGCCGCACTCGTCGCCGCCAATCAGTCGCTCGGTCTCGCGCTCGCCGAGGATGAAATCGATTACCTCGTCAAAGCCTTCAGCGCGCTCGGTCGCGATCCGAACGACATCGAGCTCATGATGTTTGCGCAGGCCAATTCCGAGCACTGCCGCCACAAGATCTTCAACGCCACCTGGGAAATCGACGGTTCCGCGAAGGACAAGTCGCTGTTCCAGATGATCAAGAACACGTACCAGCTCCACAGCGAGGGCATCCTGTCCGCCTACAAGGACAACGCCGCCGTGCTCGTGGGCTCCCGCGGCGGCCGTTTCTACGTCGATCCCAAGACCAGCGAATACGCCGCGCACGAGGAAGACATCCACATCCTCTGCAAGGTCGAAACGCACAACCACCCGACCGCCATCTCGCCCTTCCCTGGCGCCGCCACCGGCTCCGGCGGCGAGATCCGCGACGAAGGCGCCACCGGCCGCGGCTCCAAGCCCAAGGCCGGCCTCACCGGCTTCACCGTATCCAATCTTCGGATACCGGGCGCGATTCAGCCGTGGGAAAAAGACAACGGCAAACCCGGCCGCATCGCCTCCGCGCTCGACATCATGATCGAAGGCCCGCTCGGCGGCGCCGCGTTCAACAACGAATTCGGCCGTCCCAACATCAACGGCTACTTCCGCACCTTCGAACAAGAGGTGCCCGCCGCCGACGGCAACGGCACGGAGCTCCGCGGCTACCACAAGCCGATCATGCTCGCCGGCGGTCTCGGCAACATCAAGGCCGGCCACATCAAGAAAGGCGAAATCAATCCCGGCGATAAGCTCATCATTCTCGGCGGACCCGCGATGCTCATCGGTCTCGGCGGCGGCGCGGCCAGCTCGATGGCCAGCGGCTCCGGCAATGAAGACCTCGATTTCGCTTCCGTGCAGCGCGACAACGCCGAGATGGAACGTCGCTGTCAGGAAGTGATCGATCGTTGCTGGGCGCTCGGCGACGAAAACCCGATCTCGTTCATCCACGACGTCGGCGCCGGCGGCATTTCCAACGCATTGCCCGAACTCGTGAACGACGGCGGCCGCGGTGGCCGTTTCGATCTTCGCAAAGTTCCCAACGACGAGCCCGGCATGTCGCCGCTCGAGATTTGGTGCAACGAATCGCAGGAACGCTACGTCCTCGCCGTGCCGGCCGACCGTCTCGACGTGTTTGCCAGGTTGTGCGAACGCGAGCGCTGCCCGTTCGCCGTCGTCGGTGAAGCGACCGAAGAGAAACGTCTCGTTCTCGAAGATCCGCATTTCAAGAACACGCCGATCGACATGCCGCTGGAGGTTCTCCTCGGCAAACCGCCGCGCATGCATCGCAAAGCCGAGACGCTGCGTCGCCCGCAAAAGCCGCTCTATCTCGGTCGTCATTCTCTCAACGAGCTCGCGGCGCGCGTTCTCGGCCATCCGACCGTCGCCGACAAAACCTTCCTTATCTCCATCGGCGACCGCACCGTCACCGGCCTCATCGCCCGCGATCAGATGGTCGGCCCGTGGCAGGTGCCTGTTTCCGACGTCGCGGTGACCGCCGCCGCGTTCGACGTTTATACGGGCGAAGCCATGGCCATGGGCGAACGCACGCCCGTCGCCGTCAACGACGCCGCCGCGTCCGCCCGCCTCGCCGTCGGCGAGGCGCTCACCAACCTCGCCGCCGCGCAGATCGGCGACATCGGCAAGGTCAATCTTTCCGCCAACTGGATGGCCGCGCCCGCGCTCCCCGGCGATGGCGCCGATCTCTACGCCGCCGTGCAAGCCGTCGGCATGGAGCTCTGTCCCGCCCTCGGCATCACCATCCCCGTCGGCAAAGACTCCATGAGCATGTCCACCGTGTGGAAGGATTCCGAAACCGGTGAACAAAAACGCATCTCCGCGCCGATCTCGCTGATCATTTCCGCGTTCGCGCCGGTCACCGACATCCGCCTCACGCTCACGCCGCAGCTCCAGCACATCGACGATTCCGTGCTGCTGCTCATCGACCTCGGACGCGGCAAAAACCGCCTCGGCGGCTCCATCCTCGCGCAAACGCTTTCGCAGATGGGCGAGGCCACGCCCGACGTGGACGATCCCGCGCTGCTCAAAAACTTCTGGACCGCGATCCAGCAACTCGGCCGCGAGAAAAAGATCCTCGCTTATCACGACCGCAGCGACGGCGGTCTCTTCGCGACGATCGCCGAGATGGCCTTCGCCGGTCACGTCGGCGTCGATCTAGAACTCACGCCCGCTCCGCGCGACACTGCCACATCCACCGCTCCGACCTCCGCTGTCAGCCAGCTCTTCAACGAAGAGCTCGGCGCCGTCATCCAGGTGCGCGACAGCGATCTCGACGATGTTCTCCTCGTTCTCCGCGAGCGCGGCTTGAAGACGCACACGTCACGTATTGGAAAACTCAATACACACTTCGCGCTGCGCATCTCCCAGCCCGGCTCCGGCGAGAAATTCATCTTCAACGAAAATCTCTCCGACATGCGCGCCGTCTGGTCCGACACCACGCGCCGCATCGCCGCCCTTCGCGACAACCCCGCCTGCGCGGAATCCGAGTACCAGTTGAAGCTGGAAAAAGATAATCCCGGTATCCGCCCGGTGATCACCTTCGAGTATCCGTTTCCCGGCGACACGACGGTCGCCGGAAAGGGCCAAGGTCCAAGTACCAAGTTCCAAGAATCCAGCGCGTCGGCTGGGGCCGCTTCCGCTCCTGGCACTTCGCACATGTCACTTGGCACTTCGCGCAGCCGGCCCCAAGTGGCCGTCCTGCGCGAGCAGGGGGTAAATGGTCAGATCGAAATGGGCGCGGCGCTCACGCGCGCGGGTTTCCGCGCGGTCGACGTGCACATGACCGACATCCTCAGCGGACGCGTTTCGCTAAAAGATTTCCGCGGCGTCATCGCCTGCGGCGGTTTCAGTTTCGGTGACACGCTCGGCGCCGGCGAAGGTTGGGCCAAGAGCATCCTCTTCAACGAACGCGCGCGCGCCGAATTCAAAGCCTTTTTCGAGCGGCCCGACACCTTCGCGCTCGGCGTCTGCAACGGCTGTCAGATGATGAGCAATCTCCACTCGATCATCCCCGGCGCCGATCACTGGCCGCGCTTCGTGCAAAATCAGTCCGAGCGTTTCGAAGCCCGCTTCGCGTCGCTCAAGATCGAGAAAAGCCCGAGCATTCTCTTCGCCGGCATGGAAGGCTCCGTCATCCCGATCGCGGTCGCTCACGGCGAAGGTTACGCCGAGTTCCCCGACACCGACGCCGCGAAAGCGTTCAGCGAGTCCGGTCTCGTCTGCGCGCGCTACGTCGACAATCACCACAACATCACCGAACGCTATCCGCTCAACCCGAACGGCTCGCCACACGGCATCACCGCGCTCACGAGCCGCGACGGCCGCGTGACGATCATGATGCCGCACCCCGAACGCGTCTTCCGCACCGCCGCGATGAGCTGGCACCCGGAAAACTGGGGCGAAGACTCCCCGTGGATGAAACTCTTCTACAACGCCCGCACCTGGGTCGGGTGAGCAGTCCCGCCTAAAAAATTGCTCTGATGCCGATGAAGCTTCCCCTTCTCCGTCTTTGCGTTCTTCCGATCATTACTCTCAGCGGATGCTACGTAGTACCCAATCCAACTCTTCAAGAAGAGTATGCTGAAATGCTCGGCGTGGGACCTGAAGACATTGTGATGCTCGATGAGGAGGTAATCGTAAGAAAAACCAAGGGGATCATTGTCTCGATCGAGCCGTCTGGCGTGCCGCGGAAAAACCCGACGCAGAAGGTGGTCTTCAGGAGCGACAAGACTGGGGATGAAAGGACATTCGAGATATTGGCTCTGTCAGAAGAGGAAAGAAAGCCGCTGATCGGACGTAAGGTTTACCTGTCGAATGTCTTCGATGCTTCTAAAACTGTCGTAAAGGGGGCCGCCGCCATTCCCACCTTTGAGACACTCTTCGAACTTCGCCGATAATAAGCGCGGTTCGTCCCGGCCTTCTACAAATTCGGCTTAACCATCTCCCCCATGCCCCTCGTCCGCACCGCTCTCGATCCGCTGCCCGCCCGCAAACGCATCGCGCTCGTCGCGCACGATCATGAGAAGGATTCGCTGCTGACGTGGGCGCGTGTGCATCGCGAGGCGCTCGCCAGGCACGAGCTTTTCGGCACGGGGACAACCGGTGGCATGATCGCGAGCGAACTCGGGTTAACCGTGCACAAGTTCCTCAGCGGTCCGATCGGTGGCGATCAACAGATCGGCGCCGCCATCGCCGAGCAACGCATCGATGTACTGATCTTCTTTTGGGATCCGCTCGCCGCGCAACCGCACGATCCCGACGTCAAGGCGCTGCTCCGCCTCGCCGTGCTTTGGAATGTCCCGTGCGCGATGAATCCGGCGTCCGCCGATTTCCTCTTCAACTCGGAGTGGATCGACAAGGAGTACGCGCGCAGCGGTGGCCGTCGTCCCGGCCAGTGATCGAGAGGACGATTTTCGTTTTCCCCATGTCCAACCCCGCTGTTTCCGCCAAGCCGCCGGTCAACTCCCCCAGTCGCGTGCTCTTCGCCAGCCTGATCGGCACGACAATCGAATTCTTCGATTTCTACATCTACGCGACGGCCGCCGTTCTCGTTTTCCCCAAACTCTTCTTCCTCGCGTCGGATCCGGTCGCAGCGACGTTTCAATCGCTCGCCACTTTCGCGCTCGCCTTCTTCGCGCGTCCGATCGGCTCTGCGCTTTTCGGTCACTACGGCGACCGCATCGGACGCAAAGCCACGCTCGTCGCGGCGCTGCTTACGATGGGTATTTCCACCGTCATGATCGGCTTGCTGCCGACCTACTCGAGCATCGGCTGGCTCGCGCCCGCGTTGCTGGCGCTCTGCCGTTTCGGACAAGGCCTCGGCCTCGGCGGCGAATGGGGCGGCGCCGTCCTGCTCGCGATCGAAAACGCTCCGCCCGGCAAACGCGCGTGGTACGGCATGTTCCCGCAACTCGGCGCGCCGCTCGGCTTCCTCGCCTCCGGGGGCATCTTTCTCCTGCTCTCTCAATACCTGACCAACGAACAATTTTTCGCGTGGGGCTGGCGCGTGCCGTTTCTCTCCAGCGCGGTGCTTGTTTTCATCGGGCTTTGGGTGCGTTTGCAGATCACCGAGACGCCGGTTTTCCAACAAGCCATCGATCGACAGGAGCGTGTGAAGGTCCCGATGCTCGAGGTCTTTCGCAAACATCCGCGCGCACTCATCCTCGGCACGCTCAGCGCGCTCGCGACGTTTGTGCTCTTTTATCTGATGACGGTTTTTGCGCTCACCTGGGGCACGACCGAACTCGGCTACACGCGCAATCACTTCCTCATTCTCCAGATGATCGGCGTCGTCTTCTTCGCGTTCACGATTCCCTTCGCCGCGAAGTTCGCCGACCGCCACGGCCGTCGTCGCACGATGTTGTTTGTCTCCGGCTCGATCGCGCTCTTCGGACTTTTCCTGGCGCCGCTTTTGACCTCGGGCACGGCGGGCGCGCTGACCATGCTGATCATCGGCCTCGGTCTCATGGGTCTCACGTATGGCCCGATCGGCACGTTGCTCTCAGAGCTTTTCCCCACGGCCGTTCGCTACACAGGCTCGTCGCTCACGTTTAATCTCGCGGGCATTTTCGGCGCGTCGCTCGCGCCGTATCTCGCGATGTGGCTCGCGAAAAACTACGGGCTGCAGTCCGTCGGTTATTACCTGACAATCTCCGCGTTGCTCACCGTGCTAGCGCTTTGGCTCAGCGGCGAGACGCGCGACCGGCAATTTGCCAGCAGCGAATAAGCAACACGGCGATTCGCGGGCGTTCGTTCAAAGGCCGTGGTTCAAAGGCCGTGCGTCAGCCATACGACGCCGACGCCTGCGATGAGTCCGAACAGATGGCCTTCCCATGAACTGCCGTCGCGCGCGGGCGCCACGCCGGCGAGCATGCCGCCGTAAAACAACAACACGCCGCACGCCACGAGCCATTCCGTCGTGGTTTGCGTGAAATACGCGAGGCCCACGAGCCAGCCGAGAAATCCAAAAATCACGCCGCTCATGCCCACGTGCGCCGCGCGTCGACCGCAGAGCCAGAGCAACGCGCCTTGCGCGAGCGCGATCATCCACGCGGCTTGCAGAAACTCGCCCGCACCGTGACGGAGAATCAAATAACCGAGCACCACAAACGGCGGCAGATTCGCGAGCAGATGCGCGAGATTCGTGTGCACGAATGGCGCGGTCGCCAAGCCCACCAAGCCCGCGATCGTTCTCGGCGTGTTCGCGAGTTGGGTCGCGGTCGGTGGAGAGATAAGCGCGAGGGCGGTGCCCACCACCATCGCCACCGCGGGCCACGAGAGATAAATGTACGGTGCGTCAGTAAACAGCCGGCTCAGCGAATGAAGAAAATCGTCCATGAAAACGGCACGCACTCATGGACGTTGCGCGTCGCAAACGGAAGCTGGATTGCGCGTGGTCTCGCTCAATTTTTCGCCGTCTTTTCCACAAGCGTTTTCAGATTCGCGAGTCCCTCTTCGAAGGGTTCGCCGATCATTTTGTCCTGATCCATGAAGAGACAAAACGCCTTTGAGATGAATCCGTTTTCGCCGCTCATGCTCCACGTCACTTTGGTCTGATCGCCTTGCGGCGTGAGCGTGAGCGCCGTCGTGCAGGTGGACTCGAACGGCTTGATGAAATCGAGGCGAATGCCGACCGCTTCGTTCGCGCGACTCTCGACGATCGTTTGCCGGCCCTCGCCTGCCTGGCTGTTGCCTTTCCACGTCATCGTCGCGCCGACGCCTGACGTTGGCTCGGAAAACGTGTACGCCGCGTTCGGATCGAGTTTCTTCCACGGCGTCCACACCTGCATTTTCTGAAAATCATTGATGTGCGGAAAAACCTCCGCAGCCGGTGCCGAGACGATGGCCGAACGTTCGACGTGGAAATGCGCGGGCTGGAGCGCGACGACGACACAGAAAGCGATCACGAGAATCGCGAGACCGAGGAGGATTTTTGTGCGCATGGGAAAAAGCGGGACGTGGACTCGTTCAGGCAGGAATCGCACGCGCCGTCAGCAACGGACGATAAGCGGCGCGATAAGCCCACGCGAGATAGAGTTCGAGCGCCAAAAAGATCAGCGACATCCCCAGCCCCGACCGCTCGAGCACGAGATGAAACGCGACACTGTTCACCATGAACGGCGCAAAAATGACCAACGCCAGCGGCACGAAGCGATTGGTGAGAAGCATCACACCGACGATCAGCTGCGTCACACCGATGAGCTCCATCATGTAACCGGAGTTCACCAACGCGATCGTGAAGGCCATCGCGCCTTCCGGCAGTTGAACCTCCGGCTGCGGGATGAAATTCAGAAACGCGTTGAGGCCAAAAATCGTGAGTGGCAGCCCAAGCAAAATGCGGACGACGATAACGGCGATGCGGGAAATTTTTCCGCGAGAGGCAACCGGGGCGGAGTTCGGCGAGGTGTAAGCAGTCGTGTTCATAAGCGTGAATACTTACTTAACGAAGCAGCCCACCGCATTCGGACAACGGCTCTCATTTTTTCACGAATCGTATTTCCCTCACCCATTTCCGCGTAGCGGGAGGCTGCTGACCGGCCGCCAGTGGCGCACAAAAAAAGCACTTAGGAGAATTTCCTAAGTGCTTGATTTTAAATTGGTGCCAGAGGCCGGGGTTGAACCGGCGACCAAAGGCTTATGAGTCCTCTGCTCTACCACTGAGCTACTCTGGCGGCGATTTCGCGTCTCCTTCAAGAGATGCGAGGGCCATAATTACGAATCTCCAACAATCTCGGTCAATGGAAAATCTGGATTCTCGTGCGCCTCTTTTCGCGGGCGGGTTTTCGCATCGCGATGAGCGCATGCTCACTGGCTCGATGCCTTTTCGCTCTCTGGATGCGTTCGCAGCCACGCGATGAGTTCCGTCATGTTACGCAGATACGTTTTGAGGGAAATGCCCGCGATCGGCTCGTCTGCGCCAAAAGGCGACGTATCGGTTTCATCGCCTACGAAGGTCGCCGAGAAATCGCCTTCCGCGCGTTCCTGCGGGCCATCGCCGCGATAAGGATGACTCGTGGTGGTGAGCGGGGTAAGCCAACGTCCGCGTTCGTCGAGCGTGTCCAAAATGTCCGTAATTTGGCCTACCCGCCCTGGCTGCGGGCCGGGGTTTCTTTCTCTGATGGGTTCCGTTTCGCCAAGCAGGGCGTCCCACTTCCAGTCTTCACCCGGCGCTCGCGCGGGCTGTTGCAATGCCTGTTCGTAGCGGGCCTGCAGCGCGCGTGTGTCGATCGCGCGAAACGACGAATAATGTCCGATCAATTTCTCCGGCCTGCCGTCGGCAAAATAGCGACCGTTCACGGCATTCGAGCCTTCGCGATGCAGGTACAGCGGTTTGCCCGTGCCGACTTCGATGAACGTCGGATGCGTCGCGTGGCGGCGTGTTGCTGTCGTCAAACGACACGATTCCAGCCACTCGAGCGCCGCCGGAATCGGCTCCAAATATTTCGCATCGCCGGTGAGCGCGTGAAAACGGATCAGCAGATCGATCACGCGTGCAGTCGTGTGCGTCACGAGCGCTTTCGGTTCATAGCTGCGCGCTCCGGCCGGCTCGAGAGCGGGCGTATATTGCATCGCCCATCCCGCTTGCGGCCTTGGGTGTTGCACGAGAACAAAACCATCCATGCCGCGCTTGATGGCGTCTTTGAATTTCGGATCGCCAAATACCCGATGGCATTCGGCGAGGAACAATAGATTTCCGGAAGACACGTCGTCATTGAGCGTGAGATACGACGCGTACCGCACGCTCTCGTCGGCATCGCTCACGGCCGGATAACGCTGCGGCCACAATCCCGATTCGTGCTGGCTCTCGAGCACAAACGCGATCGCGCGATCCAGCGCCGCTTTCACGTCGGGATCTTTTTTGGCGAGATACAGTTTTAAGAGGAAATGCGCCGCCGCGATCGTCGTGTCGTCGTCGAATGTCGCGTTGCCGAGATAGTGGTGAAACTCTTCGAGTCGCCACGCATTGCGACCGATCGTCGCGTACCATTCGCGCAACGAATCCTCGCCGGCAAAATCGATCACGTAGTTCCAGCCGCCACACGGCAGTTGTCCCGCGATCAACGCTTCGCCGGCTTTGCGCGCCGCTTCGTAATAACGTTCGTCATGCGTCACCGACCACGCTTCGAGAAAAAGTTCACCCACGGTCGGCGTTCCCGGCGGCTGCACCCAGATCATCGTGGGACGCGCCTCAAGCTCTCCCCAGCGTCGCGAAAAATCCGGCAGATAACTCCAGACATAACCGCCGCGATAACTGACCTCCTCCACGAGAAATCGTGTGGCGCATTCCATGGCGGCGAGCACGGACGTCCGGTCGGGTTCTCTTATCGTTTCTTCGCCATGCGTGCTCTGCACCCACGGTCCGGAAAATAAAACAACGATGGAAAAAAGAAGGGGCCTGCTGGAGAAACTAAAAAACCTCATCTGCGGAATTGCGTTTTTCTCTAAAGGGTCGTCGCGACGGGAGAAAACTCTCCTCGCGTCGGACAGTCGCGAATCGCGCACAAAATGCACACTCCACTCGCGCGTCTCACGGTCCGTATTTGTCGTACTCGCGAGTCGCCTCGATCGCTGTCTTGATGACCCTCGCAATTTATCAACGCCCCGGCCTCGCCGCTCCTTCCAATGCGCAAACATCTCCTCTCCCTTTTCGCCGCTTCGCTGAGTCTTTCGTCGGTAGTTGCGAAAGCCGATGACCCCGCGCCTGTCGTCAACTCGCTCGGGATGAAACTTGTTCCGATCGCCGCCGGCGAATTCACCATGGGCTCCGTGACCAAGCCCGCGAATTGGGACGAAGCGCCGATTCACCAAGTCACGATTTCGCAAGATTTCCTGATCAGCGAAACCGAAGTCACCGCGGAGCAATTTCGGCAGTTTAAGCCCGACGCTTCGCTCAACGAAAATTACGCGCCCTACGCTGCGGGCGTGAGCTGGTTCGACGCCGTGGAGTTCTGCGCTTGGCTCAGCCAAAAAGAAGGTCGTCACTATCGTCTCCCGACCGAAGCCGAGTGGGAATACGTCGCGCGCGCGAGCCGCGCGGATGGCGCCAACTGGGAACTCGATCATTCGCCAAATCCGTGGGGCGTGCGCGGTCTTTTGAGCGATCCCGTGGAGTGGTGCGCAGATTGGTTTGGCGAATACACGCTTACCGCCGAGCGTGATCCTGCGGGTTACGCTGCCGGTCACACGAAGGTCGTGCGCGGCGGTTATCTGGACAAAGCCACCAAGTTTAAGCCCGACGATTATCGCCGTCCGTCGAATCGCGCGGGCGCGCCGCCGTCATTCGGTCCCAATTCAGGACGCGAGCCCAATCCGCAAAATTACGGTCTGCATCGCATCGGTTTTCGCGTTGTTGCCGCGCCGCCGATCACCACTCCGCTCAAACCATACGTCGCCCCTTACGCGATGCAGGGTGTGAAACAAACGATGAGCGATGCCGCGCTCGGACCCGATCCGGGCAAGCCGTATTTTCGACGTCGGCCGCATCTGCCGATGCCGTTGGAGGGACCGCTTGAGTACGTTCGCGAACATCGTGCAGGGCTTCACGAATCGTTTCGCCATCACAATCACAGCCCCGGCTTCGAAGTTCTTCCCAATGGTGACACGCTGCTCGTGATTTATTCGTCAAATTGGGAATACGAACCCGAAGTCACGCTGATCGCCGCGCGTCTGCGTTTCGGCGCGGATCAATGGGACATGCCGAGTCCATTCACCGACACGCCCGGCGCCAACGATCATGCGCCGCTGCTTTTCGCAGAGGGAAACACGCTGCGTTTGTTTTGGGGAAATCCGCAGATGGAGGGTTATTTCCCGTTTCAATTCATAACATCGACCAATCATGGCGCGACGTGGTCGCCGGTCACTTATCCGCGCATCACCGGCCCGCTCGGTCCCGATCTCGAAGACCCGCAACCGATCAATACCGCTTTCCGCGATCGCAACGGCACGCTATATGTCGCCGTCGACGCGGCCGAGGGAGGTCCGCTCCATTCGCAATCGATGCTCTGGGCCAGCGAAGACAATGGCGTGACTTGGCGCGACACGCTCGGACGCACGTTCGGTCGTCACACGACATTCGCGCTTCTCAAAGACGGCCGCATCCTCGCGATGGGCGGAAAAAATTCCCACATCGATGGCTTCATGCCCCAAGGCATCAGCGCAGATGGCGGTCGCACGTATGAGTTGAGCAAGACGCCGTTCTCCGCTGTCAGCAGCGGCCAGCGTCCATCCGTGCTTCGTCTCGCCAGCGGACGTCTTTTTATGGCCGGCGATTTTTATCCGTCGAAGCGCATCGAGAAAGCGGCCTCGATCAAAGAAGACGGTTCCTACGTCGCGCTCTCCGACGACGACGGGGAGACGTGGCGCATCAAACGCCTTCCCGGAAATTTCTCCGTCAAGCGCGGCAAGCCCAGCCTCGGCTACTCCGTCGCGCGACAAGGTCCCAACGGCCTGATTCATCTTGTCACGTCGAGCAATCATCCGGGCCTTCACTACGAGCTTAACGAGGCGTGGATTCTCAGCGACGAAACTTTCGCCGATGACGACGACGCGATGAACCAAAGTCGTGCCACGTCGATCACCGACGTGCGCGAACATCGCGAAAACTACGCCAACGGCCAACCGCGCATCCTCTGGAGCAGCGGTCGCGCAAACGACGGCCGCATTTTGCTCCACGGCACGGAGACTTGGTTCTACGCGGATGGCACCAAACAGCGCGAAGCCTCGTACAAGCTCGGAGTCAAAGCGGGTCGTGAAACGTATTGGTCGCCGACCGGCGCGAAAGAATCCGAATGGGATCACCGCGCCGATGGCACGAGCGTGTGGCGCACGTGGTGGAGCGATGGTTCACTTCGCTCCGAGTCTACGTGGAAAAACCACCGGCTCATCGATGGCACCGATCGTCTTTTCGAGCCCGGAAAAAACGCGACTGAGCATGGCTCGAGTCACGTTTTGAAAAGGTTCAAGCGGCGTGATCGGCGGTCGCTTCGCTTTCCTCGGCGGCGACCACCCGGTCGATGTCGAGCAGCGTTGCGACCTGCCCTTTCACTTTGCCCATACCGAGCAAATAGCGAGTGGCGATGCGTACACCGAACTCCGGCGGAGGTTCGATTTCATCCGCGGTCAGGTTGATGACCTCTTCCACGGAATCCACGATGATGCCCATCGGCACCACGCGCTCGGACTTCGTGCGAACTTGCACCACAACAATGCAGGTCCGATCGGCGAACACCGCTTCGAGCCCGAACTTCACACGCAGATCGATGACCGGGATCACCCGGCCACGGAGATTGATGATGCCCTTCATGTATTCAGGCATCCGCGGCACTGGCGTGATCTTCTGGATGCGGATGATCTCGCGCACCTTCAGAACGGCGAGTGCGTACGCTTCTCGCGCGACGAGGATCGTCAGATATTTGCCCGCGTGGTCGGTGTTCATGATGAATCCGCTCACTTGAAGAACGCGTCGTTATCGTCCTGGTCGGCGCCGACACCCACTGTTTCGAGCTCGGCAGACGGTTTGGGAGAAGTCTTCGCCGCGCTAGGTGCGTAAGTCCTCGCGGCATGGGCCGGGCCCACCGGACGCTCGCGCGAATTGTCCTCGTTTTTCGTCTGCTGTTTCTTGCTGACGAGCTCTTGGAGTTCGCGAACGGATTCACGCATGGTCTCGGCCTGCGCATTGAGCTCTTCGGAAGCGCTCGCGCATTCCTCCGCGCTGGCCGCGTTGGATTGAGTGACTTTATCCATCTGCGAAACCGCGAGCGTCACCTGACCGATGCCTTGGCTCTGTTCGGTCGAGGCCGACGCAATCTCCGCGACGAGCCCGTCCACCGTGCGCGCCTTGCTCACGATTTCATCGAAACTCTCCGCCACCTGCGCACTGATCTGCACGCCGTGTTCACTGCGGGAGACAGACTCTTCGATCTTGCTGGCGGTTTCTTTTGCCGACTGCGCCGAACGCTGCGCGAGCGAGCGTACTTCATCGGCCACGACCGCAAATCCGGCTCCAGCCTCGCCCGCCCGCGCAGCTTCGACTGCGGCGTTTAACGCAAGAATGTTGGTTTGAAACGCGATCTCATCGATCGTCTTCACGATTCGCGCGATGCTCGAAGAGGATTCTTTGATGGCATCCATCGCGTGCTTCATCTCGGCCATGCGAGCAGCGCCTGTTCCCGCAGCGACACGCGTCTCGTTCGCGAGAGATTTCGCTTCGGTGGCGGACTCGGCGTTCTTCTTCGTCATGCTGGAAATTTCTTCCAACGATGCGCTCGTCTCTTCGAGCGACGCGGCTTGCTCGCTCGCGCCCTCGGCCAGCGACTGACTCGACGCCGACACTTGGCCGGCGGCCGCCGCGGTTTGCTCCGCACCTGCGGCCAACTGCTCGGCCACATTCTTGAGCACCTTGTTGGTCGCGCGAATGACCACAAAAGCGATCAAGATCGCGATCAGCAGCGCGGCAGCGCTCAACGCGATGATCACGTTGTTGGTGTACGCAGCGCGTTCATTGACCTCGACGGCGAGTTTGTCGCCGTTCTTGAAATTGTACTCCTGCATCGCCGTCGATGCCGCGGAGAATGCCTGGTACGCGGGCAACAAGGTTCCGGTCAGGTAAGCTTCGGATTCCGCTTTCTTCCCCGCATTCACGAGTTCGAGAAACTGCACGCGAATCGATCGATAAGCTGCACGGGCGGCGATGAGCTCGTTGAACACCTCGCGATCTTCTTCGTTTGTGATCGTGCGCTCATACGCAGCGACCGCCGCATCGGATCTCCTGATGTAGTCATCCATATCTTCCACCAACGCCGCGCGGATCTCCGGATTTTCAAGTTGGACGTAAGTCTGGAGCGCGATGACCCCTCGCGAGAGAAGCGTGTCGAAGTTACCGCTCTGAATCATGCCGGGGATCACATCTCCCTTCAGATCGACGGCTTGTTTCTGAATGGCGCGCAAGCTCGTCCACGCACCTCCCCCGACAGCAAAAAGCAGCGCGCACATAATCGCGCACGTCATCGTGATTCGCTTACCAATGGTCCATGTTGTCATAACTGTGTGAAGGACAAAGCATCGCCCCCGCGGTGGACGCATTGAGAACTGATTGTGCACCAGCATATAAGGAAATTCCTTATTCGCTCGCGTTTAGGATGCGCATTCCTTGTCTTTTCAGGCCGCGATGTCGCGCCGTCTCTGCGGCGCAAAAAAGCCGATAACACGCGCATTTCCGCCAACTTCGCGTACTTTCAGCGAATAAATGCCCCCTTCCCATCCGCCAATTGAGCCCGATTCTCACGGCGCGCCGACCACCGGTGACCATGACACGTAAACCCCAAGTCCTCGGCGCCTGTACTGTGTTGGCAATGGTTGCGATCGCTGCGGCGCTTTTTGCGGCGTGGAAGGTTCATCAACTCGGCGCCGCGCTTCACGAGGTCGGTCTGGTCCGCCTCCCAAGCTTGCAAGGCCTGTCTTGGATAAAAGACGCGATGGCCGAACTGGATGATTCCGGCGAAGCCTTTCTCACGGAGACATTGAGCGCGTCGCGTTTGGCGGAAGAACGCGAACGACACGCCCGCGCTTGGGCGCAGTTTGAACGCGGCTGGACGCTTTTCGAACCGCTCCCGCAAACGCCCGAGGAAGCGACACGCTGGCGTGCGCTCGTGCCACTGGCGACAGCCTGGAAACAAGATTACGCCGATGCTTTGACCGCAGCCGCATCGGCGCTCGGCGAAACGCACGCGTCGCTCCCCGACGAAACGCGTGCTCGCTTGGCATCGCTCCGCAGCACCGCTTCTCCCGAGGTCACCAAGCTGCTGGGCGAAATCATCGCACTCAACCACCGCAAGGCTGAAGAAGCCACGCGTCGGTCGATCGCGAGTTATGATCATTGGGTGTTCACAAGAAATCTGATGCTGGGCGCGGCCGCGCTGAGCATTCTCAGCGTGCTAGGCTTGGCTTGGCGCTGATCGCCGGACGACGCAGCCGGCCACTGACGCTGGAGATCGTCCAAGCCATCACGCGCGTCGCGCGCGGCGAACGCGATGTTCAAGTCAATGTATCGGATCACGATGAATTGTCCGATATCGGCGCCGCGCTCAATGAGATGATAGGAGCCGTCCGTGATAACGAAGCGCGTCTCCGCCTGCTCTCCGATAATTTGCCCAATAGCATGGTGTACCAACTCACGCGCGAGCCCGGGCGCGGTCCGCGTTTTCTCCACGTGAGTGAAGGCGTGCAGGCGCTGCACGGCATTTCCGCGGCCCAGGCCAAAAAGAACGCCTCGCTGCTCCTTTCCCATGTAGTGCCCGAAGATCGCAAACTGCTCGAAACGGCATCGGAAACATCGATGAAAACGATGAGCGCGCTCGATCTCGTGCTACGCATGCGCGCGCCCGATGGTTCGCTTTGCTGGCGTCAATTGCGCTCACAACCCCGACGCGAATCCGACGGCCGTCTCGTGTGGGAAGGCATCGAGACCGATGTCACGCAACACATGTTGGCCACAATGGAGCTGAAGCGGCTCGTGCATATCGTCGACGCGCACCACAACGCCGCCATCTGGCTCAACCGCGAGAACCGCATCGTTTATGTCAATAAAGCCACGTGCACAACCACCGGCTACACGCGCGAGGAACTGATCGGCCAACCGGTCGCGATCGTTTCTCCGACTTTGACACCCGAGCGTCTGAACGAGTTGTGGCGAGAACTGCGTCAGAAAGGCGAAGTGACCGGCGAAGCCGTGCGTTGCCGCAAAGATGGCACGACATTCCCTATCGAATTCGATGTGACGTACGTGACGTTTAACGACGAAGAGTATTGGTGCTCTTTCGCCCGCAACATCAGCAAGCGAAAGCTGGCCGAGCGTGCCGCGGCTGAGGCCGCCGGGCGACTCGCGGTGGCCTTGCAAGCGTCCCACTTCGGCGTGTGGCGCTACGATTTCGCCTCAAACAAACTCGAGTACGACAGTCGCACGCTGGCTATTTTCGGACGCACGGAAAACGATCCGCCTCCTTCGGTGGAAGACTTGATCTCGATCATCGAGGAGGAAGATCGCGAGCCCGTGCGCACGTCGTGGTACGATCTGCCGAACAACCGCGAACCCTTTCGCGAACGTTTCCGCATTCACCGGCCCGACGGAAAAATGCGACACGTCGAAGTCCAAGGCGTCGTGCATCTCGACGAGAATCATCAGCCCGATTATGCGATCGGCGCCGCAGGCAACATCACCGACACCGTACAAGCCATCACGGAGGCCGCCCAGTTGCGCACGCAGTTGCAGCAAGCGCAAAAAATGGAGGCGCTCGGCAAACTCGCCGCCGGCGTCGCGCATGATTTCAACAACCTGCTGACGGGCATCAATGGCTTCGTCGAACTCGCGTCGCGCACACTTGGTCCCGGGCACGAAGCGCTGGAATTGCTGAAGCAAGCGCGCCAAGGCGCGGCGAGTGCGCGCACGCGCTCGTCCGACGCATTCTCGATTTCTCCCGCGGCAAGCAGGATCAAAAAGCCGTGCTGCTCGATCTCGTCGAAATCACGCGCGGCACGGCTCCGTTGCTGAGCGCGGCGCTGCCGCCCAATGTTTCCGTCTCGCTCGCGATTGAGTGCGACACTGCACCGGTGCTCGCCGACCAAGGCCAACTGCAGCAAGTCCTGCTGAACCTGTGCACGAATGGCTCGCACGCCATCGGCAAAAACACCGGCACGGTCCGGATCGGTTTGGCCTGCCTCACGTTCGCCGCCGATGACGCAAACATGCCTGCCGGATGTTCGCCCGGTGATTACGTGCGGCTGTCGGTCACCGACACCGGTTGCGGCATGGATGAAGCCACGCGCAAGCGCATTTTCGAGCCGTTCTTCACGACCAAGAAATCCGGCGAAGGCACGGGACTCGGTCTGTCGATCGTTCAAGAGATCGTCCACGCGTGGCGCGGAGCCATGGCTGTGGACAGCACGCTGGGAGTCGGCACCACGTTCTTCGTTTACCTGCCACAGGCGGATATCCCCACGACCGCTGCCGCGCTGACGACGAGCGGAAACTGATCAGAGTTGAACGAGTCCTTCTTTGATCGCGATGTGCGTCAGCTCGATGACGTTGTTCACTTTCAGTTTTGAGAAGAGCTTTAGACGGAAGACCTCGATCGTCTTCGGGCTGAGGTGCAGGCGGCCCGCGATTTCCTTGGTGCCATAACCCTCGGCGAGCAATTGCAGCACTTCGCGTTCGCGCATCGTCAGCACTTCGAGCAACGTCGGCACATCGCCCGCCCTGGCGAGCAGCGCAAATTGCGGACTCAACCACACCTCGCCGCGTTGCGCGGCTTCGATCGCGGTAAGGATGTGATCGAACGCGAGATCCTTGTGCACATACGCGTTCACGCCCGCATCGAGCGCTTGGGAAATCGTCCGGCGCTCGTCGTGCATCGACAACATCACGATGATCCCGGGGAAACCCCCGCCGCGCATCTGTCGCGTGGCCTCGACACCGTTCAGCTCTCCCATCGCCATGTCGGTGATCACGATTTCGGGCCGATGTTCGGCCACACCTTCCACCAGCGCACGCCCATCAGCCGCTTCGCCGATCACGTGAAACTTCCCGGAACGTTCCAAAAGCATGCGCAGTCCGTCGCGCATGATCTTGTGATCGTCGGCGAGAAAAACCGTGGGCTTCTGCGGAGAAGTCTCTGTCATGGTAGAAGATAAATATGGTTTCCGCGCAGCGAAGCTCTTCGTTGCGGCAAGGGCTAGACCGAGGTATTAGTGAAACGAAACACGCAACTGATCGAATTTTCTTCCTGCGAAAGCTTAAGAAATAACCCTTGTCCGGTATCCCACGCCATCGCTACGTTGCGGATTTGCAACCACATCGCCTATGATCGTCACCACCGCACAGCTCTTCAAACACGCTTATGGCAAGTACGCCGTCGGCGCCTATAATATCAATAACGCCGAGCAGGCGATGGGACTTTTCAAGGGAGCCATCGATTCCAAGGCCCCCTTTATCATCCAGATTTCGAAGGGCGCTCGTAACTACACCAACAAGAAGATGCTCGAGGCCATCATCCGTGCCGCCGACGAAATCTTCCCCGAAGCGATCTTCGCCGTGCACCTCGACCACGGTGACGAAGAAACCTGCTACGACTGCATCAACTCCGGCTTCTACAGCTCGGTCATGATCGATGCGTCGCACGATCCATTCGAAAAGAACATCGAGATCACCAAGCGCGTCGTCGAAGCCGCTCACGCCAAAGGTCTCTCCGTCGAGGCCGAACTCGGTATGCTCGGCGGTGTCGAAGAAGATATTAAGGTCGAAGACGGTCACGCCACGCTCACGAACCCGGTCGAAGCCGAAGAATTCGTGAAGCGCACCGGCTGCGACTCCCTCGCCTGCGCCATCGGTACCTCGCACGGCGCGTTCAAGTTCAAGGGCAAGCAGTCCCTCCACTTCGACGTCCTCAAGCAAATCCAGGATCGTCTCCCCGGCTTCCCGCTTGTCATGCACGGCTCGTCCTCCGTTCCGCAAGACGAAGTCGCTCGCATCAACGCCGCCGGCGGCCAGATCAAGGATTCGGCTGGCGTGGACGTGAACGAATACCTTCCCGCAGCCAAACTCGGCGTCACCAAGATCAACATCGACACCGACGGCCGCCTCGTCTGGACCCGCGTGCACCGCGAATTCTTCCGCGACAAGCCTGCCGAGTTCGACTTCCGCCCGCCGGGCAAGATCTTCATCCAGGAATACGCGAAGTTCATCGCCTCGCGTAACCAGCTCCTCGGCTCCGCCGGCCAGCTCGACGATCTTCGCAAGAGCCTCGGCAAGTAAGCCGGCCAGCGATTTTCCTTTCAGCGCGATCCTCCCGGGGATCGCGCTTTTTGTATCCATTTTTCCGAGACAGCGTTTTCACGTCCCGTTGACAATGGCTTCATTGCGCCCGCGCCGATGCGCGCAAAAATCGCCGGCACCCCATGAAAACCTTCCGCCGGTTTCGCCTCGCCGCCCTTCTCGCCTCCACGCTGCTCACGCTCAGTATTCACGCCGCGGATACAACCACCGCAGAGAGTGCTCCGCGCTTCGCCGTCGGGCAGACGTTCGAGACGCTCGACGTGAATGGTAAAACCTATCGCGACGTACGCATACGCTCCATCTCGGCCCAGACCGCGATTATTCAACACGCCGACGGCCTCACATCACTCCGTCTCGCCCAACTTCCCGCAGAGATCCAAGCGCGATTCGGTTACGATCCGTCCGCTGCGGACGCGGAAGCACAACGTCAGCAAACCGCTGCCGAAGCCGCCCGCCGGCAGCGCGAAGTCGAACGCGCCCGCATCGCCACCGCTAGAGCTGCTTCCGCGTCACAAAACGTCTCCGACACACCACTCGATCGCCTCCTCAAGAACTTTGGCCAACCGCCGACGCTCGAAGCGAAGGTCGATCTGCGCAAACGTTTCAACGAGCTCGGTCTTTGGATAAAAAACCAGGGCGCGCGCCCGAGCTGCGCCGTGTTTGCCGTCGTCAGTGCGCTCGAATTTCAGACCGCCGAGGTCAACGGCCGCGCCGAACGTTTTTCCGAAGAGTATCTGCTCTGGGCCACGCGTCGTTCGCTCCGCCGTCCCGCGCCTATGACTGAGGTCTCTCAAATGGAAATCGAAGGACAGGAACCAGGCGACGAAGGATTTTCGCTGACGGAGGTAGTCACCGCTTTGCGCGCCTACGGCATCGTGCCGCGCGAACGCGTGCCCAATCGATTCTCCGGCGGCGTCATCGAGGATCCCCCGGAAGAATTGATCGCCGAAGCGCGCTCGATCCACCGTGTATCCGTGCATCCACTACCGGGACGCGATCGGGCCACGTTGATCGCCAATGTCGTACACGCGCTCAATGCCGGTCTGCCCGTTCCCGCCGGTGTTCGTTGGCCAATCGAATACAACTGGAGGACTGGTTATCTCGATCGCCAACGTGTGTATCCGAATCGTGGGCACGCGATCACCTTGGTCGGTTACTCCAGCCCGACCGGTCGCATCGAGGACGCGGTTTTCACTTTCAAAAACTCGTGGGGCGTGCGTTGGGGCATCGATGGCTACGGAACCGCTACTTACGAATTTCTTCGCAACAATCTACTCTCGGCGATCGTCCTCGAGGTTCATCCCCAATGACCGCCCTGCACGCGCTCAGCTCAGATCGCGAATGCTGCCAAACTCAGGATCGAACAAGCGCCGATAAGTCCGCACGATCATGCCATCGGTGAGTCCCGCGAGCCAGTCGCAGATGCGCCGCGCTTTGCCATCCACCGTCGTCTCCGCGGCGATGAGTTTGCCCACGCGCGGCGGGAGGATGTTGATCACACGCGCCTGTTTTTCGACGTAGTTTTCCCATGAAGCCTGCCAAAGACTGAACAGCACGCGACGTGCCTTGTGTTCGACCTGCTGTAGCTGCGGACTCTCGAAAATGATGTCGTTGGCCATGCGTTTGAAAAAGAGCGCTTCACGCTCCGCTTCCGGCGTCACCACCAGTTCGAACCGATAGCGACATGTGCGTTCCGAGAGAAAGTTTTGGCGTTCGCGCAGTCGGCACGATGTGATGAACGCACCCGTCTTCGCCGCAAACACCGGCTCGATCCGATCGCCGCGAATCGCGCCGATCAACGTTTCCAGATGACGCTGCTGCTCGGGGTCTATGCCCACCCCAGCCGCCCACATTTCGATACGATCGATCGTGAGGAAGCCGGCCTTCACACCGTCGACGATGTCGTTGAGCGAGTACGCCGCGTCGTCCGCCCAATCCATGATCTGGCATTCGACCGATTTGAAATGGTTCAGCTTTTTTCCCTCGTGCAACGCTTCGGGAATCGCGCTGCCACCAAAGACAAAATCGCGGTAGCGCACCTGCGGGTCGTAGAGAAAATGTTTCTCGGGCGTCTCCGTGTATTCGCGGTACAACTTCTTGTACTTGAGCACGCCGTCCAAGAGCGCTCGCGTCGGCTGCATGCCGCGCACGGAGCTTTCGTTCTGATAAATCGTTTCCGTCAGCAAGTGCAGCGTCTGCGCGTTTCCTTCGAAACCGCCGTACTGCTTCATCAACTCCTGCAGCGTGCGTTCACCGGAATGGCCAAACGGCGGATGCCCAAGATCGTGTGCGAGGCAAACCGCTTCGACCAAGTCCGGATCGATAAAAAAATCGTCTTTCAACGGTCCTCCTTGCGAGCGCAGCCATTGGCAAATCGAGCGACCGATCTGCGCGACCTCCATCGAATGCGTGAGGCGTGTCCGGTAGAAATCGTATTCGCCGGACAGAAACACCTGTGTTTTCGACTGCAGCTTTCGAAACGCGTGCGAATGGATCAGGCGGTCCCGATCGATCTGAAAAGCGCTGCGATAATCACTTTTTCTCGGAGCCTCGAGGGTCTCTGTGTCGAAGTCTGAATAGAAACGGTTCGCCGTCATCGGATAAATTGCCGAAACACGATGAGCCGCCACTGCCGAATGCCAACCTCCATGATTCGCACGCCCCGTTTTCAACGCGTCGGTCGCTTGTTCTGCCTCGTGTTGCTTCTCTCCACCTCGCTCATCGCATCCGACAACCTGATCGGCGCGAAAGACCTGCTGAATCTCAAACAGCTCGGCACGCCCGCGATTTCGCCCGACGCGACCCGCGTCGTGTACACCGTACGCAGCATCGAAGAAAAACCCGACCGGCCAGGTGAGCACAACTACCGCACGCAGGTCTGGATGGTTTCGTTGGATGGACAGAGCAGCCCCGTTCAACTCACGCGCGGCGACGGCAACGCACACTCGCCCGTCTGGCACCCGCGCGGCGAAAGCATCGCGTTCGTACGCACGGAGAAAAATGTACCACAAATTTGGATACTTCCGCTCGCTCCCGGCGGCGAAGCGTTTCGCGTCACCGACATGCCCACCGGGGCCACGCATCCGCGTTGGTCGCCCGACGGCGATTTACTGCTGTTTCATTCCACGCTCACGCTCTCGCAGGTTCGACGCGAACTCGCCGAACATCCCGATGCGAGTTCCAGCTACGTGTGGCCGGACGAGCGGCCGGGACGCGGACTTCCCAGCATCAACAATGGCGACGACAAAAACGCGTCCGCCTTCAGCGGCGACCGCGCAGGCGAACGCCGCTGGCTCGATCGTCGCGAGGCCGCCGGCAATCCGCGCGTTTTCACGCGACTCGAATTCATCGGTGTCAGCGATCTCGAACCCGAGGAAACGTTCATCCACCTCTACGCGGCGCCGCCTGAAGAAAACGCGGATGTGCGTTTGCTCACGCCGGGATTTCTCAGTGCCGAGGGCTCCGAGTGGGTCCGCTCCGAGAGCGGTCCGCGCGTGATTTTCAGCGCCGAATCGCCGGGCGCGATTCACCCCGATCGCGTGCTCGAACGCGCGTTGTGGAGTGTCGGTCTCGATGGACAACCACCACGCCTGCTCCTGCACACGCCGAAATTTTCTTACACACGCCCGACTGCTTCACCCGATGCGCGCACCGTCGCCTTCCTCATCGAAAACCTTTCAGACCTCACTTACGCGCAGACTCAGCTCGGCATCATCCCGGCCGATGGCGGTGCGCCCAAAGTGCTCACAGCGCAATTCGACCGTAGCGTCGCTCGCCCCAAATGGTCGATCGACGGCAAATACATTTACTTCACCTCGCCGTCCAACGGCGGGCATCCGCTCTTCCGCGTTGCCGCCGCCGGCGATTCCGAGCCTGAAGGTCTCAGCGGCGCCGCGCTCGGCATCCGTGGTTATGATCTCGCAGAAGGCGTAGCGGTCGTCGTGCTCACGCGTTCGTACAATCCATACGAGCTGTTTCGCGTGAATCTCGCCACCAAAGAGCTGCGCGTGCTCACCTCGCATAATAGCGAGTGGCTGCGCACGAAAACACTTTCGACGCCGCAACGTTTCCAAATCGAAACCTTCGACAAAACCAGCGTGGAATTCTGGCTGATGCGCCCGGCGAATTTCGAGCAGGGCAAAAAATATCCGCTCGTCGTCATACTGCACGGCGGACCTCAGGTCATGTGGGGGCCAGGCGATCCATCGATGTGGCACGAGTTTCAGTTTTTCGCCGCCCACGGCTACGGCGTGCTCTACTGCAATCCTCGCGGCTCCGCCGGCTACGGCTATGAATTCCAGCGCGCGAGTTATCAAAATTGGGGTCCCGGGCCCGGCTCCGATGTTCTTGCCGCAACCGATCGCGCCTGCAACGAACCGTGGGTGGATAAAAACCGCCTCGTCATCACCGGCGGCAGCTACGGCGGTTATCTCGCGGCGTGGATCATCTCGCGCGACAAACGCTTCAAAGCCGCCATCGCGCAGCGGGGCATCTACGATCTCGCGACATTCTTCGGCGAGGGCAGCGCGTGGCGTCTCGTGCCGTATCATTTTGGTGGATACCCATGGCAACCGTCGATCCGTCGCCTTCTCGATGCGCAGTCGCCGCTCTCGCACGCCGAGCATATCTACACACCGTTGATGATCGAGCACGGCGACAACGACCGCCGCACCGGCACGGTGCAGAGCGAGATGTTGTTCCGCGCGCTCAAGGTGCTCAATCGACCGGTCGAATACGTGCGTTACCCGTATGCGACTCACGAGTTGAATCGCTCCGGCGATCCCGCTCAGCGCATCGATCGTTTGCTACGTTTCGACGAGTTCTTCCGTCGATTCATCGGTGAATAATCGATCAGCCGGCGATCACGCCTGCCGACAGCAGGATCGCATAAAGCGCGAGCAGCTTTCCTGTATCGCCGAGCAGGGCGATGAGCTCGGCCGGCGTGCGCGCCGCGGCGAGCCGCACGATCTGTCGTAGTGCAAGCGGCAGAATCGCGAGCGGTAAAAGCGCGGGCAGTGGATATCCCCGCAGCACCAGATGCACGGGAATCGTGAACGCCACCGCCAACGAAACACCAAATTGGATTCGCGCGAAACGTCGCCCAAAGCGAACGACCAGCGTGCGCTTGCCCGCCTTCGCATCGGTCTCCACGTCGCGATAATTATTCACGAGCAGAATGTTCGTTGAAAGCAGCCCCACCGCACACGCCGCGAGCATCACGTCAAAGGTTACGGCGCCGGCTTGCACGAAGTAAGTGGCGCCGACTGCAACCAGCCCGAAAAAGATAAAAACAAAAACATCGCCGAGTCCGTTGTAGCCGAGCGGATACGGTCCGCCTGTGTAGGCGATGCCGCACAGAATACTCGTCACGCCGATGACGAGCAGCGGCCAACTCCCGTATTTGAGCAACGTGAGTCCGACTAAAAACGCCGCGGCGAAAACCAAGATCGTCGCGAGTTTCATTTTGACGGGAGATACCAAACCCGACGCCACCGCGCGTCTCGGCCCTACCCGCTCCGCCGTGTCCGCGCCTTTGATGAAATCGAAATAGTCGTTCGCGAAATTCGTCCCGATCTGAATCAGCAACGCGAATCCGAGACAGGCCAGAGCCGCCGGCCAAACGAGCGAGTTGTCGCGCCACGCGAACGCGGAACCAACCAGCACCGGCGCGAGCGCGGCCGGCAAGGTGCGTGGACGAGTGGCGGAGATCCAGACGGCGAGAGACATGAGAGCCGCGGTTGTAGCGAAAAAGCCGCGGCTGAAAATCTCCGAATCACCAACGATCCGTCGCCGGCAACAATACTCCTTACGCGACGGGTCAATCTCCGATCAAAGAATCATGCCCGCCGCCACGGTGGCGTTGGTGAATTCGTCGATCAAGATGATGCTGCCGGTGTTCCGGTTGCGCTTGTATGAATCGAAGAACAACGGCGACGCCGTGCGGATCTGCACACGACCAATGTCGTTCATCGCGATCTCGGCGTCGCCCTCCACTTTGTGAAGCGTGTTGATGTTCACTTTGTAGCGCACGGCTTTGATCGCGCATTTCACTTCGCGCGTCGTGTGACGGAGGATGTATTTGCCGTTTGGATTCAGCTTGGCCGCGGAGAACCAGCACACCATCGCCTCGAGATCTTGGCTGATCTGCGGCTGGTTGTTGGGCTTCACGATCATGCCGCCACGAGAAATATCGATTTCGTCGTTGAGCGTCATCACGACCGACATCGGCGAAAAGACTTCTGACACATCGCCCTGCGGCGCGTGCAGCGATTTGATCGTGGATGTGAAACCGGAAGGCAGCGCGAGCACTTCGTCGCCGACTTTGAATACACCGCCGGCCACGCGTCCGGCGAAACCGCGAAAATCGTGATACTCATCCGTGTTGGGACGGATCACCGTCTGCACGGGAAAACGTGCATCGATATGATTCGCGTCGCTGCCGATGTAGACCGTCTCAAGCGTGTAGAGCAGCGGCGCGCCTTGGTACCAGGGCATGTTCGTGGATTTTTCCACGACATTGTCGCCATGCAGAGCGCTGATCGGGATGAACTTGATGTCCGGCACTTCGAGGCGCGACGCGAACTCGCTGTAGCGCGCGACGATGTCGTTGAAGACCTCCTCCTTGAAATCGACGAGGTCCATTTTGTTTACGCAAACCACGATGTGCGGGATGCGCAGCAACGACGCGATGAACGAGTGGCGGCACGTTTGTTCGATGACACCTTTTCGCGCGTCGATGAGGATGATGGCGAGATTGGCGGTGGAGGCCCCCGTCACCATGTTGCGCGTGTACTGGATGTGGCCAGGCGTGTCGGCGATGATGAACTTACGCTTCGGCGTCGCGAAATAGCGGTAAGCGACGTCGATGGTAATGCCCTGCTCGCGTTCGGCGCGCAGTCCGTCGGTGAGAAGAGAAAGATTGAGATGATCTTCGCCGCGTTGCTCGGTGGCGCGCTCGATCGCATCGAGCTGGTCTTCAAAGATGGCTTTCGAGTCGTACAGCAGACGGCCGATCAAGGTGGATTTGCCGTCATCAACACTGCCCGCCGTCGTGAAGCGGAGCAGGTCCATGGAAAGGTAATGAGCGTCAGAATGGGACATGGGTTTGAAAATCCGGAATGCGAAATTCGAAGCCGAAAACCAGAAGAAGTCCGTGCTTCAGGTCATCCGACCTTCGGCATTGGGCCTTCCGATTTCGGCCATTGTTTTAGAAGTATCCCGCCTTCTTGCGGTCTTCCATGGCGGTCTCGGAGCGTTTGTCGTCGGCGCGCGTGCCACGTTCGGTCTGACGGGCGGCGGCGACTTCCTGCACGATGTCTGCAAGCGTCGAGGCGCGCGATTCCACGGCGCCGGTGCATGTCGCGTCGCCCACGGTGCGGAAACGCACGATGCGTTTTTCCACCGTTTCGCCTGGCAGCACCGTGATGAACGGTGTGTTCGCGAGCAGAGTACCGTTGCGGTTCACCACTTCGCGTTCGTGCGAGAAATACAACGACGGCAGCGGAATGTTTTCGCGCGCGATGTACTGCCACACATCCATCTCCGTCCAGTTCGAGAGCGGAAACACGCGGAAGTGTTCCCCGTGGCTCTTGCGACCATTGAAAAGATTCCAGAGCTCGGGGCGCTGGTTTTTCGGGTCCCACTGGCCGAACTCATCGCGGTGCGAAAAGAAACGTTCTTTCGCGCGCGCCTTTTCTTCGTCGCGACGCGCGCCGCCCAAGCAGGCATCGAGCTTCAGTTCTTCGATCGCGTCGAGGAGCGTCACGGTTTGAAGACCATTGCGTGAGGGATTCGGGCCTTTCTCTTCAACCGCGCGGCCAGCTTTAATAGAGTCCTCGACGTAGCGAACGATGAGGCGCGCGCCGACTTCCTTCGCGAGCCAGTCACGGTAAGTGATCGCTTCGGGAAAATTATGGCCGGTGTCGATGTGCAGCAGCGGAAACGGAAACTTCGCGGGGGCGAATGCTTTTTGCGCGAGACGCACCATCACAATCGAATCTTTGCCGCCGGAAAACAACAGGGCGGGCCGTTCAAATTGCGCGGCGACTTCCCGCATCACGAAAATCGCCTCGTGCTCCAGTTGCGCGAGATGGGTCAGATTGTACGAACTCATGTATGTGAAACTTGGATACGAACCGCCGCGAGCAGGCGCTCCAGCGACGCCTCGACCGACTCGACTTCCGTGTCGATCACCAGCGGCGCCTCGCCGGCTTCCGGCTCTTCAAAGGCGGAGTCTTTTCCCGTGAACTGCGGCACGCCTCCCGCAGCCGCCTTGGCATAAAGTCCCTTGGGATCGCGACGCGCGCAGGTCTCGTAAGACGCCTTCACGTAAACCTCGAAAAAATCTTCCGTACCGATGATCCCGCGCGCCGACGCCCGCAAACTCCGCAACGGGGTCACAAACGAGCAGATCGTGATCACGCCCGCCTGCACGAAGAGCTTGGCCACTTCGGCCACACGCCGGATGTTCTCCGCGCGATCTTCCCGCGAAAACCCGAGTCCGCGATTAAGCCCCGTGCGGACATTGTCGCCGTCCAATAAATGCGTGGTGAAACCCTCCGTAAATAAACGCCTCTCCAGCGCCACGCCCAGCGTGCTTTTCCCCGATCCCGACAAACCATAGAGCCAGATCACCCGCGCCCGCTGCTTCAAACGCGCTTCTTTGTCGGACCGACTCAGCACGCGGTCAAAGATCGGATGGATATTGTCGCCGGCCATTTATCTTTAGTTTGTTAATAAACCAAATAAGGTTAAATTAGAGCATTCAAGATAAATCCCAGGAAAGAATCGTAATTAACTAAAAATCAGCGTGATAGGAGACCGTTCATCATAGATCAAAGCCTTAATTTGCCTCGAACACACCGTCGATTCGCCCTCCGTACGCATCAGCTTTAGGCAATGATGAATCCCGCGTACTGTGGCGTACGTTTCTCGCTGGTACGCTCTACTTTACGAATAAATCCGTGCATGCGCTCCTCGACCGCTTTGATAAAGGCGTCGACTTCGGCAGTCCGCCCTTCCGCTTCGAGTTGGACGCGTCCGTCGAGAAGATTTTTCACGAAGCCGCTGACTTCGAACTCTTTGGCGATCTGAAAGGTCGTGTACCGAAATCCCACGCCCTGCACCCGCCCTGTGAAGAACACCGTCTCGTGATGAATCTCGCTCATATGGACGATGTGCAAGCTACCAGAAGCGGGCCCCGGTTCAACCTGCAAAAATTTCCGGTCCAGGCTGGCGCCTTCGAGGCTTTTGCGTTTGCGTTTCCCTCAGTCGGGCCGCACGGTGCGCCCACATTTTCCAACCTACAGAATGAGTAACTTCAACCCTGACGGCCCCTCCGACAACGAGTGGGATGAGCGTGGTGATCTGGCGTGGAACGAATTCGATTGGGAGCAATATCTCCGCCATCAAGACGAAGTCGTTATCCGCTACCTCGCGTTCTATGAGCAGTTGAAGGATCACCCCGAGCGCCTCGATGAGGTCGCCCACGTGATGGGTTGGGACAAGGAAGATTGGAGCTCCGAAGGCACCACCCTCGGTGACGACGCCGACGATGAAATCGACGATTTGCGCGACGCGGACGACACGGCGGAAATCGATTCCGATCCGTACACCCTTCACAAGAATCCGATCTTCATCGCGCTAAAAGCCATCCAGCTCAGCCTCAAGCGCAGCTGGGAAAGCATCGCGCACGATCCACAAAAAGTTCCGCAATCGCTCGCACTGACATTCCAATCCTCGCTCCACCGCGGCGACGAAAACGCCACCCTCGCGATCCAAGCACTCGATTTTGGGGACTACGCGATGGCGATCAGCCTCTTCAAACGCGCGCTCCGTGACCTCAATCGCACGCTCTCCTTGATCGACGAAAAGGCCGCCACCTTCTCCCGCTCGCTCGCGAGTTTCCGTGAAGATGCCCTCAACCGCCTCTTCGACCTTCGCGAGATTTATCTCCGCGTCATGAACGAGTGCCGCGAAGAGCTCGAGCGCCCGGTGGACGGAGACGACAACGAGAAATAAACGCCGTCGTCCCGGCCCGATTTTCTTCAAACGCGCGACACGTCGTCGCGCGTTTTTTATTCCTCAAAACGGATTCGAGCGCTGGCAGAACTGCAGCGCCACGCCCCACGGATCGCGCATCATGATCAACGATGAGCCATCCGGGTTCTCTTCGATGATAAACGTCGCTCCCGCTTTTTCGAGACGCTCGCGGTCTTTGCGCGCATCGGTCGAAACAAACGCGACATGAAACACCAGCTGATGCTGGTTCGCATAGTCGGGATACGGCGCCGCAGGATTCGAATACAGCTCCACGATCACGCGGCCCGTTTCGTCCGCGAGGAAATGTGTGTACGGCGCGTCCTCACGCCGCCGCGCAATCGTGAGACCAAGATGCTGCACCCACCAAGCCGCTTGCGCCCGCGCGTCGGGCACATTGATCGCAAAGTGTTCAAATTTCATAGGGTATTTCCGGTTAACAAGAAGGTTCGGATTTCATCGCGCACAGGAGCGCCGCCATCGTCGAGCACATAGTGTCCCACCTCGCGAAAACGGCGCACGCGCGCGTCGGGATAAATCTCCCGCCAGCGATCGAGGAAATGATCGTGGAAACAAAAATCGCGCGCGCCCCACACGATCAGCTTCTGCTTATCGGCCAACGTCGGCAGCGCTTGTTCAACCGCAGCCAGCGTCGCGCGGCTCGGATGATCGCGCTCAAGCGGGATGTCCGCGACGAAACGATGAACGGCTTTGCGGTTGCGCCACGAATCGTACGGGAAAAGAAAGCCGCGCGCCTCGTCCGGTTTCAGCTTCCGCGCGTGCATCGCCATCCACGTGGCGGGCCAGGCGAAACCGTTAAACGCTCGCACAACGAACTCGCCCACCCCGCCGGCGCGGCAGATCGAGATCCGACCGGGAATCCGATCGGAACAATACGCCGCTGTATTCAAAATAGTAATACGGCCCACGAGCTCCGGATGACGCGTCGCAAAACCGAATCCGATCGCGCCGCCCCAGTCGTGCACGACCAGGTGAACTTTCTTCAGCCCAAGGGCGGCGACGAGCGCTTCGATATCCGCGATACGCGTTTCCAACCGATACGGATAATCCTGTGGCTTATCCGACAGGCCCATGCCGATGTGGTCGGGGGCAACGCAGCGCATGGCAGGCGAGACTGCGCGGATCAGGTCGCGATAGAAAAACGACCACGTGGGATTCCCGTGCAACATGAGCACCGCTTCGTCCTCGCGCGGACCTTCGTCCACATAACTCATGCGCGCTCCAAGCGCGGTCGTGAAGGCGTAGGTACGGAATGGATACAACGCCGCCAGCCACGCAGGTAATGTGTGTGAGGCGTCGGACATCACCATTCGAGCGCGAGCATCAAACAGTTGAGACCACTGCCAATCCCGAGCAGGCCGACGCGATCGCCCTCGTTAACCGCACCGGCATCCAGCGCCAGCGCGAGCGTCGCCGGCAGCGAAACCGAGCCCATGTTGCCGAGGGTTTCGAAAGTCGAAAAATCCTTCACGAGATCGAGCCCGAGCTCTTCGTAGAGTTTTCTGCGATGCACCGAGCCGACTTGGTGGCAAATAAAACGCTGCGTGTTCTCCGCGGTGAAACCCGTCTGGGCGTTAAAATCCGTCCACGTCTCCCGCGCGAGTTGCACCCCCGCGATCAGCAACTGCTCGGAATCGGTCTGCATCGCGAGCGCTTCGGTGCCGTGACGATCGCCCTGACAAAGGTCGTTGTATTGCGTCGCCGCGCGTCCCGCTCCGCCGAGCAAACGATGCGGCCGGCCTTTCACCAGCGAACGATGACAAAGAATCGCCGCCACCGCTCCCGAACCGATGGTGAGATTTGCGAAGAAAGGTTTGATCTCATTGCGCGTGAGCGGCGCGGACGTGAGGTGATGCAGCGTCTGCTCGATCAACGGCCGTCCGTTTTCACCCGCGACCACCATCCCCACGAGGATCTGGCCCGATTCGATCATCCCCGCGAGCAACACCATGCTGTTCAGAAAACCGAGGCACGCGTTGGAGACGTCAAAGATCTGCGCAGTCGGCGGCAGTCCGATTTTGCGATGCGCAAACGACGCCGTCGCCGGCTCCAGCATATCGCGGCAAACCGCGCCGTGCATGAACATCTGGATTTGATCCGCGCGCAAAGCCGACTTCGCCAGCACCGCGCGCCCCGCCGCCGCGCTCGCATCCGATGGACGCGTATCCAAAGACCAATGACGTCGCTCGCGGATGCCGGTCATCAATTCCAAACGACCGACCGGCAGCTTCAGTCGCTCGTAGAGCGGACGCAGACGTTCCTCGATCGCCGCCGAGGTCATCACCTCTTCCGGAAGCGCAATCGCGAGCGACTCGAGACAGACGTTTTGAAACCTCATGAGGATGGAATCCCGAAAGCCAAAACTCCAAACGCCAAAGAAATTTCAAATTTCCAGGTCATCATTTGTCGTTTGCCCCTTTGTTATTTGGTATTTCCGCCGCGTCTGCGGCGGCCTGCGGCCGCATCGTCAGCCGGATGATTTCCTGATCGAAATAATTCGAGCCCAGTCCCGCATCCACCGTGAGCGTCGTCCCGTTCATGCCGCTGCTGCGCGGGCTGAGCAGGAAGACCGCGCTGTCGGCAACTTCCTGCGTCGAGAGATTCCGTTTCCGAAACGTGAGTTTCTCCGCGTACAAATAACTCTCGATATAACCCGGGATGCCGGCCGACGCGCTGGTCTTGAGCGGACCGGCACCGACAACATTGAAGCGGACTTCGCTGTCTGCGCTGAACGACTTCGCAAGGAAACGCGTGGTCGATTCCAACGCTGCCTTGATCGGTCCCATGTATCCGTAGTTGTCGGGAGTCACGAGCAACGAGGAGATGCCGATCGTGACGACCGACGCATCGCGTGCGAGATGCGGTTTAAACGCACGCGCCAGTTCGACCAAGGAGAACGCCGAGATCGCGGTGGCCTGCAAAAAATCGGCGCGTTTGGTTTCGTGAAAGGCCTTGAATCCCTCCGCGTAATTCGCGAAGGCGATCGAGTGAACCAATCCGTGCAACGGCGCGTGACCGGCCGCGGCGATCTCATTCGCAAGGCGCTCCGCCGCCCCCTCGTGCTCAACGTCGCACACAAACACCGACTTTCCGGCGAGCAGCGTTTCGAGCGATTTTTTGCGAGCATCCGAGCGCACGCTGTAGATCACGTTCGCGCCTTGCTCTTCCAATGTGCGCGCGATGTGCCACGCGACGCTTTTGCGGTTGGCGACGCCAAAAACCACAAAGGTTTTTCCGGCAATTTGAAGGAAGTCGGCCATGGCGCTTATTGTTGTTGCGCCTGCTGCTGTTGTTGAACGGCGCCGCCTTCCGGCGTTTTCCACGCGACTGTGAAGTCGACATTCAGAATCCGCGTGCCATCGGCTCTCTTGATCGCACCGCTCATCATCGTGAAGCCGGCGGCGACGTCTTTTTTCTTCACTTCGATTACGATCTGATCGCCCGGATAGACCGGATTGCGGAAACGCACGTCGCTGATCTTGGCCATGAGCGGAACACCTTCACCCGGCTTCGCGCCGGCAGCCTGCGCTTGTCTCGCCATGTAGAGCGCGCCGGTCTGGAAAACCGCTTCGCACAACAACACGCCCGGTGTGATCGGCGCGCCGGGGTAATGTCCTTTATAGAAATCTTCTTCCGCGCGCCACGTGCGTTTCGCCGTCAAGCTGTCGGCGGTTTCGGAAACGATTTCGTCCACAAACAGAAACGGCGGACGATGCGGGATGAGATCGGTGACGGCGGGAAAGCTCATGAGTTATTAGTTCTGGAAAATCACACGAAGGCCACGAGAGAGCGCGGAAATCACGAAGAGGCGGAGATAGTTTTGGCCGATTCACCGGACTCCGCGCCGCCTGCTTGTCCGCCGTGCCTCTGTTTCTGCGCGCGCACGTATTGGTCGATCTTATTGGCCGTGATCACGCCGTAGTTAATCGTGCCGAGCCAGCCCGACATGATGATACCGACGCTGCCTGCGTGATACAGGCCGGGCAGTTTCTCCGAGAGATTCATCGAAACGGGCAGACCTTCGAACTTCGTGCCAAACGACGTGCCGTTCATGTGCGTCGTGTAACGCTCGATGGTGCGCGGCGTCGCGGCCTCTTTCCAATCGATCTTCTCGCGCACGCCGGGAACGAAACGCTCGAGCGCCGCGATCGATTCTTCGATGAGACGCTCTTTGTGTTTCTCGTAATCCTCTTCAGAGAGCGCCTGCCAATCGGGATAACGTCCGTTGAGCGAAGCGACGACGGTGTAACGATCCGAACCGGGACGCGTGTCGGGATAATAAACCGAGAACGTGCGGCTCGTCGTATGAAGATCCGTGAGCTCTTGGTTGCTGTAGCGCGGCGCGTCCGACGTGAACACCAGATCGCCGATGTGCGGGATCGTTTCGCCTTTGCGAATGCCGAGATACACCTGACACGAGCTCGTGTTGACGCGCACTGCGCGCGCTTGCGCGACGAAGTCCACCGGAAAGTTTTCTTCGCCCGCGAGACGGAAGATCGTGTTCTTGATGTTCGCGTTGGAGAGCACGGCTTTCGCGCGGATCACGCGGCCGTTTTTGGCGACGATGCCGCATGCGACTTTTCGACCACCGCGTTCCTCCACGAGGATTTTTTCGACCATCACTTTCTTGCGCAGCTCGACGCCATTCTTGCGCAGTTCGTCGGTCATTTTCTCGATCAGCAAATCCGATCCGCCGCGGAAGGTGTACACGCCGGCTCCCATGAAGTTGCTGAAAACGATGCCAAACGTGATCGCCGGGTCGTCGAAGTTGGAGCCGTTGGCGTACGAGATCGGTTCCATCAACAAACGGTGCACATCGTCGCGCCCCGGGAAGAAACGTTCGAACATCTGTCCGGTGGTCTCCGTGTTGTTGTCGTAATAATTCATCGAGCGGAGATGCTCGTAAAAAGCCTCCACTTGCTCACGCGGGAGCTTGAACTGTTCGACGAGCACGCGCGTGTAGTCTTCGCGTGTGAACGTCGTCCAGACATCCATCTGCGGATTCACGAAACGGATGTCCTTCAGCTGCACGATCGCGTCGGCGATCTCTTTCGTCCAATACTTGCGGCAGGATTTGATCATGCCGCTCGGGAAACCGTGCAGCGAAATGTCGAAGATGTGTCCGCCTTTGCGCGTGAACCACGTGGCCAGTCCACCGAATTGGTAATGGTGCTCCAGCAACAGCACGCGATGGCCCGCTTTCGCGAGAACGTTGGCCCCGGTGAGACCACCGAGACCGCTGCCGATCACGATCACATCATACTCGTCGGCGACACCTTTCAACCAGTCGTAAGCCATGAAAAAGGAACAAAATGAAGGCCCGTCCCCGGCAAGCGCAAGGGCGGTTTTCGCAGCCCGACCGACCGAACACGGCGCAATCAGCGGGCGCTTAGGTCGCGACCAGATTCACTTTCCCGCCTGCAAGATGTGGTAGTTGGCCATCGAGATGCCGCTGAGCATCGCGCCGATGATCCCGAGAAAGCCTTGGTCGGTGCCGCACAAATACACGTTCTCCAGCGCAGTGCGGCCTTGCCGGTTTTTCACGGGCGATCCGTAGATCGCGCCAGCCGCGTGTCCGGTGAACTTCGTGATCGTGCGCGGCGTAAACATGTCCGTCGCAATCGTCGCACGCTCCAACGCATCCGCGGGCGTCAGCGGCGGCAGGAAACGTTTCGCGCTCGCCGCGATGGACGCGTACCAGCGTTGTTTCTCAGCCTGATAATCCGGCTCCGCGAGATACGCCCAGCGATCGTAATTCGCGAGACAGGTGCAACGGAAAAGTCCTTCGGGAAGCGTTTGTCCCTCGGGATACGCGAAATTGTTCGGAATGCAGACGACGCCGCTGCGCACATCGACCGCGTCTTCCGGACGCTCGTAAACGAAGCGTTCGGAATCGTTGAAAAACACAATCGTGTCATCGCCCCACCCTAACTCGGCCGGCTGGCGATCGAGCACGGTGATCGTTTCGGTATAACTGAGACGTCCCGCGGGCTGCGCGGGCACATCCGAACGCGAGAGCGACGGCGCGATCTGAAAATGCGTGTTGGAGTCGATCAACGCCGCCGTCTCCGGCCCCCCCGCGGAACTGATCACATGATCGGCCGTGACTTCGCTGCCGTCGTCGAGAATAAGCGCGTTCGCGCGATGCCCATCGCTCACGATCTGTCGAACGCCGCATTTCATGCGACGTTCGCCGCCGGCAGCGCGATATTTCTCCATCAACACTCGCAGAATCACGCGCACGCCCTCGAGCGGTCGCGCGAAGCCTTCGAGAAAGAGCGCCTTGAACATGATCACGAACTGACCGAACTCCATGTCGCGCTCGCTCGCGCTGCCGTAGTACATCAGCGGACAGAACAACATGTCTTCAAGCAGCGGATCGGTGACGTGCTGACGAACGACTTCGCGCGCCGAGAGCGGCTTCGCATCGAGCGACACATCGTCGTGCGTTTTCACCGTTTCGACCAAACGCCGAAAACCCTCGATCTGTTTGGGAAACTTCGCGGCGACTTCGCTTTCGAACACCGAAAAATCGTTGGTGAACGCGAGCGAGATTTCGCCGCGCGGGCCAAAGGCGATGCGTGAGCGTTTCTGTTCGCACAACGCAAACTCGTCGCGATCGATACGCAGTTGTCGCAGCAGTTTTCCGAGCGGCGTGCCTTTCACGCCGGGGCGCACGTAGTTCGTCAGCGCGTGCAGACCGACATCAAATTTTCGTCCGCCGATGCTGTAGAAACCGTTGAGCCCGCCGACCGCGTTGTGGCGTTCGAAGATGCACACGCGTTTGCCGAAATGCGCGAGACGAATGCCTGCCGCCAGGCCGGACATGCCCGCGCCGATGATGGCGACCTCGTAGTGCGTGTGCGTGTTCATTATCTTCGATCGGAAAAATCAAAACCACAGAGACACAGAGGTCGCGGAGAACAAGCCCGCTCTTCGTCCCTGACTCGATGTCATCTGTGTTGCTGTGATTCAGACATAAAAAAGCCGGGAAGATTTCCCGGCTCAAAAATCGCACGCGAGCGGCTCGCGTAGATCATGCGCTTACTTGCCGAGCGCCGTGAATTTCGGCGTGAGGTATTCCGCGCAGCTATCGAGCGACGCGAGCTGCATGTAGTCGGCCTCGGGCACCTCGATGCCGTGGCGTTTGCGCAGCTCCATGACGATGTCCAAAAAGTCCATGCTATCGAGCTGGAGCTGGTCGCGCAGACGGACGTCCGGCTTGAGATTCGAGAGATCTTCGTCGGGGGCGATGTCAGCGATGATATCGAGCACCACCTGTTTGCATTGGTCTTTGGTCATGTGAGAAAAGCTGATCGGGAACGCAGTTCAGGCAACAAAGCGCTTCACAATGAGCGTGGAGTTGATGCCCAGCATACCGAAGGAATTGTTCAAAATTGCGTCAACCCGTTTTGCCTTCGCCGGTCGGTTGATCACCAAGCCTGGCAGCGCGCACTGTGGATCGAGGTCGTCCACATTGATGGTCGGATGGACCGTCAGATCGTCGAAGGACGGCAGATTTCCCGCGAGTTCGAGCGCGCCCGCCGCGCCCATCGCGTGACCGATGAAGCTCTTCGTGTTGTTGACGAATGTGTCGGGACAACCTTCGCCAAAGACCGCGCGAATCGCTTCGCACTCCTGGATGTCGCCGAGCGGCGTCGCCGTGGCGTGTGTATTCACAATGTGGATATCCTGCGGCGTAAGGCCCGCGTGCGCGATGGCCTTGCGCACGCACTCGGCCTGACGCGTGGGATTCGGCAACACGTAGTCGGACGCGTCCGAGTTTACATGGTAGCCGGCGATCTCGCCGTAGATCTTGGCGCCGCGCGCCTGCGCATCTTCGAGACGTTCGAGCGTGTAGAGACAGCCACCTTCGGAGATCACGATGCCGTTGCGCGCTTTGTCGAACGGACGCGAGGCCTTCTTCGGGTCCTCATGCGTGGCGAGCGCGTTCTGCGATTTGAAACCGGCGAAAATGCCAAACGTGTGAATGCTCTCACTGACACCGCCGCAGATCGCGAAATCGACTTCTCCCAACCGCAGCATCTGCGCGGCGTGGATGAGGCCCATGTTTCCCGCGGCGCAGGCCGCGCCGATCGTGTACGCAGGACCGGTGACGCCGAGGTTGAGCGACGTTTCGCCCGCGGGGTTGTTCGCGACGGTGCGCGGGTTGTGATAGTGCGACCAGAACTTCGTGTCGTAGTTAAACTTCGAGATGTTGTAGATTTCGTTCTCGGTCTCGACATTGCCGTGCTCGGTGCAGCCGATGTAGATGCCGACGCGATCCTTCGGCAGCGCTTCGAAATTCACGCCGCTGTCCGCCAACGCTTCGCGGGCGCAATAGATCGAGATTGAGCCCGCGCGCGTGCCGACACGGACTTCTTTTTTCTTCTGATACTTCAGCGGATCGTAGTGGCAGACACCCGCGAGCAGCGTGCCCATGTAGCGAACGTCGAACGTCTCGACTCCGGCGACGCCGGAGAGCAGATTTTGCCGGAATTCGGCCAGTGTGTTACCGTTTGGCGCGGTGAGGCCGATACCGGTGATGACGATGCGAGCGGGCTTCATGGAACTGTTGGAGCGAAAACTGCTAGCCAACCAGTCCTTCGACGCAATACAAGCCTCGCCCGCATGAACGTACTCGTTGTTGGAGGAGCCGGCTACATCGGCTCGCACTGCGTCCGTCAACTGATCGCCGCCGGCCACCGTCCCGTGGTCCTCGACAATCTCGTCTTCGGCCACCGCGCCGCTGTCGCGAAGGAAATCCCCTTCTACGACGCGGACTTAGGGGACGAAACCGCCGTCGGCTCGATCCTCGAGAAAGAAAAAATCGACCTCGTGATGCATTTCGCCGCCTTCGCCTACGTGGGCGAATCGGTGACCGATCCGCTCAAATACTACTTCAACAACGTCTCCGCCACGTTGCACTTGCTCCACGCGATGCTCGCGAAGGGCGTGAAGAAGTTCGTGTTTTCCTCCACCTGCGCGACTTACGGCATCCCGCAGAAAATGCCTATTGTGGAAACGCTTCCGCAGTCGCCAATCAATCCCTACGGCCAGACCAAGCTCGACATCGAAAACGCGCTCAAATCCATCGCCCATGCCCACGGTTTGAGCTTCGCGGCCTTCCGTTACTTCAACGCCGCCGGCGCCGCCGAAGACGCTTCGATCGGCGAAGATCACGATCCCGAGACACATCTCATCCCCGTCGCAATCGCCGCCGCCCAAGGCCGCGCACCCGCGCTCAAGGTTTTCGGCACCGATTATCCCACGCCCGACGGCACCTGCCTGCGCGACTACGTGCATGTGGACGACCTTTCGCGCGCGCACATCGCGGTTTTCGAAAAACTTTCCGAACCCGGCACCGCGCTCTTCTACAATCTCGGCACCGGCACGCCGACTTCGGTCCGCGAGGTCATCGCGGCCGTGGAAAAAGCGAGCGGTCTCAAAGTGCCGTTCGTCGAAGCGCCGCGCCGCGCCGGCGATCCGCCCGCGCTCTACGCCGATTCGTCCAAGGCGAAAAACGAGCTCGGTTGGAAAATTAAATTCACCTCGATCGACGACATCGTCGCGACCGCATGGAAATGGCATTCGACGCATCCGAACGGATACGGCGACTGAGAGCGGTTCAAATAAAGCTACAGCCAGTAAATTAACCCAACGTCAGGATCACCAGCCGCCGGCCGACTCCTCCTGGGGATTGCCGGCGGGCCGCCGGCGCTCCCTGCGTGGCGTTCTTACGCGGCAGTTAGTCCATGTCGGATCAGCTGCCGCTCGTTTCCGGCTCCAGCGGAAGACGCGCTCGCAGCTTCGGCTGCGCAAGGTCCGGAGTTATTTCGCCTGCACTCGCTGCCGGCAAAACGCATCGGCCATCGCGTAGATTTCTTTCGGCGAACGCGACGCGAGCGCTTGCTCCGCCAACGCCTTCGCATCGGCCATCGTCATCGCGCGCACGAGATACTTCACCGCGGGCAACAACGGCGGCGACATGCTCAGCTCGTCCACGCCGAGCCCAAGCAACAACGGCACATAAACTGGATCGCCCGCCATCTCGCCGCAGACGCTCACTTTGATGTTCTGCTTGTGCGCTTCGGTCACGATCTGTCGCAGCGTGCGCAGCACCGCCGGATGCGTCGGCTCGTAGAGATGCGCGATGCGATCATTCACGCGATCGATCGCGAGCAGGTACTGGATCAGATCGTTGGTGCCGATGCTGAAGAAATCGCATTTTTCCGCGAGGATGTCGGCGGTGCACGCGGCACTCGGGATTTCGATCATCGCGCCCACGGGCATCTTTTCATCAAAAGGCACGCCCGCCGCACGCAGTTCTGCGCGGCATTGTTCGAGCACATCATTGGCGCGCTGCAGCTCCTCCACGCCGCTGATCATCGGATACATCAAGCGCACCGGACCGTGCGCACTGGCCCGCAAGATCGCGCGGAGCTGATCCTTAAAAATATCCAGATGCTCGAGGCAGAAACGGATCGCGCGAAAACCGAGGAACGGATTCGACTCCTGAGGGAAAAGATCCGGATTGCCCGCCATCGGCTTGTCGCCGCCAAGATCGAGCGAACGAATCACAACGGAATCCGACGGAAAGGCTTCGGCGACAGCTTTGTACGCCTGATACTGTTCTTCCTCGGTCGGCACCGCGGTCCGGCTGAGATATAAAAACTCCGTGCGGAAAAGCCCCACGCCCGACGCGTAGTGATCGCGCACGAGGTCGATCTCATCGCTTTTCTCGATATTGGCGCGCAGCATCACATTCACGCCGTCGAGCGTGACCGCGGGCAGCTTGCTCGCGTCGAGCATGCGGCGCTCGAAGCCGCGTTTTTCCTGCTCGATCTGGCCGTAGCGGAAGAGCGTTTTTTCACTCGGGTTGAGGATCACGAGACCGCTGTAGCCATCGACGAGGATCCAATCGCCGTTGCGGATGCGGCGGCTCAAATCGCGCACGCCGACTACAGCGGGAATTTTCATCGAGCGCGCCACAATCACCGCGTGACTCGTTTTGCTGCCCGAATCCGTCACGATCGCGATCGCCTGACTGCGATCAATGCTCGCGGCATCGGAAGGTGAAATGTCGTTCGCAACCACCGCGCGTTTGTCGGCGAGTTTGCTGAGATTTTGTCCGGCCTGGCCGAGCAAATTCTGCAACACGCGTTGCGCGACATCGCGAATGTCTCCCGCGCGTTCGCGCAGATACTCGTCGTCGATCTCGTCGAACGCTTTGATATAGCGCTGCGAGACGTTATTGAAACACGACTCGATGTTGCGCGAGCTGGTCTCGAACTCGCGGATCGTTTCCGAAATGAGCGCCTGATCTTCGAGCACGAGCAGATGCGCGTCGAAAATCCGCGCTTCTTCCGGCCCGAGATTTTTTTCCACCTCGTCCTGGATCTTTTGGATCTGCTGCCGCGTCACCAAAAGCGCGTGCTCAAAACGGGTGATTTCATCGATGCGTTTATCCTCATCGACTTGATAGGAAGGGATCTCGATGTCGCTTTGAATGTACAAAAACACCTGCCCATACGCGATGCCTTGAGAGGCGGCGATGCCTGTGACTTCAACTTCGTTTTGGGCGCGGTCTTCCATGTACGCGTGGCGGCTCCGCCGGTGATTCGCGAATGGTGAAAGTCGGCGGCGACGCAGGATAACGCGCGCCGCGCAGACTGGGTCAATAAGCTTTTACCCGATTCTCGTCTCGATCCCCAACGCATCGTCGCCCCACGCGTCGCGGATATGCGCGAGGATCGGCGCGACATCGGTTTCTTCCTTCAACAACGCAAAACACGCGCTCCCGCTGCCGCTCATGCCCGCGACAAGTCCGAACTTCGCACGCAGCTGTCCCAGCAACACCGGCAGCGCCACGTATTTTTCGAAGACCGGCGGCTCCATGTTGTTGAACAAAAGCGTTTCGGTCGGCGCATTCGTGTCCTCGCGCCATGCGCGCAATTTCGCCTCGGCTTCCGTCGCAGGCAGATACGACCGCGGCGCATGTTCGATCATGCGCTTATAAGCCCACACGGTCGATACACCGAGCGACGGTTTGAACACGAGTAATCGCTGCCCGCTGAGTCGGCGGCGCGCGTCTTCGGGCCAGCGTTCGATCAACTCGCCGCGGCCGCGCATCGTCAGCGGCGCATTCTCCAAAAACAACCGGCAATCCGATCCGAGCTGCGCCGCGATCGTCGCGAGCATGTCGTCGCCGACAGGCGTGGGGGCGAGTTGATTCAGCGCGCGCAACGTCGCGACGGCATTGCTGCTGCCACCGCCCAAACCCGCGCCGACCGGAATGCGTTTGGTGAGAAAAAAATCCGCCCCGCGTACCCAACCACTCGCTTCGCGAAACGCGCGCGCCGCTCGAAGCACGAGATTCGTGTCGTCGCACGGCACATCCGCATGATCGCAATGCAGCGCGAACGCGTCGTCATCGCGAAGCTCCACACGCAGATCGTCGCCAAAGGCCAGCGGCGCCACGACCGATACGAGGTCGTGAAATCCGTCCGCGCGACGTCCGGTGATTGCGAGGAACAGGTTGATTTTGGCGGGAGAAAAAACAGTGACGGCGCTCACTCGCCTTCTTTCATTTCTGTTCCAGCCGTCCGTGAAAAGCGCTAAAAACGCAGGCACAAAGCCGGCTTCTCCCTTACACAGTGATTGCTCCGCCCGGTTCACGCCTCCTTAGTCGTGACCTTTCCACCGAACATGCCTTGCGATCTCATCCTCGCCCTTGACGTCCCTACGCGCGAACAAGCCGCCCCCATCCTCCGCCAACTCCGCGGATCCCTTCGCTGGGTCAAGATCGGCCTCCAGATGTTTACCGCCTACGGGCCGGACTACGTGCGCGCCGTCGCCGACGTAGGTTTTAATATTTTCCTCGATCTAAAACTCCACGACATCCCCAACACCGTCGCGAAGGCCGTCGAGTCGCTGGCTCCGCTGCCCATCGGCATGTTGACGCTGCACACCTGCGGAGGCGGCGAAATGATGCGCGCCGCGATCGCCGCCCAACAACAAACCAAACCCGATCTGCTCCTGCTCGGCGTCACCGTGTTGACCTCGATGGATGCCACCGGCCTGCGCGAGATCGGCGTGTCCACCGATGCCGCCGCGCAAGTCTCGCGTCTCGGTCAACTCGCTCACGATTCCGGCATGCGCGGCCTCGTTTGTTCTCCGCTGGAAGTCGGCATGCTGCGCCAGCAACTGCCCGCCTCGATGCAACTCGTCACGCCCGGCATTCGCCCCGCGGGCGAAGCCGGCGGCGATGATCAGAAACGCATCATGACGCCAGCCGACGCCGCCCGCGCGGGCTCCAGCTACATTGTCGTGGGACGGCCAATCCTGAAAGCGCCCGATCCCGCCGCCGCCGCGCGTGCCATTCTCGCCGAACTCGGCGCATAATTTTTCACCGCATTTTCCGCCCGACTTTCTCCAACGTTTCCGCGCCGGGTCCGGCGCCGTCGTTCTCCTTTTCCAAACTAAACCTCCACTCAACGTACGCCCCATGAGAAACGCCGCCATCCTCCTCGCCGCCGGAAACAGCAAACGCATGCAGGGAGTCATCCCCGACAAAGTCCTCGCCCCTCTCGGCCACCGCCCGCTTTTTGCGCATTCCGTCGCCGCGTTTCTCGCGAGTGGTGTCGCGGACTTTTATGTGATCGTTTGCCGCGATCAGCGCCAGTTGACGGAACTCTCGGCCTACGCGCCGACGCCGGGCGTTTTTGTGCGGGGTGGAAAAGATCGCCAGGACTCCGTCGCCAACGCGCTCGAAGCCATCCCGGGCGATATCGAAAACGTTTTTATCCACGACTGCGCGCGCCCGTTCGTTCGTCCCGAACAACTCGTCGGTTTGCTCAAAATCGTGCGCAAAGAAAAAGCCGTCGTCCTCGCGCATCGCGTCACCGACACGATCAAGGAACACGCCGACACCGGCCATCTCACGAGCCTTGATCGTTCGCGTTTGTGGGCGATGGAGACGCCGCAGGTTTTTGCGCGCGAGCTCATCGTCGAAGCTTACGCACGCGTGATCTCGCGCGGCGTCCGCATCACCGATGATGCCGCCGCCGTCGAGCTCCTCAAGCAGCCCGTCGCCATTCTCGAAAATCCGCATCCCAACCCGAAACTCACCACGCCCGCCGATCTGCCGTGGTTCGAATACCTGCTCGCCTCGGACAGTGTTCCGACGCTCGAAGCCTCGCCCACGCCGGAGCCGCGCGCCTGATTTCCACATTTTTATTCATGCCCGCTATTCGCATCGGTCACGGTTATGATATTCACCGGCTTGTTGCCGGACGTCCGCTTGTGCTCGGCGGCGTGAAATTCGACACCGACTACGGTCTCGATGGACACTCCGACGCCGACGCACTCACACACGCGATCTGCGATGCGTTGCTCGGCGCCGCAGGTCTGCCCGACATCGGACATTTTTTCCCAAACACCGATCCCGCTTTCAAAAACATCGACTCACAAGTTCTGCTCCGCCGCGTGATCGCATCGCTGCGCGAACGCGGTTGGCGGCCCGTCAACATCGACGCGTCACTCATCGCCGAGAAACCCAAGATCCAACCGCGGCTCGCCGAGATGAAAGCCGCGCTCGCCGCCTCGACCGAGCTGCCCGTTGAGTGCATCGGCCTGAAGGCGACCACCAACGAACAAGTCGGCGATCTCGGCCGTGGCCTCGCCATCGCCGCGCACGCGGTCTGCCTCATCGAGCGCATTTGATTTTATCCATGACTCGTTACCGCTTCGCGCGTTCGCCACTCATCGCCTGTCTTCTCGCTGGTTTTGTTGCCATCGCCCTCACGGGTTGCGGGCGACGTGAAACACCCGTCGAGCGCGGCATACGCGAACAAGTCCTGTATCGCGGCATCGGCCCGGAAGTCGGCGAACTCGATCCGCAACTCGCCACTGGTCTCACTGAATACACGATCCTCAGCGCGCTGCTTGAGGGCCTCGTCGCCGAAGATCCCGTCACGCTCGAACCTGTGCCCGGTGTCGCCGAGCGCTGGGACATTTCTCCCGATGCGCTCCAATACACCTTTCATCTGCGCGAAAACGCCAGGTGGTCCAATGGCGATCCCGTCACCGCGCAGGATTTCGTGAATTCGTTTCACCGCATCCTCACGCCATCGCTCGGAGCACAAAGCGCCACGATGCTGTACGTGCTGCAAAACGCGGAATCGTTTCACAAGGGCAACCTCGACGACTTCAGCAAAGTCGGTGCGCAAGCGCTCGGTCCGCGCACGTTGCGACTCACCCTTTCGCATCCCGTCGCGCATTTCCTCTCGATGCTCAATCACACGGCGTTTTTCCCCGTGCATCTGCCCAGCATCGAAAAGCACGGGCCCGCCTACGCGCGAAATAACACGTGGGCCCGCCCCGGCACTTTCGTCGGCAACGGGCCGTTCGATCTCTTCGAGTGGAAAACCGGCCAGCGTATTGTCGTGAAAAAATCCGCCACGTACTGGGACGCCCCCACGGTTCGCCTCAATGCCATCCATTTCATCCCGAGCGAAAGTCGCGAGGTCGAGGAGCGCGCTTTCCGCGCGGGCCAGCTGCATCTCACCGAGTCTTTGAGCCCGTCGAAAATCGACGCCTATCGGCGCGATCACCCCGAGATGCTGCGGATCGATCCGTTTTTCGGCACCGAGTTTTATCGCATCAACGTCACGCTGCCTTTCCTTAACGATCGTCGCGTCCGTCGCGCGCTCGCGCTCGCGCTCGACCGCGAAGTCATCGTCAAAAACGTCCTGCGCGGCGGGCAAGAACCGGCGCGCGCGTTCACGCATCCAGGCATCGGCGGCTACGTATCCGCCGCGTGGATACCCACCGATCCCGAGGCCGCCCGCGCACTTCTCGCCGAGGCCGGTTATCCCGCCGGCAAAGGCGCGCCGATCATCGAACTTCTCTACAACACGTCCGAAAGCCACCGCGCCGTGGCCGAAGCTGCGCAGGAAATGTGGCGCCGCGAACTCGGACTCGATGTGCGCCTTGTCAATCAGGAGTGGAAGGTGATTCAGGCCAATCGCGCCTCCGGCGGTTTCCAGCTGCTCCGCTCCGCGTGGAATCCGGACTATCTCGACCCGCTCTCGTTTCTGAGCATCTGGACATCTTCCAGCCGCAACAACTTCACCGGCTGGTCGAGCAACGACTACGATGAGTTGCTTTTCCGCGCCGAACGCACGGTCGATCCCGCCGCGCGCAACAAACTGCTGCAGCAAGCCGAAGCCCAGCTGCTCGACGCCGCACCGTTCATTCCCATTTATCACTACGCGCACGTTTTCCTCCTGCATCCGTCCGTGAAAGGCTGGCATTCCACGCCGCTCGATCACCATCCGTACAAACACGTTTATCTCGAAAACTGAGCCGCGCTCACCACACGCATCTTCCGATGTCCGATTCCGATTCATCCACCTCCGGCGCACTTCTGCTCTGCGTCGATTTGCAGCCGATCTTTCTCAAAGAAATTGGAGACGCTGACCGCATCGTGAAACGCACCAGCTTCGCCATCGAAGCCGCACGCACGCTCGACGTCGCCATCGCGTTCACCGAGCAAGTCCCGCAAAAGCTCGGCGGCACTTTGCCTGAACTGCTGAAACTCGCGCCGAAGAAGACGCCCCAATTCGGCAAATCGACATTCTCCGCCCTGGCCGACGACGGCATTCGCGAAGCTCTTCGCGCGCGCAAGATCGAGCACCTCATTCTCTGCGGCATCGAGACGCCCATCTGCGTTTATCAAACCGCGATCGATGCGCTGGCACAGGAGTTTCAAGTCACGCTTCTCTCCGACGCCATCGGCGGACGTCGACCCGAAGACGACGAACCTTGTCTGCGAGCGCTTGCACGCGCCGGCGCTTACGTGCTGCCGTCGGAGACGATTTTCTACGCCATCCTCGGCGGCGCCCAGCATCCGTCGTTCAAGGCTTTCAACAACGCCGTCAAAAAATACGACTGACACTCTCCGCGTAGACGGGCCTGCGGTCGCCGCTCTACGTTCGCCTCTTCCAACTTCACCCTTCTCTCTCCATGCCAGATCCCACGCCCCTCGCCACCGTCCGCGATCTGAAAGCCATCGAGATCGGCACCGGCCGACCGTTCGCCAGCATCCTGCTTCTTCGCAAGGTCACCACCAAGACCGCCGCCAACGGCAACCCCTTCCTCAGCCTCGAGCTCGGAGACCGCACCGGTAATTTCACCACCAATCTCTTCGGCGATCACCCGCAGTTCGAAGCGACCAAGTCGCTTCCCGAGGGCGCGCCCGTGCGCGTCGAGGGCAAACTCGATTATTTCAACGGGCGCCTCTCGCCAAAGATCGTCCGCATCTCCGCGCTCACCGAGGAAGAACTCGCCGCGCCGGGTCTTGTGGAAAACCTCGTCGAAGTCGCTCCGGAGGACGCGGAATCGATGTGGAACGAACTCAACGCGATCCTCGACTCCATCCCGCACGATGAACTGCGCATGACAGTGCGCGGCGTCTTCGAAGAGATCGGCGACACTTTCCGCACCGCTCCTGCCGCGGTCGCCATGCACCACGCGTACCGGCACGGATTGCTCGAACACACGTTGCGCATGGCGCGCGCCGCCAAAGCGCTTCTGCCTTTGTATCCAGAAGTGGATACATCGCTTGTGCTCGCCGGCATCCTCCTCCACGATACAGGCAAAACGATCGAATACGAAGGCGCCCTCGCCGCGCGCCGCAGCCGCCGCGGCATTCTCCAAGGCCACGTCGTGCTCGGCTATCAACTCGTGCGCAAACACGGACTCAAAGCCCGACTCGATCCCGATCGTCTCGAACGTCTCGAACACATCGTGCTCAGCCACCAAGGCGATCCCGCGTGGGGCGCCGCCGTCTGGGCCGCGACACCGGAGGCGGTTTTCGTTTCGATGGTGGATAACCTCGACGCCAAGATGGGGATGGTCCAACGCGCCCTGCGTCAGGCGACCGACACCGACGAATTCTCCGAACGTCTCCCCGGCCTCAACTCGCCGCTGCTCGTCAGAAAAATCAGCGAGTAAGCGCGCCGCACTCGCATGAGTGTGCAGCGCTGAAACCGCACGTTTTGCTCAAATGGAGATGCATGTTACTATCGGGTCGCGGGCACAATTCCTGCGATACGCGCCCGGTTTCGATTCACATGCCTAGATCTTCCACTGTCTCCATCCTGAAAATGGGCTTCGCCGAACCGGAGTTGCTCGCGAAGTACGGCGACTACGTGGACATGGTCCGCCGAAAACTTCCGCCCGCTCTGCAACCTTCCGCGAACATCATCGATCCTGCCACCGGTGTGTTGCCCGGGCCTGAGAGCGTGGAGCGTCTCATCATCACCGGATCCTCTTCGATGGTGACGGATCCCTCGCCAACCGATCTCGCTGCGTTTCGATGGCTCGAACGCGTACTCGCCGAGCGTCGTCCTGTACTCGGGCTTTGTTACGGTCATCAGATGCTCGGTCATGTGCTCGGCGGAAAAGTCGGACCGCTTCCCGGCGGTCCAGAAATCGGCGTGACCGACGTGACGCTCATCGCGAGCGACGATCCGCTGTTCGCTGCGTGCGATCCGCGCCAACGCGTCGCCGTCATTCATTGGCAAACGATCCTGGAGCTTCCGAAAGACGCGCGTGTATTGGGTTCGGGGATACGCGATCCACATCAAGCGGTGCGATTCGCGCCCAATGTCTGGGGCGTGCAGTTTCATCCCGAGTTCACGCGCAACGTGATGATCGATTACGTCGAAGCCTGCGCGGAAGAAATCGATGACACCGGCCAGGACTCGAAAGTCGTCGCGACCGAAATGGCCGCGTGGTCCGAGGACCAAACCAACATTATCGCCCGCTTCGCCGAGCTTTGAGCGGCTCCAAACAAGCCGCAGTTGCGAGCGAGAAAGGTCATGCAAAGGGAGCGCCGGCGGCCCGCCGGCAACCTCCTAAAAGAGCCGGCCAGAGTCCGACGCTCCGAGCGGCCTATTCAACTTAAGAAACTCAGTTCTCAGAAGGTAACGAGAGAACCAAGCAAGCCGTTCAGATTGGTTTGAGATGACCAAGCCTGCACCAGCTCCTTCATCCGTGTGTATCAGTGAGCTTCAGTGCCTCTCAGTGGTTTAGAACGGGATCGAAAACCGGCGCGCCGGGACGGTTCGGCCAACCCACGCCATCGCCGCAGGCTCACGCACCACGGCTGCCATCCTTTTGAAATGCCCGAGAGAAATAAAAAACGGCCGGAGAATTCCGGCCGTTGTTCGCAAAGATTCTCTCGCGATCGAGTCGCGGGAAAGATCGCAGCTTAGATGTGAATCGCTTCGCCCAGCGAGGCGGCGGCCGCTTCCATCAACGCTTCGCTCAGCGTCGGGTGCGCGTGGATCGTCTGGTGGATTTCTTCCACCGTGGCTTCCAACTCGATGGCGAGTCCATACTCGGCGATGAGCTCGGTCGCTTCCGAACCGATGATGTGCGCGCCGTAGATTTCGCCGGTCTTCGCGTCGGTGATGACCTTCACGAAACCTTCGCTGTCTGCCGAAGCGACGGCCTTGCCGGACGCGGTGAACGGGAACTTGCCCACCTTGTAATTGAGACCCTTTTCCTTCGCGGTCTTTTCGGTGATGCCGGTGCTTGAAACCTGCGGCTGGCAGTAAGTGCAGCCGGGGAATTTCTGGACGCGTTTGGGCGCACCGTGGCCAAACATGCCGTTGACGGCGCTGACAGCCTCGAAGGTCGCGACGTGCGCGAGCCACGGCGGTCCGATGATGTCGCCGGCGGCGTAGATGCCTTTGATCGACGTCTGATAATCGTCGCCGACTTTGAGGAAGTTGCGATCGAGCTCGGGCTTCACATTGCCCGCGAGCAAGCCGTCGATATTGGCGACAACGCCGATGGCGGAGAGCAACACTTCGGCTTCGACTTCGGTCTTCTGGTCGCCCTTGAGGAGATCGACTTTCACGCTGTCTTTGCCGATGCGGAAGTTTTCGCACTTCGTGTCGACGTGGATCGTGATGCCCTGCTTTTCGAGCGAGCGTTGCAGCGTCTTGGCCACATCTTCGTCTTCGACCGGCAGGATCTGCGGCAGCATTTCGACAAGCGTCACCTTTACGCCGAAGGCATTGTAGAAATAAGCGAATTCCACACCGATCGCACCGGCGCCGACGATGATGACGGACTTCGGCAGCTTGGTGTTGGCCAGGGCTTCACGCGAAGTCATCACGCGCACGCCATCGTATTCGAGACCGGGGATGCGGCGCATCTTGCAGCCGGTGGCGATGAGGATGTTTTTCGTTTTGAAAAACTTTCCTTTGTGTTCGCCCTCGGTGATCGAAACCATGCCGGGAGCGCTGACCTGCGCCTTGCCGACGATGTAGTCGACCTTGTTTTTCTTGAAGAGAAATTCCACGCCCTTGGCCATCTGGCCAGCGACACCGCGCGAGCGCTCCATGACTCTCGCGAAGTCGAAGGATACATCCTTCACGCTGATCCCGAACGCTTCGGATTTTTTGATCTTCTGATAGAGGTCCGCGCTCTTCAGCAAAGCCTTCGTCGGGATGCAACCCCAGTTCAGGCACGTGCCGCCGGCGCGCTCCATTTCGATGCAGGCGACCTTTTTGCCGAGTTGTCCGGCACGGATCGCGCCCGCGTAGCCCGCGGGACCGCCGCCAATAACAATGAGGTCGTATTCAGTGGTTTCAGCCATGATGGGAAGAATTGATAACGGACGAAGGTCCAACCGTCGCGCCACTGCCCGGCCCGGTCAAACGGAAATCCGCACGCGGGGGCCCGCGTTTTCGGCGGCGAAATGCGGCTTATTGGGCGCTATTAGATATCAATCACGTCGCCGCGCCCGTCAGGCGTGCGATTGCGTGGTGGAGGCGCCTGACGCGGCATCTGCCATCCGCCACCGCCGCCCATCGGAGGACGCGGTCCGCGCGGGCGATTTCCACCGAGCATGAAATTAGCGACCAATCCCGTGAGGCTCACCACGATCGCACCGCCGATCGCCGACCAGAAACCATCGATATAGAATCCATCCACCAATTTCCCGACCAGTGAGAACAACAAGGCGTTGATCAACACCACCCCGAGACCCATGGTCATCACGATGAACGGCAAAGCCATCAGCATCAGCAGCGGCTTCAAGATCGCGTTGAGGAAGCTCAACAACAGCACCACGACCAGCAACGTCTCGCGGCTGTCGCAATGAATGCCGTTGATGACCTTGGTCGCGATGGTCACGCCGACGGCGAGCACCAACCAACGCAGCAAAAGTTGCACGAGGGGATGATTCATCAAGTGCGTCCACTGTCCGCCCGCTGGTTTCTCGCGCAATGAAAATTCTCGTCATCCAAGACTACCTCCGTAGCGGCGGCACCGAGCGCCAATCGATCTTTCTCACGCGTGCTTTTCGCGAAGCCGGGCACGACGCAGCGCTGCTGACTTTTCGACCTGGCGGTACTCTCGCCGGGAGCGCGTCGGATCTGCCGCGCATCGTGCTGCAACCGTTCGATCTGCATTTCGATTGGTTTGCGCCGGGCCTTCATAAAAACGTCTGTCAGTTCGCTCCCGACGTCATTCTCTGCATGGGCCGCATGGCCAACTGCCACGCCGGTTCTGTACAGCGGATGATGTCCGCGAAACTTCCTCGCAGCGTGCTCGTGTGCACCATGCGCACGGGCAAACTCTTGCCGTCGATGTTTGTGGATTCCCTGCATCTCGCGCATCAGGTCGTCGCCAACAGCGAGGTTTCCAAAAAAGTCCTCATCGAAAACTACGCGCTGTCGCCGGAGCGGATCAGCGTCATCCACAACTCGCTGGTTTTCGAACCGAACAACGATCCCGCGATCGTGGCCGACGATCGCGCAAAATTGCGCGCGCGTTTTGGTGTGAGTGAAAACACCCGCGTGCTTCTCAGCGTCGCGATGTTTCGTCCGGAGAAAAATCAACGCGAACTCATCGAGCTCGCGGCGCAGCTCCCGCGCGATCGCGACTGGCAACTTTGGCTCGCCGGCGAAGGCACCGCGCTCGCGGAGTGCCAGGCGCTCGTCTCGTCGCTCAACCTCGGCGACCGCGTGAAATTCACCGGTTTTCAGACCGATCCCCGCCCGCTTTATCACGCGGCCGACATCGGCGTGCTGACGTCGAAAAGCGAATCGCTCTCCAACTTCCTCGTTGAAGCGCACGCGCACGGACTTCCCTCGGTCGCTTATGAAATCAGCGGCGTCGCCGAATGCGGCGGCATCGTCGTGCCTGCAGGCGATCAACGCGCATTTCTCGATGCGCTCAAACCGTTGCTCGAAGACGACGCGCATCGTGCCGAACTCTCAGCCCAAGTTCGCGCATACGCCACCGCGCATTTCATGCCGAAACGGCAGGCGGAAAAATATCTTTCGTTGTTTGAGCAGCTGCTCACCACCGCGCAGACCGAACAATAAGGCGGCGACGCGCCTTATTTACTGCGGACCTGCATGTTGACCTTGTTGAGTCCGAGACTGCGGCAAATGTCCCAAACTTCGGTCACGCGCTGAAACTGCGTCACACCATCGGCGCGCACGATTACGGGGGTGTCTTTGTTCACGCGTTGGATTTCGCGAAGCATTTCCCGCAGCTGTGCTTCTTCAACCGGACGGCCGTTGAGCGAAAGTTTCCCCTCCTTATCAACGCCGATTTCGACCTTGCCGACGAAGGCATTGCGACCCGCGGTATCCACGCGCGGCACACTGATATTGAGCGTCTGCGCGGTCGCGAAGCGCATCGTCACAAAGGTGAACAACACCAGCATCACGAGCACGTCGATGAGCGGCACAAGCGGCAGCTCAGGACGGCGGTGGCGTTTGGTACGCAGACTCATGACAACAGTTCTTTGCCCGCGGTCTGCGTCGTCTCGTGGCGGTGCCCGCGCGCGAGTATCCGTTCCACCAATACATCGAGGCGCGCCGCCTGCGCGTCGATGCGGCGTTGCAGATAACCGTTTCCGACCAGCGCGATCAGCGCGACGACGAGACCGATCAGCGTGGCCGACAACGCATAGCCGACGCTCTCGGTGAACTTCACCGGATCGGGCATCTTCGTCTCCGGATCGATCACCGCAAACGCGGCCAACAAACCGAACACGGTACCGACGAGACCGATCAGCGGCGCCCCGGTGTAGATCACATCGAGATAATTCGCTCCGCGCTCCATCTTCAGAACCTCGAGGCGCGCGTAGGCCTTGGCTCCGTCCACATCACCCGGATGCGTTTCCACAAAACGGATGATTCGCCCGAGCGTGGAATGCTGACCGCCGGCGAGCGGTTTGTTTTGCAGCACCGAGTCCGTGAGATCGGCCGGCATGATGGCATCGTTGCGCAGAGCGTACATGCGCTCGCAGATGATGAAGATCGCAGCAAACGAGCAGAGGCCCAGTGGGTAGATGAGCAGGCCGGCGCCTTGAATAATGCGAATCGGATCAACGAGGGCAAAGATCATGATGAAGCGGGGAAATAAGTGCGGACCTCAGACGCCTTCCAGCAAGAAAAGGTTCAGAATTTTTCTCGGTTTCCCCCGCCGACGTCGCCAACAAGGCCTCACAGCCGCTGCCGATGCGCCGCTGCACGAGCGATGTCGCGTGCAAAAAACGGACCGCGGTAAATCATGCCCGAATAAATCTGAACCAGCGTCGCGCCGGCATCGAGTTTCTCGGCCGCGGCGGCGGTATCCATGATGCCGCCCACGCCGATGATCGGCAAACGACCTTGGGTCGCCATCGCGATGTAGCGAACGATCTGCGTGGAACGCACGCGCAACGGCGCTCCGCTCAAGCCGCCGGCTTCGTCGACGGACGCAAACACGCCGGGCCGCGCGAGCGTTGTATTCGTGGCGATGATACCGTCGAGACCGAACTCTGCGATCGCCGCGAGCACCGCATCGATCTGGCGGAAGCTGAGATCGGGCGCGATTTTCAACAAGATCGGCACGCGGCGTTTTCCCGGTTGCGCCGCGCGCTCGCGGTTCGCGGCGGTCATCGCGCCAAGCAATTCGCGCAGACGCTCCTCGTCCTGCAGCTTGCGGAGATTCGGCGTGTTGGGGCTGCTGACATTGAGCACCAAATAATCCGCATAATCGGCAAGCCGCGCGAAACTCGTGAGATAGTCCGCGGTGGCCTGATCGATGTCAGCGACCTTCGATTTGCCGAGATTCACGCCGAGCGGAATGCGTCGCTGTCCCGGCCCAGGCTGACGCGCGAGACGTGCGGCGACCGCCTCAGCACCTTCGTTGTTGAAACCCATGCGGTTGATCACCGCTTCTTCCGCGGGATAGCGGAACATGCGCGGCTTCGGATTTCCCGGCTGGGCCAGCGCGGTCACCGTACCGATTTCCACGTGTCCGAAGCCGAGCGCCGCGGCGGCGGGCCAGGCGACGGCGTTTTTGTCGAAACCCGCTGCGAGCCCGACCACATTCGGGAACTTCAGGCCAAACGCTTCGATCGGACGCGAAGCTTCCGGAAGCCGCTGCCAGCGCTCCATCAGGCGGCAGATCGGCGTAAGCCGTCCCAGCATCGCCATCGCGGAGACGCCGACTTCATGGGCCTTCTCCGAATCCAGCTTGAACAACAGTCTGCGCGAAACCTTCTCGTACAGAAAATTCATTTGGGCCGACGCTGGGTTTGTGCCTCGGAAAAATCAAGCGCCAGCGGGCGCATCCGTCTCGTCGATCACCTCGGCGCATAGGACGCGTTTTTGTGCTTGTTTTTCATTCGGTGCCTTCCAGCCTGCGCCTGAAATTTTCCGGCACCGCTCCTCGGCAAACGCGTGCACATGGGAAGTTTCACGAAAAACGTTTTCCCGGTTTGACTCCGCTAGAGACCGGGGCTTTTCCTCCGAAAAAATTTAACCAACACATGGCCAAATCCTCCACTACTCTCGACTGGTGCATCGTCCGTCTAGGCGAAGATCACAACTGGTGGGTCGACGAAGTTAGCGACCCGGTCCGCTGGGATGTCGACGGATTGAGCATTATCGATCCGCGCCAAGTCGCGCACATGATCGAGCTGGTGGAACCGCTCCGCGATTACGGATTTGACCAGGATATTTTCGACGCCGCCTTTATCCCCTTCCGCATCGACAAGGATCTCGGCGACGGCCGCGTGCGTCTCAAGCGCGTCAAGGACTCCATCATCGAGTCCGACGAAAAACTCTTCGCGCTCGCCGATGTGCTCGACGAAGAAAACGGTCCCTACGCCGATCTCCTCGACCATCTCACCCGCTGCCGCGTGAAGATGCTCAACGACCTCTTCAATTTCGAATCGAAGCTCACCGTCGACGAAGTCGAAGACGAAATCCGCGAAGAGCAAAACACCCACTTCATCGAAGGCAAAGCCATCCACACCTTCGAAGAGCTCACCGATATCCTCGATTACGTGCCCGCCGGTTGGGACACCGATGATGAGGTCGCCGAAAAAGACGAGGACGAAGAAGAGGACGACGACGATCTGCCCGAACTCGACGAGGAAGAAGAAGAAAAACTCAAAAACGACCAGTCCCTCAAATGGGACGAGGACGAAGAAGAGGACGACGAAGACTCCGACGACGACGAGGATGAGGACGACGACTCCGACGACGATGATCTGGAGGAAGAAGACGACGAGGAAGAGGATGAGCGCCCCCGTCGCGGCCGCAGCAAACGCTGACGTTGCCATCCATGGCGGTTTGGCCCACTGAACCGCCATGCTGTTTCCCCTCCGGCTCCGCCTGGCGCTTCTTTGTTTCCTCACCGCTCTCTTCGTGAGCGGCTGCGAAACTCCGGCACAACGCGCGGAACAGCCTCCTTTGCCCGAAGCAGGCTCGATCGCCGCGCTTCGTCCGGGCGACAATCTCGTGATCACGTTGCAAGGCGTGCCCGATCCGAGCGCCAACGCCGTGCAGATCGACGATCAAGGTCTCGTCACCCTGCCCTTCATCGGCCCCGTTTCGACAACCGGCACGACTGCAGCGACGTTATCCCAACGTGTTCGCGAAACGTATCTGGAGAAAAAAATCTACACCACGGTCGATGTGTCTGTCGCGGTGACAGAACGCTACGTGTACGTCGGCGGCGAAGTCATTCGCCCGGGTCGCATCATTTGGACGCCCGATCTCACCGTCACGAAGGCTATTCAATCCGCAGGCGGTTTCACGCTCTACGCCAAAGAAGCGCGCGTGAGCCTCGTGCGCGATCAACAAGCTTACGTGATCAACGCCCGCCACGCTGAAAAAACACCGGCCGACGATCCGCGTTTGCTGCCGGGCGATTCCATCCAAGTGCCCAAGTCCGCGTTCTAGGCGGCGCCCCGCAGCGCGCGGGTAATCAGAGCGCCTTCTCCAACTTGAAGCTCTCGAACTCCACACCGAGACGTTTTTGCTTCTCGGCTTGGACAAGGACAAATCCCTGTCTCAGGAAAAATTCGCGCCCGATGTGACTCGCCTCGGTCGTGATGCGTTGGACACCCGCCGCACGCGCCTGCGCTTCGAGTTTTGCATAAATCGCCGTGGCCAATCCGCGCCGCGTGTAGTCCGGATGACAATACAAGAACGCGACGTGATGGGTCGGCTCCAGTTGCCCAAACGCCACCACGCTTCCATCCACCTCGCACACGAGCGTGGCACCCAGCGCGAGACGCGAACGGAACTCGTCTCCACCTTTTGGATACGAGGCCCACAAACGAATCTGCGCCTGCGAGTAACCGGCGGGCGCCTGCGCCTCCACCGCGGATCGGTACACAGTCGCGACCGCCGCGTAATCGTCTTCGGTATAAGGTCGAATAACGAACGCCGGTGTCATCGCGAACTGCTATCCATCCGGATCAACGTCGCAACTCTTCGGCCATGATCTTCGCGAAATACGTCAGGATCATGTCCGCACCGGCGCGTTTGATCGCCAGCAGCGACTCGTAGCGCGTGCGCGCCAGATCGAGCCAGCCCAGTTTCGCCGCCGCATGAATCTGCGCGTATTCGCCGGAAACTTGATAAGCCGCGAGCGGCGTCTTGGTCGCTTCACGCACATCGCGAATGATATCCAAATACGGCCCCGCGGGCTTCACCATGAGCACGTCCGCGCCTTCCGCTTCGTCGAGCAACGCTTCGACCACGGCTTCGCGACGGTTCGCCGGATTCAATTGATACGTGCGTTTGTCCAACGCGTGTGTGCCCGCCGCCTTCGCGCTGCCCACCGCATCACGGAAAGGTCCGTAATAAGCCGAGGCAAATTTAGACGAATACGCCATGATCGCAGTATTGGTGAAACCCGCCGCATCCAAAGCGCTACGAATCGCGCCGATGCGACCGTCCATCATGTCCGACGGAGCCACGAAATCCACACCCGCGCTCGCGTGCAGCACCGCCATTTTCACGAGCACTTCCACCGTGGCGTCGTTGGCGACATCGCGTCCATTGGGCGTCAGCAAACCGTCGTGGCCATGCGTCGTGTACGGATCGAGCGCGATATCCGTCATCACCACGAGTTCCGGCAGCGCTTTCTTCACCGCGCGAACCGCGCGCAAAATCAACGCATCCTCGTGCAGCGCCGCCGAGCCATCGTCGTTCTTAAGCTTCGCGTCGAGCTTCGGGAATAGTGCCACGGCGGGCACGCCGAGTTTCGCGAGCGCGCGACATTCTTTCACGAGATCGTTGATGTTAAAACGCGCCACGCCGGGCATCGAGCCGACCGCTTCCGGCGCGCCTTTGCCGTCCACGACAAACAGCGGCGCGATAAAATCCGCGGGCCGCAACACAGTCTCCTCCACCAAAGCGCGCACGGCGGCATTGCGGCGCAAACGACGAGGACGAACGGCGAGATCGAGTTTAAAAGAATCGGCCATGGCAAAAATGAATCTCCTACCCAACACCATCCCGCCCGTCCGGCCAAATTGTTTTTATGAATCCTCTGAACCACCTCGGGGATGATCCCACCGCGCACGCTTCACCCACTTTCCGTTCTCATTCCTTCCGCGAATCCTGTCGTAAAATTTCATCCATCCTATCGGTTCACCCGCGCGCTTGAGCCTTTCCCTTCCCGCGATTTTGGTTCTGGTTTTCCTCTTTTCATGTCCATCACGCTCTTCGACTCGCTGACCCGCCAGCCCAAGGTTCTCGCGCCGTCGCACCCCGACGGCGTCTTCCGCTTCTACAATTGCGGACCGACAGTGTATGCGCCGGCGCACATCGGCAACTTCCGCACCTTCGTGGTCAACGACGTCCTCCGCCGCTTGCTCGAACTCGAGTTCGGTCCGGACAAGGTGAAACACGTCCGCAACCTCACCGACGTGGACGACAAAACCATCCGCCGCGCCCGCGAAGAAAACCGCCCGCTCGCCGACGTCACCAAACAATGGACAGATAAATTTCACGCCGATTGCGACGCGCTCAACTGTCTGCGTCCGCACGTCGAACCCGCCGCCACGAAACACATCCAAGAGCAGGTCGACATGATCGACGTGCTCATGCGCAAGGGCAACGCCTACCGCGCCGCCGATGGCTCCGTGTATTTCAAAGTGTCGTCGTTCGATGGATACGGCGCGCTCTCGCGCGTGAAAGAACGCGAACTTCAACTCGGCTCCGCGCTCGCCGGGAAAACGCACGCCGCCGACGCCGACGAGAAAGAGGACGTTTCCGACTTCGCGCTCTGGAAGGCGCACAAAGCCGAAGATGGCGACAATGGTTGGGACAGCCCGTGGGGTCGCGGTCGTCCGGGCTGGCACATCGAGTGCAGCGCCATGAGCAAAAAACATCTCGGCGACACCATCGATCTTCACACCGGCGGCGTGGACCTGCTTTTCCCCCACCACGAAAACGAGATCGCGCAAAGCGAGTGCTGCAACGGCACGCAGTTTTCCAAGCACTGGTATCACAGCGAACACCTGCTCGTGGACGGCAAGAAGATGAGCAAATCGCTCGGCAATCTCTACACGCTCGACGATTTGAAAGCCAAAGGCTTCAGCCCCATGGCGCTTCGCTACGCCCTCATCGCCGGCCACCCGCGCAAACAGCTTAACTTCACACTCGATTCTCTCCACGCCGCCGAGAAAGCGCTCAAAACGCTCCGTGATTATCGCGCCACGCTTCCGGAAAACACCACCGCCGCGCACGACGCGTTTGGTCCGGTCATCACCGCGCTGCAGGACGATCTCAACACGCCCGCCGCGCTCGGAGCATTGTTCACCGCGGTGAATCGCAAAGGCGGCGAAGCCGACCGCGCGTCCTTCGATCGCGCGATGTTCGCGCTCGGACTGGATCTCACGGCGGCCGAGCCCGCGAAAGCCGAAGCCCCCGCCGAGATCACCGCTCTCGCCGAAAAACGCTGGGCCGCGAAACAAGCGAAAGACTTCAAAACCGCCGACGCTCTTCGCGCCGAGATCATCGCCGCCGGTTGGTCCATGCTCGATCGCAAAGACGGTTACTCCCTCGAGCCGTTGAAGAAATAATTTTTAACCACTGAGGCGCAAAGGAGACAGAGACGATAAGCCAGCTTCGTCTCTCCGCGCCTTTGTGCCTTAGTGGTTAAAAAATCAGGAGCCTTTCGCGCCAGGCGACATCACCTCGATTGGGAAATCGACCTGCCTCTCAACCTCTCGGGTGAAGCGCCCATGCAGGGAAGCTAACACGCCAAAAGCCGCTCGAGCCCATTCCCTCGCGCATTTTTCTACTCGCTACCCGACGCCGTCTGCTCGCTACTTTCCCTTCCGGTCCGGCAATCGTACGCAGGACCACAACCAACTCTTACCATGTCGATGACTCCGCTCGAAGAACTCCGCCACTCGGCTTCGCACATTCTCGCGACCGCCGTCCTTCGCCTCTTCCCTGACGCGAAACTTGATATCGGACCTCCGACGGACACCGGTTTTTATTACGACATCGATCTCGATCATAAACTCACGGCCGAAGATCTCGCGAAGCTCGAGGCCGAGATGAAGAAGATCGCCGACGAAAACCAGGCGTTCATCCGCAAGGAAGTTTCGCGCGAAGAAGCCGTCGAGATCATCAAATCCCGCGGTCAGGAACGTTACAAACTCGGCCGTCTCGCCGACATTCCCGAAGGCGAAAAAATCTCCTTCTACCAAAACGGCGAGTTCATCGATTTATGCGCCGGCACGCACGTCCGCTACTCGTCGAAGTTGAAAGCGTTTAAACTCCTTTCGATCGCCGGCGCGTATCATCGCGGCGACGAAAAGAACAAACAGCTCCAACGCATCTACGGCACCGCGTTTCCAACGAAAGAAGAACTCGCGCAGTACCTCGAACGTCTCGAACAAGCCAAGGCGCGCGATCACCGCAAACTCGGTCGCGATCTGAAACTTTTCCACATCGACGAAGACGTCGGCCAGGGTCTCATCCTCTGGACGCCCAACGGCTCCATCGTCCGCCAGGAACTGCAAAACTTCATCGGCGACGAACTCCGCAAACAAGGTTACTCGCAGGTCTTCACGCCGCACATCGGCAAGCTCACGCTCTACAAAACCTCGGGCCACTTCCCCTACTACAAGGAGTCTCAATTCACCGCCTTCCCCGAGCCCGACCAGATGGCGAAACTCGCCACCGAAGGTTGCGGCTGCGCGGAACTCGTCGCGCGTCTTGAAGGCGTTTCCCAACAATTTGCCGACGAGATCAACCGTCGCGCCGGCAAAGAGGTCATTCAAAAAGACCGCGTGCTCGATGCGGATAAGCTCCTCGACGGCTTCATGCTGAAGCCGATGAACTGCCCGCATCACATCAAGATCTTCGCGTCGCAGCCGCACTCCTATCGCGATCTGCCGATCCGCCTCGCCGAATTCGGCACCGTTTACCGCTGGGAACAATCCGGCGAGCTCAACGGCATGACGCGCGTCCGCGGCTTCACGCAGGACGACGCCCACTTGTTCTGCACCGAAGACCAAGTCGCGCAGGAAATCCTCGGCTGTCTCTCGCTCGTGAAAACCGTGCTCACCACGCTCGGCATGCACGACTATCGCGTGCGCGTCGGTCTGCGCGATCCCGACAGCAGCAAGTTCACCGGCGATCCCGCCAAGTGGGACGCCGCGGAAGAGGCCTGCCGCAAAGCCGCCGCCACGCTCGGCGTGCCGTTCACGGAAGAGCCCGGCGAAGCCGCATTCTACGGCCCGAAAATCGACTTCGTCGTGAAAGATGTGATCGGTCGCGAATGGCAGCTCGGCACCGTCCAAGTGGACTACGTTTTGCCGGTGCGTTTCGATCTCTCGTACGTCGGCGCCGACAATCAACCGCATCGCCCGGTGATGATTCACCGCGCGCCCTTCGGTTCGATGGAGCGTTTCTGCGGCGTGCTCATCGAGCATTTCAACGGCGACTTCCCCGTGTGGCTCGCGCCCGAACAAGTGCGCCTGCTGCCCATCAGCGAGAAGGTGCTCGATTACGGAAAAAACCTGCTCGGTCAGCTCCGCGCCGCCGGCGTGCGCGCCACGCTCGACGAACACAGCGATAAACTCGGCGCCAAAATCCGCCGCGCCGAAATCGACAAAGTTCCCTACACGCTGGTGCTCGGCCAAAAAGAAGCCGAAGCGCAGGCCGTTTCCGTACGCAGCCGCGCCCGCGGCGACGAAGGTGTGCAACCCTTCGCGCAATACCTCGCGCGTTTGCAGGAAGAAATTCGCACCCGCGCTCTGCCCGCGAAAAAACCGACGCCTGCCGCCAGCTCGAACGGCGGCGCTTCCGACATACCTGCGAAAAGCTGAGTCGTTTGTTTCAGCACGTTCCCTTCAAAGCCCGGCCGCCACGCCGGGCTTTTTCACGTGCGCGGCAACCACTCACCGCGATGTCGCGG
>Ga0065721_10048797_pt1 | contig 82422 bp, 72 predicted proteins | sample Mesricmetagenome_FD_59108 | JGI IMG/M metagenome (GOLD analysis project Ga0065721, IMG submission 59108) | Mesophilic microbial community from rice straw/compost enrichment Sample: eDNA_1 v2 (version 2) | ecosystem: Engineered > Solid waste > Grass > Composting > Bioreactor | place: USA: Davis...
CCCTCTCCGCCCTGGCGGCCGAAGGAGAGGCCGGCCTGCCGCAGCCAGTGCTTCCGCTCCCCGCCATCGAGCCTGCGGAGCCGTCCTTCGCGGATGTGGCGGTCCCGGCGGCGCCCCGCGATGTCGCCCTTCCCGAGCCGCCCCCGGCCGCTCCCGTGACCATCGATGCCGCCGAGGCGGTCGCGCCCCTGCCGGAGATCCCGCTCCCGGATCCGGCACCGGCCCTCGCGGCGGCGCGCACGGACTGGCTGCGGGTCGCCCTGGAGGAGCGCCTGGCCTCCGACACGCTCCTGCGGGACCTGCGCCTGAAGCAGAGCGACCGGGACTCCCTGTCGGCCTTCTACGCGAAGGCCGAGCATCCCCTGGCCTTTGTCCGCGACGGCGCCTTCACGCCGGCGGCCCGCGCGGCCGTCGCGCGCCTGAAGGCCGCCGACGAGGACGGGCTCGATCCGGCCGATTACCCGGTGCCGGACCTGCGCCTCGCCCGGGAGGCCTCGCCCGCGCAATGGGCGGAGGCGGATCTGAAGCTCGCAGCGGCCGTCATCCGCTATGCCCGCGACGCGCGCGGCGGACGCCTCGACCCCTCGCGGATCTCGCCGCTCATCACGCCGAAACTCGAACTGCCCGAGGCCGGCGAGGTGCTGGCCCAGGTGTCGGGCGCGGCCGACGCGAATGCGGCGCTCGAAGCCTACAACCCGCCCCACGAGGGCTACCGGGCGCTGAAGGAAAAGCTCGCCAAACTCCGCGCCAGCCACCCCTCCTCCCCGCCGCGCCTGAAGGTGCCGAAGGGGCCGACCCTGCGGGTGGGCATGCGCGACGAGCGCGTGCCGCTGATCCGGGCACGGTTCAACCTCGCCAAGGAGCCGGAGGACAAGACCGTCTACGACGAGCGCCTCGCCTCCGCGGTCGCGGCCTTCCAGAAGGAGAAGGGCCTGGCCGATGACGGCGTGCTCGGCCCGGATACGCTCGCGGCGCTCTCAGGCCCCTCCGTGGCCCGCATGGAGAACGAGATCATCGCCAATATGGAACGCTGGCGCTGGCTGCCGAGCGATCTCGGCGAGCGCCACATCATGGTGAACGTGCCGGAATTCCGCCTGCGGCTCGTCGACGGCGACGCGGTCATCCACCAGACGCGGGTGATCGTCGGCAAGGAGAAGTCGCAGACGCCGATCTTTTCCGAGAACATGAAGTACCTGGTGGTCAACCCGTCCTGGACCCTTCCGCCCTCGATCCTGAAGAAGGAATTCCTGCCGGCACTCGCCAACGATCCCTATTACGCCGCGAAGAAGGGCTACAAGATCATCCGCAAGGGCAACCGGATCACGGTCCAGCAGCCGCCGGGCGAGCGCAATGCGCTGGGCTACATCAAGTTCATGTTCCCGAACCAGCACGCGGTCTATCTGCACGACACGCCGAACCGCAACCTGTTCGGCGCGGGCAAGCGCGCCTTCAGCCATGGCTGCGTGCGCGTCGACCAGCCCTTCCAGCTGGCCGAGGAGGTGCTCGGCGAGAAATGGTCGGAAGAGAGGCTGAGGAGCCTGATCGGCAAGGGCGAGCGCTACCTCAACCTCAGCCGCCCGCTTCCCGTCCATCTCACCTATTTCACCCTCTCGGTGGACGAGAAGGGCGAGGTGAAGACCTTCGACGACCTCTACGGCTTCGACCGCAAGGTGCGTGAGGCGCTGGGACTGCCGTCCTGACGAAAGGCGTCCGCCGGTGACGTTTTTCGGAAGCCGCTTAACCTCGAAGTAACCGTCTTCGGCAAAGATCCCTTCACGTTCGGGAGGCCGCGCCCCACAGCAGCGGCGTGTAAAGACGAGTATCACCGTGAGAGTATTGCGTTCGGATCGCCGGGCGGCCGCGTCTTCGCTCGTGCGGCGCACAGGCGTCGGCCTTGCGGCCCTCCTGGCCGTTCTGTTCGGGGGAACGCGCGGGACGCAGGACGCCGTCGCCAACGGCGACACGCGCACGCTGACCTTCTACCACAACAACACCAAGGAAAGCCTCACGGTCACGTTCCGGCGCAACGGGCAATACGACCCGCAGGCCCTGGAGCAGCTCAACTGGTTCATGCGCGACTGGCGGCGCGAGGAGAAGACGCGCATGGATCCGCGCCTCTTCGACACCGTATGGGAAGTCTATCGCGAGGTCGGGTCGAGCGCGCCGGTCCATGTGAACTCCGCCTATCGCTCTCCGCACACCAACGCCATGCTCCGGCGCCGCTCCAGCGTGGTGGCGAAGAACAGCCAGCACATGCAGGGCAAGGCGCTCGACTTCTACCTGCCGGATGCATCCGCCGAGCGCCTGCGCGCCATCGGCATGCGCCTGCAGCGGGGCGGCGTCGGCTATTATCCCAACGCCTACACGCCCTTCGTGCACCTGGACGTGGGGAGCGTGCGCGCCTGGCCGCGCATGACCCGCGACCAGCTCGTGCGCCTCTTCCCCGACGGCAAGACCGTCCACATCCCGGCCGACGGCACGCCTCTGCCGGGCTATGACCTCGCCCGCGCCGAGATCCTGTCGAACGGCGGAGCGGTGGCCGGCTACACCGCCGTGGCGGATGCCGGCGAGGCCGCGGCGCCGACCCGGCGCAAGAGCCTGTGGGCGACCCTCTTCGGCGGCAGCGACGAGGACGAGGACGTGGAGGAGATCCGCGCCGCCTCCCGGCCCGGCCGCGCCCTCCTGGCCTCGCGCTCCGCGCCGCCGCAGCAGAATTATTACGCGAGCGATTCGAACAGCTCGGTCTATGCCGCGCTGCAAACCGCCGAACAGCGGACGCAGGTGGCCGCCCGCCCGGCCGTGCAGCCCAGGCCTGCGCCGATGCCCGAGCCCGAACCGATGCCGGCGCCGTCCCCGGCGGCCATCGCGGCGGCCGCTCCGGCTCTGCGTGAGGAGATCACGCCACCGCCGCCACTGCCCCCGACCCGGATCGCCGGGCCGCCGAGCACGGTGGCGACGCCCTCGGGCCCGACGCTGGCCTGGCAGCAGGGCCCTGCGGGAATCGGCGGCTCCGAGCCGGGATCTGGCCGCGAGATCGCCTTCGCGCCCATGCCGCCGCGGCGGCCGGATGACATCGTGTCGACCGGGGCCATCGCGTATGCTCCGATCCCGCCCGCCCGGCCGAGCGCGCTGGCGCAGACGAACCCGATCCCCGGCCTTCCGGAACTGCGCGCGACGGCGCAGCTGGCGGAGCTTCCCGCCTCGGCCCTTCCCTCGGGAATCCCGCTTCCGCCGCCGCGCCCGGGCGGCCATCCGGTGACGGTCGCGTCCGCCGCGCCGGTCGCAATCCCGGTCCCGGCGACCCGGGAGGCGATCGTACCCGGAGCCCCCAAGGCGCCGGCCGTGGCCAAGAAGGCTCCCCCGGCCAAAGCCAAGGCCAAGGAGCACCCCGCCACCGCCCGCGCTCTTCTGACCGCGGGGCCGAGCCTCCAGATGGGCTTCTCGTCGAAACCCGTGGGAGAGTTGGCGACGAACCGCTTCACGGGCCCGGCCGTGAAACCCCTGCCGGTGGTGCGCTAAAGCATCGGACCCAAGCGTCCTGCCCTGCACAACTCTCCCGCCACGCTGAAACAATCAGCCCACCGGGCGAGTCATCACGAGGATGACGAGACGGATTCAGCAGGCCGGAGGATGAGATGCGGATCAAACCATGGACCGCCCTGGCTCTCGCGGGGGCTCTGGCAGCAGGCGCAGGCAGCGCCTTCGCTCAGGACAATCCGCCCGGGGCACAGCCCGGGCACGCGCCGGGCGCGACTACGCCCGCCCCGAGCGTCGACACGGGCAATGCGGGCACGCCCCAGTTTCCGGTCCGCGAGACGGCGGACCCGAACGCCACCGGCGCCACGGGCCAGAGCGGCGCCGCCGTGAATCCGCCCGGCGCTCCTCCCGGAACCATCACGCCCGGGCCGCAGAACGCCATCGATGCCGGCGTAAGCGGCCGGAACAACTGCTATCCCGGCCAGACCGGAAAGGCCGCCGGCAGCACGAACCCCGCCGGCATGCCGAGCAAGTGCTGAGCCCCGGCCCAATGAAAAAGGCGGAGCCCCGGGGCTCCGCCTTGCTTTCGTCCGCGATCCGGAAAGGCCTCAGCCGGCCATCCCCAGTGCCTGCATGTAGAGTTCGAGGATCGCCTCCTCCTCCTGCCGCTCGGCATAGTCGCGCTTGCGCAGGGCGACGATCTTGCGGAGGACCTTGGTGTCGAAGCCGTTGCCCTTGGCCTCGGCATAGACGTCCTTGATGTCACCCGCGATACCGGCCTTTTCCTCCTCAAGGCGCTCGATGCGCTCGATGAAGGCCTTCAGCTGGTCGGCCGCGACGGATTCGGTTTGAAAAGCTGCATCATCCATAAATTTCTGCCTTTGACTGGTGGCGCTGGCGCCAGGATCGGGTTCGACGAAACGGTAAGGTCATTTGGTTGAAGCCGTTTTAATGGCTCGGCTTGGATTCTTCAAAGGCCTTGAGTTGACCCTGCGTCGCCTCTGACTGGTAGCGCGCCTTCCACTCCTCATAGGGCATGCCGTAGACGTAAGTCCGACTCTCCTCCTTCGAGAGCGCGACCCCGCTCGCCTCCGCCTCTTCCTTGAGCCAGTTCGACAGGCAGTTGCGGCAGAAGCCCGCCAGATTCATGAGGTCGATATTCTGGACGTCCGTGCGCTCGCGCAGATGCTGCAGGAGCCGGCGAAAGGCGGCCGCCTCGAGGCGGGTCCGGGTCTCGGCATCGATCTCGTTCATGGGGTCACCTCGCAGGCGTGATAGACCTTTTGTCCCTAGTGCCGGCGCAGACGGTCCCGGGTGCGGGTCGGCTGCGGCGCCGGAATCCTGAGCTCCGCATCGTCCAGGAGCGGCGTGAGAAGCCGGGCGAAGCGCTCCGCCCATTCCTCCTGGCCCGCCTCGGAGGCGATCAGGTCCTGCCGGATCTCCACGAGGGCGCTGGCGAGGCCGCGCCGCGTGGCGTGCCGGTCCACCGTATCGCCGAGGAGCGCGCCGTCATAGGGCTCGTTGTCGCCGACGACGAGGCCGTCCTCGGCCCGCAGGGCCTCGATCAGCGGCACGGCATAGCGCGCATCCGCATCCCACAGGATCCCCACATGCCAGGGCCGCGGCCAGCCGCGCCAGATGGGCGTGAAGCTATGGATCGTGACGATGACCGGCGGATGCCCGGCCGCCATGGCCCGCCCGATCGCGGCCGAGACGGCTGCGTCGTAGGGGTCGTAGAAGCGCCGGATGCGCTCCTGCACCTCCTCGTCGGTGATGCGGGCATTGCCCGGCACCACGGCCCCGTCCGAGAGGCGCATCACGAGGGTGGGGTCGTCCCGGCCCCGGTTGGGGTCGATGATGAGGCGGGAGAACCGCGTCAGCACCGCCGGGGCATTCAGGCGCCGGGCCAGGGAGCGGGTGACGCCCGCCGCCCCGATATCGTAGGCGATGTGCCGCTGGAACTCGGTGGGCGGCAGGCCGAGATCGCCGAGATCCGGCGGCACCGCGTTGGAGGCATGGTCGCACAGGAGCAGGACGCCGGATTCGACAGCACCCTCGATGGTCTCGACAGGCCAGGGCGAGGCGGCAGAGATATCGGCAGGAACTTCGGCGGGATCTTCGCGCCGGAGCGCAGAGGAGGCAGTCATGGACAGAACGATCGGCAGGACGGAGGCGGCGAAGGGTCAGGGTTGAAGAGAAGCCTTATCCTGCCCTAGGAAGGCTGACAACGCGACCTTCCGCGCAACCGGCACGGCCGCGCGGCCTAGCCCCGATGAGCGCCCATGCCCCCGACCCGCATCACGACCCCCTCCTCCCAGGCGCGCCTCGACACGGGCTTCGCGTCGGCATTTACGGCCCTCTGCCTCGGGGCCGTCGCGATGGGCATCTCGCCGATCTTCGTCCGCTACGCCTCCGCCGATGTCGGGCCTTTCGCGAGCGCCTTCTGGCGCGTCTTCCTGGCCCTGCCGCTTCTCTATGGCTGGATGCGGATCGAGGAGGCGCGCAATCCCCAGGCTCCCCGGGTCTCCTTCCCCAAGGCCACGATCCTGGCCGGCCTCGCCTTCACGGGAGATTTGTTCTTCTGGCATCTGTCGATCCTCGAGACCACCGTCGCCAACGCCACCTTCTTCGCCACCACGGCGCCGTTCTTCGTCGTCCTGGTCACCTGGCTCGTCCTGAAGCAGAGGATCTCGGCCGGCACGGTCGCGGGGCTCGGCTTCTGTCTTCTGGGCGGCACCGCGCTGATCGGCCAGAGCCTCCATGTGGATCCGGGCCGGATCCGCGGCGACATGTTCGGGCTCGCGACCGCCTTCTTCTTCGGCCTCTACTTCATCTTCGCCGGCCGGGCGCGAATTGTGGCAGGCGCCGCCCGGGTCACGTTCGAGAGCGGAGTCATCACGTCGGCGGCACTCTTCGTGATCGCGCTTGTTCTCGACGGGCGCGTCCTGCCGCAGACCGGCCAGGGCGTCGCGGCCCTGGTGGCCATGGCGTTCATCAGCCATGCGGGCGGCCAGGGCCTCCTCGCCGTCGCGCTCGGGCGCCTGTCCCCGGTCTTCTCGTCCCTCGTCATCTTCCTGGAAGCCGTGGCGGCGGCGCTCTTCGGCTGGCTCCTCCTGGGCGAGGCGCTGACGCCGATCCAGGCGCTCGGGGGCGCGGCCATCCTGGCCGGCATCTGGATCGCGCGGCCGAAGCCCGCCAAACCCTAGCCGGCAAAATCTCGATACCCTCCGCGCCTCTCCGTCCGAAGGGGAATCCGGACTTTTCGCCCTGCGAAACGGCATGTCCGCCCCCGCTCGGCGCCCGTCGGGAGGATTAGGACTTGATGCGGCGGCGCTTCTGGCCGACAAGGATTCGACATACTTCCCGAAGCATTGTGCATCCGCATTATCCGAACCGACTCACGACGCCATCCATGATTGCCGGATTCCTCCCATCGGCCTGCAGCGGGCGAAGCCTTGGGCTTCTGGCCGCCGTTCTCGGAACCGGCCTGCTGGCCGCCTCTCCGGCCCATGCGGATCTGCGCATGTGCAACATGACGTCGAGCCGCGTGGGCGTGGCCCTCGGCTACCGGGACAGCCAGGGCTGGGTGACGGAAGGCTGGTGGAATCTGGAAGCCCGGGCCTGCGAGACTCTTCTGAAGGGCCAGCTCGCGAGCCGTTTCTTCTACGTCTACGCCATCGATTACGATCGCGGGGGCGAGTGGAGCGGGCGCTCCTTCATGTGCACCCGGGAGCGGGAATTCACGATCCGCGGAACGGAAGACTGCCTCGCCAGAGGCTTCGATCGCAACGGCTTCTTCGAAGTCGATACAGGTGAACAGAAGAGCTGGACCATCCAGCTCACCGAAACGAACCGCCCGGGGGGGCAATGACGATGAGACGCGCACGGCGCACGAAGATCCTCGCAACCTTGGGGCCGGCCTCCGAGAACCCGGAGATGGTGGAACGCCTCTTCAGGGCGGGCGCCGACGTGTTCCGCCTGAACATGAGCCACCTGGCCCGCGAGAAGCTGAAGGAGCGGGTCGAGATGATCCGCGGCGTGGAGGCGAAGTTCAAGCGCCCCATCGCGATCCTGGCCGATCTTCAGGGCCCGAAGCTGCGCGTCGGCACCTTCGCGGGCGACAGCGCCATGCTCGAGAAGGGCCAGACCTTCACGCTCGACGACGATAAGACGCCGGGCAGCACGGAGCGCGTGCACCTGCCCCACCCGGAAATCCTCTCCTCCCTGGAGCCGGGGCACACCATCCTCATCGATGACGGCAAGCTGCGTCTGCGCGTGAAGAGCGTGAAGCCGGGCGTGGCCGTCACGGAGGTGGAGGTTGCGGGCAAGATCATGAACCGCAAGGGCGTGAGCCTCCCCGACACGGTGATCCCGGTTGCAGCCATGACCGAGAAGGACCGCTCCGACCTGGAGGCGGCGCTGGACGCGGGCGTGGACTGGATCGCCCTGTCCTTCGTGCAGCGTCCGGAGGATGTCGCGGAGGTCAAGAAGGTGGCGCGCGGCCGCGCGCTCGTCATGTCCAAGCTGGAGAAGCCCCAGGCCATCACCCGGCTCGACGAGATCATGGAGATTTCCGATGCCGTGATGGTCGCCCGCGGCGATCTCGGCGTGGAAATGCCCCTCGAGAAGGTGCCGGGAATCCAGAAGCGCATCATCCGCGCGGCGCGCAAGCTCGGGAAGCCCGTCGTGGTCGCGACCCAGATGCTGGAATCGATGATCACCGCGCCGGTCCCGACCCGCGCCGAGGTTTCGGACGTCGCGACCGCCGTCTATGACGGCGCCGATGCCGTGATGCTGTCCGCCGAGAGCGCCTCGGGCCAGTACCCGGTCGAGGCCGTGGCCACCATGAACCGCATCGCCGAGGAGGTGGAGCGGGACCAGAGCTACTGGTCCATCGTCAGGGCTCAGGCCTCGGAGCCGGAGGCGACCGGATCGGACGCCATCGCGGCCGGCACCTACCAGATCGCCGAGACGCTGCATCTCAAGACCATCGCGGCCTGGACCTCGTCCGGCGCCACGGCCTTCCGCCTGGCCCGCGAGCGGCCGAACTCGACCGTGATCGCGCTCACGCCCAACATCAACACCGCCAGGCGGCTCGCCCTCGTCTGGGGCACGCACCCGATCCGCACCAAGGATGCCAGCGACATCGACGACATGGCCTTCCGGGCCTGCAAGTTCGCCGTGCGCGAGGGCTTCTCGGAGATCGGCGAGCGCATCATCATCGTGGCGGGCGTCCCCTTCGGCACCCCGGGCGCGACCAACATGGTCCGAATCGCCTTCATCAACAGCGAACACGCCGCCCAGGCCTGAGCCTTCCCGCGGGGTGCCAAGCGCTCCTTCTTCCGCTCCTTCTTCTGCGGATCTCGGGTGTTCTCGGGAGGCGCTGTCCTGCTCTCCTTCCCCTTGTGGGGAGGAGTTGGAGGTGGGGGTGTGAGCGCCAGCCTGGATTCAGTTCAGCGCCAGCACCCCCACCCTGACCCTCCCCACAAGGGGGAGGGAAATCCGTCGCGTATCCTCGCCCACCCGTCATGGCCGAAATTGATCCGGCATCCACGTCTTTTCACCGCTGTGGTCCCAAGATGTGGATCCCCGGGACAAGCCCGGGGATGACGAAAGAGGGAGGGTGAAGGGGCGCCCCTATCTTCCGGAAAGCTCGTCTAAAGGTCCTGGCCTTCGATCTCGGGGCCGAGATGGGACACGAGGGTCTGGATGTCCGAGGTTTGCGGGCGGATCTGGAGCACCTTGCGGTAGGCGGCGAGCGCCTGCGCCTTCTCGTCGGAGGCCATGAACAGGTGCCCGAGGGCCGTCCAGGCGCCGAAATGGCGAGGTTCGAGCTCCACGGCCCGATGCAGATCGGCGAGAGCGCTCACCGGATCGTCGAGCATGTAGAAGACCAGGGCGCGCCGGTACCAGGCCTCGGCCCATTGCGGCTCGAGGGTCAGGATGCGGTCGAGCAGCTCGACCGAGAGGGGAAAGTCCTTGTCCTCCACGGCCTTGCCGGCGCGGGTCAGGAGGAGATCGGCCGTGTCGGAGCCGGAGCGGGACAGGCGGCGCTCGATGAGGGACGCGATGCCGTCCGCCTCCCGCTCGCTGCCCGCCTTGGCGAGGCGCTCGAACAGGCTGTCCAGGGTCACGGCCCGGGGCGCGGGGCGGCTCTGGGGCGGCACATCCTGAGGGCGCCCGTCATCCTGCGCGAAGCCCGGAGGCGCCGCGAGACTGAAGGCCAGGATCAGAGGTAACGCAAAAAAGCGCATGCCGGGATTCTAGGATCCCGGCATGCGCCGTCAATTCGCAATTGCGTGCGGCAAAAGCCGCCCGTCGAAGCTTAGCCCTGGCGGGCCTTGTAGCGCTTCTGCGTCTTGTTGATGATGTAGATGCGGCCCTTGCGACGAACCAGCTGGTTGTCGCGGTGACGGCCGCGCAGCGACTTCAACGAGTTACGGATCTTCATGTCCGATCTCCTGCAGCAGCCTCACGGGGAAGGCCGACGAAAAGAAATGGTGGGCGCGGCTGGGATCGAACCAGCGACCCCTACGATGTCAACGTAGTGCTCTCCCGCTGAGCTACGCGCCCGTGAAACGGCGAATTTTGAGGTCCCGCTTCAGGTGTGGAGCGCGATATACCGGCTAGCGCGCGGGGACGCAAGCCATGATCGCGACCTTTTTCAGGCCGCCATCAATTTATCGACCTCGTTCACCAGATCGCGCAGGTGGAAGGGCTTGGACAGCACCTTGGCCTCCCGCGGGGCCTGGGAATCGGGGTTGAGCGCCACGGCCGCGAAGCCGGTGATGAACATCACCTTGATGTCCGGGTCGAGCTCGGTCGCCCGGCGGGCCAGCTCGATTCCGTCCATCTCGGGCATGACGATGTCGGTCAGGAGCAGCTCGAAGGGCTCCTCGCGCAGCCTGTTATAGGCCGAGAGGCCGTTGTCGAACGAGGCCACGTCGTAGCCGGCGTTCTCCAGCGCCTTCACGAGGAAGCGCCGCATGTCGTTATCGTCTTCGGCAAGAATGATCTTCATCGCCGCCAACCTCGAATCGTCACGAACGTCCCCGTCTTGATGCCCGCTCCGGGTAAATAAGCCGTGAAAGAACGACGCAGCCCGTCCACGATATTGCCATGGACAGAATATGGCGCTGCCTTACACTATCCCCAGCTCTTTCCCCGTCACCAGCACAAGATCTCCAAAAATCGGATGCGGCCAGCCATCACCGACGAGTTCGAACCTCCCTTTGTCGTCTTCGAGCCTGCCGGCCAGACGGTACCCTTCGTGTTCAACGTCCCCCATGCGGGGGCGATCTACCCGGCCTCCTTCCTGGCCTCCTCCCGCCTCGACGCGCTGGCCCTGCGCCGCTCGGAGGACGCCTTCGTGGACGAGCTCTTCGCTACCATGGTCGATCTCGGCGCCCCCCTCATGACGGCGCGCTTCCCCCGGGCCTATCTGGACCTGAACCGGGAGCCCTACGAGCTCGATTCGCGCATGTTCGAGGGGCGCCTGCCTCCCTTCGCCAATACCCGCTCCATGCGGGTGGCCGGCGGGCTCGGCACCGTTCCGCGCATCGTGGCCGACGGGCAGGAGATCTATGCCACGCGCCTGCCGGTCGACGAGGCCCTCCAGCGGATCGAGTGGCTCTACAAGCCCTATCACCGGGCGCTGCGGCAGCTCATCCGGCGCACGGCCCAGACCTTCGGCCAGTCCTTCCTGATCGACTGCCATTCCATGCCCTCCACCAGCGTCAGCCGGGACGACGGGGCGAAGGCCGACATCGTGCTCGGGGACCGCTACGGCACGAGTTGTGCACCCATCCTCACCGAGCTGACGGAGGCAGCCCTGCGCGAGCGCGGCTACACGGTCGTCCGCAACAAGCCCTATGCCGGCGGGTTCATCACCGAGCATTACGGGGAGCCGGCCCTCGACCGGCATGCCCTCCAGGTGGAGGTCAACCGGTCGATCTACATGGACGAGCGCAGCCTGCAGAAGAAGCCGGGCTTCGGAAGCCTGGCCCGGGACCTCGCCTATGCGTTCTCGCAGGTGATTGAGGCCTTGGGCGGCGAGCAGCCGCCCCGACAGATCGCCGCCGAATAGGCGTGCCCTCAGCCTTCCGGGCAAGAAAAAAGGCCGCTGTTGCCAGCGGCCCGAAGTTTAGGGAGGAAACGCCCAAAAGGGCAGCGACAGAGCAACGCCGTCGCCCTGTCGCAGGCAGGAGATAGTTCGGACCTGAACGATCCGCAAGACCGAAAGGGCAGCGTTGCTGCCCTTTTTTATTGCATCGGCTGCGACATTTCGTGCGCCCTGAAGCATTGCGCCGACACCGGGACCGTGCTCGCATGGCAGCCGCGACGGGACCATGCGTCGACGCCGGGCCGCACCTGTCACACAAACGAGACATCCGGCGGATAGGGGCAGCTGCATCATGAGCCCATATGACAAGCACGATCTCGACGTTCTGAGCGAACGGCCGTCCGCCACCCTGCACTGTCCCCGGTGGCTCCCCCTCTTCCTGATCGGAATCGGCCTGATGGGCATCCTCTGGCATCACGGCTTCGGCTAGAGCATCGGACACAAAAGTGGGAACCGGTTTTGCGTGAAAAGATGCTCAAAAAACAGAAGCTTGAAGGATCGGACATGAGTTTGGTGTCACGTCCGAGGCTTTAGGCGCCCTCCCCTTACGTCATTTTTCGGCACGGCCGCTCTTTCGGGCGATTGCCGTTCAGCCCCGGCGCCCTAGCCTCTCCTGGGCGAATCCTAGGGAGACACCCATGAAAGCCATAGCGGCAGCCTTTGTCCTGATCATGTGCGCCGGAAGCGCCTTTGCGGCCGAGAGTTCCTGCACCGCGCAGGCAACCGAGAAGAAGCTGGCGGGAGCCGCCAAGACCAGCTTCATGACCAAATGCGAGCGGGACATGAAGGCGTCCTGCGATACGCAGGCGACCGAGAAGAAGCTCAGCGGCGCCGCCAAGACCAGCTTCACCAACAAATGCGTGAAGGATTCCGTGGGGAGCTGAGATCTCCCCACCCGGCAGCATGAAAGCGGGCCCGCCCTCGCGAGCCCGGCTGCACCGCGGACAAGAAAAAAGGCCGCTGTTGCCAGCGGCCCGAAGTTTAGGGAGGAAACGCCCAAGAAGGGCTACGATAAGGCGACGCCATCGCCATATCGCACTGCACAATATAAAGTGCGCCGCACAATCCGCAAGGAAAAACTCGCGCCGGGCCATGCTTCAGATGCATGTCAGCTTGGCGCCGGGACAATATCCGGCGTCAGCCCTGCAGGCAGCGGCCGGGAAGTCCGTTCGACCCCTCACCCTTCGCAAGCCCTCTTGCCGCGGCCCGCGCGGTTGATAAAAGCGAGGCGGTAGCAGATTGTTGCACCTGCGGGCGCCGATCCGCGAAGCGACGGTACAGGGGGCACCGGCGGCATGAGGCTTATCGACTTCACCCATTTCGTCAACGAGCTCGCCACGGTCTCGGGCCAGGCGATCCTGCCCTTCTTCCGCAGCAGCATCGCGGCCGAGGACAAGTCCCGCGGCGGCGTCTTCGATCCGGTGACCGAAGCGGACCGGGCGAGCGAGGCCGCCATGCGCCAGCTCATCAAACGCACCTTCCCGACCCACGGCATCGTCGGGGAGGAGTTCGGCTCCGAGAACGAGGACGCCGAATATGTCTGGGTGCTCGATCCCATCGACGGCACCCGCGCGTTCATAGCAGGGCTGCCCACCTGGGGCACCCTGATCGGGCTGAACCGGCACGGCCGGCCCGCCTTCGGCATGATGCACCAGCCCTTCACGGGCGAGCGCTTCTTCGGCGATGGCGGCCGCTCGACCTTTCGTGGGCCCGGGGGCGAGCGCAAGCTGATGACCCGCCGCTGCGCCTCGCTGAAGGACGCCATCATCTCGACCACCAGCCCCAAGCTCTTCGCCGGTGAGGAGCTGCGGGCCTATGACCGGGTGGAGAGCGTGGCGCGCCTCGCCCGCTACGGCTGCGACTGCTACGCCTATTGCATGCTGGCGGCCGGCCATATCGACCTGGTGGTGGAATCCGGCCTCAAGCCCTACGACATCGTCGCCCTGATCCCGATCATCGAGGGCGCGGGCGGGATCGTGACCGCCTGGGACGGCGGATCAGCCGCTCAGGGCGGGCGCATCGTCGCGGCGGGAGACCGCCGGGTCCACGCCGCCGCCGTCGAGCTCCTCAGCCGCTGAGACCGGCTCCGCCTCGGCCTCCTCTGTGCCGTCAGCCGCGGATGGCGCGGGTAGCACGTCCGGGCTGCCCGGGATGAAGGCGTCGAAGGCGGCCCAGAACTGCTCCCGGATGGAATCCCGTTCCATCATGATCTCGTGCCGGGCCCCGGGAATCACGATGGCGTGGCCGGCCTTGAGGCGGGAGGCGAAGCGCTCGGTGGCGGGCGTCGCGCAGACGGGATCCGCCCCGGCCGCCAGGACCAGGGTCGGCAGGCGGATCTTCAGCGCATAGGCCGGGTCGGTGAAGCATTTCATGAAGCGGAAGGCCGAATCGAGCCAGGCGACGGTCGGGGCACCGATGGCACCGGCGCCGATCGCTGTGGCCGCCTCCGCGTTGCGGGCATAGCGCTCCGGATCGCTCGTCAGCCGGTTGCCCTTGAAGGGCTTGGTCGAGATCGAGGTCTCGCCGCCTCCCGGGACGAAGGCCCGGCCGAAGCCGAGCCACCGCAGCACGCGCGCGATGATCACCGCGCTCCGGACGGAGCGGATCATGCTCAAGGCGATCATCGGGGTCGTGGTCACGAGCCGGCGGAAGGGCAGCCAGCTCTCATAGGCGGCGTTCAGCGCAATGGCTCCGCCCATGGAATGCGCCAGGGCAAAATGCGGCTCAGGCAGGTGCGGGAGGAGCACCTGGTCCCGCACCGCCTCCAGGTCGTGCCGGTAATCCGCGAATCTGCGCACATGGCCCTTGCGGGGATTTCCCACCTGCCGGTCCGAGAGCCCCTGCCCGCGCCAGTCGAAGGTGGCGACCGCAAAGCCCCGCTCCAGCAATTCGCCGATCACCTCGAAATACTTCTCGATGAACTCCGCCCGCCCCTGGAGGATGCACACGGTCCCCTTCGGGGTCCCGGAGGCCGGTATCCAGAAGGCCGCCCGGAGGGTCAGCCCGTCCTTCGTCCTGACGCTGACGAGGGTCGGCTCGTCCGGCATGGGGTTGTTCGGCGTGGGAGCGAGCTGCACGGGAGGAGGTCTCGGGAAACGGGTCTACGGCTTTCAATATAGGGCATTTTCCCGCAGAGCCAGCGGCTTCGCAGGCCCCTTTGCGAACCCTCTTGAAAGGAATGGTTGCCCCGCCCACATCATGAATGTGCCGGCCGGAATGGCGGCACGAACCCTTAAGATCCAGCCTTTCCAGGTGGATCGAAAACCGCATGTTGCTCAAGTGGAGAATATGCCTATGCGACAGTTTGATCTTGCCCCCCTGTACCGCAACACGGTCGGCTTCGACCGTCTTTTCTCGATGCTCGATCAGTTCGTCGGCGTCGATGCGGCCCCCAGCTACCCGCCCTACAACATCGAGCGCACCGGCGAGAACGCCTACCGCATCTCGGTCGCGGTGGCCGGCTTCACCGACCAGGACCTCACCATCGAGGTGAAGGAGAACTCCCTCTCGATCCGCGGTGAGAAGAAAGCCTCCGACGAGCGTAAGACCGACGTCCTCTACCAGGGCATCGCGGCGCGCACCTTCGAGCGGCGCTTCCAGCTCGCCGACGGCGTCCAGGTGGTCGGCGCGGCCCTCGAGAACGGCCTGCTCCATGTGGACCTCATCCGCGAGATCCCGGAGGCCAAGAAGCCGAAGCTGATCCCGATCGGGACCAATGGTGCCTCCCGCACCATCGAGGCGCGGCAGGCCGCGTAACCTCCGCGCCCTCGCAGAGACCGCACAAAAAATGCGCCCCGGCCAGCCGGGGCGCAATGCATTTCGTTTCTTATTGTTCAGGCCTGGTCCTTTGAGTCCCGCCGGGGTTGGAGGCACCCCGTCATTGGTCTCGCGGGGAGAGATCGTCGCAGAATGCGGCAGGGTTAGGGCGAGACCTATTCGGCCGCCTGCCGGGACAGGACTGCGCGGGCCGCATCCAGGAAGCGGCGCACCTCCTCCTCGGGCGTCGCATAGGACACCACGAGGCGAATCAGGGCCTCGTCCGGCCCGACCCTTTCGCCCTCCGGCAGGCTCGCCTCGGTCCAGCCCATGAACGCGGCTCCGGCCGCCTTCAGAGCGTCGGCAGCCACACGGGGCAGGATCGGGAAGACCTCGTTCGCCTCCGCCGGCCAGGCAAGGCGGATACCGGGAAACCGCATCAGACCTTCGGCGAGGAGCCCTGCCATCCGGTTGGCGTGGCGGGCATTGTCCAGCCAGTGATCCCCGGCGAAATATCCCTCCAGCTGCGCCGAAATGAAGCGCCCCTTCGAAATGATCTGCCCCGCGCGCTTGGTCCGATGGTCGAGCGCCTCCGCCAGGTCCGGCCTGAACACCACCACGGCCTCCGCCATGAGGCAGCCGTTCTTCGTCGCGCCGAAGGACAGGATGTCGACCCCCTGCTTCCAGGTCATCTCGGCGGGCGTGCAGCCGAGCGACACGAGCGCATTGGCGAAGCGGGCCCCGTCCATGTGGAGCGCCATGCCGTGGTCGCGGCACACGGCGCCGAGACGCGCGATCTCGTCCGGGCGATAGACCGTGCCGCATTCCGTCGCCTGAGCGATCGAGAGCGCCTTCGGCGGCATCTGCTTCGCGGCCTTCGGCAAACCGTCGAGATAGGCCCGGACCGCATCGGCCGAGAGCTTGGCGCCCTCGCCCGGCAGCCCGATGAGCTTGGCCCCGTGCATGAAGAATTCCGGCGCGCCGCACTCGTCGTCGATCACATGCGCTTCCCGATGGCACACGCACAGCCCCCAGGGCGGCACCGCCGAGGACAGGGCGAGCGCGTTCGAGGCCGTGCCCGTCGTCACCAGGATGACGGAAACCTCCCGCTCGAAGATCTCGGCGAAGCGCGTCTTGACCCGCCGGGTGATCTCGTCGGCCCCGTAGGCCGGCATCGCGCCTGCATTGGCCCGGGCGAGGGCCTCCATCACCGGGGCGCTGGCGCCCACGATGTTGTCGCTCACGAAATTCATGACTCGTTCTCCTTGCGACGCGCAGCCTCGCCAGCCTGAGGATCATGTCAAGGTCGTTGACCCTTCGGAGAAGCCTTTCGTCCGCCTGCCCCGAAACCATGCCTTTGTTACACGCCAAGGGGTCGGCTTGAAACTTTTGTCTAAAACTTTTCTAAACCCTCTTGTGCGGTCCGCGGAGTTCTGGCACCTTGCCTGCATTAGGACAGCGATGCTGTCCCATCTGGAGCGCTCGCGCTCTCTTTCGTCCCTGAGGTTTTCTTGATGCTTCGCACCACGCGAACGAAACGAGATACCGCAAAAACCGCCCCCAAAACGTGGGCGGAACGGGCGACTCTGGGCTGAAGACGGCCCAAGGCAGCCCGCGAGGAGCGGGCTCCTTCCGGGATCCCACCCCTCCAAGAAACGCTAGAAGCGGCGGGCTCCGGATCTTCACAATCATCCGGCGGTCCTGAAAGCCGCCCTGAACACTCGATATGACCCGTTCGCCTGGATGCGAGGATCTGGAATGACCGACGTGCCGATGAAGAGCCTGCCGACCGAAGCCCCGAGCCGCACGGCCGCCACGACGGTTACGGCCCGCACGGCGACGGATCCCGCCCTCCCGGCCCGGCAGGGCCTCTACGATCCTGCGAACGAGAAGGATTCCTGCGGCGTCGGCTTCATCGCCGACATGAAGAACCGCAAGTCCCATGCCATCGTCGAGCAGGGCCTTCAGATCCTCCTCAACCTCGACCATCGCGGCGCGGTCGGCGCCGACCCGAAGACCGGCGACGGCTGCGGCATCCTGGTCCAGGTCCCGCACCGGTTCTTCGCGGCCGAATGCGCCAAGCTCGGCATCTGGCTGCCGGAGGCCGGCGCCTACGGAGTCGGTCACCTGTTCATGCCCCGCGATCCGGACGGCCTCAAGCTCGTGGAGGAGATCGTCACCAAGGCGATCACCGACGAGGGCCTGCAGGTTCTGGGCTGGCGCGACGTGCCGGTCGATTCCAGCGACCTCGGCGAGAGCATCAAGGCATCCGAGCCCATCCACCGCCAGATCTTCGTCGGCAAGGGCAAGGGCATGGACGATCCGGAAACCTTCGAGCGCCGCCTCTTCCTGGCCCGCAAGGTGATCTCCAACGCGGTCTACGACATGAAGGACCCGCGCACGGCGGGTTATTATCCGGTCTCCCTGTCGTCGCGCACCATCGTCTACAAGGGCATGGTGCTGGTGACACAGCTCGGGAACTACTACCGCGATCTTCAGGATCCGCGCTTCGAGAGCGCCATCGCGCTCGTCCACCAGCGCTTCGCCACCAACACCTTCCCGACCTGGCAGCTCGCCCACCCGTACCGCATGGTCGCCCATAACGGCGAAATCAACACCCTGCGCGGCAACGTGAACTGGATGGCGGCCCGCCAGGCCTCGGTCGATTCCGAAGAGCTCTTCGGCAACGACATCTCGAAGCTCTGGCCAATCTCCTACGAGGGCCAGTCCGACACCGCCTGCTTCGACAACGCCCTCGAATTCCTGGTGCGCGGCGGCTACTCGCTGGCGCACGCCATGATGATGCTGATCCCCGAGGCCTGGGCCGGCAACCCGCTCATGGACGAGGACCGGCGCGCCTTCTACGAATACCACGCCGCTCTCATGGAGCCGTGGGACGGTCCGGCCGCCGTGTGCTTCACGGACGGCAAGCAGATCGGCGCGACCCTCGATCGCAACGGCCTGCGCCCCGCCCGCTACCTCGTGACCGAGGACGGCCTCGTGGTGCTCGCCTCCGAGATGGGCGTGCTGCCGATTCCCGAAGAGAAGATCGTCGAGAAGTGGCGCCTCCAGCCGGGCAAGATGCTCCTCATCGACCTGGAGCAGGGCCGCATCGTCTCCGACGACGAGATCAAGCAGCAGCTCTCGCAGGCGCATCCCTACAAGGAGTGGCTGAAGCGCACGCAGATCGTCCTCGAGGACCTGAAGCCCGTGCAGGCGCGGGAATCCCGCACCGACGTGTCGCTGCTCGACCGTCAGCAGGCCTTCGGCTACACGCAAGAAGACCTGAAGCTCCTCATGCAGCCCATGGCCGTCACGGGCCAGGAGGCGGTGGGCTCCATGGGGTCGGACACGCCGATCTCGGCGCTCTCCAGCAAGCCGAAGCTCCTCTACACCTATTTCAAGCAGAACTTCGCCCAGGTGACGAACCCGCCGATCGATCCGATCCGCGAGGAACTCGTCATGAGCCTCGTGTCGTTCATCGGCCCGCGCCCGAACATCCTCGACCTGGAGGGCACCTCGCGCCGCAAGCGCCTGGAAGTGCGCCAGCCGATCCTCACCAACGAGGACCTGGAGAAGATCCGCTGCATCGGCCATTTCGAGGACCGCTTCGACACCAAGACGCTGGACATCACCTATCCGGCCGAGCTCGGCGCGGCGGCCCTCGACGGCGCCCTCGACCGGCTCTGCGACCGCGCCGAGGCGGCCGTGCACGGTGGCTACAACATCATTATCCTGTCCGACCGCATGGTGGGGCCGGACCGCATCCCGATCCCGGCGCTGCTCGCCACCGCGGCGGTCCACAACTACCTGATCCGCAAGGGCCTGCGCACCTCCGTCGGTCTCGTGGTGGAATCGGGCGAGCCGCGCGAGATCCATCACTTCGCGTGCCTTGCCGGCTACGGCGCCGAGGCGATCAACCCGTATCTCGCCTTCGAGACCATCATGGCCATGCACAGGGCCGGTGAGCTGCCGGGTGAGGTGGACGAGGAGGAGGCGGTCAAGCGCTACATCAAGTCCATCGGCAAGGGCCTGCTCAAGGTCATGTCCAAGATGGGCATCTCCACCTACCAGTCCTATTGCGGCGCGCAGATCTTCGACGCGGTCGGCCTCAAGTCCGATTTCGTGAACCGCGACTTCTTCGGCACTGCCACCATGATCGAGGGCATCGGCATGGACGAGGTGGCGACCGAGACCGTGCAGCGCCACCGCGACGCCTTCGGCGATGCGCCGGTCTATCGCAACATGCTCGATGTGGGCGGCGAATACGCCTACCGGATCCGCGGCGAGGAACATGCCTGGAACCCAGACACCGTGGCGACGCTCCAGCATGCGGTGCGCCTCAACGCGCAGGACCGCTACCGCGAATTCGCCCGGCTCGTGAACGAGCAGGAGACCAGCCTCAAGACGATCCGCGGCCTCTTCCGCATCAAGACGGCCGCGGAGGCCGGACGCGCGCCCGTGCCGCTTGCCGAGGTCGAGCCCGCGCAGGAGATCGTGAAGCGCTTCTCCACGGGCGCCATGTCGTTCGGCTCCATCTCCAAGGAGGCGCACGAGACCCTGGCGCTCGCCATGAACACCATCGGCGGCAAGTCCAACACCGGCGAAGGCGGCGAGGAGCCGGAACGCTTCCGGCCCCTCTCCGACGGTCGCTCCAAGCGCTCGGCCATCAAGCAGGTGGCCTCCGGCCGGTTCGGCGTGACGACCGAATATCTCGTCAATGCCGACATGATGCAGATCAAGGTGGCTCAGGGAGCAAAGCCCGGCGAAGGCGGCCAGCTTCCCGGCCACAAGGTTGATGCCAAGATCGCCCGCGTGCGCCACTCGACACCGGGCGTCGGCCTCATCTCGCCGCCGCCGCACCACGACATCTATTCCATCGAGGATCTGGCGCAGCTCATCTTCGATCTGAAGAACGTCAACCCTTCGGCGGATGTCTCCGTGAAGCTCGTCTCGGAGGTCGGCGTCGGCACGGTGGCGGCGGGCGTCGCCAAGGCGCGGGCCGACCACATCACGGTCTCGGGCTTCGAGGGCGGCACGGGCGCGTCTCCGCTCACGTCCCTCAAGCATGCGGGCTCACCCTGGGAGATCGGCCTTGCGGAGACGCAGCAGACCCTGGTGCTGAACCGCCTGCGCGGGCGTGTGGCCCTTCAGGCCGACGGCGGCCTGCGCACGGGTCGGGACGTGGTGATCGCGGCGCTTCTCGGCGCCGACGAATACGGCTTCTCGACCGCTCCGCTGATCGCGGCCGGCTGCATCATGATGCGCAAGTGCCACCTCAATACGTGTCCCGTTGGCGTCGCGACGCAGGATCCGGTGCTGCGCAAGCGCTTCAAGGGCCTGCCTGAGCACGTGATCAACTACTTCTTCTTCGTCGCCGAGGAAGTGCGCGAGCTGATGGCCGAGATGGGCTTCCGGACTCTCGACGAGATGATCGGCCTGTCCGACCTCCTCGACAAGAAGGCCGCCATCGACCACTGGAAGGCGAAGGGTCTCGATTTCTCCAGGCTCTTCCACAAGCCGCAGGTCGGCCCGGACGTCGCGATCCGTCATGCGGAGCGCCAGGTCCATCCGATCGCCAACGTGCTCGACCGCACCTTCCTGGCGAAGGCCGGGCCGGCCCTCGAGAAGGGCGAGCCGGTGGTGATCGAGGAGACCGTGCGCAGCGCCGACCGCGCGGTGGGCGCCATGCTCTCCGGCGAGGTCGCCAAGCGCTACGGTCACGAGGGCCTGCCCGACGACACGATCACCGTGAAACTCAAGGGCACGGCGGGTCAGAGCTTCGGCGCATGGCTCGCGGCCGGCGTGACCCTCGCGCTGGAGGGCGAGGCCAACGATTACGTCGGCAAGGGCCTGTCGGGCGGCAAGCTCATCATCAGGCCGGCCACGGGCTCGAAGGCAGTGCCGGAGCGCTCGATCATCGTCGGCAACACGGTGATGTACGGCGCCATCGCGGGAGAGGCCTATTTCCGCGGCGTCGCGGGCGAGCGCTTCGCGGTGCGCAACTCCGGCGCCATCGCGGTGGTGGAAGGTACGGGCGACCACGGCTGCGAATACATGACCGGCGGTCTCGTGGTCGTGCTCGGCCAGACCGGCCGCAACTTCGCGGCCGGCATGTCGGGCGGCATCGCCTACGTGCTCGACGAGGACGGCAGCTTCGCCAAGCGCTGCAACCTCTCCATGGTCGATCTCGAACCCGTCGAGGAGGAAGAGGAGCTGATGCGCCGCGTGCTGCATCACGGTGGCGACCTGGAAACCAAGGGACGCATCGATATCCTCGCCAACATGTCGGGCTCGGACGAGGAGCGGCTCATGCAGCTCATCACCAACCACCACACCTATACGGGATCGGCGCGCGCCAAGGAGATCCTCGACAACTGGACGACCTTCCGCACGAAGTTCGTGAAGGTGATGCCGGTCGAGTATCGTCGCGCGCTTCAGGAAATGGATCGGCTGCGTACCTTGCAGGCGGCGGAATAAGGATCAGGGGCAATTCCAATGGGCAAGGTCACAGGCTTTCTCGAATATGACCGCCAGGAGCAGAAGTATCAGCTCGCCGGTGAGCGCGTGCGCCACTTCCGCGAGTTCACGCTGCCGCTCGACGACAACGATCTGAAGAAGCAGGCGGGGCGCTGCATGGATTGCGGCATCCCGTTCTGCCACGGGCCGACGGGCTGTCCGGTGCACAACCAGATTCCGGACTGGAACGACCTCGTCTGGCAGAGTGACTGGGAGGCGGCGGCACGCAACCTGCACTCCACCAACAATTTCCCGGAATTCACGGGCCGCATCTGCCCGGCGCCCTGCGAGGAGGCCTGCACGCTCAACCTCGAGAACCAGCCGGTCACCATCAAGACCATCGAGCAGGCCATTGCCGACAAGGCCTGGGAGATGGGCTGGATCAAGCCCGAGATCGTGGAGGTCTCCACGGGCAAGCGCGTGGCGATCATCGGCTCCGGCCCCGCCGGTCTTGCGGCCGCCCAGCAGCTCGCCCGTGCGGGCCACGAGGTCCATGTCTACGAGCGGGAGGCGAAGCCCGGCGGGCTGCTGCGCTACGGCATTCCGGACTTCAAGATGGAGAAGTACCATATCGACCGCCGCGTGAAGCAGATGGAGGCCGAAGGAGTCGTCTTCCATTGCGGAGTGAATGTCGGCGTGGACAAGAACTTCGCGTCCCTCCACAACGAATATGACGCCGTGCTCTTCGCCGGCGGCGCGGAGGACCCGCGCGATCCGGGCCTGCCGGGCCAGGACCTCGCGGGCGTGCATTTCGCGATGCCCTACCTCACCCAGTCCAACAAGCGCGTGGGGCAGGAGGATATCGCCGGGGAACCGATCCTGGCGGCCGGCAAGCACGTGGTGGTGATCGGCGGCGGCGACACGGCCTCCGACTGCGTCGGCACCGCCTTCCGCCAGGGCGCGCTCTCGGTGACCCAGCTCGACATCCGTCCCAAGCCGCCGGAGCGGGAGGACAAGCTGACCGTGTGGCCCTATTGGCCGACCAAGATGCGCACCTCCTCCAGCCAGGCCGAGGGCGCCGAGCGCGAATTCCAGGCGGCGACGCTCGGGATCGAGGGCAAGAAGGGCCGGGTCGTGGGCGTGCAATGCGCCCGCGTGGACGAGAAGCGCCAGCCCATCCCGGGCAGCGAGTTCACCCTCAAGGCCGACCTCGTCTTCCTCGCCATCGGCTTCGCCGGCTCGGTGAAGACGGGCCTTCTGGAGGAATCCGGCGTCGCCCTCGACCGGCGCGGCAATGTCGTCGCCAACGACCAGGATTATAGGACGTCGAGCGACAAGATCTTCGTCGCCGGCGACATGCGCCGCGGCCAGTCCCTGGTGGTCTGGGCGATCCGGGAGGGCCGCCAGGCCGCCCGCGCCATCGACGAGCACCTGATGGGAACGAGCGCCCTGCCGCGCTGAGGAGAGGTGGAGACTTCCCTGAAACCAGGCATCGCCCGACGGAGTACGGGCGGTGCCTCTCTTTTATGATCATGGGTACAGGTCGCGAGGGCTCAATAGGGACCGCTCACGATCCTGACGATGATCCTAGTGTCGCGCTCACTCACGTGAGCCGACACGGATATCAACTCCTGGAACTGGTCGTGCGGCGGTCTGATGTTGATGTCGACATCGGGCTTTGCATCGGCCACGAGCTGTTCGTAGGCCTTCAGGGCCTTTTTCTCGGCCGTGAATTTCAGCTTCGGGACGGAGCGGGCCTCCAGCATGGTCAGGAGCTCGATCGCCCTCCGGTACTGCCATCCCGAAACGTCCGTGTCCTCCGGAGCTCCCTTCGCGATGAACGTGTAGGCCAGGGTGCGATACTCGCACTGGGCCTGTTCCAGCTGGACGCCCACGTCCTGGTCGAGCCGGAGCGTCTCTCGCGCCACGCGCTTGTCCAGCTTGAAGTCGCCTTTTGCGAAAACTGCCTGTGGCGGATCGAGGGTGCATGCCTCCTCGTTCCCGCCCACCTGTGCGGCTGCATGTGGCGCGATCAGGCAGGTCACTCCGCAGACAAGGAGGGCCGCAAAGGTGATCGCCGGTACCGTCTTGATCGTCGCCATAACGCCACGCTACTTCGTGGCGTGAAGGCGGGCAATCCGTGCCGCGGGCAGGCCTATGAGGGCGGCCAGCGGAAATCGTCGGCCCGGCCCGGCCGCGAGCTGGGCGCGATGCCGTTCCGCAGGGCGCGCTGGACCGGATAGGCCTGATCTCCGGTGAGTTTCGGCTTGGTGGAGATCAGCGTGCCGCTCGGGGTCACTTCCGGGCGGTTCAGGGGCAGCACGGGCCCGATCAGGGGTTTCGACGGCAGCGAGACGGGACTTGCGGCCTCCGGCAGGGCCGGGAGCGCCGCCTCGATGGAGCCGGGCTGCGCCAGGTCGGGCGTGCCTTCCACGGGATGTGGCAGGGCTGCGCTCGCCGCGCCGGCCTGTCCCGCCGCGATGATGCGCTTGATTTCCGCGTCGGCGAAATGGGCGAGCTTGCGGGCGCCCGCCTTGGTGAAGAGCCCGCCGTCATTCGTCCTGAGCTTGGCCGGCTGGCCGTCCACGTCGGGCCCGGTGACGGTGTAGCGGTTATCCTCGTCCACGAAGCCGGGCCAGATATCCACATAGGTGCCGCCGTTGCGCTGGACGCTCTCCTGGAAGATCTCGTTCATGGCGAGCAGGTCCTCGGAGACCGCCTCGCTCTTCATGGGCGGCAGGCCGATCCAGACCACCGGGATGCCGCGCTCGCGGAAGACCTGCAGCACCGCATCGATGCGATGGCGGTAGGCCTCGCGCCAGGCGGGCGAGAGGGGCTCGTGCTCGCCTGCCTGATCCTTGATCGAGACCCGATCCTTGGCGCCGATCATCACGACCGCGAGGCTGGCCTTCTGGCCGCCATCGAGCACCTCCCGGATATAGGCCGGCCAGTCCTCGGAATCCGAGCGCAGAAGGCCGCCCTCCTCCTTCGTCTTGCGCACCACGGCAACGTCGTCGGAATCGGCATAGAGGTCGGCGATGCCCTGGCCGGCGAAGCCCGCGAAGGCATCGCCGAAGACCACGACCTGCGTGGCCGCATTGGGTTTCGGCTTCTCCTGGCGCGCTGTGGCGACGGGCGGAGGAGCCGGACGGCGCGGCCGCACCACGGGCCTGCGGACCTGAGGCGGGGGCTCGTCCGGCACGCCGAAGAGGCGGCGCAGGCTGAAGCCCTGCTGGGGGGCCGGCTGGACGAGCTTGCCGGGATAATAGCCGGGCGGATAGGCGCGCAGGTCCCTCCGGCCCGGCGGGGGCGGAGCCCCGTAAGGGGGGTATTGCGGATAGCCGGGCTGCGCCCAGGCCGAAAGGCTGCCGGCGAAGAGGAGCGGCAGGACCGTCAGCAGCAGGCGAAACGCGGTTCTCGAATGCATCAGCGGTTCCATCGGGTCCGGACCGGCTCCCTTTATAGGGCCGTGCCGGCGCCCCGTCAGCGGGCCGCGCGCAATTCTCGCAGGAGCGCGAGGTCGGCGTAGCCGTCGGGAATCAAGCCTCGCCTCAGCTGGAAGTTCCGCACCGCCGTCCGGGTCTTGGACCCGAGCTTGCCGTCAGCGTCCCCGTCATAGAAACCGAGCCCCGCCAGATGCTTCTGCAATTCCTCGCGCTGATCCTTGTCGAGGAGCGGCCGGTCCTTCGGCCAGGCGGCCTGGATCGGCTGCCCGCCCATGACCCGGTCCCCGAGATGGGCGACGCCCATCGCGTAGGAATCGGAGGAATTGTAGGACTTGATCACGTCGTAATTGTCCGTGACCAGGAAGCTGGGGCCGCTCGCGCCGCCCGGGAGGAAGAGCGTCGCCTCTCCCGAGCGCGGGAAAGGCTTTCCGTCCGCCCGGCGCAGGCCGAGCGCCGCCCAGCTCGCGAAGCCCTGCCGCAGGTTGCGGAAGTCGAACCCTTTCGGCAGCGTCACCTCGAAGCCCCAGGGCAGCCCCGGCTCCCAGCCCTGCTGGCGCAGGTAATTGGCCGTGGAGGCCAGCGCATCGGGCACCGAGGCCCAGATGTCGCGGACCCCGTCCCGGTTGCCGTCCACGGCGAATTTCATGAAGCTCGAGGGCATGAACTGGGTCTGGCCCATGGCGCCGGCCCAGGAGCCCAGCATCTTGTCCCGGTCGATATGGTCGTTCTCCAGGATCTGGAGCGCCGTCAGGAGCTCCTCCTTGAAGAAATCGCCCCTGTAGCGGGTATAGGCCAGGGTCGACAGGGCCCGGATCACGTAGATGGAACCCGTGAAGCTGCCGAAATTGGTCTCCATGCCCCAGACGCCGAGAACGACCGAGCGGGGCACCCCATAGGTGCGCTCGACCATGTCGAGGGTACGCGACCATTCGGCCGCCATCCGCCGCCCCCGCTCCAGGCGCTGCGTGGATACGGAGCCTTCCACGTAATCCCAGATCGGGCGGACGAACTCGGATTGCTTGCGTGTCAGGGCGATGATCTTGGAATCGGGCTCGACCCCGCGGAACGCCGCCTCGAAGGTGGCGCGGGACACGCCGCGGGCCCTGGCTTCGGGCCAGAGGTCCTGGACGAAGGCCTGGAAGTTCCCGCGCGCCTGGGCCTGCGCCGGGGGAAGCACGGCCTCACGGCCGCCGGACAGGGCAAGGCCCAGGAGGAGAGCAGCGCCGAGAAGGCGGCGCGCCAGTCGAATCGGCTTCTGCATAGGGGTCGCTCACGGTCAGGACGGATGCAGGATCCCGCCATGCGACCTTATGAAGGTTAAAAGCTGGTTGATAGAGGGGTCTTCTGCGGCGTTCCGCGTCATCCGGGCCCCCGTCCGCCCTCCCGGATGCGGCGGTTCAACCTTGGCGCTTCAGCCGAAATTCATGTCCGCCCGGCCAAAAGGAGGACGCCCGGCTGCAACAAGACCTTCATTCGGGCGTTATAGGAAGACCCGAACCTTGACAGTTCCCCTCACCCGTTCCTCCCTAAGGTCGTCTCTTGCCCAATGGCTCACTCCATGAAGCGAATCCGTAAAGCTGTCCTGCCCGTCGCCGGTCTCGGCACCCGTTTCCTGCCGGCCACTAAAGCCGTTCCCAAGGAAATGCTCTGCGTGGTGGATCGCCCCGTCGTGCAGCACGTGGTGGACGATGCCCGCGCGGCCGGCATCGAGCACTTCGTCTTCGTGACCGGCCGCAACAAGGCCGTGATCGAGGACCATTTCGACATCGCCTACGAGCTGAACCAGACCCTCGAGAACCGCCAGAAGACCAAGGAGCTGGAGGCCCTCGCCAAGGACCAGTTCGCGGCCGGCCGCACGAGCTTCACCCGCCAGCAGGAGCCCTTAGGGCTCGGCCACGCGGTCTGGTGCGCCCGCGAGATCGTGGGCGACGAGCCCTTCGCGGTGATCCTGCCGGACATGCTCAGCCGCGGCTCCATGGCCCAGATGATCGCCGCCTACGAGAAGCACGGCGGCAACATCATCGCCGTGGAGGAAGTCCCGCACGACCAGACTCACCAGTACGGCATCGTCTCGGTCGGGCAGGAATTCGGCCAGACCTTCGAGATCACCGGCATGGTCGAGAAGCCGCCGAAGGGCACCGCGCCCTCCAACTACATCATTTCCGGCCGCTACATCCTCCAGCCCGAGATCTTCGACCTGCTCTCCACCCAGGAGCGCGGCGCCGGCAACGAGATCCAGCTCACCGATTCGATGATCCGCCTCATGAAGGACCAGCCCTTCTTCGGCATGAAGTACGAGGGCAAGACCTATGACACCGGGTCCAAGATCGGCTTCCTCATGGCGAATGTGGCCTATGCGCTCGAGCGGGACGATCTGGGGCCGGATTTCCGCCGGGAGTTGGAGGGCCTGCTGCGCCAAAAGTGACCGGAGCGCGGGGTTTTGCCCGGCCGCCTCTCCATGCTAGAGGGGCGGCCATGATATCGGCACATCCCCTTCCCTCCTCCCCGGACCAGGCCGTGGCCTCGGCCCTGCGCACCCTCGGCACCGAGCGGGACGGCCTGACCGCCCTGATGGATGCCCTCGACAACGGCCTGGGCGCCGTCTTCACGGCGGCGGTCGAGACCATCGCGTCCTCCCGCGGCCGGGTCATCGTGACCGGGATCGGCAAATCGGGGCACATCGCCCGCAAGATTGTCGCGACCCTCGCGTCGACCGGCACTCCGGCCCATTACGTGCATCCCGCGGAGGCGAGCCATGGCGACCTCGGCATGGTGCAACCGGAGGACGTGATCATCGCCCTGTCCTGGTCGGGCGAGACCGCGGAGCTCGCCGACATCATCGGCTATGCGAAGCGCTTCCGGGTGCCGCTGATCGCCCTGACGTCCAACGCCGCCTCGACCCTTGGCCACGCGGCCAACCTGTGCCTGACCCTGCCGAAGGCCCAGGAGGCCTGCCCCAACGGGCTGGCGCCCACCACCTCCACGACCATGCAGCTCGCCCTGGGCGATGCGCTGGCGGTCGCGCTTCTGGAGAAGCGGGGCTTCACGGCCGAGCATTTCCGGGTCTACCACCCGGGCGGCAAGCTCGGCGCGCGCCTCAAGCTCGTTCGCGACATCATGCACAAGAACGAGCGCCTGCCCATCGTGAGCATCGAGGCCCGCATGGACGAGGCCATCGAGGAGATCGGCCGCAAGGGCTTCGGCTCGGTGATCGTGGTCCACCCGGACGGCACGCTCGCGGGTATCGTCACGGACGGAGACCTGCGGCGGAACCTGAGGCCCGACCTCGGCACGCTTCCGGTCACGGCCGTGATGACCCGCACGCCGCGCATCATCGCGCCCGACGAACTCCTGGCCTCGGCCCTGGAGATCCAGGAAAGCTCCAAGATCACCGCCCTGATCGTGGTCGAGAACAGCCGTCCGGTCGGACTCGTGCATTATCTCGACCTGCTGCGCGCCGGAGCGGCCTGAAACCTCGGACGTGAAACTGAACTCACGCCCGATCTCTCAATTTTCTGTTTTGAGCATCTTTTCACGCAAAACCGGTTCCCACTTTTGCGTTCGATGCTCTAAGGATCGTCCACCACCAGGGTCGAGCCCTCGACCCTGACGACGCGGACCTTCGCGCCGGCGAAGCGGTCGGCGCCCGTCACGCGCCAGGACGAATCGTCCACCCGGATGCGTCCCTCCCCGTCCTTGATCGGCGTCTCGAGCACGAAGACGCGGCCCACGAGGGCCTGCCCGCGCTGGTTGAGGTGATCGGCCCCGGTATCCTGCTGCAGGAGCGGGCGCATAATGGCCCGGCCGACCAGCACCATCACGACGCAGAGCACGGCGAAGAGCAGGGACGCGGCCTGCCACGAGAGGCCGAAGACCGCATCGAGCAGCCCGGTCGCCAGCGCCGCGAGCGCCAGCCAGATGAAGAAGACGCCCGGCGCCAACAGCTCGATGACGGCCAGGACGAGGCCGAGGACGATCCAGGCCCAGGGCCCCAGGCTGCCGAGCAGGCCGGCGATCATGGGCGCTCAGCCGCCCCGATGACCGGGGGGACGCTGCGCGTGGGCTTTGTTGCCGTGCCGCCGTCGCCGAAGACGGATTTCGTGATCTCGGCAATGCCGCCGAGCGTTCCGGCGAGGCCTGCCGCCTCGATGGGCACGATCACGACCTTCTGGTTGGGAGCCGTCGCGATGGCCCGAAGGGCGTCCACGTATTTCTCGGCCACGAGGAAGTTGGCGGCCGCAAGATCGCCGCCCGTGATCGCATCGCTCACCATGGAGGTCGCCTTGGCCTCGGCCTCCGCCTGGCGCTCCCGGCCCTCGGCATCGCGGAAGGCCGCTTCCTTCCGTCCTTCGGCAGCCAGGATCTGCGCCTGCTTCTGGCCTTCGGCACGCAGGATCTCCGCCTGGCGCAGGCCCTCCGCCTCGAGCACGGCGGCGCGCTTCTCGCGCTCCGCCTTCATCTGCCGGGCCATGGCGCCCGCGAGATCTGCAGGCGGGACGATGTCCTTGATCTCGACCCGGGTCACCTTGGCGCCCCAAGGAGACGCTGCGGCGTCGACCACGCGCAGGAGCCGCTCGTTGATCTCGTCCCGATGGGACAGGAGCTGGTCGAGATCCATGGAGCCCACGACCGTGCGGATATTGGTCATGGTGAGCATCAGGAGCGCCTGGTGGAGATTCGAGACCTCATAGGAGGCGCGCGCCGCGTCGAGCACCTGGAAGAACGCGACCGCGTCGATGGTGACCCCCGCATTGTCGCGCGTGAAGGCCTCCTGGCTCGGAACGTCGAGCACCTGCTCCATGACGTTCACCTTTTTCCCGATCTGCTCGATATAGGGCACGATCAGGCCAAGGCCGGGGCTCAAGGTGCGGGAATACCGCCCGAACCGCTCCACCGTATAGGCATAACCCTGCGGGACGGTCCTGATTCCCATGGCGATCGTCACGACGACCACGAGGACGAGGACGATCACGAAAATATCGAAGCCGCTCAGCACCAACCGGACCTCCGGGCAACGGAGTTGCAGGACCTTCAACCTATCCCAAACCGCTGCGGTCGCCTAGAGCGCCGGCCGTCATGTCCGGCGCTCTAGGTTTTTGAGAATAAGCGTCTTTTCGCGCAGAATCGGCTCCTGCCCCGCACATGACGTTCGGGAGCGCGGCCCCAGGAGGGCCGCGCCGCAAGTTTCGTCAGGCGGCCTTCACGTCGGACAGGAAGTCGGCCACCTCGCGGCTGAGGCCCTCGGACTGGCGCGCGAGTTCCTGGGCGGCGCCGAGGACCTGGGAGGCTGCCGCTCCCGTCTCGCCGGCGCCCGCCTGCACCCCGGCGATGCTGCCGGTGACCTGCTCGGTGCCGCGGGCGGCTTCCTGCACGTTGCGGGAAATTTCCCGCGTAGCCGCACCCTGCTCCTCGATGGCGGCCGCGATCCCGGTGGAGATCTGCGACATCTCCGTGATGGTCTGCGCGATCTCGTGGATCGCCGCGACCACGTCCTGGGTCGCCTGCTGGACGCTCACGATCTGGGCGCCGATCTCCTCCGTGGCCTTGGCGGTCTGGCTCGCCAGATCCTTGACCTCGGAGGCCACGACCGCAAAGCCGCGTCCCGCCTCGCCCGCGCGGGCCGCCTCGATGGTGGCGTTGAGCGCGAGAAGGTTCGTCTGACCCGCGATGTTGTTGATCAGGGCGATCACGTTGCCGATCTTCTCGGCGGTCTCGGCCAGCGCCTGGACGGTCGCGTTGGTGCGCTTCGCGCCCTCGACCGCCTGGTTGGCGATCTGCGAGGATTGATTGACCTGGGAAGCGATCTCCTGGATCGAGATCGACATCTCCTCGGTCGCGGCCGCGACGGTCTGCACGTTGGCGGAGGTCTGCTGCGCCGCGGAGGCGACGCTCACGGACTGGTGGTTGGTCTGGTCCGCGATGGCCGTCATGGATTGCGCGGTGATCTCCATCTCGGTCGCGGCGCCCGCCAGCCCCTGGGTCAGGGAAGACACGTTCGCCTCGAAGCGCCGCATCAGCTCGTCGAGCCTCTGGGCGCGGCGCGTTTTCGCGTCCGCCTCCAGGGCGGCGGCCTCGTCGGCCTCCCGCTTCGCGATCAGCGCATCCTTGAACACCTGGACCGCGTCCGCGATGGTGCCGAGCTCCGTCTTCTGGCCGCGGAACGGAATAGCCGCCGAAAGGTCGCCCTGGGCCAGGAGGCCCATGGGCCGCGTGACCGACGCGATTCCGCCCGAGATGGAGCGGGTCAGGAGGGTCGCCAGGACGATGGCCAGGAGCGTGCCGGCCGCGAGGACGCCGAGGGTCAGGTTCTCCGTATCCGAGTAGACGGAAGCAGCCTGCTTGCGGGCCGCATCGGCGGCGTCGCGGTTCCACTTCGTCATGCGGATCAGGGCAGAGCCGATCTGCTCGGCGATCGGGACGGCCTTCTGGGAATTGTGCTCACGGGCCTTCGCGACCTCACCGTTGCGGGAATAGTCGAGAACCGCCCTGGCCTCCTTCTCGTACGCGCTCCAGAGCGCCTTGAAGGCGTCGAACTGCTTCCTGTCCTCGGGATAGACGACCGTCTTCTCGTAGGACTGGATCCCATCGATGATGTTGTTCATGCGCCAGGCGAGGCCTTCCTCGATCTCCTGCGCTTCCTCGCCGTCGGCGAGCATGTGCCGCAGAACCACGGTCTGGAATTCGCGGACATCGGCATTCAAGGCCCCGATCCGCTGCGTCGAGACCAGCCAATCGTCCGCGATCTCGGCGGTCTGCGCATTCATCTGCCCGAGACCGCGCAGCCCCAGGAGGCCGAGGGCGATGAGCAGCAGGACGAGGAACGAGAAGGCGCCGATCAGCTTGGCGCGGATGGAAAGAGATCGAAGGGCGTGCATATCTTTTCAGGCGCCTGCCACATCGCCGTGGAGGCTCGCGCCGTTCTGGCGCGAAGGGTTCAGGCCCGCTACTGATCGCCCACAAGGGTGAATTTTTTCTTGAAAAACTTTGAAGAAGCATTGCGAAACCTGAAGGTTACTGAAGAACATCAGCACCTTACGAAAAGGAATCACGACGCACCGGATCAATCCCGGAAGTGCAGCTCCGCCTCAGTCTGGAGCTTCAGAGCCAGCCCTGAAGCTCCCGCTCGGCGATGTGGCGGATCACCCGCATCCCGTCCTCGCTGTCGTTGAGGCAGGGAAGATAAGCGAACTGTTCGCCGCCATGGTGCATGAAGATCTCGCGGTTCTCGCCGTCGAGTTCCTCCAGGGTCTCCAGGCAATCGGCCGAGAAGCCCGGCGCCACGATGGCCAGGCGCTTGATCCCGCCTTCGGCCAGCGCCTGCACGGTCTTGTCCGTATAGGGCTGCAGCCATTCGGCCGTGCCGAAGCGGGACTGGAAGCTCATGCGGAACCGGTCCTCCGGCCAGCCGAAGGCCTCCCGCATGAGGCGCCAGGTCTTGACGCAGTGGCAGTGATAGGGATCGCCCTTCAGCAGGTATTCCTTCGGAACCCCGTGGAACGAGACGAGGATGACTTCCGGCTCGAAGGGCAGCTTGGCCAGGTCCCGCTTCATGGACGACACGACGGCGTCGATATAGACCGGATCGTCGTGATAGGGCGGCGATACCCGCACCGTGGGTTGCCAGCGCATCTCCATCAGGGCCCGGAAGGCATGGTCGCAGGCGGTCGCCGAGGTTGCGGCGGAATATTGCGGATAGAGCGGCACGAGGAGGATGCGGTCGCAGCCCTGGTCGAGAAGCGCCTGGATGCGCTCGCGGACCTCCGGTTTGCCATAGCGCATCGCCCAATCGACCGAGACCTTGTCGCCCGCGATGCCCTTCAGGTGCCGGGCAAGGTCCTCGGCCTGGGCGCGCGTGATGGTCTTGAGGGGTCCCTCGTCGCGCTCGTTGTTCCAGATCGTCGCGTAGTCGCGGCCTTTCCGGCCGGGACGGGTCGTGAGGATGATCAGGTTGAGGATGGGCCACCACAGGAGCCGGGGCGTCTCGATCACGCGTCGGTCGGACAGGAACTCCTTGAGATAGCGCCGCATCGGCCAGTAGCCGGTGCCCTCCGGCGTGCCGAGATTGAGGAGCAGCACTCCGATGCGGCCCGCCCTGACCGTTGGATGGTCCACCGGGCGCACGCCCTGGCGGAGATCGGCAAGGTTGACGGTTTCGTTCATCGGGAGTCCCTCGGCAGCCTCGGCGAGGCCGCTTCGCCTGTTCGAGATTCAAGAATGGGTTAGATGGGTTCTAGATAGGCGCTTCCGGGCGTCCCGCCAACGGGGCGGCGGGCCGCGTCCGCCGAGGCTTCCCTCAAGCCGCACGATATCCTAGCCGGTCGGCGTGAGGCCTCCCCCGGGAGGCAGCAGAGTATCGATGGATACTTTCAGGCCCGTCACTCGGAAATCCATCTGGACGGTGGCGTTCAGCTGGGTGGCGAGCACCCGGTGCAGCAGGCGCGAGCCGAAGCCCTGCCGCTTCGGGGGCTCCACGGGCGGCCCGCCCTCCTCCGTCCAGGTGAGCCTAAGGCGCAGGCCCTCGGGCTCCGCGGCGGAGACCCAGCGCACGGTGACCCGGCCGGAGGCCACCGACAGGGCGCCGTACTTAGCGGCGTTCGTGGTCAGCTCATGGACCGCCATACCGATGGGCACCGCGGCCTCCGAGGGCAGTTCCACCAGGGGGCCTTCGATGACGATCCGCTCGCCGGCGGCGTCGTTGTAGGGGCTGAGTTCCTTTTCCAGGATCTCTCGGAGGGAGGCCGTTTGCCACACCGCCTCCGTGAGGAGCGAATGGGTGTTGGCCAGGGAGATGATGCGGCCCACGAAGGCCGCGTAGAAATCCTCAATGCTGGACGTGGAGCGCGCGGTTGCGCCGACCACGGCCTGCACGGTCGCGAGGGTGTTCTTGACCCGGTGGTGCAGCTCGCGGATCAGCAGGGATTGCTGGGCCTGGATCCGCTTGCGCTCCTCGATCTCGTGCTGCGCCGCCTTGTAGAGATTGCTGCTCTCGAGGGCGATCGCCGCCTGGCCCGCGAGCCCCGCCACGAGGCGCTCGGCGCGGGTCGTGAAGATGCCCGGCTGTTCGTGGCCGAACAGAAGCGCCCCTTCGATGGCGCCCGTCCGCGACAGCACCGGCACCGCGAGATAACTGCGCAGGACCGGATGCTTCCCGGCCTTGTCCGCGTCAGGCTCACCAAAAACCGCATCGGCCGAGATGTCGTCCGCGCGCACGATCTTTCCGCCCGTCAGGGTGGGGGCGAAGGCTGACGCGTGCTGGATCGCCGCAATGTCCGGAAAGGCCTCCTGCAGGGTCCCCGAAACCGCATGGGGCATCGGTCCCGCGTCGCCCTCGCCCGCCGTCCGGAGGCCTTCCGCACGGTAGAAGAAGACGCCGAACTGCGCTCCCGTCAGCTCCACGCCGGCATCGATCACGTATTGGGCGATCTTTCCGGCATCGAGCTCGGCAGCCAGCGCGCGGCCGGTCCGGTTCAGGACTTCGAGCGCGGCGGTCTCGGTGCGCAGCTCGCCCGTGCGAAGATTCACCTCCTTCTCCAGGAGGGCCGCATTGGCAGCCTGCTCCCGGAACTGGCGCGCGGCCACGGCCATGAGCGCCAGGAGGGCGAGCAGGGCAAAGATCGCGAAGACGCCGTAGATCCTGACCTGGCTGATCCAGACGCCCCGATAGGAATTGGCCGGAACGCTGACCCGGATATAGAGGGGGAGCTTCTCAACCCGGTGATAGGCCCCGATCCATTCCTTGTTCCCCATCATCTCGGGATAGAGGCCCGTATCCGGGTTCTCGGCAATGGCCCGGTCGAATGCGGACTTGTCGACGGGATTGAACGAGATGCCGTCGGGCGGAGCGGGATATTGCGCGATGATCTTGCCGTCAGAGGCGCGGATCAGCTGAACCTGGGCCCTGGGCGGCAACCGCAGACGCGCCCAATACTCCCTGAAGTAAGCCCGCGAGACGGTGACCGAGACAACTCCCCTGAACGTCCCGTTGGGATATTGCAGGCGGCGGCTGACCATGAAGGTTGGGGTGCCGGTGACACGCCCGACAATAGGCTCTCCGACATAGAGGCCCTGGTCAGCCTCGGCCTGGGCCCGGAAGGCGTCCCGATCGCTCGCATTGGATTCGGGGGTCGGAAAGGCAGCCGAGGTCAGGCGCAGCTTTCCGCTCGAATCGTTCAGCCAGATGTCCTCGATATAGGGGAGAGCCTGCTTGATGGCATGAACCTGTTCCCAGAGCGAACGCGACGGCTCGATCGTGTACCAGCTTTCATCCGCCACGAGAGCGGCCGTCTGCCGCAGGGTAACGTCCGTAACCTCCAGCAGGCGCGCGGCGTGGTCGGCCAGGAAGAAGGCGCTATTCCGGATGTCGTCCTCGTCCCGCTCGATCAGGCGGTTCCGCTGCTCCCAGGCGATGAACGCGAAGGTCAGCACGATGAACACGACCCCGATGAGCCCCATGGCCAGAGTGACCCGCCCGCGGAGGAGAGACCGGCGGCGCCGTTTCTGGGACAGGACTGAATCCGCCGGACGTGTGACTCTCTGCAAGGAAAGGATCGCTTCAAAATATCATGGAACATAACCGTTCGGCCCAGTCCGCGGAGGAACCGAACGGCGGAAGGGAGACATAGCAGCCTCCCCCTCTTTTTCAAAATCTCGGACCATAAAAAATGGGCCGGAACCCTTATGGTTCCGGCCCTTTGCGGACTTGAGCCGATCAGCGCAGGACGACGCGGCCTTCCACCTTCGGCGCCACCTTGCCGGCTTTGGCGACGTAGTCGATGACCTGCGAGGCCATGAGCTGGCTCGCGGCGACGTCGATGAGCTGCTTCGCGTCCGCGAAGGCCCGGTAACCGTCGCCGCCGCGGGCCATGAAGTCGTTGGTCGCGAGCTTGTAGGTCTTAGCCGGATCGAGCGGCTGACCGTTGATCGTGACCGACTTGATGCGGCTGCCGGGCGGCTGCTTCGTGTCGACCTCGACCACCATGCCGGATACCTGCGGGAAGCGCCCGCCGAGCTCGCGCAGCTGGCTGACGCCGTTCTCCAGCGCGGCCTTGATCTTGTCGCCGGTCACCTCGAGCAGGACCGTGGTGTTGCCGAAGGGCATCTCGGCCAGGATGTCGCGGCGGGTCAGCTTCTGCCCGGCCTGATATTCCTTGTCGGCCCGCAGCCCGCCACCATTGGTGATGGCCACATCGGCGCCGACCGATGCCCGCAGGGCATCCGCCACCAGGTTGCCGATGGCGGCCTCGCCGCCGCGCACGGTGGCGCGCCGGCTGTCGAGAGGCGTCTCGGTGACGCCGACTTCCACGTCGAGCTCCTTGGAGAGCCGGTCCTCGTAGCCCTTCACGACGGCTTCGATCTCCGGATCGGGCTTGACCGTGGCGCTGTCGATGATCCGGAAGTTCGGCGTCCAAGACACCGTGGTCTTGCCGTCCTTCTCGGTCTTCTTCACCGACAATTCGACGACGTTGATGTAGTTGCCCTGCGACTCGGCTTCCGTCACCGCGACCTTGCCGTCGTAGAAGGCGAGCAGATGCTCGTCATGGCCGCTGAGGATCACGTCGGCCCCGGCGGAGCGGGCCAGCAGCATGTCGACCTCGAGGGGCGTATGGACCACCGCCACCACGATGTCGGCGCCCTTGGCGCGCAGATCCTTGACCTTGTCGCGGCCCGCCGCGACCGTGGGCTTGAACTTGATGGCGCCCGGGCTCGACAGGATGGGGGTATCCTCCGTCGTCAGGCCGAAGAAGCCGACCTTGACGCCCTGGACGTCGACGATCTTGTCGGCCTTCGTATGGGCCGGCATCCCGTCGCCGTCGACGATGTTGGTAGCCAGCACATCGAACTTGGCCTCGGCCATGCGGGCCCGGAAGGCCTCGGCGCCGAGGTCGAATTCATGGTTGCCCGGCACCATGGCATCGACGCCCATGTGGTTGAGGATGTCGATGATATGGGCGCCCTTGTCAAAGCCGGAGAGCAGCGAGGGCGAGAGGGTGTCGCCGGAATGGACGAAGAAGGCGTTGCCCTTGGCCCGTTCCTCCTTGATCACCGTCGCGAGCTTCGCGAAGCCGCCCCGGCCCTTCTCGGGACTCATGCGGTCGATGTCGTTGGTCTGCACGAAGCGGATCGTCACGGCCTCCTGGGCCAGGGCCGTGCCCGACAGAAGCAGGGAAAAGCCAAGAAAGCCGGCACGCAGGGCGGCCAGCGGTCGGCTGGGAAGCATGGTCGAATGTCCTCGCATGGGATGGGGTCCACCGGTGATGAACGGAGCCTACGACCGAAACGTGTCACAGAAGTAACATCCTGTCGACGGCCCGCATGGGTGGATCTCCTAGCGGACCTTCTCGGGCATGTCCCGGGCCGGAGCAGCGGCCTGTTCCTGAACGGCAGGCTCCGTCCCGGTGATGAGGCGGGCACCACGCTGAAACGTGAAATAGTCCCAGAGCCAGTTGAAGGCGACCACGAAGCGGTTTCGGATGCCGATCAGGAAATAGATGTGGGCCACCCCCCAGAACACCCAGCCGACAAAGCCGCGCAACCGCGCGTGTTTGAGCTTTACGACCGCAACCTTGCGTCCGATTGTGGCGAGATCTCCCTGATGACGGTATCGAAATGGCCCGGGAGCCGTACGCCCCGAGACCCGGGCTGCGATGACGTTCGCGACATACCGGCCCATCTGTTTGGCCGCAGGTGCGATGCCCGGAACGGGCCGGCCGTCCGCGCTGGCTGGCGCGGCCGTATCGCCAATAGCGAAGATCTCAGGACTTCCGGGGATCGTCAGGTCGGAAGCCACATTGATGCGCCCCGCTTTGTCCCGCTCCGCATGCAGCCAGTGTGCAGCCGGAGAGGCAACGACACCCGCGGCCCAGATGATGGTGCCGGCCTCGATCCGTCCACTGCGGGTTTCAACCCCATGCGAATCGCACTTTGTGACGGCCGTTCCGGTCCTGACTTCTACGCCGAGGCGCTCCAGCTCCCGTTGCGCGTAGGCCGAGAGATCCTCCGGAAAGGCAGAGAGCAGGCGCGGCCCCGCCTCGAGGAGGAGGATGCGGGACTGACGCAGATCTACGTTGCGGAATTCGGACGGCAGGGTCTGGCGGGCCACTTCGGCGATGGCTCCCGCCATCTCGACACCCGTGGGGCCGCCGCCGACGATCACGAACGTCAGGAGGCGCTCGTGCTCTGCTGGATCCTGGGTCAACTCGGCCCGCTCGAAAGCGAGGAGGATCTGCCGCCGGATGCGCGTCGCATCCTCGATCTGCTTCAGTCCCGGGGCCGCCTCGGCCCACTCGTCGTGGCCGAAATAGGAGTGCGTCGCCCCCGTCGCGAGGACAAGATAGTCGTACGGTACCATCAAGGGCCCTGCATGGACGAGGCGCCGCTCGACATCCACGGCCGCGACATCGGCCATGAGGACCGTCGCGTTGCTCTGGTTGCGCAGGATGCCGCGGATCGGCCACGCGATATCCGAAGGCGAGAGGGTCGCGGTCGCCACCTGATAGAGAAGCGGTTGGAAACAATGGTAGTTGTGCCGGTCGATGACGGTGACGTCGACCGGCACATGGCGCAGCGCCTTTGCGGCCTCGAGACCGCCGAAACCCGCACCTACGATGACGACGCGCGGACGTGCCGCCGTGCTTACGGGATCTTCAGTCGAAAGGCTCATGCCTGCAGCCCCTTCCCGGTCGCAGCAAGGACAGACGATATGCTTGCCGTCAGCCGCTCCTGGCGAACCATATGCCGAACACGAGAACGACGCCGATTGCCGCGATGAAGCCGACGAACAGGGTCGGGAAGCCGTCCTGCTTGTGATGGGTCGCGCCGACGGCCTGAGCGCCCTTCGACCAGCGCGCAATATTCTCCTGGGCACGGGCCAGAGCGACCCGGAAGGGCGTGGCCGGCGTTCCGGCGGCCTCGTCGTCGGCCCCGAGGGAGGCGAGCCCGGGGTCGTAGACCGGGTTCTTGTCGCCGGTCCGGCCGCTGTCGATATCGGCCTTGAGCATCTCGACGGTCGGCTCCTTCGAGGGCGGCGGCGGGCTCATGGGCTTCGTGGTCTGGGTCGGGGGCAGGTCTGAGCGGTCCGTCACGGGAATCTCCATGGGCCGGGACGCATGGGGATGCATGGGCGCGGCCTCTCGCAGGGTCTGCCTGAATGAACGGCCAGCCTGGGCCCCCGTTCCAGGCATCTGCCCGGCCGGAGCCGGATGCTCGACAGCGTCTCGCCGCAATGCTACCCGCGGGACCCGGATGGAGGATGCCGCCGATGACAGGTCCCGTCAGCGAAGCCCTTGCGGCCTTCCGCGCCGATCCGCGGGCCGCCTCCTGGCTGTCCCTGCCGTTCTTCGCGAACGGGCGGGCCGATGCCATCGCGGCCGCAATCGACGACGCCGTCGCCCGGGGCGCCCAGGTGCTACCGCCGCCCGAAAAGGTCTTCGCCTGCCTCCTCCTCACGCCCCTGGAGAACGTCAAGGTCGTCATCCTGGGCCAGGACCCCTACCCCACACCCGGCGATGCACACGGCCTCGCCTTCTCGTATGCCGGAACGCGCCGGCTCCCGGCATCGCTCAGGACCATCCTGGCCGAGATGGCCGAGGACCTCAGCGTGCCGATGCCGCGGCGCGGCGACCTGACCCGCTGGGCCGAGCAGGGCGTGCTCCTCCTCAACACGGCGCTGACGGTCGAGGCCGGCAAGGCCGGGGCGCATCTGAAGCTCGGCTGGTCGGCGCTCGTGGACGATGCGGTCGCGGCCATCTCCCGGCGCCGGGACGCCGTCGTCTTCCTGCTCTGGGGTGCCAAGGCGCGGGAGCGCGCCGCCCTGGTGGATGCGGACAAGCATCTGGTGATCGAGGCCGGCCATCCCTCGCCCCTCAACCGTCAGCGCGACTTCAGAGGGTCTAAGCCCTTCAGCCGCGCCAATGCCTGGCTCTCCGCCAAGGGTACCTCCCCCATCGACTGGCGGCTTGATTGAACAGCCTGAAAATTATTTGACTCAGTCAAATATCTGCCGCAAGCTCCTCTCCCCAAAAGAGGTCCGGCCATGATGCACTCCGTTCCGACCGAGGATCGCGTCGCCGCGTTCCGCCGCTTCACCCGCTTCTACACCCGCCGGCTCGGCGTGCTGCGGGAGGGACTGCTCGACAGCCCCTTCACGCTCACCGAGGCGCGGGTTCTCTACGAGCTGGCCCATCGGCTGAGCCCGACCTCCGGCGAATTGTGCCAGGAGCTCGAACTCGATCCCGGCTATCTCAGCCGCATCCTGAAACGCTTCGAGGAGCAGGGCCTCGTCCGGCGGGAGCGCTCCGCGAGCGACGGGCGCCAGCATTACCTGACCCTCACCGACGCGGGACGGAAGGCCTTCGCGCCTCTCGACCGCCAGTCCCGCGAGCAGATCGCCGCCCTCCTGACGCCTCTCCCCGAGGGCGACCAGGAGCGGATCCTCGCGGCCATGCGCCTCATCGAGGAGCGGCTCGACGGCGCGGCAGGTGCGGACGCTCCCCTCACCCTGCGCCCGCACCGCCCGGGCGACATGGGCTGGATCGTTCACCGGCACGGCGCGCTCTATTGGCAGGAATACGGCTGGGACGAGACCTTCGAGGCCCTCGTGGCCGAGATCGTCGCGGGCTTCGTCAAAACCTTCGATCCGGACCGGGAGCGCTGCTGGATCGCGGAACGGGACGGGGAGATCCTCGGATCCATCTTCATCGTGCGGCAATCCGACGAGGTCGCGAAGCTGCGGCTTCTCTACGTGGAGCCGAAGGCCCGCGGCCTCGGTGTCGGCAAACGCCTCGTCGACGAGGCGATCCGCTTCTCGCGGGAGCGGGGCTACAGGCAGGTGACCCTGTGGACCAACGATGTCCTGCACGCGGCGCGCGGCATCTACGCCAAGGCGGGCTTCCGGCTGGTCAGCGCGGAAGCGCACCACAGCTTCGGGCACGACCTCGTCGGCGAGAACTGGATTCTCGACCTCTGAAGCCCCGGCTTCCGCGACCCTATTCCGCCGCCAGCGCCATCGCCGGCTCGGCGGCGCGGAAGCGGGCGAGAAGCTCCGCCTCCTCGACCTTGGCGGCTTTGAGGTTGCGCTCCTTCACATGGCCGAAGCCGCGGATCTTCTGCGGCAGCGAGGCCAGCCCCACGGCCGTCGCGTGGTTCTCCGCATCGAGCCGCGACAGGACTTCTTGGAGCAGGGCCTCGTAGTCGCGCACCAGCCGGCGCTCGGTGCGGCGCTCATGGGTATAGCCGAACACATCGAGAGGCGTACCGCGCAGGCCCTTGAGGCGCGCCAGAACCCGGAAGACCTTCATCATCCCGGGCCCGAAGCTCATCTTGCGCGGCAGTCCCGTCGCCGGATCCTTGCGGGCGAAAAGCGGCGGCGCGAGGTGGAATTCGTAGCGCAGGTTCTCGCCCTCGAAGGCGGAGGCCACCTGCCGCTCGAAGCTGCCATCCGTATAGAGGCGCGCCACCTCGTACTCGTCCTTGTAGGCCATGAGCTTGAAGAGCGAGCGCACCACCGCCTCGGTCAGGGCGGTCGAGCCCGGAACGGCCCTTCCCTCCGCGGCCCGCACGCGTTCCACGGTCCGGCGGTAGCGCGCCGCGTAGCGGGCGCTCTGGTAACCGGTGAGGAAGCTCACGCGCCGGTCGATGGTCTCGTTGAGGGTTTCCGACAATCTGCGGGATTCGGTCGGCGCTTTGGCGTCGCTCATGAGGCCCGCCAGCGTTTCGGGCGCAACGGCGGCACGCCGGCCCCACGCGAAGGCCGCAAGGTTCATCTTGACGGCCTCGCCGTTGAGCTCGATGGCCTTCTCGATGGCGGCGCCCGAGAGCGGCACACGCCCCTTCTGGTAGGCATAGCCCAGCATGAACATGTTGGCCGCGATCGCATTGCCCAGAAGAGCGTTGGCGGTGGCGGTCGCGTCGATGAAATCGACACCCTCCGGGCCCGCGGCCGACACGACGGCGCGCTTGAGGCGCTCCGTCGGCAGGGAGAAATCCGCGTTGCGGGTGAACTCGCCGGGCATGACCTCGGCGGTGTTCACCACCAGCGCCGTCCGGCCCTTCCTGACCGAGGCCAGCACCTTCTTGGTGCCGGTCACGACGAGGTCGCAGCCGAGGACCAGATCCGCCGACTCGGCCGAGACCCGGATGGCATTGATATCGTCCTGCGCATTGGCGAGCCGCACGTGGCTGTAGACCGCGCCGCCCTTCTGGGCGAGGCCCGCCATGTCGATCATGCCGAGGCCCTTGCCCTCGAGATGGGCCGCCATGCCGAGAATCGCCCCGATGGTGACGACGCCGGTGCCGCCGACGCCCGTGACGATGATGTTGAAGGTCCGGTCGATGGCCGGGATCGCAGGTTCAGGAAGCGCCGGAAGCGTTCCCTCGTCCCGGGCCGGAACGGCTGCCTTCTTCACCTTGGCGCCGTGCACGGTCACGAAGGACGGGCAGAAGCCCGATACGCAGGAGAAATCCTTGTTGCAGTTCGACTGGTCGATCTGCCGCTTGCGGCCGAACTCGGTCTCGACCGGCTGCACGGCAACGCAGTTGGACTGCACCGAGCAATCGCCGCATCCTTCGCAGACGAGATCGTTGATGAGGACGCGCTTGTCGGGATCGGGAAACTCGCCGCGCTTGCGGCGCCGGCGCTTCTCGGATGCGCAGGTCTGGTCGTAGATCATCACCGTCACGCCCGGCAGGGCCGCGAGCTCCCGCTGCACCGCCTCGAGGGCAGAGCGGTGATGGATCGTCATCCCCTGCGGCCAGCGGATGGATTTAGGGTATTTGTGCGGCTCGTCCGTCACGAGGGCGATGCGTTCCACGCCCTCCTCCCGCACCTGACGGGCGATCATGTCGACCGTGATGCCGCCCTCGTGCTTCTGCCCGCCCGTCATGGCGACGGCATCGTTGAACAGGATCTTGTAAGTGACGTTCGTCTTCGTGTGGATGGCCCAGCGCAGGGCCAGCACGCCCGAATGGTTGTAGGTGCCGTCACCGAGATTCTGGAACACGTGGCCGCGCGTCGAGAACGGCGCCTCGCCGATCCAGTTGGCGCCCTCGCCGCCCATCTGCGTGAAGCCGTCGGTCTCCCGGTCCATCCACTGCACCATGTAGTGGCAGCCGATGCCCGCATAGGCGCGCATGCCTTCCGGCACCTTGGTCGAGGTGTTGTGCGGACAACCGGAGCAGAAATGCGGGATGCGCGTCGCGACATCCGATGTCGCGGCCAGAACCTGCTGCGCATGGCGCAGCCGCTCGACCCGTCCGCGCAGGTCGTCGTTGTTGTGATATCTGAGCAGCCGCTCGCCGATCGCGACCGCGATGTCGTTGGGATCGAGCGCGCCCTTGACGGGGAAGAGCCAGTTGCCGCTCTCGTCCTTCTTGCCGATGCACAGCGGCTGGTTGGCGGTGCCGTAGAGCTCCTCGCGCAGCTGCACCTCGATGAGGGAGCGCTTCTCCTCGACCACGATGACGAGATCGAGACCCCGCGCGAAATCCGCAAGCTCGCGCTGAGAGAGGGGCCAAGGACAGGCCACCTTGTAGAGACGCAGGCCCATATCGTTGGCCTTCACCTCGTCGAGGCCGAGCTCGTCCAGGGCCTGACGCACGTCGAGATAGGACTTGCCGACCGTGATCACGCCGATCTTCGGCTGGCGCCCGCCGGAGAGCACGATGCGGTTCAGGTTGTTGGCGCGCACGAAGGCCATCATGGCGTCGCGCTTGTAGTCCTGGAGCCGCGCCTCCTGGTCGAGCACCCCGTCGCGCGCGCGGATGTTGAGGCCGCCGGGCGGCATCTGGAAGTCGTCCGGAATGATGATCTTCACCCGGTCGAGGGAGCCGTCGACGGAGGCGGTCGACTCGATGTTCTCCTTCACGCACTTGAACGCGACCCAGGTGCCGCAGAAGCGGCTCATGGCGTAACCGTAGAGACCGTAATCGAGAATCTCCTGAACGCCCGCTGGGTTCAGGATCGGGATCATCACGTCGACGAAGTGGAATTCCGACTGGTGCGCGACGGTGGAGGATTCGGCCGTGTGGTCGTCGCCCATGAGGGCGAGCACGCCGCCATGTTTCGAGGAGCCGGCCATGTTGGCGTGGCGGAACACGTCGCCGGAGCGGTCGACGCCCGGGCCCTTGCCGTACCAGAGGCCGAAGACGCCGTCATGCTTGCCGTCGCCGCGGATCTCGGCCTGCTGCGAGCCCCACACGGCCGTCGCGGCAAGCTCCTCGTTGAGGCCAGGCTGGAAGAGGATGTCGGCCTGTTCCAGCCAGCGCCGCGCGCGCCACAGGTTCTGGTCCATGCCGCCGAGCGGGGAGCCGCGATAGCCGGAGACGAAGCCTGCCGTGTTCAGACCCGCGAGCCGGTCCCGCTCGCGCTGCATGAGCAGCATGCGGACGACCGCCTGGGTGCCGGTGATAAAGACCCGGTCCTTGGTCAGGTCGTACTTGTCGTCGAGCGATACGTCGCGGAGCGCTACCTGCCCTTCGGCCATCGTCCGTTTCCTCCTGGAGCCTGGGTTCTGCCGCCGGTGGCCCGGTCTTGTCTATGCCGCTTATTATGTCAGCAATGCTGACATATACATCCCTCCCCCGTCAATGAAGCGGCCGCCATTTTGCCTCCATTAACCATCATGGCCTAAACCAGGAAGAGAAACCGACCTGGCGGCTCCCGGGCCGCTCAGACGAGGAGCCGCATGATCCCTCGCTTCACCTTCAGCCTTCTCGTTGCGGCCTTTGCGGCCTTTGCGGCCTTTGCGTCTCCGGCCCTCGCCCATCCGCATGTCTGGGTCACGGCCAAGGCGGAGCTCGTCTACGATTCCGAGGGACGCGTGACCGGCATCCGCCATGCCTGGACCTTCGACAAGGGCTATTCGGCCTTCATGACGCAGGGCCTCGACCGGAACGGCGACGGCAAGCTGACTCCGGACGAGTTGCAGGACCTCGCGAAGGAGAACACCGAATCGCTCGCGGAATTCGCGTATTTCACGGTGCTCAAGGGCAATGGCCGGAAGCAGGATTTCGACGCGCCGCGGGACTACAGCATGACCTACGGCGATGAGGCGCTGACCCTGGTCTATCTCCTGCCCCTGAAGGCGCCGGCCGCCGCCAAGACCCTCTCGCTGGAAGTCTACGATCCGACCTATTTCGTCTCCTTCGCCCTCGCCGAAGGGGATGCGGTGGCGCTCGCCGGCCCGGCGCCTCAGGGCTGCGCCATCAACATCTCGCGGCCGAAGAATGCCGATCAGCCCGTCCAGGCTCAGGCGCAGCCTCTTTCGGAGGCCTTCTTCGAAACCCTGACGGCGGCCTCCACCTACGGGATCCAGTTCGCCAACAAGGCCATCGTCGCATGTCCGTGACCGCCGAGCCTCTCGGCCTGTCCGGCCCCGGGCGGATCCACCCGGCTGCGCGGCTCGGGCTTGCCCTTGCGGCCGTGGCGCTCGTAGCCCTGGTGCTTGCGCTTCTCCTGTGGTGGCTCTCGCCGGGCGCGGCACCTCCGGCCCGCAATCCCTTCGGCATGGGCCTACGGGAGGCGGCGCCCACGGGCCAGCTCGGGGCCGCCATCATCGAGGCCCAGAGCCGCTTCTACACAAGCCTCCAGCAGAATGTCGTCGCCCTGAAGAGCGACGGAGCCGCCCTGTGGACCCTGATTCTCGTCGGCTTCGCCTACGGCATCTTCCATGCGGCCGGTCCCGGCCACGGGAAGGGTGTCATCGCGGCCTATCTGGTCGCCGACGGGCGGGCCCTCGCGAAGGGCTTTGCCCTCAGCCTCGCGGCCGCCCTCGTCCAGGCCCTGGTGGCGATCCTGATCGTGAGCCTCCTGGCGCTCCTGTTCCAGGCCACCGCCGCCACCATGACCCGGGTCGCGACCACGGTCGAGTGGGTGAGTTTCGGCGCCGTGGCCCTGCTGGGCCTCCTCATCACCTGGCGCAAGGCCGGCAAGGTCTTAGGGGTTCTGGCTCTTGCCGGCGATCCTCTGGCGGCACCCCAGGGTGCGGCCTGCGACCATGTTCACATGCCGGAGCCCGAAGAGCTGCGCCGCCTGACCCGCTGGCGGGACATGGCGGGCGTGGTGCTGGCCGCCGGCATCCGCCCTTGCACGGGCGCCCTGGTGGTGCTGGTCTTCGCCCTTTCGCAGGGCCTGTTCGCGGCCGGCCTCGCGGCGACCTTCGCGATGGCTCTCGGCACCGCCCTCACGACAGGCGCCATCGCGGCGCTTGCGGTCTTCGCCAAGGCGGTCGCCCTGTCCCTCGCAGGAGGGCGCGGCGCCACGGGCGCGGTGGCGGTTGCTGCCCTCGAGCTTCTGGCGGCTGCCTTCGTGGCCGTTCTCGGCTGCAGCCTGCTCTTCGGCTTCTGGACCTCCGGCCTCGCGAGCTGACCCGCCTTACAGACCCAACACAACCCCATCCGAGCGGGGATCGGACGCCGCCGCGACCCGCCCGTCGCGGGGATGCTTGACCAGAAGCCCGGCCTCTCCGAAGGCAGCCGCAGACCCCTCCCCGGGCTCCTCGACCCGATGCCCCAGACGGGACAGGTCCCGCGCAAGAGCAGGGTCGAAGCCCGCCTCGACCCGCAGCAGGGCCGGCTCGGTCCTGCTCGCCGGCGGGAGTGCCCACCGCGGCGCCTCGACGGCCTCGGCCGGAGACATGCCGATCCCGGCATAGCGCGCGAAGGTCTGGACCTGGACCTGCGGCTCCTCGGCTCCGCCGGCCCCGAGCACGAGCACCCGCCCGTCCGCGAAGGCCGCCAGGGCGGGCGCAAGGGCATGGAACGGCCGTCGCCCGGGCTCCAGCGGATTCCAGCCTCCCGAATCGAGGGAGAAGCCCATACCCCGCGCGTGCCAGAGGATGCCCGTCGCGGGCAGGACGCAGCCCGACCCGCCCTCCGGCCCGAGAGAATGGACGCAGGACACCGCGAGACCGTCCCGGTCGATGCAGCCGATCCAGACGGAGCGGCCCTGCGGCGGCACCGGCGTCGTGAAGCCCGCGGCCCGTTGCGCCTCGATGGCAGCGGCCTCGCGCTCCAGCCGTCCGGGCCGGAGGAAGGACGAGGGCTCCTGCGGCACCTCCCATGGGTCTGTCACGATCCGGTCCCGCACCGCATAGGCGCGCTTGAGGGCCTCGATCAGCGCATGGTGATGCCCGGCGCTCTCTGCCCGGCGCACCGCCATGCGGTCGAGGATCCCGGCCGCGAGCAGCGCCGCGAGCCCCTGGCTCGGCGGCGGCGGGGCGAAGAGGGTCGCGGCCTGCAGGCGGACCGACAGAGGCTCGACCGCCCGGGCGCGATCATTCTCCAGATCTTTCCGCAGGATGGGGCTGCCGAGCCGTTCGAGATCGGCCGCGATCTCCCGCCCCACGTCGCCGCGGGAGAAATCCCCGAGCCCGGCATGGGCGAGATGTCCGAGGGTGTCGGCCAGCTTTGGCGCGGAGCGCGAGGTCTCGGGCGCGGCTTTGGGCTCTTCTGGCGTCTGGGGCGCTTTGGCACTCTCCTCCCCGGGCAGCGAGCGGGGCTCCGGCGCGGCCGCAGGAGCGCTGCCCTTCGCAAGGCGGATCGCGTCCGCGAGCAGGAGGTCGAGCGGCATCCGCCCGCCGCGGGACCGGGCGAGTTCGAGGGCCAGAGCCCATCCACCCACCGCGCCCGCCATGGTCACGGCCGCATCCGCGCCCTCGAGGGGCAGCGCCTCGTATCCCCTGTCCCGGTAGCGCCGGAGCGTCGCGAGGCTTCCGGCCGGACCGGAGGCATCGAGGGCATGGGCCCTGCCGCCCGGCTCCCGCACCAGCCAGAACCCGTCCCCGCCGAGGCCGGCGGCCCGGGGGCACAGGACGGCGGCGCTGGCCGCCATGGCGACGGCCGCCTCGACCGCATTGCCGCCGGCCGCCAGGATCGTGAGGCCGGTCTCGGCGACCAGGGGGTGGGGTGCCGCGACAGCGGCCGTGGAGAAGACGGGTGTTTCGGACATGGATGCGCTGAAAAGGCGACGAAAAGACTCGGCGGTTCGGGCGGGCGGACCTTGCACCGGACGGGAGAATTAGGGTAGTCCCTCCCGGTCGAAACAAAGGGAGACGCGACCGTGGCTCAGCCCAAGCGCATGAACACGCGCCATCTCGTGACGATCCTGAGCATCATGGTCCTCGTGGGGACGGAAGTGTTCGGCGTCGCCATTGCTGGAGGCTGGGCCATCGCGGGGCTGTTCGAGCTCGGCGACCTGGTGGGCTATGCCCTGATGGGCCTCTTCAGCCTCTTCGCCCTCTACGTCTTGAGCGTCCTCTGGCGCCGCTGCACCACCGTGGAGCCGATCGGCGGAGCCTAGGGCTCACATGCCTTCATGACCACCGGGTCGGCCGCGGGCGGCATGATTTCGTCCATCGGCCGGCATCGTCCCTCGATGCAGATCTGCCAATCCGCCGTCGCGCCCGAGCGCCGCAGGATCACCTCGCGCAGGGGCGGCACCTGAGGGTGCCATTTCCACACACCATGCTCGAAGCGCGCCTCCGGCGGCGGATCCATGCCCGCCCCGGATCCGCGAACCCGCGCCTCGACGAGCTCGAGCCCGGCGGGGCCCGAGCGCCAATCCTCCTCCCAAAGGATCTTTTCGACCGAATGCGTCCAGGCCAGGGTGAGAGCCCCGGCCAGGAGGGGCACGACCTTCGCGCCGGCCGCGAGGCAGATCACCGGGAGGCCGCGACGCCGGCCACCCGGCGCGCCCGCCAGATATGGAAGGCGACGAACAGGGCCATCAGCGCGAAGCCGACCTCGTCCGTGACGGGCAATGCCAGAACCAGGAAGACGGCGGCCGCCGCGGCCCAGATCCGCTCCACCCAGGACAGGGGCGCGCGGAAATAGCCGATGGCCGCGACGCCCCAGAGCATCAGCGCGACCGACGCCTTGATGACGATGTAGACGACCGCCAGCCAGTAGCTCGCGCCCGTCAGGCCCGGAACGGGCTGCAGCATCAGGGTCGGATCGTACACGGCCATGTAGGGCACGATGAAGCCGGGCAGCGCGATCTTGACCGCCTGGACGCCGATCTTGAGGCCGGATTCCTTGGCCATCGGCGCCGCCGCGAAAGCCGCCAGGGCCACCGGCGGCGTCAGGTCCGCCATGATGCCGAAATAGAAGACGAACATGTGCGAGACGATCAGCGGCACGTCGAGATTCAGCAGGATCGGCGCCGCGAGGGATGACGTGATGATGTAGTTCGGGATCGTCGGAATGCCCATGCCGAGGATCAGGCTGAATATCATCGTCAGGACGAGCGCCAGGAACATGTTGTCCTTGCCGATGGAGATCATCCAATTGCCCACGATGGTGCCGAGCCCGGTCAGCGTCATGGTGCCGATCACGATGCCGACGACCGCGCAGGCGAGGCCGACCGGCAGGGCCTGACGGGCGCCGTCCGCCATGGCGTCGACGCAGGCCTGAAGCGTCAGGCGCCCCCGTCCCGAGAAGGCGTTCCAGATGGACAGGACTGCCACGACAGCTACCACGAGAGTCACGCTTGCCGCGAGGGAAGCTGCGGAGATCAGCGCCAGGGCGACCCAGAAGGCGACCCGCAGGGCCGGCACGGCGAGACCCGCCGCAATGGCCGTGCCCAGGATGAGCGCCACGGTCAGGGACAGGCCCACCGCCCCGGCGAAGAGTGGCGTGTATCCGGTGAAGAGCAGATAGACGAGGACGCCGAGCGGCGTGATGAGGAACCAGTTCTTCTTCAGCTCGGCCCAGGCCTTTGGCAGTTGATCCTTGGGCAGCCCCCTCAGGTTGCGCTTTCCGGCCTCGAGATGAACCGCGAGGTAGCAGGCCGCGAAATAGAGGATGGCCGGGATGATGGCCGCCTCGACGATCTTGGAATAGGGCACGTCGATGGTCTCGGCCATGATGAAGGCCACGGCGCCCATCACGGGCGGCATGATCTGGCCGCCCATGGACGAGGTCGCCTCGACGCCGCCCGCGAAGGCAGACGGGAAGCCGAAACGCTTCATCAGCGGAATCGTGAACTGCCCCGACGCCACCACGTTGGCGACGCCCGAGCCCGAGACGGTGCCCATCAGGGCCGAGGACGCCACGCAGACCTTGCCCGGGCCGCCCTGCTTGTCGCCGAAGACCGCCATCGAGATGTCGTTGAAGAAGTCGATGACGCCTGCCTTCTCCATGAAGGCCCCGAACAGGATGAACAGGAAGATGTATGTCGCGGAGACGAGGGTCGGGGTGCCGTAGATCCCCTCCGTGCCGAACGACATGTGCTCGATGACCTGTTCGAGCGTATAGCCGCGATGGTCGAGGGGGGCGGGCAGCAGATGCCCGAGGAGGCTGTAGGCCAGGAACAGCCCTGCCACGATGGGCAGCGCAATGCCCATCACCTGCCAGACGAGATAGATGAGGATGGCGAGCGCTGCGATGCCGAACACCATGTCGGCCCCGGTCAGCTCGCCCGCGCGCACGACGAGGTCGTCATAGAGGGCCCACTGATAGAGGCCCACGGCGAAGCCCGCGAGGCCGATGGTCCAACCGATGGTCCGCGCCGCCGGAGACGTTGCCCGGTGGTTGGCGATCATCGCGCCGGCCACGAGGCACAGGAAGCCGACATGGAGCGAGCGCACCACCTGGCTCGGGAGCGAGCCGCCGAACTTGAGGACGAGGCCGAAGGCGCCGGCAACCGCCAGCCAGGCCAGGATCCCGTCGACGGCGCGCTGCCCGCGGGCGAATTGCAGGACGAGCCACGCGGCCCAGACCACCATGGCGACGGTCAGGAAATGGATGAGAGTCGCGCCCGCGATGAAGGGGCGGTCGAGCGGGATGCCGAAGGACGTGACGATCTGGAAGATCGAGAACGCGATGGCGATCCAGAACAGGATGCGGCCGGACAGCCCGGCGCCGAAACTCTCCGGCAGGCCATGTTCAGGATTGATGGAAGGAGATGAGGGAGTCTCCAGCTGAGCGATTTCGGAGGCGTTCACACCATGGCTCATCTTGCGCGCTTCCCTTCCAAAATTGTTTTATTGTTGCATGAAACATGAAAAAGCCGGAGCAGTTCACCTGCCCCGGCTCCAATGTCAAATAGGCCGATGGGTTTAGGAACCCTGTTTCTTCACGCCCTTTTCGTTGAAGTAGCGCTGCGCGCCCGGATGGACCGGGATCGGCATGCCAGAGAGCGCGTTCTCCAGCTTGATCTCCTTGGCGGCCGCATGGGCGGCGGAAAGCTCCGGCAGGCTCTCGTAGATGGCCTTGGTCATCTTGTAGACCGTGTCGTCGCTGACGCCCTCCCGGGTCACGAGGTAGTTCACGACCGCGGCCGTCGGGACGGCGGCGCTCTGGCCCTCGTAGGTATTGGCCGGGATCGTGGCCTTTACGTAAGGAGAGCCGACCTTGTCGACCACCGCGGCCGGGATCTCGACCACCACGATATCGACCGAGGTGGCGAGGTCGCGGATCGACGAGACGCCGAGGCCGGCCGATTGCAGGGTGGCGTCGAGCTGGCGGTTCTTCATCAGCTCGACGGATTCGCCGAAGGGCAGGTACTCGACCTTGCCCAGGTCCTTGTAGGTGAGGCCCGCGCCGGCGAGGATCGCCCGGGCGTTGAGCTCTGTGCCGGATTTGGGCGCGCCGACGGACAGGCGCTTGCCCTTCAGGTCCGCCAGGGTCTTGATGCCCGAATCCTTGGAGGCCACCACCTGGATGTAGTTGGGATAGATGGCCGTGACGCCGCGCAGCTTGTCGAGCTTCGCCTTGAAGCCGGCCTCCTCGTCGCCGGCCCAGCCCATGGCGAGGCTGTCGCCGAGCGTGAAGGCGATCTCGCCCTTGCCCTGCTGGAGCAGGTTCAGGTTTTCGACCGAGGCCTTGGTGGCCTGGACCGAGGGACGGCTGCCGGGCAGCTTGTCGGTGAAGACCTTCGAGAGTGCGACGCCAAGCGGATAATAGACCCCCGAGGTTCCGCCGGTCAGGATGTTGATGAAGTCCTGGGCCTGCGCCGGCAGGCTGGCGCCGGCCAGGGCGAGGGCGGCCGCCGCTCCCACGAGGCGGCGGGTGAAGGCGATGCGCATGGCGTTTACTCCCTTAAAGCTGCGGCGCCTGTTTCGACGGCGCCTGTGAGTGGCGCCAGTTTGGCGGCTGACGCGGATTTCTCAAGAGGATAAGAGTGACTTAATCCTGCCACCTTGGTCGGTAGGGGTCTCGACTCCACAGTTCAAGTCTGTCCTTCCATGTTCAATCGTCGTCAGTTTCTGGAATATGCTGCCGCTACGGCAGGTCTCGCCGCCACCGGCTTTTCGGGTCCCGCCATGGCCCAGCAGGGGTTGAAGCTCGGCGCCTCCTCGCCCTTCTCGTTCGAGGCCCTGAAGGCCCGCGCCCGCGAGATGGCGAAGACGCCCTACATGCCTCCGCCCCAGCCGCCCGCGGACGTGCTCTACCAGATCGACTACGACGCCCACGGCAAGATCAAGTTCAAGACCGATCTCGCCCTGTGGGCCAACGGGCCGAGCAAGTTCCCGGTCACGTTCTTCCATCTCGGCCGCTATTTCCAGAAGCCGGTGCGGATGCACGTGGTCGAGGGCGGCCAGGCCCGCGAGATCATCTACGACGACGCCTATTTCGACATGCCGGCGGATTCCCCGGCCCACAAGCTGCCGGTCAATTCAGGCTTCGCGGGCTTCCGCTTCCAGGAGGCGCGCGACGGTTCCCTCGACTGGCGCAAGAACGACTGGGTGGCCTTCCTCGGTGCCTCTTACTTCCGGGCGATCGGCGAGCTCTACCAGTATGGGCTCTCGGCCCGCGGTCTCGCGGTGGACGTGGCGGTCTTCGGCCGGAACGAGGAGTTTCCGGACTTCACCCACGTCTTTTTCGACACGCCTCAGCCGGATTCCGACACGGTCATCGTCTATGCACTCCTCGACGGCCCCAGCGTCTCGGGCGCCTACCGCTTCGCCATGACCCGGACCAAGGCCGTGATCATGGACCTGGAATGCGCCGTGTTCATGCGCCAGGACGTGAGCCGCCTCGGCATCGCGCCGCTGACCTCCATGTACTGGTATTCGGAGAAGGCCAAGCCGTCCGCCATCGACTGGCGGCCCGAGATCCACGATTCGGACGGCCTCGCCATGTGGACCGGCTCGGGCGAGCGCATCTGGCGGCCGCTCAACAACCCGCCCCGGATCATCACCTCGGCCTTCACGGAGGAGAACCCGAAGGGATTCGGCCTGCTCCAGCGTGACCGGAACTTCGACCATTACCTCGACGGCGTCTATTACGACCGCCGGCCCTCGCTCTGGATCGAGCCGCAGGGCGGCTGGGGCAAGGGCTCCATCCAGCTCGTCGAGATCCCGACGGACGACGAGATCCACGACAACATTGTGGTCATGTGGGTGCCGGCGGAACCGGCCCGGGCCGGGCAGTCCTTCGACCTGCGCTACCGGATGTATTGGACCGCCGACGAGCCCTTCCCGACCCCGCTCGCGCGGGTGGTAGCGACCCGCTTCGGCAATGGCGGCCAGGCCGGCACCGTGAGGCCCAAGGGCGTGCGCAAGTTCATGATCGAGTTCAAGGGCGAGCCCCTGGCGCGCCTGCCGAACGGCGTCATCCCGCGTCCGGTGCTCACCGCCTCCCGGGGCGAGTTCTCCAACATCCTGACCGAGGCCGTGCCCAACGACGTGCCGGGCCATTGGCGCACCCAGTTCGACCTGTCCGTGACCGGAACCGAACCCGTGGAGATGCGCTGCTACCTGCGCCAGGGGGACGAAATTTTGAGCGAAACCTGGCTCTACCAGTACCATCCTTCATTCTAAGATTGCAGGGCGCGCACTCTGCAATCAAAAAATGCGTATAAAATACTATACGCCCTCTGGAAAGGGAGGCTTTCTCCCTATACTAGAGGCTCATGGCCCATCACGACCACACGCATTCGCACCCCGGTTCCGCCCATGCCCACCATGCGGTGGCGGCGGCTCCGACCTTCTCGCTCCTGCGGCTTTCCGCCGGGCAGCGGCTGGCCGGTGCCGGGGTGGTCCTGGCGGGCCTCTGGCTTCTCGTCTTTTGGGTCCTGGGGTGAGCCGCCATGCGGGCAACGTCGATCCGCTTCCATGAGGTTACCCTCGGCTATGGCCGCCATCCGGCCGTCCACCATCTGGACGGCGAGATCCCGGCCGGAAGCCTGACGGCCGTCGTCGGACCGAACGGGGCCGGCAAATCCACCCTGCTCAAGGGCATCGTCGGTACGCTCACGCCCCTGGACGGGCGGATCAGCATCGATCCGCCGGGCCGCACGCCCATCGCCTACCTGCCCCAGGCGGCCGAGATCGACCGCTCCTTCCCGCTCTCGGTCTACGACCTCGTGGCCATGGGCCTCTGGTCCCGGGCCGGTCTCTTCGGCGGCGTCGGCCGCCGGGACAGGGCGCGGATCGAGGAGGCGCTCGCGGCCGTGGGTCTCGTCGGGTTCGAGCGGCGGCCCATCTCGACCCTCTCGGGTGGCCAGATGCAGCGGGCCCTCTTCGCCCGCCTGCTGCTCCAGGACGCCTCCCTGATCCTCCTCGACGAGCCTTTCACGGCCATCGACGCCCGGACGACGGCCGACCTCCTCGACCTCGTCCGCCGCTGGCACGACGAGAACAGGACCGTGATCGCCGTGCTGCACGACCTCGACATGGTCCGGCGGGCCTTTCCGCAGACCCTCCTGATCGCCCGCGAGCCCGTGGCCTGGGGAGAGACGGATCGCGTGCTCAGCCCCGAGAACCTGCTCGCGGCCCGCCGCATGGTTGAAGCCCACGACCCTTACGCGGCCCCATGCCGGCGCAGCGCAGCCTGACGCCGGCCGCTTTCGAAAGCCCGCCCGCATGGCCGACCTCCTCCTCAGCCCCTTTGCCGATTTCGCCTTCATGCAGCGCGCCCTGGTGGGCGTGATCGCCATCGCGCTGGCCGGCGGTCCGGTCGGCGTCTTCCTGATGCTGCGCCGCATGAGCCTGACGGGCGACGCTATGGCCCATGCGATCCTGCCCGGCGCTGCCATCGGCTACCTGATCGCCGGCCTGTCGCTGCCGGCCATGACCATCGGGGGCCTCGTGGCGGGCGTGGTCGTCGCCGTCGCGGCGGGCCTCGTGTCGCGCTTCACGGCGCTCAAGGAGGACGCTTCCCTGGCGGCCTTCTACCTCCTGTCCCTGGCGCTCGGCGTCACCATCGTGTCCCTGCGGGGATCGAACGTGGACCTGCTGCACGTGCTCTTCGGCACGGTGCTGGCCCTCGACGATTCGACCCTGCTGCTCATCTCGGCGATCTCGACCATCACGGTCCTGGCGCTCGCCCTCTTCTACCGTCCGCTCGTGCTCGAATGCGTGGATCCCACCTTCCTGCGCTCCGTGAGCCGCGCCGGCACGCCGACCCACCTCGTCTTTCTCGGCCTCGTGGTCCTCAACCTCGTGGGCGGCTTCCATGCGCTCGGCACCCTGCTTGCGGTCGGCATGATGATGCTGCCGGCGGCCGCATCCCGGTTCTGGACCAATGACATCACCATAATGATGGTGGCCTCGGTCGCGATCGGCATCGTGTCAGGGATCGGCGGCCTCCTCCTGTCCTTCCATGCGGAGCTTCCGGCCGGGCCGGCCATCATCCTGACGGCGGGCGGGATCTACGGCCTGTCCCTCCTGCTCGGCCGCGAGGGCGGCCTGCTCTGGCTCGCCTGGCCAGGCCGGCACCTGGAGGCCTGAAGACCACCGTCCGGAATCGCTTCCGGATCGCCTAAAGGAGAATGCCCATGCTGACGAGACGACACGCCCTTTCGCTCCTGGCCGGAACGCTCGCCCTCACGGCACTGCCCGGCTCAGGACAGGCCCAGACCGGCGGCAAGCTCGACGTGGTGGCGACCTTCTCGATCCTGGGCGATCTCGTGAAGGAGGTCGGGGGCGAGCGGGTCTCGGTCACGACCCTCGTCGGCCCCAATGGCGACGCCCATGTCTACGCCCCCTCCCCGACGGATGCGCGGCGCCTCATGGACGCCAAGGTGGTGTTCGTCAACGGCCTCAAGTTCGAGGGCTGGATCGACCGGCTCATCGCCTCCTCGGGCACGAAGGCCGCCATCGTGGAGGCCGCCCGGGGCATCACGCCAATTAAGGGCGAGGAGGACGATCACGGCCATGATCACGGACACGACCATGGACATGATCATGGCGGGCTCGACCCCCATGCCTGGCAGAACGTCGCCAATGCCAAGGTCTATGTGGCCAATATCCGGGACGCCCTGACGACAGCCGACCCCGCCGGAAAAGGCGCCTACGAGGCGCAGGCCGCCGCCTACCTCGCCCGGCTGGACGCCCTCGATGCGGAGATCAAGGAGATCGTCGCCCGCATTCCGAAGGAGCGGCGTCGGATCATCACGTCGCACGACGCCTTCCGGTATTTCCAGGAGGCTTACGGCATCGTCTTCGTCGCCCCGCAGGGGGTCTCGACGGACGCCGAGGCCTCCGCCAAGGACGTGGCCAAGATCATCCGCCAGATCAGGCGCGAGAAGGTCAAGGCCATCTTCGTCGAGAACGTCTCCGACCCGCGCCTCATGGAGCGGATCGCCCAGGAGACCGGCGCCCGGATCGGCGAGCGCGTCTTTTCCGATGCGCTCTCGGGGCCCGAGGGGCCGGCCGGCACTTACATTGAGATGATGCGACACAATATAAGAGCCTTCAGCACGGCCCTCTCGAGCTGAAGCCAACCCTCCCCTCGCGGGGAAGGCCGGATCGCTCGTGATCCGGGGCGGGGTGGCAGCGCGACCTCGCCCAGCCTGGCGTTTCCACCCCCTCGGCCCTGAAGGCCGATCCTTCCCTTTACGGGAAGGACTACAATCTGCGGACCATCCGATGACCGACAAGATTCCCGTTACCGTTCTCACAGGCTATCTCGGCGCCGGAAAGACGACGCTCCTCAACCGCATCCTCACCGAGCCGCACGGCAAGAAATACGCCGTCATCGTCAATGAATTCGGCGAGATCGGCATCGACAACGAACTCGTCGTCGGCGCCGACGAGGAAGTGTTCGAGATGAACAACGGGTGCATCTGCTGCACGGTGCGCGGCGACCTGATCCGCATCCTCGACGGCCTGATGAAGCGTAAAGGCAAGTTCGACGCCATCATCGTCGAGACCACCGGCCTTGCCGATCCGGCGCCCGTGGCCCAGACCTTCTTCATGGACCAGGACGTGTCCGACACGGCCCGGCTCGACGCGGTCGTGACGGTCGCAGACGCCAAGTGGCTGTCCGACCGGCTCAAGGATGCTCCCGAAGCCAAGAACCAGATCGCCTTCGCGGACGTGATCATCCTCAACAAGACCGATCTCGTGACGCCCGAGGAGCTCGATGCGGTCGAGGCCCGCATCCGCGCCATCAATCCCTACGCCAAGCTGCACCGGACCCAGAACTGCGCCATTCCGATCAGCGAAGTGCTCGACCGCAAGGCCTTCGACCTCGACCGGATCATCGAGCTCGAACCTGACTTCCTGGAAGAAGGCCATCACCACCATCACGACGAGGACATGCAGTCCATCTCTGTGCGGGTGGACGGCGAGGTCGATCCGGAGAAGTTCATGCCCTGGATCTCGAACCTGACCCAGGTCGAGGGCCCAAACATCCTGCGCTGCAAGGGCATCGTGGCCTTCCCGAACGAGCCGAAGCGCTTCGTCTTCCAGGGCGTTCACATGATCCTCGACGGAGACGTGCAGGGCGACTGGAAGCCCGGCGAGAAGCGCGATTCCAAGGTCGTCTTCATCGGTCGTGACCTGAACGAGAAGGCGATCCGCGAAGGCTTCCTGGCCTGCCTGGCCTGCGCGGTCTGAGAACCTGGGCTGTCATTCCGGGACAGCGCGGAGTGCTGGGCCCGGAACCCATAACCACCAGCGTCTCAGAACAAGGAGCAGCGCCAGCCGCTGCGCTTTATCTTGCACCGTCAGTGGTTATGGGTTCCGGGCTCGCCTGCGGCGCCCCGGAATGACGGGGGAGGCACGTGCTGTCCCGGACCGACCGCTCGAGTTCTTGCCTCCCCTCCGCCAATCTATGCTATCGCTCCGGCGAAAGGATCGCGCCGATGACCGCTGGAACCGCTCCGTCCCTTACCCAGAACATCGTGCCTGTCGAAGCGGGCGCGCATGTCACGGCCCTCGGCTGGCTGAAGGGCACCGCCGCGTTCGGCCTCGGCGACGGGGGCGTGCTGCTGGCGAAGGATGGCGAAACCCACCGGGTCGAGGCGCATCCGGATGCCGGCGTGCTCGTGGCCGTCAGCGATGGCGAGCGGCTGCTCTCGGGAGGCGATGACGGCCGTGTGGCCGTGACGGGCGCCGACGGTTCCACCCGGACCCTTGCGGAGACGAAAGGCGCCTGGATCGATTCGCTCGCCGTCACGGCCAGCGGCGCCTTCGCGTATGGCGCGGGGCGCCGGGTGACGGCCCGGGACGACAAGGGCCGCGAGAAGGTGCTGGAGGTTGCCTCCACGGCCCGCGGCCTCGCCTTCGCGCCCAAGGGCTATCGGCTCGCCATTGCTCATTACAATGGCGCCACCCTCTGGTTCCCCAACGTGGAGGCTAAGCCCGAGCAGCTCGAATGGAAGGGCTCGCATCTCGACGTGACCTGGTCCCCCGACGCGCGGTTCGTCGTCACGTCCATGCAGGAGAACGCTCTGCATGGCTGGCGTCTCCTGCCCGATAAGGGGCATATGCGCATGAGCGGCTATCCGTCGAAGACGCGCTCCCTCGCCTGGTCCCATGACGGCAAGTGGCTCGCCACCTCGGGCGCCGAAGCGGCCATCGTCTGGCCCTTCGAGTCCAAGGAAGGCCCCATGGGCAAGGCGCCGCGGGAATGCGGCGTGCGCCCGGCCAAGGTCAGCCGGGTGGCGTTCCATCCCAATGCCTATGTGCTCGCGGTCGGCTACGAGGATGGCTGCATCCTGCTGATCCGCCTCGCCGACGCCTCGGAACTGCTGGTGCGTCCCTCCGTCAAGGACAGCGGGATCACGGCCATGGCCTGGGACAAGGCCGGCCGGCACCTCGCCTTCGGCTGCGAGGACGGGCAGGCCGGAATCCTGACCCTGCCCTGACGCCCATGGCCCGGCTCGGCGCATTCCTCAGGCGGGCCCTCGGTCCGCCAAGGCCCGACCGGGAAGCGATTGCGCGCGTGAAGGCCCTGGTCGCTGCGGCCTACCCCTCCCCGCCCGACACGGCCTTCACGGTGAACGAGATCGCCTGCACGGACCCAGCCTGTCCGGGGATCGAGACCGTTATCCTGATCATGGAGCCGGGCGCGAAGACCCGCGCCTGCAAGATCTCCAAGCCCCTGGACCAGGTCACGGAACAAGATATCGTCGAGGCGCTTGGTTCCTAGGGAGGGGGCCCTTGTTCAGGATCGCGCGCATCGTTGCTTTCGGCTTTGGCCTCCTCGGCGGGGTCCTGGCCTCGCAGCTGCCTGAATTCTCCCAGCAATACCGGCAGCGCCTCGGCGGCTCCATCGACGAGCTGACCCGGCTCCTTCAGCGCTTCGACGAGGATGCCAAAAGCAATGGCGAGACCCGCGAGAGCGCCATCCTGCGCCTGCGCGGCAATGCGGATGACCTCGTGAGTCGGCAGGGCGTCGCCATGCAGGCCAATGTGGAGCGCCTCTCGCGCCTCGAGGCACATCGCCGGGAGATGATCGCGGCCGGCCCCTTCGGACGGATGGCCCTGATGGCACGGGACGGCGACACGGATGTGCTGGAGGCGACCTACGGGGATTTCGAACCCGCCGTGCCGGTGACCGAGGAAGGCATCGTTGCGGCCGGTTTTGGCTTCGTGACGGCCTGGGGATGTCTGCTCCTCCTGGCCGGATTCATCCGCAGCCTGAGACGGCCCCGTGCCCGTCCCGTCAGGGCCTGATCAGGCCCCGGTCTCGGGCTTCCCGGCGAGCACCACGTAGAAGCCGAGTCCGTCCTGTGCCGGGAGGGTCTGCAGACGGTCGATCCAGCCGCGCTTCTTGGCGTCGAGCAGGGCCTTGCCGACCGGCTGGAACAGGGTCTCGCCGCCTCCCTCGGGCGGCGGCGCGAGGCGAATCGCGACCGTCCGGCTCTGGGCGAAGCGGCTGCGCTCCAGCAGATCCTGGATGGAGCGCAGGGCCTGTTCGCGGGAGGCGCTGCTCAGGTCGAGCACCGCCTGGGCATCGACGATCCCCAGCGAGCCACGAAGCTTGTCGGCATAGAAAGACTCGAAATGGGGCATCGCATGGTCTCCGCCGTCATCCCCGGCTGCGATTGCCCGGGGATGACGGCCTCTGTCTCCTTATCGTACCAGAACGTTCCGGAACTGCCACGGATCCGACGTATCGATATCCTCAGGGAAGAAGCCGGGACGGTCCGCGAGAGGCGTCCAATCCGTGTAGACGCCCACGACCGGGCCGAGATAGGGCTTCTGCACCTCGAGGCAGCGGCGGAAGTCGATGTCGTCCGCCTCCACGATCCCGGCCTCCGGATTCTCCAGGGCCCAGACCATGCCGGCGAGCACCGCGGAGGTCACCTGAAGGCCGGTGGCGTTCTGATAGGGCGCAATGAGGCGCGTCTCGTCGATGGAGAGCTGCGAGCCGTACCAATAGGCGTTCTTGGCGTGCCCGTAGAGCAGGACACCGAGTTCGTCGATGCCATCGACGATCTCGCTCTCGGTGAGGATGTGGAACTTGTCCTGCGCCTTGCCTGCCTGGCCGAACATCTCGTGGAGCGACAGCACCGCCTCGTTGCACGGGTGATATGCATAGTGGCAGGTCGGCCGGTAGACCACCTTGTCGCCCTCGCGCACGGTGAAGAAATCCGCGATCGAGATCGACTCGTTGTGCGTCACCAGGAAGCCGTATTGCGGGCCCGGGGTCGGGCACCAAGTGCGCACCCGCGTATTGGCACCGGGCTGGAGCAGGTAGATCGCCGCCTGGCAGCCCGTCTCGTGGGTGTGAGCATTCTCGGGCATCCAGGTCTCGTGGGTGCCCCAGCCGAGTTCCGACGGCTGCAGCCCTTCGGACACGAAGCCCTCCACCGACCAGGTGTTCACGAAGACGCCCATGGGCTTCTCGGAAGTGGCGCGCTGGGTGTCGCGTTCGGCGATGTGGATGCCCTTCACGCCGACACGCTGCATGAGCCGGGCCCATTCCTCGCGGGATTTCGGCTCCGTGTGCTCGATGTTCATGTCCTTAGCGAGGTTGAGCAGTGCCTGCTTCACGAACCACGACACCATGCCCGGATTGGCGCCGCAGCAGGACACGGCCGTCGTGCCGCCGGGGCTCTTGCGGCGCGCGTCGAGGATCCGCTCGCGCAGGGCATAATTGGTGCGCGCGGCCGGTCCGGCGTTCTTGTCGAAATAGAAGCCCGCCCAAGGCTCGGCCACGGTGTCGATGTAGAGCGCGCCGATTTCCCGGCAGAGCTCCAGGATGTCCCGCGAGGAGGTATCGACCGACAGGTTCACGCAGAAGCCCTGCCCGCCGCCTTCCGTCAGGAGAGGCTGCAGGAGGTGACGGTAATTGTCGGGCGTCAGGCCCTGGTGAACAAACCGGATTCCGCGCTCGTCCAGGAGTTTGCGGTCGGCATCGTTCGGATCGATGACCACGAAGCGGCTCCGATCGAACTCGAAGTGACGTTCGATCAGGGGCAGCATGCCTTTGCCGATCGAGCCGAAGCCGATCATCACGATCGGGCCGGTGATGCGGCCATGGACGGGCCAGTTGGTCATCGATGTTACTCCTTCGTCGGAATGCCGACGGGTTGGGGGTTGATCGGTGGCAAACGAAAGCGCGCCGCACCATTCCTTCCGGTGCGGCGCGCGTCAACTCCTGAGGGATTTATGCGGCGCGGTTGAAACCCGGCAGAGCGCCCTGGGCGGCCGCGGCGACGAGCGCAGCAAGATCCGGCTTCTCCTCCGGACGGCCGGTGGCCGAGACGAGACCTTGAGCCCCTTCAAGGGCTCCCGCCTCCAGCTCCAGCGCCAGGAAGCGGCCGCGCTCGAAAGGACCGGGCAGCCACAGGGAACCGGTCCGTTCGGTCGAGAAGCCGAAGCGCGCGTAATAGGGTGCATCGCCCACCAGCAGCACGGCTCCGTGGCCGCGCCGGGAGGCCCGCGCCAGTGCCTCGTTCATGAGCTTCGCTCCGAGACCGAGGCCCTGCAGGGCCGGATCGATGGCGATCGGGCCGAGCATCAGCGCCGGCCGGTTCGGACCGGCCGAGACATGCCACAGGCGCACGGTGCCGACGACCCGCTCCTCCTGCTCGATGACGAGGGCGAGGCCCTCGGCCGGCAGGCGGCCCTCGCGCAGGCGCTCGCAGGTCTTCTGGAAGCGCTCGGGACCGAAGCAGGTATCGAGCAGCGCCTCGCGCGCCTCGACATCGCGGTGGATTTCCTCGCGGATCGTGATCATGGCCGTGGCCTCCCGGGACTGGGGTGAGCGACAGCCCTCGCACCTGCCGACAGCATCGGACGCACAAGTGGATGCCGGTTCTGCGGTCATCCGATGCGCCCGACGACGCCTATAGGCAGGCCGTCCGGGACAACTCTTTTCAGGGGGTTGGTGCCTGCCTCGCGGTTCGAGGCAGGCGGGACGTGAGTTAGATCACGTAGGACTTGAGCGGCGGGAAGCCGTTGAACGCGACCGCCGAATAGGTGGTCGTGTAGGCGCCCGTGCCCTCGATCAGCACCTTGTCGCCGATCTCCAGCGAGACGGGGAGCGGGTAAGGCTCCTTCTCGTAGAGAACGTCCGCCGAGTCGCAGGTGGGACCTGCGAGCACGCACGGCACCTTGCGGTCGTGATCGCGCTCGCTGCGGATCGGGTAGCGGATCGACTCGTCCATCGTCTCGGCGAGACCGCCGAACTTGCCGATGTCGAGATAGACCCAGCGCACCTCGTCCTCGTCCTGGCTCTTCTTCGAGATGAGGACGACCTCGGTCTCGATGATGCCCGCATTGCCGACCATGCCGCGGCCCGGCTCGATGATCGTCTCAGGCAGACGGTTGCCGAAGTGCTTCGAGAGCGCCCGGAAGATCGACTCGCCGTAGGCTTCCACCTGCGGGATCGACTTCAGGTACTTCGTCGGGAAACCGCCGCCGAGGTTGACCATCGACAGGTGGATGCCGCGCGCCGCGCACTCCCGGAAGATTCCGGACGCGGAGGCGAGCGCCTGGTCCCAGGCTTCCGTGTTGCGCTGCTGCGAGCCCACATGGAACGAGACGCCGTAAGCCTCGAGACCATGACGATAGGCATGCTCCAGCACGTCCACGGCCATCTCGGGGACGCAGCCGAACTTGCGCGACAGGGGCCATTCGGCGCCCGCGCCGTCGCAGAGGATGCGGCAGAACACCTTCACGTCGGACGAGGGCACGCCGACCTGGGCGACCGCACGCACGATCTTCTCCACCTCGGCCTCGCAATCGACCGCGAAGAGGCGCACGCCGAGCTCGAGAGCCCGCGCGATGTCGCGCTCCTTCTTGATCGTGTTGCCGAAGGAGATCCGCTCGGGCGTCGCGCCGGCATCGAGGGCGAGCTGGATCTCGACCACCGAAGCCGTGTCGAAGCACGAGCCGAGATCGGCGAGAGCCTTCAGCACCTCGGGCGCAGGGTTGGCCTTCACGGCGTAGAACACGCGCGTGTCGGGGAGCGCACGGGCAAATTTCGAGTAGTTGTCGCGCACCACGTCGAGATCGACGACCACGCAGGGGCCATCCTCACGTCGGTTACGCAGGAATTCACGAATGCGCTCAGTCATGGCGCTCTCCCCACCAAAGGTTCAATGGAGGTCTTCAAGCCTCCGGATTGAAGTTCAGACGTCGTGGGCTCCTCGCTCGGCGAGGTCCTGCGCGTCCGGCGTCAGCGAGGGAAGGTCACATCCCGCGTCGTGCGATGGAGACACGATGAGCGGCGATGGGCTCTTCACCCGACGATGCTGCCTTGGATTGGATGGGGAATTCCCGTCCGCACGCCTGGCAATGATAAACAAGCCTCTTCGGTGCCGACCTTTGGAGGGCCGGCGAGACCAAAAAAGCCCGTTCGTCGTTGCTTTAAGTCACGTCCCCCGTTGAGAGCGGGGTACGCCGGTTTCGCCTCCGGCTGCCGGTTAGGGGTTTCGAGAACTAGGTCGTTCTCGGGCGGCTGTCCGGCCTCTTGTCCGGATGCCCACCAACCGGCACGCGACCACAGGCACGTGCGAAATTGGGCAAGCAGTGAGATAGGCCCATCGGACCCGGATCACAAGACCTTTTTAGCCCTTTCGGAGGATTTTTTTGCCCCCTCGCGCTCCCCTTTTCGGCCCCTGTGACCGTTCAGCTTTTATTAAGCGGGACAGGTAGACGGAGAGGGGTCCGGACCCCATCTCCGGTTCTCCCCTCCGCCCGAGCGAAACAGCCCTTTCCATGATGAATCTCACGCGCCGAATCCTCCTCCAGAGCCTTCTCGCCAGCGTCGCCCTGCCGGCCCTGGCGCAGCAGGGCGGGGTTCCGGCGCCGACCCCGTTCCGGTTCGAGGACGTGGTCCGCCGCGCCCGGGAGCTGGCCGCGCAGCCCTACGAGCCCATGGCGGCCCAGCTGCCCGAGCCCCTGAATCGGCTGAGCTTCGACGATTACCGGGATATCCGCTTCCGCCCCGAGAAGGCGCTCCTGGCCTCCAGCGGAGGCTCCTTCCGCCTGCAGCTCTTCCATCTCGGCTTCCTCTATCAGCGCCCGGTGACGGTCAACATCCTGCGCGACGGGGTGCCGACGCCGATCCCCTACCAGAAGGAGCTGTTCGACTACGGGCACAACAAGATCGACAAGCCGCTGCCGGTGAACCTCGGCTTCGCGGGCTTCCGCCTGCACTACCCGCTCAACAATCCCAAGGTCTTCGACGAGGTTATCGCCTTCCTGGGCGCCAGCTATTTCCGCTTCCTGGGGGCGGACCAGAAATACGGCGCCTCGGCCAGGGGCTTGGCCATCAACGTGGAAGGCGGCGAGGCGGAGGAATTCCCGCATTTCCGGGAATTCTGGATCGACATGCCGAAGCCCGACAGCGACCAGGCGACGATCTACGCCCTTCTCGACAGTCCCTCGGTAGCTGGCGCCTACCGATTCGTCCTCTACCCGTCGAAGGAGACGACCCTCGACGTGACCGCGACCCTGTTCCCCCGCCGGACGATCCCCAATGTGGGCCTCGCCCCCCTCACGTCCATGTTCTTCGAGGGCGAGAGCGAGCGTAAGCGCACGGACGATTTCCGGCCCGAACTCCACGATTCGGACGGCCTGCTCATGCAGTCCGGAGCGGGCGAGTGGATCTGGCGTCCCCTGCGCAACCCGGACCAGAAGACCATTTCGTCCTTCAGCGACAAGAACCCGCGTGGTTTCGGCCTGATGCAGCGCGACCGGGTGTTCGAGAACTACCAGGACCTCGAGACCTTCTACCATAAGCGGCCGAGCTACTGGGTCGAGCCCGTCGGCGAATGGGGCGAGGGCCGGGTCGAGCTGGTCGAGATCCCGACCCCCGACGAGACCCACGACAACATCGTCGCCTATTGGGAGCCGAGCCGTCCCCTCGAGGCCGGGCAGGAGGTGACGGTGAACTACCGGCTGCGGGCGCTCACCAACGCGAACGGCATGCATCCGGGCGGCAAGGCCATCAACACGTTCCAGTCGCCGGCCCGCAACAGCGGCTCCAACAGCCCGAGCGACCCGACCCATCGCCGTTTCCTCATCGATTTCGCCGGCGGCGACCTGGACTATTACCTGGCCGATCCCGGGCAGGTGCAGCTCATCCCCACCACGTCCGCCGGAACCATCACCCACACCTTCGTGGTACCGAACGAGCACACGAAGGGCTTCCGCGTCGCCATCGACGTCAAGCTGGAGCCGGGCCAGTCCACGGACCTGCGGGCCTTCCTGCGGGCGGGCAACAAGACGCTCACAGAAACCTGGACCTATCCCTGGTCCGTGGAGTGAGGATCGCTCCGGTCTTGCCAAGCTTGCCGGCTGCCTGCACAGAAGACGCCGCGGGCGCATTCGTCGCCTGTCGGGCGGAGAGTGCGGCCGTTAGGCTGACCGGTGGATGGGATGACGATGAAGACGTGGATGGCCTTGTTCCTGGGCGCCGGGCTGAGCATGGCTCCGGCAGCCGTGGGGGCCCAAGCCCCGTTGACGGAGGTGACCTTCGGCACCAACTGGCTGGCCCAGGCGGAGCACGGGGGCTATTACCAGGCCGTCGCCGACGGCACCTATGAGAAATACGGCCTCAAGGTCACGATCGTCCCGGGCGGCCCGCGGGCCAATAACCGGATGCTGATGACCGTCGGCAAGCTCGACTTCTACATGGGCGGCAGCCTGATCCAGGCCTTCTCGGCCGTGGAGAAGAACATCCCCACGCTCGTGGTCGCGGCCCATTTCCAGAAGGAGCCCCAGGTCCTCCTGAGCCATCCGGGCCAGGGGCTCGACACCTTCGAATCTCTGAAGTCCTCGAACGACATCCTGCTCTCGAAGGACGGCTTCGCGACCTTCTATCAATGGATGAAGGCCGAATACGGCTTCAAGGACGAGCAGGTGAAGCCCTTCGGGTTCACGCCTGCGCCCTTCATCGCCAATCCACGTGCGGTCCAGCAGGGCTATGCCACGGCCGAGCCCCTCGTGATCGAGAAGGCGGCGGGTTTCAAGCCCAACGTCTTCCTGCTCGCCGATTACGGCTTCAGCACCTACTCGACCACAGTCGAGACGCGCCAGGAGACGGTGGAGAAGAACCCGGATCTCGTGCAGCGCTTCGTCGATGCCTCGACCATCGGCTGGTACAATTACCTTTATGGAGACAACGCCAGGGCCAACGCCCTCATCAAGCGCGACAACCCGGAGATGACGGACGAGCTGATCGCCTATTCGATCGCCAAGATGAAGGAATACGGCATCGTCGATTCAGGCGACACCGCCACGCTTGGGATCGGCGCCATGACCGACGCCCGGATGAAGGATTTCTTCGACAAGATGGTGAGGGCCGGCCTCTTCAAGGCGGATCTCGACTACGGGAAGGCCTATACGCTCCGGTTCGTGAACAAGGGCGTGGGCCTGAACCTCAAAAAATAGGAGGCCGGGGCCGCTCCGGTCCGGCCGCGCCGATGGCAGATCCCACCCTCCCCCTCGTTGCCCTGAACGGCGTGACCAAGGTCTTCGCCAATGGCGTCACGGCCCTGTCGGATTTCTCGCTCCAGGTCCTTGCGGGCGAATGCGTGTCCCTGCTCGGCCCTTCGGGCTGCGGCAAGTCCACGGCCCTGCGGCTCCTGGCCGGGCTAATGGCGCCGACGCAGGGCAGCGTCACATGGCCCGGCTCCGCACACCGCGCCCACCGCCACGAGATCGGCTTCGTGTTCCAGGATCCGACCCTCATGCCTTGGGCGGACGTGGCCGACAATGTGTGGATGCCCCTGCGCCTGCGGGGCGTCTCGAAACGTGAGGCCGGGGACCGGATCGCCGAGAGCCTGTTCCGTGTGGGTCTCGAGGACTTCGCCCGCGCCTATCCGCGGGAATTGTCGGGCGGGATGAGGATGCGGGTGTCCATCGCCCGTGCCCTGACGCTGAAGCCCCGGCTGCTTCTGATGGACGAGCCCTTCGGGGCGCTCGACGAGATCACGCGGTTTCGTCTGAACGACGACCTCCTGCGCCTGAAGCGCGAGCTCGGCTGCACCATTGTGTTCGTGACCCATTCGGTCTTCGAGAGCGTCTATCTGGCCGACCGGGTCGTCGTCATGTCGGCCCGACCGGGCACCGCCATCGCGGACATCCGCATCGAGGCCCCGGCCAGGCGCGACATGGATTTCCGCACGAGCCATCGCTACGCCGAGCTGTGCCGGGATGTTTCGCGCGCCCTCGCGGGCGCCGTTCCGGACGGAGCCCTTTAGCCATGGCCCGCGCCCCTGCACGACGCACTATTCCGGGACCACGCTCCCGGCTCCTCAGAATCGCCCTGCCGCTCGCGGTGGTCGTCGCAGCCGTCGCGGCCTGGGAGTTCTCCGTGCGGCTTGCCGCCATTCCTCCCTACATCCTGCCAGCACCGAGCCTGATCGCCCGGACCATCGTGGCGGACTGGCCCCTTCTCTCGGCCTCGCTCCTCGTGACCCTGCGGACGACGGCCCTCGGTCTCCTTCTGGCCGTGGTGGGCGGCGTGGCGCTGGCCGTGCTCTTCAGTCTGTCCCGGATCGTCGAATATTCCCTCTACCCCTTCGCGGTCGCCATGCAGGTGACGCCCGTGATCGCCATCGCGCCCCTGCTCCTCATCTACATGCCCCAGGAGACGGCCGTCCTTGCCTGTGCCTGGATCGTCGCGTTCTTTCCCATCCTCTCCAACACCATGCTGGGCCTTCAGTCGGTGGATCGCGGCCTCCTCGAGCTCTTCGCCCTCTACGGCGCACCGCCTGCAACAAACTGGGCGGCGCGTCTGAGCTCCCGGCTCAAAATTCTCTGGTATCTGCGCCGGCCGGCGGCCTTGCCGGCCTTCCTCGCGGGCCTGCGCATCGCCGTGGGGCTCTCGCTCATCGGAGCCGTAGTGGCCGAGATGGCTGCGGGCTCTGCGGGAGCGGGCTCCGGCCTCGCCTACAGGATCGTCGAGAGCCAATACCGCCTGAACATCCCGCGCCTGTTCGCGGCCCTGACCCTTCTGGCCGCCACCGGGATCGGGCTGTTCCTCCTCGCAGCGGCCCTGTCGCGCAGTCTTCTGCGCCATTGGCACGACAGCGCCCTTGTTTCGGAACCCTGATCGCCCGTAGGATCCTCCATCGCGCCCGTTGGTGATATGAAAGTGTCATCGAACCGTCATGAGTTCCGCTCATGGTGACGACGCCAAAGCTTCAAACGGCGGGGAATGGGATGGACACCGATATCAAGCATCCGGGCGTGAAGAGCGTCGGGTGGGCCCTGGTTCAGGCGGCGCGGCTCCATCGCAGCCGCACGGGTGACAAGCTCTCGGAACTCGGCCTTTTCGCTGGACAGGAACAGGTTCTGCAGGCTCTGGCCCATTCGGGCCCGATGACCATGGGCGATCTGGCGCTGATTCTGCGCGTGCGTCCGCCCACGGCCTCCAAGACCATCTCGCGGCTCTCGTCCCTGAAGCTGGTGGAGCGCCATACGGAGCCGGGCGATGCCCGCGTCGTGCGCGTCAAGCTGACCCGCGAGGGCAAGAAGAAGGCCGCCGCGATCAACGCCCTGTGGGACGAGGTCGAGAACGAGCTGCTGGCCGGGTTCGACAACAAGGACCGCAAGCGCCTGCGCAAGCTCCTGCGTCGCGCGGCTAAGAACCTCGCGGACATCACCGGCGCCGACCCGAGCAGCTTCGACGGCGACGACGAGGGCGACGAACTCGCGCTCATGGACGAGCCCGTGGCCGCGACGGCCTGATTTCCCCGGCAGAACACGTCCTGCGGCAGCGGCCGGCCCCTTCCGCGGTCGCTGCCAGATGCTCTATCGTGAGCTGCAACACGTCCACGCGGGGGCTTTCGCCATGGATCGGATTCCGGTCAGCACCCTTCCGGGTATCGGAGCCGTGACGCAGAGACGGCTGGAGAGGCCGGGATCGGCACCGTTGCGGATCTGCGCGCCCTCGGATCGGTCGAGGCTTACAGGCGCCTCAGGTTCATGTCGCCGGGCCAGGTTTCCCTGAATGCGCTCTATGCCCTGGAGGCGGCTCTGCGGGGATGCCACTGGCTCGACCTGCCGTCCTCGGTTAAGACCGTTCTCCAGCAGGAAGCCAAGGTGATCGACACGGCGCTGCGCCGGGGCCTGTCCCCGCGTTGCCGGCCCGATTGACCCCAGCGGACAGGACCAGCCATGACCAGGACGGACATTCTGATGACCGGGCGGATGCTGCCGAGCGTCATCGAGGCGCTCGACGAGCGCTTCACCTTGCATCGCCTGTGGGAAGCCCCTGATCGGGACGCATTTCTGCGCGAGGTCGGCCCGCAGATTCGCGGCATCGCCACGAGCACCATGACAGGGCGCGCGGACGCGGCCTTCCTGGAGCACTTCCCCAAGCTGGAGATCATCGCCAGCTTCGGCGTCGGATACGACAACGTGGACGTCCATGAGGCGGCACGGCGGGGCATTTTCGTCACGAACACGCCCGACGTGCTCAACGACGAGGTTGCTGACCTCACCATCGGGCTCCTCATCGCTACCCTGCGCCGCATTCCCCAGGCGGACCGCTATCTTCGGAGCGGCGGATGGCTGAAGGCGCCCTTCCCCCTGTCGCCCAGCCTGCGCAGCCGCAAGGTCGGCATCGCGGGGCTGGGGCGGATCGGCAAGGCCATCGCCCGGCGGCTCGAAGGCTTCGGCGTCGAGATCGCCTATCACGGCCGAACCCGGCAGGAGAACGCGCCTTACGCCTATCACCCGTCGCTCGTCGGCATGGCGGAAGCGGTCGACGTGCTGATCGCGATCACGCCCGGCGGCGCCGGCACGCGGCACATGATCAACCGCGAAGTCCTGAAGGCGCTCGGTCCCGACGGAGTTCTCATCAACGTCGCCCGCGGCAGCGTCGTGGACGAGCAGGCGCTGATCGAGGCTCTGCGCGATGGCACCATTCTGGCCGCCGGTCTCGATGTCTTCGCGGACGAGCCGCGCGTGCCGCAGGCGCTGATCGACATGGACAATGTGGTGCTCCTGCCGCACATCGCGTCCGGATCGGTCCATACGCGGAAGGCCATGGGCCAGCTCGTCGTGGACAATCTCGTGTCGTGGTTCTCGGGGAAGGGCCCGCTCACGCCGGTGCCCGAGACGCCTTATCGGCAAGGCGCCCGCTGACCTGCCCCTCAGGTCTTCTTCAGCAGGGTCTCACGCGGCGTGACGCCGAAAGCACGTTTGTAGAGCGTGCCGAACTCGCCTATGTGGGTGAAGCCGCAGACGAGTGCGATCTCCGTCACGGTGGAGGACGTGGGATCCGCCAGGCGCAGCCGCTCGTGGGCGTGCCGCAGCCGGATAGCGCGTAGAAAAGCCATCGGAGTCATGCCGCGGAAGTTCTGAAAGCCGTTCTGGAGGCTGCGCGCACTCACGCGGGCATGGGCCGCGATATCGGCCAGGGACAGGGGCTGCGTGAAATGCCCCTCGATGAAGGCCTCGGCCCGCTTCACGTAGAAGGGCGCTGCCGCCGGCTGCGGGCGAAGCAGCGCGTCCGAATAATTGTTCGCATGTCCGAGCAGGAGGCCCGTGAGGATCATGTCGTCCATCTGCTTCCGTGCGGCGGCCGAACATCGCAAAAAGGACCGTTCGTTTTCGAGTTCGGTGGATGCGAAACGGAACAGGTTCATCCAACTCTGGCCGGCAGGGCTTTCGAGATTGAAGCCGACATCGAACTTCACAGGCTTGACGATCTCACGATCGAGCAGCTTGCTGCAGACTGCCGCGATCTTGCGCTGCTCCGTCAGCAGAACCTGGTTCTCGGTATTGGCTGTGAAGGACAGGGCCCGCGCCTCGCCGGAGGTGATGAAGACTCCGTGCTGCTGCGAGATGTCATAGCTCGTTCCCCTCAGGACGAGGCGGCTGGTGCCGCTGCCGGTTGTCACGAAGGCGACACGCTCGTCCGAATCCTCCGGAGGAAGCTCGCATACGACCTCGCTTCCAAGGTGGACATTGAACAGGCCCAGGTCCATTGCGCCGACGAACCGAAACCGGCCTTCGACGGTCCGTTCTCGGGAGATGGGGATCAGCCTTTCCGGCGCGACGAATCTGTTGAGGGCTTCTTCGATGTCCAGGAGTTTCGACGACTTGTACGCAAAGTGTATATGCCCAGGATTTTCTACTTTAACTGGTGCGTCCTCCTGATCGGCAGAGACATTCTCTTGTCTCTGCGCGCCAGCTTTTCTCATCCTCTCCTTCCCTTCCACAGAGTCTCGCGCGGCGTGACGCCGAAGGTCCGTTTGTAGAGAGCACCGAACTCGCCCATGTGGCCGAAGCCGCAGGACAAGGCGACCTCCGTCACCATCGCGACCGAAGGATCTGCCGCAAGCAGAGCCTCGTGAACGCGGTGCAGCCGGACATGACGCAGAAAATTCATCGGCGTCGTGCCTCGATATCTCTGGAAGCCGTTCTGCAGGCTTCGTGCGCTGACGCCGGCATGAGCTGCGATGTCGGCGGTCGAGAGCGGCTCGGTAAAATGCGCCTCGATGAAGGCTTCGGCCCGCTTCACGTAAAAGGGCGCGGCTGCCGATTGCGGGCGAAGCAGCGCCTCCGAATGGTTGTTCTCATGTCCCAGCAGCAATGTGGTCAGGAGCATCTGCTCGATCTGCTGGCGGGCTGCGGGCACATTCCGGACGAGAGAATACGGATTGCCGAATTCGGACGCGGCATAGTGGACCGCGCGCAGCCAGCTCTGGCCCGCCGCAGCGTCGAGGTCGAAATCCGCCCGGAAGAGAAGCGTCTGATCCAGCTCTCTCCCGAGCAGCTTTGCGCAGTGCTCGGCAACCCCGCCATAGGAGAGCACGACCGTCCGAGTTTCGCAGTCTTCCTGAAATTGCAGGCTACGGGAATGATCGGAGTTGAACACGGCGCCGGACCTCTGCCCGAATTCCGTCTCCGTTCGCCCGAGGAGAAGCTGCCCGCTCCCCTTGCTCGACGTGATGAAGGATATGTTGCGGGTCTCGTCATGAATGTCTGCAGGGGCGAAGTGGAGTTCCATCCCTCGACTGAACCTGATGTCCAGCACCCCGATCTTGGCGGTTCCCTGAAAGGCGAATGCCCCGCCGGAATCTCCCCTCCTCGTCAGGGGGACCACTTTCTGCGCACCGACGAAGCCTCCGAGAACCTGCTCCATCTCGTCGAGATGGTTGAACCGGATCTCTGCTTCACCCGCGAGGCCCGCGGCCGGGCAGGCGAAGTCCACCGGGCGGCGGGTGGGCCGGGAAGGAGCCGATAGTGCGGCGGCGGATCTGCTCATCTACGAACTCCTGCGCCGGACAGCTGATGGATCGCTCCACCGTCCCGGCAGTCCAACCTCATGCCCTGCCGGGTATCGTCCGCCATGTCGAAGCCAGAGATCCTTGGACCAAAAGCGTGAACGCGAAAAACGAAGCCGCCTGAACACCGAGCCCCCTTCTGCCCCGCGCTCTTCAAACCGGCGGAACCGCATAGCTCATCGAAAAACTACGATTTCTGCGCAATTCCGACAAGTCGTGCGGCTTTCCGATTTTCGTAGGGGGAGGTGAGTGTCACTCTTTGGATGCTAAGAGCAAGACATCTTCCGATGGTTTCTTGGCAGGGACTAACAAGACGTCACAAGCTTATTGGTTGTACACGGAAATGGCCACGGAACCTGATAGCGTCATTCTTTCGAATACCTGTCCGGCGGTGCAGAATATCGGCTCCGAGCGCCCGGCCTATTTCTGTCGGAAGTCTGCTTTAAACGTAATATCACGTTACTATCGCCTGCATTTCCACTTGAATCGCGGGCAGATTCTGCATCGCCTTGGACGTTATGACGATGCAGCACAGGAATTTCGCACCGTCCTGCGCCTGGATTGGCGGCACGAGGAAGCGGCTCAGTGGATCGGTCGAACGGAGCAGGCGAAGCGCGAGAGCCACAGTTCTGCGCATGCAGGACGCCGGGCGAACGACCGCTCTCCGGGGCCTGAACGCCTGAGGCTCTCCTTCGCCAGCGTCGTCCCGTTCCTTTTCCTGGGCTGATGCCTCGCCCCTATACGAAGCATCAGAGCGCGAAACCGCCATCCACCAGGTGTATCTGTCCTGTCGTGTAGCTGGCCTCGTCGGACGCAAGATAGACCGCGAGTTCCGCCACCTCCTGCGGCGTCCCGAGCCGGCCCATGGGCTGCCGGTCGATGAAAGCCTGACGCACGGTTTCGACGCTCTGCCCGGAGCTTTCGGCCAGAGCCCGGATGCGCTCGTCCAGGGAGGGTGACTCGATGGTCCCAGGACAGATGGCGTTGGCCCTGACCCCGCGGCGGATGAAGTCCGCCGCCACGGCCTTGGTCAGCCCAATCACCGCGGCCTTGGTTGCGCCATACGCGTAACGGTTCGGAATTCCCCGCACCGACGAGGCTCCCGAGGCGATGTTGACGATCGCACCGCCGCCCCTGTCGAGCATGCCCGGCAGGACGGCCCGGATCGTGCGGTGCATGGACTTCACATTGAGGTCGAAGGAGAAATCCCAGTCCTGCTCCGAGCAATCGAGCACGGTTCCATGATGCACGAAACCGGCCGCATTCACGAGAATGTCGAGAGGGCCGATTTCCCGCACCAGTGCCTCCACGGCACTCGTCGACAGGACGTCGAGGGCACGGCACTGCGCGCCCTCCAGGCCCGCCAGCTTCTCGGGCGTGAGATCCGTGGCCCAGACCAGCGCTCCCTCGCGCAAAAAGGCCTCCGCGATGGCGCGGCCGATCCCCTGCCCGGCTGCCGTGACAAGAGCCGTCTTTCCTGCGAGCCTGCCCGCCATGCTGCCCCCGAGGCGTCCAGCGCCCGCCTAGTGGTTGTCCCGCGGCGTGAATTTCTGCGCGACGCGCTGGAATTTCACGGCCGGCTTGAGGGTCATGCCTTCGGAGAGTTGGTCCACCATGGCGCGCTGGATCTCCTGCCAGGGCGTCTGGCTTTCCGGATAGGGAAAACCGCCCTTCTCCCGCAGCTCCGCGCGGCGGCGCTGCAACTCCTCGCTGGAAATCAGGATGTCGGCGCTGCGCTTGTTCAGGTCGATGCGGATGCGGTCGCCCGTCTGCAGCAGGGCGAGCCCGCCGCCCACCGCCGCTTCCGGCGAGGCGTTGAGGATGGACGGGGTTCCGGACGTGCCCGATTGCCGGCCGTCGCCGATGCAGGGCAGCGAGAGCACGCCTTTCTTGATCAGGGCTCCGGGCGGCTGCATGTTCACCACCTCGGCCGCGCCGGGATAGCCCACCGGGCCGGCGCCGCGCATGATCAGGATCGTGTGCTCGTCGATGTGGAGGGACGGATCGTCGATCCGATGATGGTAATCCTCCGGCCCCTCGAAGACGACGACCGGTCCCTCGAAGGCGTTCGGATCCTGCGGATTGCTGAGATACCGGTCGCGGAATTCCGGGCTGATCACGCTGGTCTTCATGATGGCGGAATCGAACAGGTTGCCCTTCAGATTTAGGAAGCCCGCCTGCTCCTTCAGGGGATTGTCGTAGCTCCTGATCACGTCTCTGTCCCAGCTGAACTTGCCGCGGCAGTTCTCGCCCATCGTCGTGCCTGTACAGGTCAGGGCGTTCTCGTGGATCTTGCCGGCGCCGATCAGCTCGGCCATGACGGCCGGAAGGCCACCCGCGCGGAAATACTCCTCGCCGAGATATTCGCCCGCCGGCTGCACGTTGACCAGAAGCGGGATATCGAAGCCGACACGCTCCCAATCGTCGCAATCGAGCGGCACGCCGATATGCTTCGCCAGGGCGTTCAGGTGAATCGGCGCATTCGTGGAGCCGCCGATCGCCGCATTCGCCACGATGGCGTTCTCGAATGCCTCGCGGGTCAGGATGTCGGAAGGCTTGAGATCCTCCCACACCATCTCGACGATGCGCCTCCCGGTCTCATAGGCCATCTGTCCGCGCTCCCGATAAGGCGCAGGGATCGCGGCGGAGCCCGGCAGGGCCATGCCGAGCGCCTCGGCCAGTGCATTCATGGTCGAGGCCGTGCCCATGGTGTTGCAATGACCGACGGACGGGGCGGAAGAGCCCACGATGTCCATGAACTGCTGGTAATCGATATCGCCCGCCGCATGGCGCTCTCGGGCTTTCCAGACCACCGTACCCGAGCCGGTGCGCTCCCCATGGAACCACCCGTTGAGCATCGGCCCGACATTGAGCGAAATGGCCGGAATGTTGACCGTCGCGGCCGCCATGAGACAGGCCGGGGTCGTCTTGTCACAGCCGGTGAGCAGCACGACGCCGTCGAGCGGATAGCCGAACAGGACCTCCACCAGCGAGAGATAAGCCAAGTTGCGGTCGAGGCAGGCCGTGGGCCGCTTGCCGGTTTCCTGAATGGGATGGCACGGGAACTCGAAGGCCACGCCTCCCGCCTCGGTGATGCCGTCGCGCACGCGCTTGGCAAGCTCGAGGTGATGCCTGTTGCAGGGGGACAGGTCGGACCCGGTCTGCGCAATGCCGATGATCGGCCGCTTGCCCTGCAGCTCCTGCCGCGTCAGGCCGAAATTGAGATAGCGCTCCAGGTAGAGCGCCGTCATCCCCGGATTGTCCGGATTGTCGAACCACAAGCGTGAGCGAAGCTGATCGGGGGTTCGTCTTCTCGGCTTCTCGGCCATGGGGCTCGTCCTTTTCATCGTCGGTCGCACGGAGAATTTGACCCGCTGCCGCTCCGGAAATCAACTCCTCGAAGAACACCCCTCCCGGCTTTCGACGCATGACGCGCCTTGCGGGGACGGCGACGCTTGTCCACAGGCGTCTGACACCGGGCCTTCATCAGGACGGCCTTGAGGCCCATGCCTTCTTGAAACAAAGTTTCCATGGCGATTGAATGGCAATGGAGGGGCTTTGGACATGACCATGCCGTATCGCATTCTGCTGTTTGCCTTGGCTTTCCTGCCTGCCGCTCGGGTCGCGACGCAGGAATGTCCCACTGCCGAGACGGCAAAGGCCGGTTTCGTGCTCGAACGTCGGGGGACACAGGCGGAGGTCAGGCCGACCTCCGAGAATTTCGTGCACGTGGTCAATACGTATCCAAACGGAACGAAGCAGGACGTGATCTATTACCGGGGCCTGTTCGAGATCAGCCGCTTCGACAATGTCGCGCGCCGCTTCAATGTGCTCCTGACCGACCTCCGGTCGATCTTTCCTCTCGACGGCAAGTCCCGTCGCGCCGTGACTTTCGCGCCCGCGGATTCCAAAAAAGTGAGCGCTCCCATTTCCCAGGAGATGACGGTGGTCGGGCAGGAGAAGCTTCAGCTCGGACAGTGCAGCTATCCCGTGCTGACCATCCGCAACCGGTTCATGAACGCAGAGGGGCGCGTTCTCTCCGAGCACACGGATCTCTATTCCGCCGATCTCGGCTTCGTCCTGGGCAAGCGCTACGACGAGAAGGGGGGCCGGCAAACCACGATGCTCTATCAAAGCATCCGCCCCCTCGCCCGCTCGGCCCCACTTTGAGATGGCGGTTTTTCCCTGACGCTCCTCGGATCTGCGCGTTGCCCTAGCGCACAGCCGCGATCGTCTCCTCGATCTGGACCTTGAGCTTCGGATCAAGATCGAGCGCTTCGGCGAGTTGGCGCAGGAATTCGTGCTCCTGGAGCGTGTCGGGATCGATGGCGAGCAGGGCCGCTGCATAGACCTGCGCTGCCTTCTCGGGATCCTCCACGCCGTCCGCGATCTCGTCGACCGTGACGGGAGATTCCATCTCGCGGTCGAGCCAGCGGGACGCTTCCGGATCGATGCCGGCCTCCGTCAAACCCCGGACGATCCGGATACGCTCGATCGCGTCGATCTGCCCGTCGGCCGCCGCCGCGGCCACCATGGTGCGCAGGAAGCGCATCGCGTCGTCCTCGGACTGAGAGATGGGATGGAAGCGGGAGGTCTGAGGCAGCTCGATCAGGCCTTGATTCGCATCACCAGCGGGCGCGGCGCCCTGTGTTCCGTCAGCTGTTGCCGGAACGGGCTTTGCCGAAGTCTGGCTCTGATAGGCCTTGTAGGCGAGGCCGCCGATGACCGCGAGGCCCCCCAGGGTTGCGATGCGGCCCGATATGCCACCCCTCTTGCGCCGGCCGAACATCAGGCCTGCGAGCCCGAGAAGGGCCGCCTGCGTCAGGGCCGGATGACGGGTCGCGAGGTCGCGGGCCCTGTCGAGGACCGGGCTGAGGGATTCACCAGCATTCTGAGCCGGCTCCGCCGATGCCGCACCGCCCGGGGAAGAAGCCGAGGATTTCTCCCGCGTCCCGTCCGGTCGCGCCAGGGCTCCCACGACGGCATCCAGGAGCTTGCGGTAATCGACCATACGGACCTCCCCTTCGTTGCGGCCATAGACATGGACACAACGGGGACGCCCGCTGAATGGTTCAGGTTGACCGGCGAAGGGCAGCGGCAGCCGCAGCCAGCTCGCCGATCCGGGCGAAATCCCCCTTCCGGAGAATATCTGCCGGTGCGACCCACGTGCCGCCCACGCACGGGACATTGGCCAGGGACAGATAAGCCGGGGCGCTCGACGGATCGATGCCCCCGGTCGGGCAGAAGGAGAGCTTCGGCAGGGGGCCTTGCACGGATTTCAGCCAGGGAGCCCCGCCCGAAACGGAGGCCGGAAAGAACTTGAGGATCTCAAAGCCCATGTCGGCCAGGGCCATCGCCTCGGACACGGTGGCGCAACCAGGCATGACGGGGAGCTCTGCCTTGCTCAGGCGCTCAGCCAACCTTGCGGGCGTACCGGGGGTGACGATGAACTTGGCGCCCGCATCAGCGACCTCGCCGATCTGGCTCTCCGACAGAACCGTCCCGGCGGCGACCACGGCCTCCGGCACCGCCTTGGCGATGGCCGCAATGGCATCGAGCGCCGCAGGAGTGCGCAGGGTGATCTCGATCACGGGAAGCCCGGCGCCGACCAGCGCCTGCGCCAGATCGATGCTCGCACGCGCATCCTCGATCGTCACCACGGGGATCACGGGCGCGAGCCGCACATAGGTCCGCAGGGTTTCGGTCTTGGCTTTCATGGGAGCATCCTGGCTGTATCGCAAACAGCGGCGCCAAGGCTGCTCCGTGCCCGCTCTCAGGCGGGCACGGGCTGTCGCTGGGCACGCGCGCGGACAAGCTGCGCGATCAGCACGGGACTTGCAAGAGCCAGGCCGATCAGCGTCATCGTCATCTGCGGCGCGATGATCGGCAGGGCCGCGATGCCGGCAAGCCAGCGCTCCCAGGCCCTCATCGGCGCCAGGGCATAGCCCGTGAAGGCAGCGGAGAGCAGCACGATGCCGAACATGCAGCCGCCGACCACGAAGAAGAAGCTGGGCCAGGTGAATTCCGGCGTCACGATCAGCATGGCCGGCCCATAGACGAAGACGAAGGGCACCAGCGCCTTGCCGAGCCCGAGCCGGAAGGCCGTGTTCCCGGTCTTGAACGGGTCCGCCCCCGCCATGCTCGCGCCCGCATAGGCCGCGAGCGCCACGGGCGGCGTGATGTCCGCAAGCACGCCGTAATAGAACACGAAGAAATGCGCCACGATGGGCGCGACGCCGAGCAGACCGAGAGCGGGCGCCGCCACCGTAACCATGATGATGTAGTTTGCCGTCGTCGGCACGCCGCAGCCGAGCAGGATGCACACGAAGGCGGTCATCAGCAGGGTGAAGAACAGGGTCATGCCCTTCAGATCGAACAGGGCGGCCGGCAGATACTCGCCCAGCCCTTGCGCGATCTGCGCCGCGAGTGAGGTCACGATGAACGAGATCTTGAAGCCCACGCCCGTGAGCGTGACGACACCGACGATGATGCCCACCGTCGCGGCCGCCGCGCCGACGCCAATGGCGTATTTCGCGCCCACCACGAAGGCATCGACGAGGTCGATCACCTTCGCCTTGCCGGCATCACTCTGGAGCCACGTCCAGACCATCAGCCCGAGCAGGATCGCGAAGATCGGAATGATGAAGGCGAGATTGGTGAGGATGCCGAGCGCGACGGCGCCGGCAATAGCCGCCAGGAAACCGAGCGTCAGGGCCGGGATGCGCACGGTGCCGATCAGGACGCAGGCCGTGATGCCCCAGAAGGCCGCGAGATAGGGCGTGAAGCCCGAGAACAGGACGATCAGGAGAACCGCGAGCGGCATGATCGACTGCCAGCCCTCGCGCAGCACCTTGCCGGGATTCGGGAGCTCCTCCGCGGACATGCCGCGCATCCCCGAGCGACGGGCCTCGAAATGCACCTGCATGAAGACGCCGAAGAAGTGCATCAGGGCCGGCACGATGGCCGCGAGAATCACGGTCTGGTAGGACACGTTAAGGAACTCGACCATCAGGAAGGCGGCTGCGCCCATGATAGGCGGGGTGATCTGCCCACCGGTCGATGCGGTCGATTCGACCGCCGCTGCGAAATAGCGTGGATAACCGAGACGGATCATGGCCGGGATGGTCAGCGATCCCACCGTGACCGTGTTGGCGATGGAGGATCCCGAGATCATTCCGAACAGGGCCGAGCCGAAGATCGAGACCTTCGCGGGGCCGCCGGCATAGCGGCCGGCAAGGCAGGAAGCGAGATCGATGAAGAGCTTGCCCAGCCCGACACGCGTCGCGAGGACGCCGAAGAGAACATAATGGAAGACGTAAGTCGCGACCACGCCGAGCGCGATGCCGTAGATGCCCTGGCTCGTCAGGTAGAGATGGTTGACGATGTTCGACCAGGACGCGCCGGGATGCGTGAAGATGCCCGGCATCGAGGGCCCGAAATAGGCATAGAGCATCAGCAGGATGGAGATGAACGGCAGGGGCCAGCCGACGGAGCGGCGCACCGCCTCGAGCAGGACGACGATCAGGATCGTCCCCATCGCCACATCCATTGTGGTGGGATTTCCGACCCGGAAGGCGAGCTCGTTGAAGATCCACGGCACATAGAGGCTCGACACCACGGCCGCGATGGCCATGGCCCAGTCGAGCAGGGAAATGCCGCCGGGTCGCCACCATTGCGACGGCGCGAGCCTGTCCTGATCAGACTTCCGGAACGCGAAGACGAGGAAGATCAGGCCGAGCACGAAGGCCATGTGGATGCCGCGATGAGTCGTCTCGCGCAGCAGCCCGAAGCCCGCCGTATAGTAGTGGAACATGGAGAGCGCGAAGAGCAGGCCCGCGACGAGCCATGCCGTGCCGGGCCGAAGAGGCCGGAACCGCATCTCGGGGTCGAATTTCTCTTCGAGACTGCGGTCTTCGACGATTTCGGAGACGTCTACGTGGGACATGGTCGTTGAGGCTTTCTTCATAGGCTCGACAGAAAGAGCCTCTCACGGCTGCGGCCGTGAGAGGCATGGTTAGGGAGACGAGGCTCAGGCCTTCAGGAGGCCGGCCTCCTTGTAGAATTTCGCCGCGCCCGCATGCACGGGAATGCCGGCGCCCGCAAGGGCCGTTTCCTTGCGGATGAACTTGCCCTTCGCATGTCCGGCATCGAGGGCCGCGCGGGTCTTGTCGCTCCAGAGGTTCTTCGTCACCTCGTAGACCACGTTGTCCGGGACCTTCGCGGAGGTGATCCACTGCGCGCCGACCGCCAAGGTCTTCACAGCGCCGACATCCTTGTAGGTGTTCGCGGGAATCTCGTCGGTCGAGAAGAAGCTGTACTGCTTGATGAGCGCATCCGCTTGCGGGCCCGAGAGGGGCACGATGTCGATGCCGCCGCCGGTCGCCGCGAGCTCCGTGATGGCGCTGGTCGGATAACCACCAACGAAGAAGAACGCGTCCATGCCGCCGTCGCGCATCTTCTCGGCGGCCTGGTTCGGCTTCAGGAAGTCGGCCTTGATGTCGCTTTCCTTGATTCCCCACGCGCCCAGGATGATGCGGGCATCGACGAGGGTTCCGGAGCCCGGCTCATCGAGGGAGACGCGCTTGCCCTTGAGGTCCGCGACCGACTTGATGTTGGCGGACTTCGCGGCCACGAGGTGGATGCTCTCCGGATAAAGGTTGGCAAGGAGACGCAGATCCTCGAGCTTGTTCTTGCCTTCGAAAAGGCCGGTGCCCGTATAGGCCCAATAGGCCACGTCCGCCTGACTGAAGCCGGATTCCAGAGCGCCCGACGCAATAGCGTTGATGTTCGCGACGGAGCCGTTGGAGGCCTGCGCGGTCAGGACGAGTTGGGGAGGATTGGAGATGGCGTTGGCGAGCAGTCCACCGACAGGATAGTAGGTCCCGGCCGTTCCGCCCGTTCCGATACGGAAGAAGGCAGGAGCCTGGGCGAAGGCGCTGCGCCCCATCAGGGCACCTGCTCCGAGCCCGAGGCCGAGCTTGGCCAGATGGCGGCGTGTCATGGTCATGGACATTCTGGTCTCCCCATTCAACAGAAGAGCCGCTTCGTGGCGGCTTCACGGTACAGTCTAACGGAATTTCGAAGGCCGTCTACGAAGCTCCCGGCATTTGCCTTGGGATAGCGGCCAGACGAGACGTCTCGACTTGCACGCGAGCGCCGGCGGAAGGGAGCATCGATCGTGCGCCGTTTTCTCACGGAGGCGACGGCCCATGGCGAACAGCAACTTATCGCGTCTTCTCGAGGAGAAGATCGTGCAGATCGAGGCGATCGTGGCGGCGATCGCGTCAGAC
>Ga0065721_10048798_pt1 | contig 82366 bp, 72 predicted proteins | sample Mesricmetagenome_FD_59108 | JGI IMG/M metagenome (GOLD analysis project Ga0065721, IMG submission 59108) | Mesophilic microbial community from rice straw/compost enrichment Sample: eDNA_1 v2 (version 2) | ecosystem: Engineered > Solid waste > Grass > Composting > Bioreactor | place: USA: Davis...
GGCGGGCGAAGTCATCGTCGAAGGCAAGCCGGTCGCTTGTCCCGCTATGGTATTCCAGCTGCTGCACTATTTATGCCGCCATCCGAACAAGGTATTTTCCAAATCGCAATTATACGAAGCCGTATGGGGAATGGACGGGCTCGGCGACGATAATACGGTGATGGTTCATATTCGCAAGGCGCGCGAGAGGATCGAAGCCGATCCCGGCAATCCGGCGCTGCTGGTGACGGTCAGGGGACTTGGCTACAAGCTGGTCCGGGAGAGCAAGCCATGAACGGCATTCGCAGGCGGCTGACGCTTCATTTTGCCTATCAGGCTATCTTGTTGTTCGCGTTTGTGGTTGCGGCTGCGGCTGTACTGCTTCTGGTGCTGGTGCAAATGCTGATGAACCAGGACTTGAAGAGGTCGTTTCCGATCGGCGCTCTAGAGATGATTACGGTCGAGATGTACGCAGGCAAGGACGGCGTCGTCCTGTCCGACCATTGGCAGAAGCAGCTGACGAAACGAAATTACTGGCTGCAGCTCGTCGACGAGAACGGCGCCGTTATTTATTCGGTCAACGCTCCCGCCGACTTGCCGAATCGTTACGACACGGTCGAATTGCTGGATATTCGGCAAGCGAAGCGGTACCGGTCGTACGACGTGCTGACGGAGCTTGACGAGGTGACCTTTCAGAAGCCCGTGCTTCATCTGTTGGGCTATGTGAACGAGGACGCTCGGGAGCTGGAAGCGCTGTTCGGGCGGCATGCCCGGAACGGCCTGCTGACGGACGCTTCAAGGGCGGCCGTCGATGAGGAGCTGAAGCGGCAGAAGCAGACGCTGCAAATTATGGATGCGCAAGGAGACATCGTGCTGACCGCCGGCCTGCCGATCGACGGCGCCGACTACAAGCCGCTCGATTTGCTGTTGATGGAGGAGTCGCAAGGCAGGTTTCCGACTTCGATCGCGGTCCGATCCGATCCGCATTCGGGTCATGTCTGGATTTTGCACCGCGAAAAAACGGACGAATACGTCAACCGGACGTTTTTGCAGGACGTTATTCTGTACGTCGCCGTGCTGTGCGGCTTTATTTTGCTGGTTACCGTCTTCGTCTCGGTCTATCACGGCTATCGGTACGGAAGGCCGCTGCTGCTGTTTATGGGATGGTTTTCCCGCTTGGGCAAGGGCATGTACGAGGAAACGCTGTCGGGCAAGGAGCGGAAGCGGCTGTACCGCAAAAACGGCAAGCTGAGACGGCGTTATCGGCTGTACAAGGAAGTGATCGACGGCTTCTATGACATGGCGGGCAAGCTGAACGCCTCCGAGCAGGAGCGCAAGCGGCTGGAAAAGACAAGAGAGGAATGGATGACGGGCATATCCCACGATTTGCGGACGCCGCTCAGCTCGCTGCAAGGGTACGGCCATCTGCTGGAAAGCGGAAATTATGAGTGGTCGGAGGAGGAGCTGAAGGCGATGGGGCGGACGATCCGGGAAAAAAGCGGCTATATGCTGGAGTTGATCGAAGATTTCTCCTTGGTGTTCCAGTTCAAAAACAATGCGGTGCCGCTGGAAGCGGAAACGATCGAGCTCGACGAGTACGTCCGTCGAATCGTGCTGAAGCATCTGAACGACCGTACGCTGAAGGATGTCGCGTTTCAGTACGAGGGCAGCGATATGCCGCTCCCGGTGCAAGCCAACGGCAAGTGGTTGACGAGAATGCTGGACAACTTAATATTTAACGCGATTAAACATAATCCGGCCGGCACGACGGTCACCATATCCGCATGGAAGGAGCAAGGGGATGCCGTTATTTCGGTGCGCGACGACGGGGTCGGCATGGATGAAGAAACGCTTCGTAATTTATTCGAAAGGTATTACCGGGGCACGAATACGGAAGCCGGCACGAACGGCGCGGGGCTTGGCATGAGCATTGCCCAGCATATCGCCCGAGCGATGGGCGGAACGATCGAGGCATGGTCGGAGCCGGGAGCGGGAACGGTCGTGACGGTCAGGCTTCCGTTGTCGCGCGGCAAAGAGACGGATGCGGTTCCGTCTCCGCCGCTTGACTGAACGTAAGAGAGCAGGTTACGAGGCGCGGCTGCGGGTATAAACCGTCAGGCTTCCGATCAAGGCGGCGACAAAAAGTCCGAGCACGGTGAAGAAAGCCGGGAAGATCCACCCTTTGGGCAGCAAGACCAGGAGCAGAAACGCGGCTCCGGCCGTCATCATGAGGCGTCCCTGAAAGCGCGCGGCCTTGCGCTGAGCCGCTTCGGGGAGCTTCGGCCATTGCATGTAGCCTTGCGGAACCCGCGGTACGATATTGCCGACGAGCAGGAACATGAGGCCGACCGCCACGGTTGCAAAGGCGCCGGCGGAAACCTCGTAACCTAAGTTATAAACCAGCGTGAAGGCATGCACGGCCAGCAGCAGCAGCGAAACGAACGCCATAATCGAACGGTTGACGGCTTCCGCGCGGCGGCGTTTGCTTTCGTCCTTCTCCAGCCGGGCGGCTAAATACGTGATGCAAGGGACGGCAAGGGCGAGCGCCGGCAGCAAAAACGCGCCCCAAGGCTTGCCGATCCAGTTGTCGGGCGAATCGCCCGATCCGAAATGCACCGCCATTTCGGCGGGCAGCCGGTCGTACAGAATAAGGCTTGCGGCAGCGCCGGCGACAGCGGATAAAGCGGGTACGATCCATTTCTTCATGTTGATCATCCTTTCGATTGTTGTTGAAATTCGAGCATCCATTTCAGCACGTCCTGCAATACGGTTGAATTCAGGGAATAGACGATATGCTGGCCCCGGCGCTCGTCCCAGACGAGATCCGCCTGCTTGAGAATGCTCAAATGGTTGGAGATGCTCGGTTTGGTCATGTTGAAGTGCTCGGCGATTTCGCCGGCGGTCAAATCGCGTTCTTTGAGCAAATCGAGTATTTTGCGGCGGGTCGGGTCGGCCAGCGCTTTAAAGGTATCGTTAATGGACATCGCGGTTCACTCCTCCCTGGGCGAAGGCTGGCGCTTGTTAACCAGTGTTTCGAAATAAGATATTTAGATAATTATCTAACAATTGAATCATAAACGATCCGTTTGCCGATGTCAATAGAGAAACCTCCGTATCGTCCCATCGACGACAACGGAGGCTGATATGAGCTGACGAATGCTAAGCCGCATTAGAGGGGGAAGGGCCGCGTTTCGTTTTGGACCGGTCGTTTCTCGCTTGATAGAGGCTGTAGGCGAGCGAGACGACGGCCAATACAATAAACAGCAGCGATATGGGCCGCGTAACAAACTCGCCGACGTTCGGATTCATTTGCAGCGCCTTGATCAGCTCGTCTTCGGCTTTGGGGCCGAGTATGAGGCCCAAGATGACGGGGCCGAGCGGCACGTCCATCTTTTCCAGCAAGTAGCCGAGCAGTCCGAACAGGACGACGCACCAGACGTCGAACATTTGATGATTCAGCGCGAAGGTGCCGACGCAGCTCATGACGATAATGCACGGCACCAGAATGGCGTTCGGGATCAAGGAGACGCGAATGAGAAGCGGGAGCAGCAAGGTCTGGAACAAAAGCATAATCAGAGCGCTGATCAGCATCGCTGCAAAAATCGAGTTTACCAGGACGGGCTGATGATGGAACAGGCCCGGGCCGGGCGTTATGCCGTGAAGTATGAGCACCCCGAACATAACGGCTTGCGCCACATCGCCGGGAATGCCGAGCGTAATGGACGGAATGAACGCGCCGCCCGCGACGGCGTTGTTCGACGTCTCCGACGCGACGATGCCGCCCGGATGCCCTTTGCCGAACAGCTCCTTCCGCTTTCCGAATTTTTTGGCCTGATCGTAGCTGATAAAGGTGGCCGTCTCCGCTCCGGCCGCCGGCAGCGCCCCGATGAATACGCCGATGGAAGAGGAGCGCAAGGCGTTCCATTTTTCGGCGTACATATCTTTGAACACTTGCTTGATCGGAATGCGCACCTGCGCTTTGGACAGGCCTTCGCTTTGCTTGCGAATTTCCTCCACGTTCTTGAACAGCTGCGAGACCGCAAACAGCCCGATCAGGACCGGCAGCGAAGCGATGCCGCCCGACAGCTCGGTCATGCCGAAATCGAACCTCAATTGACCCGCAGGATCATAGCCGATCGTGGCGATCAGCAAGCCGCCGCAGCCCGCGATCAGCCCTTTGCTGAGCGATTTGCCGCTTAGGCCGGCGATCAGGGTCAGGGCGAACAGCACGAGCGAAAATATTTCCCAAGGGCCAAACTTCAGCGCAATGCCGGCGATGGCCGGGCCCAAAGCGAATAAAGCGAGGGCGCCGACGACCGTGCCGAAGGAGGAGGAGAGGATGCCGAGGCCGAGCGCTCTGCCCGCTTCTCCGTTTCTGTTCATCGGGTACCCGTCGAAGGTCGTCGTTACGGACGACGGAGTGCCGGGTATGCCGAGCAGAATGCCCGAAATCAGTCCTCCCGACAATCCGCCGACATAAATGCCGATCATCAGGGTGATGCCGGAAATCGGATCCATCCCGAACGTAAACGGAAACGCCAGCATGATGGCCATCGTATAGGTTAATCCGGGAATGCAGCCTGCAATAATGCCCGCGATCACGCCAATCGACAACAGCATCAAATTATTCGGATGAAGCACCTCCGCAAAAGCTTGCGCAATCGATGATATATCCATGTCAGTCACCGCCTGTAGAGCCTGTTCTTTCAGGGCAATAGAATATGAAGCTGCCGTTCGAAAATAAAGAAAATGCCGTAAGCCAGCGCCAGGGAAAGCGGGACGTAAAGCAGCAGCCGCTTAGTCTGGAAGCGGGGCTGCAGGACGATAAATCCCGCCAGCAGAAACAGAATCGTGCTTATGCGAAAACCGGCGGCGGGCATGAGAGCGACGTAGCCGGCGAACATGGCAAACAAAACGGGAATGCGCCAGTGCTCCTTCAGCCTGGCGGCCAGGCCGGAGAACGAGATCCCCGGCGTTGGCCGCTTGAAGCTCCGGATGAATACGAGTATGGCGAAGGCGGACATGACGGCAATAATCAAGGTCGGGAAAAATGCGGATGACAGCGTCTGCGTCGCATTTTTGGCCGCGAAGGACCGGGATTCCGCAAAAAATGCCGCCGTGAACAGAAGCACCGCTATTGCAAAGATGCGATCGGCCATCGTTTGTCACCCGCCTTAAAATTTCATTTTATCGGCAAGAAGCCCCATCGTGGCGTCAAGCTCCGTCAAGAAGATCGTATATTCGTCATGCGCTTTGTAACGGGCGAAGCTTCCCAGCTCTTCGATCTTTTGCTGCAGCTCGGGATCGCTCAGCGCTTTGTCGAACGCCTCCTGAAGAACCTCGATCACCTCGGTCGGCGTTCCTTTCGGAGCCAGCAAACCGCGGTCTACCGTAACGGCGAAGTCGATGCCTTGTTCCTTGGCCGTCGGTACGTCCGGGAGGAACGGGTTGCGTTCTTCGTCGACGACCGCAAGCGGAACGACGTTGCCTTCTTCAATATATCCTTTGCCGGAGGCGTAATCGCCGGTCATGCCGTTTACTTGTCCGGCTACGATGGCCGCATATTGCGGTCCGGTTCCGGCATAGTTGACATATTTCATCGTGCGCGGATCGACGCCGGCCTTGTCCAGCAGGGCGGCAATCGTATAGTGATCCTCCGAGCCGACCGTATACGCCCAAATGACGGTATCCGGATGATTGCGCACATGCTCGATAAAGTCGTTCAGCGTCTCGATGTTGTTGGCTTCGGCAAACGCCTTGCTCACCATCGGAATATGAGGCGTAGAAGTGACTTGCGCCACGGGCTGGAAGGCGGCAAAGCCGTAATCGACAATGCCCGTATGCTGAGCGGTGGCGACGACCTGATGGCTGCCGAGTATGGTGTAGCCGTCGGCCGCCGCGTCTTTGACCTCGCGGGAACCGAGGGTGGCGGTGGCGCCGCCCATGTTGACGGGAACGATCGTTTGGCCGAGATGCTGTTCGGCGTATGAAGCGATCAATCTGAACAGGACGTCGGTGCCGCCGCCGGGCGGATAAGGGATGACCAGCTTGACCGGCTTGGCGGGAAAATTGACCGATTTGCCGGGGGATTCCGCCGTCGCGCCGCCGCTGCCGGACGGATTCGATCCGGCGCTGCCGCCGCAAGCATATGTAACTAAACTTAACATCAATACGGCTGCTGTGAGCAAAATTCTTTTTTTCTTCATCTCTACCACTCCTGTGTGTGATCTATATGTTAATAAACATAACATTAATCGCAAAAGTCGCCGTCGTCAATATATAAATTTATATTTTTCAATCAAAATGCGTATTTTTATTTATATTTGAATGGTAATAGCGCGATTGAACGACGAAAGTTAAGTATATTTGATCATTTGATTTCGTTTCGAATAAAATGATGGCGGAGATGAAGGCGAAGATTGCAGCTTCGACAGGATATGGCAAGGAATGATAAAATAGATGGCAGAAACAGGCCGTGCGCAAGGCTTTGGGAGAGCAGGTGACGGGGATGAAAAAGCGGGTATGGGCATTTGTCGGCATGCTGGTCTTTTGTATGTTTCTCATATGGGGGCCCTCTGTTCAAGCGGGAGTATTCGACAGAATTAAAGATATTTATCAGGCGCCGGACAAGCTTGACGAGCTTCAGGAGCAATACGAGGCGACCAAATCGATGCTGGAAAACCAGCTGCAGGAGCAGCGCGAGCAGCTGGAGCTGTCCCGGCAGCAAGCGATCGAGCTGTTGGAACGGCAGGACGAGCTTCAGCAGGCGAACGAAAGCTACCGGGCGGACAATGAGGCGTACCGCCGGCAGAACGAGGCGCTGCTGGAGGAAAACCGGAGACTGATCGAACGGATGGAGGAGCTCGAGCGCAAGCGGCAGTCGCTTTACCGCAATGCGTTTACTGCCGTGGCCGTCGTTGCCGGTCTGCTGGCCGCTTACGCGCTGTCGGTTCGGATTTGGCGGTTCGCCGTATGGCGCCGGCATCGAAGATCGATCTTGACGGCCCAAGCGCAGGTTGCCGCTTCTTCTGAAGGGGATCACGGAAGGGAGACGCTGCCATGAAATTCGAATCTCCGGCGCCGGTCGGCCATGTGCGGGTGGAGCTGGATGCCGGCGAAGCGCTTCATGTGCTGCATCCGGAATCGATTATCGCCTATCAAGGGGAACCCGCGAGCCGGGAAGACCGCTTAATGGACCTGGGAGGGGCGTATCGGAAAAAGAAATGGATCCGCGCGCAGCTGAAGGGGCCGTCGCGGTTCATCCTCGGCTTGCCGCCGGGATGCTCTCTCGAGGCGATCGACATTCCGGAGAGCGGCAGCCTGCTGTTCGACTACCGGCATGTCGTGATGTTTACGGACGGCGTGAGATACCGGAGCAAAATATTGAAATGGCGGACGGCTTGGATTACGAAGGAGCTCGTCCGCATGCAGTTTTTTGGCCCCGGCAAGCTGGGCGTCTTGTCGGTCGGCGATTTGGCCGTGCTGCAGCTGAGTCCGAATGAGCCTCTCTTCGTCGACAAAAACGCGCTTGTCGCTTATCCCGAGGACGCCTCGATTCGATTGTCCGTCTACGGCAATACGCTGGCGACCCAAAATATGAACGTGCAGTGGGAGATGCAGGGCGTCGGACCGGTGCTCGTGCAGACCGGTTCGCGCGACAGGACGATGCGGGACAAGCTGGAGGAGGACGGCTGGCTGAAGCGTCTGCTCCGCGAAGTGCTTCCATTCGGCGGGTTTTATATTAAATAACAGTCCTTCGGAAACGGAGTGTGGAGGATGAAGCTGTACCGATTGACCTTATCGGATACCGCCGGCGGCTGGACGGCCGCCGCGAACGTCGAAGAACATTATATCGCTTTCGGATGCCCGGGTCTGGGTGATTTGGAGCGGGCGGACGAGCGGTCGATCCGGGAACGGCTGATGGCGGCCGGGCTGACGGGAGAGCTGCTGGACGTACGGGCGCGGGAGCTCGCCATGTTCGCCGGGCGTATGAACGACGGTGATTATATCGCGGCGGTCGACAAGCATAACGGCTGGATCTACTGGGGCGATCTGGGCGATTATTTCTATGCGGAAGGCGGCGGTGCGGAAGAGGACGGGAGCCGTCACCGGCGAGGCGTCACCTGGCTGAAGCGGTCGCCTTGCGAGGCGCCCGGCCATTGGCCGCGGGAGTTGCGCGAGCTGCTGAACGGCGAAGGCGCCTTGGCGGAGTTGGGCAGAGAGGCGGCGCCGGGCGAGCTTGAGCGATGGCTGTCGGACGAACCGCCCTTCCCGGACGATGAGCGTTCCGTCCCGGCCGTCGATGCGGAAACGGTCCGGGAAGCGGTCGATATTCTCCGTGCGGCGATGAGAAGCGGAGACCCGGAACGGAGGGAGCGGGCGGCCGCCGCCATCTTGCAATTTGCGGCTTCGGGCCGCCGCTGCCTAATATCGGCGCAAGAGGAATAGTTTGGCGGGAATCCGCGCATAATAGGAAACGATTTCTATTTTGCCGGAGGAGGTCAGGCTGTGAATAAGCAAAGAGCGCAGGAAATTTCGGAGTCGCCGGTTATGGCGAGCGTGATGTATCAAGGCACCCCGGTCTATATTCAGCATGTCGACCACGACCGGGAGACGGCAAGGGTATATCCGCTTGACAATAGGGAGAACGAAATGGAAGTGGCCCTTGACTTGCTGACGGAGCCATAGCGAGAGGGTGCGGATATGGAAGTAGGCATGACGCTGCTCCGAACGGCCGGGCTGTTTCTGATCGGGCTGGCCGCATTCCGCTTGATGGGAAGTCAGTCGGTGGGCAGGCTGACGGATTTCGACCTGGTAGTCGTCATCGCGATCGGCGCGATTATCGGGGACGGCTTGGCCGATCCGGAGCTGAATTTCTGGCTGTTGGCCGCCGCGATTGCCGGGCTGGTGGCGCTTCAAATTGCCGCTAGCCTGCTGTCCATGAAATTTCCAATGATGGAGAAGCTGGTGATGGGCAGTCCGATCAAGCTGATCGACAAGGGCCGCATCCTGATCAACGGTTTGCGCAAAGCGCGCATTACGCGCAGCAACCTGATGCAGGAGCTCCGGGTCAAAGGGCTGAATGGTCCCGAAAACGTGGAGCAGGCTTATATGGAGCCCAACGGCAAGCTGAGCGTGGTCGAGAAGGAAGCGGCAGGGTGAAGCGAATAACATGGCGTGATGTCTCGCTTCATGGCCGAGTACAAATCGAAACAGGAATGCAAGCCAAACGGGGCGAATCGATGGATTCGCCCCGTTTGGCTTGCTATAGACCGTGATGCGCGGCTTAAAATACTCGCCGGATTTGACCGCGGATTTCGCCGTCCGGATTTCTTCTCGTATGCACGTTGACGTAAGCGTTGCCCCGCTCGATTTCGCGAATCAGCTGGCGAATTGTGCCTCCGCGCAGCGGACCGACCAGGTCGCGGTTGGACAATACGCCCGTAATGACGCCTCGGCCGAACGAGATGCCCCGGCGGTTGGGACCGAACAAGTAGGCTACGATCGGCCCGTTCTGGCCTGGACGGCCCAGATGGATATGCGCTTCCGTCACTCTTCTGATATTCTCCAGAACCAGGCGGTATCTCAGCCGCAGCCTTCTCCGGCCGAAGCCGTTGCCATTGTACCCGTTGCCGTTGTAGCCGTTGCCGTTATACCCGTTGCCATTGTAGCCGTTCCCGTTGCCGTTGTACCCGTTGTCGCGTCCGTTTCGGACGGTACGGAACACCGCTCTGCCGGAGGCAAACGTAAAGACGGGAGGCACTTCGTTGCGGCCTCTTAATCTCGCTCTGTACGTTGCGATAGGTCCTCACTCCTTCTCGTTTGATACTGCAACATATGCGGATCGACGGAAGGCGCTTGTTCGGTTGTCCCCCGGCAGGGGTGGAGATATGGATAGGAGAGCGGCAAATCAACGCCGCAGAAGCAGGAAATCGATGGTTGTGAACGATAAATCGTTCAAATCAACGTTGCAGAGTCACGAAATCGATGGTTATGAACGAAAAATCGTTCAAATCAACGCCGCAGAAGCAGGAAACCGGTGGTTATGAACGAAGAATCGTTCAAATCAACGTCGCAGAAGTAGGAAATCGATGGTTATGAACGATAAATCGTTCACAATGGTGGATATATTGAATAAACTATCATTTTGAACCGACGTCTAGTACAAAATGGAGTAGGAAGCGGATTACGCAGGCCATTTCGCCATAACAGGAACGAACGACATCTATCGGACCCACAAAGAATTGGGAGCTTCAACCTCTTTAATATATAACCGCTGCCATTAGTGTTGCTTTATATTCGCCGGAAGACGGTCCCAAGCATGTTGTCCTTGCACTTGATAATTCTATGCGAATTGTATGCAGACCGCTCTTCGATTGAACCCGTATTTCGACTCCCCGCCCCGCCACAGGCAGATACTAGCATCCATTTTTTACAAAAACAAAACACCTCCTTGTCCGGCCCGGTGATAGAATGGAAATGCATTCTTAGTCGTCGACATCATGCTCGCAAAACACAATTTTTGGAGGGATGGAATGATGAACTGGAAGCCATTCAAGCGTTGGACAGCCGCGGCGCTGGCGGCGGTGCTGACGCTGTCGATTGGCGCGCACGCCGCGAAGGCCGAGGGACCGGCCGATCCGGCGCCGTACATTGAGGCGAAGGTTGTCAACGAGAACTTTGGCAAAAAAGTGCTGTTCGACAACACTCATGCGCAAACGGCGGGGGCAGCGGACTGGGTCATCGACGGCGGGTTTTCCGACTTTGGACAAGCGCTGGCGGGGAACGGTTATTATGTGAAAGAGCTGCGCAAAGCGACCCCGTTTACTTATGACGATTTAAAAGATTACGATGTATTCGTCGTGGCGGAGCCGAACATTCCGTTCAAGCAATCCGAGCAAGCCGCGATGGAGCAATATGTGGAGCAAGGCGGCAGCATTTTTTTCATTGGCGATCATTATAACGCGGACCGGAACAAAAACCGCTGGGACGGCTCCGAGGCGATTAACGGCTATCGCCGCGGCGCATGGGACAATCCGACCAAAGGGATGAACGCCGAGGAAATCGCGGCGATGCAAGGCGTGGTCAACTCCGACTGGCTGAGCGACAACTTCGGCGTGCGCTTCCGCTACAACGCGCTTGGCGACGTCACGGCGAACGTCATCGTCGAGCCGGAGCAGGCGTTCGGCATTACGGAGGGCGTAAATGCCGTGGCGATGCATGCGGGTTCGACGCTGGCCATTACCGACCCGACGAAGGCGAAAGGCATCGTCTACGTGCCGGAAACGAACGAGGCATGGGGCAACGCCGTCGATCAGGGCGTATACAACGGCGGCGGCATCGCCGAAGGGCCTTATGTGGCGGTCGCCAAAAAAGGCGCCGGCAAAGCCGCGTTCATCGGCGACTCCTCGCCGGTCGAAGACGCGACGCCGAAATATTTGCGCGAGGAGACAGGCGCCAGAAAAACGACTTACGACGGCTTCAAGGAGCTGGACGACGCCGTTCTTCTTCTTAACATTATCGATTGGCTGTCCGAGGAAGAAAACTATACGAGCCTCGATCAGGTCGCCGGCCTGCAGCTCGACCAGCCGACGGCGCTGCTGCCGATGGAGGAGCCGGCCGCTTCGACGGAACCGCAAGCCGAGCCTTGGTCTGCGCCGGCCGCCGGATACAAATGGTATGACCGCTCGACGTTCAAGCCGGGCTCCTACGGCGGACCTCCGGCCGACGTCCAGCCGCAGTACAGCTTCGTCCACCAAGCGCAGCTGCCGACGCAGCAGGTGTTCCAAATTCGCGTCGTCGTAACAAATCTGAAGCCGAATACGACGGTATCGGGCTTCAGCACCGGCATTTATTTGACGGGCGGCACCCAGATCGGCCAATTCCAGCGCGACGACGGAACATGGCCGGCAAGTTACGGCTACAGCACGACCTACAGCTTGACGGCGGACAGCAGCGGCCGAGCGTTCAAAGATTTGACCGTCCGGCTGAACCCGGGAACGACCGCAGCGACGGCGAACCTTCGGCTGCGCCAGAACGGCACCAATCTGCTGACGCAAACGGTGCAGCTGGCCAACGTGCCGGCGGAGCCGCTGCCGGGGGAGGAAGGACCGATACCGGCGCTCATTTCCATTGCGGAAGCCCGCGCCAAGGCGGAGGGAACGACGGTTACCGTTGAAGGCGTCGTCACGACCGAGCCGGGCGCGTTCGGAGGCCAGGCGTTCTACCTGCAGGACGACAGCGGCGGCATTTACGTCTACCAGACGCAAAGCGGCTTTCGTCAAGGCGACAAGGTGAAAATTACCGCTCCGCTGACGCTTTACAACACGGAGCTGGAGCTGGCCGATATCGTCGCGATCGAAAAGACGGGCACGGCCCCGCTGCCGGCTGCCGTGGAAGCGGACCAAATTAACGACGCGAACCAAGGTCAGCTGGTCCGGCTTCGCAACGTTACGATTACGAACATCATCTCGGCCGCCCCGAGCGGTTCGTTCGAGTTTGACGCCGTCAGCGGATCCGTCAGCAATCATGTCCGGATCGACGTGCGCACCGGCTTGACGATGGCGTCGTTCCCGTACAAAGAAGGCGATGTCGTGGACATTACGGGCGTTTCCGCCATTTTCAGAGGGTTGTATCAGCTGAAGCCGAGAGGTTTGGCCGACTTTACGTCGGCCGCTTCCTCCGACACGACCGCGCCGGTAACGAGCGCGTCGCTCTCGGAGCAGCCGCATCCGGATGCGGATGGCTGGCACAAGCAAGCGGTGGCGGTCACGTTGACCGCCGAAGACGATTCCAACGAACCGGTCACGACGCATTACGCCGTCAACGGCGGGGAAATGCAGATTTATGCGGCGCCTATTGCGGTAAACGAAGAAGGCATTCATACGATCCAATATTATTCGGTCGATCAGGCGGGCAACGAAGAAGCGGTTCAAACGGTAACGGTCAAGCTCGATCTGACGGCGCCGACGGCGTCGTTGACGCTGTCGGGCGGTCCGGTCCGGGACGTCGCCGATTCGGAGGAGCTCCGATTCGAGCTCGCCGCAGCGGACGGGCAGTCCGGCATCGCCTCCGCCGTGCTGCTGCTTGACGGGCAGCCGATCGCAAGCGGCTCGGCCATCCGCGCGGCGGAGCTGGGCATTGGCGAGCATACGATCGGCTACAGCGTTTCCGACAAGGCCGGACATCGGACGGAAGGCAGCGCAACGTTCCGCGTAGCGGCCGTTAAGGCGAAAGGCGTACCCGGCCTGCCGGTGCTGAGCCACAATAACGGTCACGATACCGGGCTGATGGACGGCGACTATGCGGTCACGATGAATTTGTGGTGGGGCAACAACGGCTCGGTGTACAAGCTGTACGAGAACGGAGAACTTATTCATACGGCGCTCTTGACGGACAACACGCCTTCCGCGCAATCGGTAAAAGTGAACGTTGCGGGCAAACCGAACGGCACATATGTCTATGTAGCCGAGCTGTCGAACGCCTTCGGCACGACGTCCAGCGCGCCGCTGACAGTGACGGTCAAGGACGCGTCTCCCGGCAAAGCGGTGCTGTCTCACAACAACTGGGACGGCGACGGGAACTATAACGTTACGATGAACCTGTGGTGGGGCACAAACGCCGCCGAATACCGCCTGTATGAAAACGGCCGGCTGATCGATACGCAAAGCTTGACGGCGGCTACGCCTCGCGCTCAAAGCGCCGTGACTTCGGTGTCCGGCCGCGCGCCGGGCGTATACGAATACCGCTGCGAACTGGTCAATGCAGCCGGCGCGACGTTCAGCGACACGATGACGGTGAGAGTGAGCAAGTAAGCAACCGAGAAATTCGGCCTGCGCCTTCATGGCGGCATACCGTTATAGGTCCCGCTAAACGAACGGTCAAACGTTTAATTGGTCATGCCATGTTAACGGTCATAGGCGATGCTTAGAGCGTCCGATTGAACTATTTTGCAAACTGACGGACATAAGAGACGCTTACCCCAGTTTATTTACCGTTCCCCATCGGATTTTTGCGCCTAAGAGGCTGTCATGTCCATTAGAGGGGACAGGCTGTCGGAAATGCCGTTTAAGCGTACGCGATGTCCGTTAGAAGGATGGTTCATAGAATAAAGGGAGCTTGCGAATAGCGCAAGCTTCTTTTTGCATGCCAATCTGCTGACGGTCTATTTCGAGGGGGGCCAATCATCGGATCAAACGGGAGGAGTCGAATCGGGAAGGGCGACGCTGCTTCGTGGCGGCATTGGGGGTCGCCGGCGGAAACGCGGAGAGGCTGACTTGTTTTCTTAGGCGCCGGGCTCTAAGCGAATGGCCGCTGCCGCTTCACGATGCGAGAAGAAAGCGGCTGGATCACATGAAGAAGGCGAAACCGGGAAAGGAAACCCGATTTCGCCTTTTGTCCTGTCAACGGGAAACGTAAGCTCGCCTCCGCAGGAAGACTTCAGCTCTTTACGTTCGATTTTATTCGTTCAGGGCTCGAGCAGCGGCTCCGGATCGACGGCTTCGCCGTCCTTTTGCACTTCAAATTTCAAGTGAAAGCCCGTGCTGCGGCCCGTCGAGCCGATGGTGCCGATCTGCTGGCCTTTGGTCACCTGCTGCCCGGCTTCCACGAGCAGCGTGTCCAAATGACTGTAGACGCTTGCGTATTGCTCGTCGTGGGCGATGGCGATATGAGTGCCGAGCTTCGAGTTGTATTCCGAGATTTCGACTTTGCCGTCCGCCGCGGCATAAACGGGCGTTCCAAGCTCGTTCCGAATGCTCATATAAGTGCTGACGGCCGTTTCGGTGCGACTGACGGGCACTTCGTCGCCGAATTTGACGTTAATTTCGCCTTCGGCGGGTTTGGCGAACGACAGCTCTTTCCCGGCCGGAGGCTGATCCGCTTTAATGCTTGCATTCGTAAAGGCGACGACGATCACGGCGACGGCAAAGACGGCCGCCAGCAGCGTAAAAGCCGATTTTTTGTTCGATACGATCATTTCCATTCTCCTTTTGATTAATCGTTTTTTGCCGGAGGCAAACGGGGTTAAAGGGGCTTGTCCGGCGGACATTCTCAGCTGCATCACCTTCAGCAGAGCATGGCCGTACACCTTCCGGTCCACATGCTTGATTACGCTGTTGTCGCAGCTCAGCTCCTGATCCTCCCTCATCGCCAATGCGGCTTTCCACATGAAAGGATTAAACCAATGCAGCGCGACGAGCGCCGCCATCAGTATGTTCCAGAAGGCATCCTTGCGCCGGATATGGATCAATTCATGCAAAATGACGCATTTCCAATCTTCCTCGCCGAGCGAATCGGCCATCCCTTCCGGAATGAGGATGGACGGCTTGATCAGGCCGTAGGCGGCAGGCGAAGCGATCAGCCGGGTTTGCCGGAGCGCAACCGGCCGCTTGATGCCCAGACGCGACTTGCATTGCTCCAAATAGGCGGCCAGCCGTTCGTCCGTCAGCGGCGAGACGTCCGCCTTTAATTTGCGGTGCCAGCGCCATTGCGCGACGGCGTAATAGGCGGCAATAACGAACGCCCCCGTCAGCCATAGATTGGCGGCCGCTTCGAACAGCAGCTTCCAGAGCGAAGAGCCGGAGCCGGCCGCTGCTTGTCCCAGCTTGCCGTCCGCCGCGTTTGTCAGTCCTTCCGCTGCAGGCGTCCCCGACCAAGCGGCTTCGGCTCGTCCGCCGGCATCGGCCGGTCCTTTGTTCCCGGCGGCAGCGCCTTCAACCGAATGCGCCGCCGATTGCCAAGAGGCGGGAATGATCGCTCCGACGTTCATATCGATTGTCGGAAACCAGGGAAAGACCAGGCGGACGATCAAGGCGATCCAGCAGACGTACAGCAATTTCGGATGCAGCCTGCCGCCGAGACGGCTTCTCGCCGCAAGAATAAGCAGGATGGCCGCCAGCGCGGCCGGCGTCGACGACAGAATCCATTTGAAGCCCGATGATAAGAAGGCCGAAATATCCATCCCGCGTTACTCCTTTTCGCTCAAGATCCGCTTCAGTTCCTCGATCTCTTCTTTGGTCAGCTTTTCTTCCTGAAGAAAATGAATGAGCATGGGCGCCGTGGCGCCGTTGTATATTTTTTGCAGGAAGGAGCGGCGCTCCGATCTCCGGCACTCTTCCTCCGATACGGCGGGAGAATAGTAGTAGGTTTTGCCTTCCGCCCGGTAAGCGAGAGCCTCCTTGTTCAACAGCCTGTTGAGCAACGCCTTGACCGTATTGGGCTTCCAGTCGGTCCGGCCGGACAGTTCGTCGATCACCTCCTGCGCCGTCAATGGGGAACGTCTCCACAATACTTTCATGACTTCCCATTCCGCTTCCGAGATGTGGGGTACCGTACCCATGGCCATTACCTCCTTGAACTTTCGATTACGCGCGTAATCAGTTATAGATTACATGTGTAATCGTAAGGTGTCAAGCTTTGGCAAAAAAATTGGCGGCATGCAACCCATACAGCCGGATGGGCGTCTGTTATTTATCAAGCCGGATTTGGGCTAAGGGGGATATTCGATGAAAAAAATGATTATTATCGCAGCCGGATTAGCGTTGCTCCTTGCTGGCTGCGGTCAATCGCCGAGCGAAAACGAAAAGCTGGCAAGAGCTTATCTCGAAGGGATGGGCTATGAGATCGTATCGTTCGAAAGGGAAAGCGCCGTCTCGTTTACGGAGGAGAAGCTGCACCAGCTGCCGGGCGAGCTGATCTGGGCCGTTCAGTACGTTGAACCTGACGAATATGTGAATAAAGAACTGGCAACGGTAAATTTTATGATCACCAATCATCCGCTGGACGACCAGTACGGCATGGGCCAAACGAACGCGACCGTCTTGGTATATGATGGGCAGGCGTTTGGCGGCTGGTCTTTTCCGCATTCGAAGGAGCCTTTGGACGGCGGCTTCTATTCCATTGACGGTAAGACGGCGGAGGAAGTTCGCGGCGATTGAATGGGGATTCGTCGCGGCAGACTGTATTATTATGTATCGTTCATCCGGCAGTAATTTCATGAAAAAAAATAGCGCAACGAAAAATTAGACAATCGTTGCGCTTACAATTTTACGGCTGTTTGAAAGCAGGCCAGAACCAAAACTCGGAACCCTGCGATACAATGAACAGATCTAACCATGTTTCAAAATTTATTCTTAGGCTGATTCTTTCATCGAATGCATCTATGCAGCTTTGCCAATATAGATAATCTGATTCTTTGCCGACCATGTTGGAATCAATGAATATGACAGCAGAATTGAAATAGCCAATAGGATAACAATGCTCTGGAAACATATAACCATATTCATTGATTACATTTGGAATTTCTTCAATCGATAATAAGTCCATATCATCGAATAATTTTGCTCCGTTATGCATGAGCAAAAAATTAAAATAGTCGCTGGGGATATACCAGTTGTTATTTGCAAAGAAAGATTCGATACAACCTCTATTTGCAGGCGGGTTAAAGGTGAAATATCTTTTCTCTACAGCTCCATTTTCGAGTTGGACAAGCAGCGAATTATCGTTATTTTCCAACCTCGTTTTCAATGCATTTATGCACAATTGAATGCGGCTTGTTGCCATTTAAGTCATTCCATAAGGTTTAGTAATAGTACCACCAACGAGTTATATAAGAATGCTTTAGTACTACAGGGTGCGAATTAATATGATTTATTAAAGAAATTAAGTTGCTTACAGCATAAGCGCCACCATTTTTGAGCGGGCTCATATGATGGGCATCAAGCTGATGTATAAATTTGTCCCGGACTTAGATCTTTGTAGACAATAGGATAAGATTTACCGCAACTGTTTAGAAGTATAGCCACTGAGCTGTGGTCTTCTGCTGCAATAACTGGATCATCCCCTTCAAGCGCAATACTCCTGCCGTATTATTCCTGTTATTTCATTTGATTGTCTTTGCACCGATGGGTTTCCATTCCGCCGCAAGCGTGGAATGTCTGGAGCGTGCTTCCCATATCATTCTAATTTTCTTATCTGCCCATAGAAATTCCTTCTTTGACTGGATTATGAGGAGGATTATTTCGTAACGATTGTTCGATAAGGAAAAGGGAACTGTTCCCGCAAGACGTTCATAAGTAAAAAGGGGATACTCGGTATATGACCGGTGTTGGATCGGTACATAATCGGCAATCCTCGGCTCGGCACAAGCTAAACTCGTTTCTTTCTCCCGTCTCCGAATAAAGGTATAATGACAATAGATAGCGATATCGAATTTGGAAGGAGTGTCGTTGGTGAAGTACAGAAGGCTTGGCAGCACGGAGTTGAAGGTTTCGGTTGTCGGAGTGGGCACCTGGCAGTTTGGCGGGGAGTGGGGCCGTCAATATACGCAGGCCGAAGCGGATGCGATCTTGGACAAGGCCGGCGAACTCGGGATCAATTTGATTGATACGGCGGAATGCTACGGAGACCATCTGTCGGAAAGTTTGATCGGCGATTACATAAGCAGGCGCAACCGGGAGGATTGGATTGTCGCCACGAAGTTCGGCCATCGTTTCCACGATTTGTTTACGCGGACCGACGCCTTTGGCGCGGCGGAAATGCTCGAGCAGCTGGACGGATCGCTGAAGGCGCTGAAGCTGGAATATATCGATTTGTATCAATTCCATTCCGGTCCGGATGCCGTCTTCGACAATGACGAGTTGTGGACGATGCTGGACAAGCAAATCGCGGCGGGCAAAATCCGGTTTTTGGGCACTTCGATCGGCAGCAACGACAACGTGCACCAAACGGATATGTCGCAAAAAGTAAACTCGCGCGTTATTCAGGTCATTTATAACCGGCTTGATCGCAAGCCGGAGGAAAGGGTGTTCCCGTCCTGCCAGAAACAGGATTTGGGCGTATTGGCGCGCGTTCCGCTGGCCAGCGGCTATTTGAGCGGCAAATACAAGCCGGGGGCCGTATTCGGACAAAACGACGTGCGGCACCGTCATGATGAGCAGGAGACCCGCCGGAAGCTGGAGGAGGTCGAGCGCATTCGCCGCGACGAAGTGCCGGAAGGAACGGACATGGCAAGCTGGGCGCTCGCCTGGTGCTTGAAGCATCCGGCGGTTACGACGGTCATTCCGGGCTGCAAAGATCCGGCCCAGGTGGAAGCGAACGCCCGGGCGGCCGAGCTGGTCACGGACCCGCACCCGCTGGACGTTCATAAGTAAGGAGTGGGGCGCGCTTCGGTTGCGCCTCTTTTTGTTGAGCAGGCAGGCGCTAAGGCGTTAGAAGAGTCTCTTGTACGGCTGTGCGGCGTTCAATAGGAGAGCGTGCAAATACGTGAGCGACCTTAGAGCGGCGTTGGAGCCTCTCGGAAGAGCGAGCAAGTACATACGCGACCTTAGAGCGAAGTTGGAGCGTCTCGGAAGAGCGAGTAAGTACATACGCGACCTTAGAGCGGCGTTGGAGCGCCCCGAAAGTGCGTGCAAGTACATATGCGACCTTAGAGCGAAGTTGGAGCGTCTCGGAAGAGCGAGTAAGTACATACGCGACCTTAGAGCGGCGTTGGAGCGTATCGGAAGAGCGAGTAAGTACATACGCGACCTTAGAGCGCCGCCGGAGCGTCCCGGAAGAGCGTGTAAGTGTGTGAGCGACCTTAAAGCGTCGACGGGGCGCTCCGGGAGAGCGGCGTGCAACTACGTGCGAGCCCGGCCGCGCGGATTGGCGCTTGAGCAGCACGGAATGACGTCCATGTCAGGATGGCGCCCGCCCACCCTGCTGCCGCAAAAAGCGCAGCGCCAGTTGAACGAATTCGTCGGGTTCCTCCACGTAAGGGAGATGTCCGCAGCCTTTCATGACGGCCAGCTCGGAGTCCGGCAGTTTGCCGTGAAGCTTGCGGGCGGTGCTCACGTTGAACGTATGATCCTGATCCCCGACTACGATAAGCGCCGGAGCGGTCAGCTCGCGCAGCCTTTTCCAGGCCGGGGGACGCGGGGCTTTGGCGTATTGCGGCGGAAAGCGGCAAAAGTTGCCGGGCTTGCGCACATTGGCCAGCACATGGTCTCTTGCGTCGGTTTTGTCGGGCGGCGGGAAAAAGTAACTCCAGTACGGATCGTTAGCAAAATGCTCGATTGCCGCGGCCGTCCCGAGCTTGCGGGCGCGGCGGTAATTTTGCATGCCTTTCAGCAGCATGCGGACAGGCAACCCGTTGCCGGATACGGACGGTGCGGCCAGCACCAGAGCGCTTGTCCGCTCCGGATGCAGCAAGGCGAAATCCAAGGCCAGCGCGCCTCCGGAGGAGGAGCCGACGAAAGCGGCGCGGCTTATGCCGAGACGATCCATCAGCTCCAGCAAATCTTGCACGGGGGCGAAAGGGCCTTTCGGTGCGTCGGATTGCCCGTAGCCCCGCTGGTCGTAACGAATGACGCGGTTGCTTTTGGACAGCTTAGCCATCGCGTTGTCCCATATCCGGCAATCCGTGAAATTTCCGTGCAGCAGCACGACGGCTTCTCCCTCGCCGGATTGTTCACAATAGATGCGTACAGGATCGCGGTCGGCCATCAAGTCAATGTGAGGCAAGCGTTCTCCTCCTTTCATGTTTACAAGGGCAACTGCCATTTCATGATTTAAAGAGAAATTCTCCAACGTTCTCCATTTCTAAAGCAAATCCGCGCGCTGCAAATGATCCTCCAGGATGGCCCTGATAACCTCCGAAACGGAATAATCGCCCCGCGAGCATTGGCGGTCGATTTCGTCCCAGCAGGCTTCGGGCAAAGTCAAGCTCAGCTTGCGCGTCACGCCGATTGGCTTGCGGCCCGCGCCCGGACGCCTGCCTCCTTTGGCCGACGGCGCAATAGAGCCTGACTTTTCAAAGCTTGCGACTTGCACCGCTTCTTCCCGGTCATCCCGATTTCCATCATTCATGAGCAGTCCCCTCCTATCAGAGCATGTCCGCCAAGCCGATGTCTTGGAGCAATTCTACCATCTTGTCGCTATCTTCCCATAATGGTAAGCGCAATATCAATTACTGCTACCTTAATCAAACGATAAGCATGATCAGTGAGACTTTAAGGGCTATTCAAACTGCAGCGAGCGAGGCCTTAGAACTCCGATGGTGCTTCTCGGAAGAGCGTGCAAGTACATACGCGACCTTAGAACAAGCGAAAAGACCGAAAGTGTGGGCTGTAAGTTCATACGCGACCTTAGAACAAGTGAAAAGACCGAGAGTGAGAGCTGTAAGTACATACGCGACCTTAGAACAAGCGAAAAGACCGAAAGTGTGGGCTGTAAGTTCATACGCGACCTTAGAACAAGCGAAAAGACCGAATGTGAGAGCTGCAAGTTCATACGCGACCTTAGAACAAGCGAAAAGACCGAAAGTGTGGGCTGTAAGTTCATACGCGACCTTAGAACAAGCGAAAAGACCGAGAGTGAGAGCTGTAAGTTCATACGCGACCTAAGAACAAGCGAAAAGACCGAAAGTGTGAGCTGCAAGTTCGTACGCGACCTTAGAACAAGCGAAAAGACCGAAAGTGAGAGCTGCAAGTACATACGCGACCTTAGAACAAGCGAAAAGACCGAAAGTGAGAGCTGCAAGTACATACGCGACCTTAGAACAAGAGAAAAGATCGAAAGTGAGAGCTGCAAGTACATCCGCGACCTTAGAACAAGCGAAAAGACTGAAAGTGAGAGCAGTAAGTTCATTCGCGACCTTAGAGCACCGTAAGAGCGCTCCGGAATAGGCTGTAAGTTTGTGAACGACCTTGGAGCGTCCGAAAGATACGAAATTATGAGCTGTAAGTGCGTGCACGACCTAAGAGCGCCGCCGGGATCCCGGAAGAGCGGCCTGCGAGCCGGCGGGCTTCCCTTGGGTTGTCCGCTATGCTTATAATTTGATCAAATACCCGAAGGAAGGAACGGTAACGAACATGGGCGCTACGCTGTTGTATATCGAGGACGACAAGGAAATCGGCGCATTTGTGAAGGAGCATCTGGAGGCGCGGGGATACGGCGTCAAGTGGCTGAGAAGCGGCGAGCGCGCCGTCGAGGAGGCGGCCGGCTGCGATCTCGCCATTCTGGATGTCATGCTGCCGGGGCTGGACGGCTTTACCGTAGGCCAGCGGCTCAAAAAGGCCGAGCCGGCGCTGCCGATTCTGATGTTGTCCGCCCGGACGTCCATCGACGACAAGCTGCAGGGGCTGCAGTTTGCCGACGATTACGTGACCAAGCCGTTTCATCCCGACGAGCTGACGGCCCGGATCGAAGTTTTGCTGCGGCGTACCGGGACGGGCGGTTCGGAGCCGGTGGCGGTCAAGCATTTGCTGGTCTACGAAAAGGAGAATCGGATCGTCAGGCGGGACAGCGGGGAAGAAATCGGTTTAAGCGGCAAGCAGTTCCATATCTTTATGTATTTGCTTCGTCACTTGGGACAGATCAAGACGAAGGAGCAAATCTATGAAGCGGTATGGGGAGACCCTTACCTGGAAGGGGACAAAACGCTGATGGTTCACATCCGCTACCTTCGTGAAAAAATCGAAATCGATCCGGCCGCTCCGGAAATCGTGGAGACGGTGCGCGGCATCGGCTACCGGGTGAGAGCATGAGCCGGCCTCGGGAAGAGCGCCGTCCCCCGCGCAGATGGCTGGCCCGCCAAACGCTGCTTACCCGTTATTTGCTTATCGTGCTCGGCGCATTTTTGTTTATTCCGATCATCATCCCGCTCGCAAGCCTTTTATATATGACCTTCGACAGCGTGGCCGGCGGCGACCGTCACGCTTCGGACGCTTTGAAGTACGGCAACGCGGCCCAGGTGGAGCAGGCCTGGCATGCCGAGGCGGCCGCCATGCAAGGCTTGAGCGAAGACGCCGTCGCGGAGAGGCTGCGGGAGCTGAAGGCGAAATATACGGAGGCTTCGCTGTTCTGGGTGGACGAGAGCGGACGGACCAGGCTTGTGCTGCCCGAGGAGCCGGTAATGTCCGTGCCCGACCGGTGGACCGCCGCGGATGCGGTCGGCTTTATGAAACGCAGCGTAAACGGCGATCCGTTTACGGTCGTTTCGTTTATCGGGGGCAGCGAAGCGGGGGCGGATTTTATCGTGCTCCAGCTTCCCCGTTATTTGGTGAGGGCCGGCTCGCCTTCGGGAGCGGGCGCCCCGTATATGCTCGGGTTTATTTTATTGTCGGTCGCCCTTTTCGCCGTATTGTCGCTTTTGTTTTTCAGACATATCCGCAAGCGGCTTCTCCGTCTGCAATCGGCGATGCTGCAGCAGGACGGGCACGGCATTCCCGCTCCGGTGGAAGTTCGGCGGATGGACGAAATCGGCGGCCTGGAACAGGCGTTTAACGGCATGGTTCAGCAGTTGAAATCCGGCAGGGAGCGCGAGCGGGAGGAGGAGGAGCTGCGCAAGCGGCTGATTGCCAATCTGTCCCACGATTTGCGGACGCCGCTGACGGTAATGCGGGGACATCTGTATCGGCTGCAAAATGAACCGTTAACCGCGAACGGCCGAAGCTCGCTGGCGGTCATGGAGCAGAAGGCGGACGGTCTTAGCGGACTAATCGACAACCTGCTCTCCTATACGCTAATGACGAGCGGGCGGTATGCCCTGACGCCGGCGCCGGCCGATGTGCTGAGACTAGTGCGCGAAAGCGCGGCGGCCTGGTATCCCGTCTGGGAAAAGGCGGGCATCGAAGCGGACGTCCGGCTCCCCTCGGAGCCGCTGATCTGGAACGTGGACCGGGACGCGTTCCGCCGCATTTTGGACAATCTGCTGCAAAATATTGTCCGGCACGCCGCCGAAGGGAAACATGTCGGACTATATCTGGAAGAAAGGGAGGGGGGTTCGGCGATCGTCGTCGAAGACCGGGGACCCGGCATGCGGCGGAAGGAAGCGGCCGGCCGGGGTTTGCACGAGACCGGCGCCGGGAACCGAACGGAGGAAGGCTCGGAGATCGGCGCCGGGAACCGAACGGAGGAAGGTTCGGAGACCGAAACCGAGAAGCGGACGTCCTCCCCGTCGGTCCGCGGGCAAGCTCTTGAAAAAGGGGCGGGCATCGGCCTGGCCATCGTCGATTATTTAACGCGCGAAATGGCGATCGAATGGCATGCCGAAAGCTCGGAAGGCGGGACCCGGATTTATTTGCTGCAGCGGGGAGCGGGTGAACTATTTTAAACGAAATTTAAACTTCGCCTTCCTTTCCTTTAACCTTGCGCTGCTAAGCTGGTAAGCGAGGTGATGGAGATGAAGGAATGGGTTGTCGAAACTCGGAATTTAAGCAAAAAATACAAAGGACGTTATGCTGTCTCCGGCTTGAATCTGAAAATCGCCAAAGGCGAAATATACGGCTTTCTTGGGCCGAACGGAGCGGGCAAAACGACGACGATCCGCATGCTGCTCGGCCTGATCAAGCCGTCCGGCGGAACGATCCAGGTGTTCGGGCAGCCGCTTCAGAAGCATCGGATGTCCATTCTGAAAAAGGTGGGCTCGCTCGTCGAATATCCTTCGTATTACGGGCATTTGAGCGCGGCGGACAATTTGGAGGCGATACGGCGGATCATTGACGTTCCGAAGCAGCGGATCGGCGAGGTGCTCGACATCGTCGGCTTGACGAAGGAAGCGCGGCGGCCGGTAAAAGGATTCTCCTTGGGCATGAAGCAGCGGCTCGGTATCGCCAGCGCGCTGCTGGGCAGTCCGGAGCTGCTCATTCTGGACGAGCCGACGAACGGGCTCGATTCTTCCAGCATTTTGGAGATTCGCGAGCTGATCAAGTCGATGCCGAAGCAGTACGGCATTACGGTGCTCATTTCGAGCCATCTGCTCGGGGAAGTAGAGCAAATGGCCGGCGTCGTCGGCATTATCCGGCATGGCGAGCTGGTATTCCAGAACTCGATCGCCAGCTTGCAGCAGCAAGCGAAAGGGCATATTGCGCTGCGCGTGTCGGAGGCGCAGCGGGCGCTGCTTCTGCTGCAAAAGTACGGCATCGATGCGATGCTGTCGGACCATCGGCTGACGATCGGCCGGACGGATGACGAAACGGTGGCCAAGGCAGTCCGGGAGCTGACAAACGAAGGGCATTCGATCTACCGGGTCGAAGAACGGCGCAAATCGCTGGAGGAGCTGTTTCTGCAGATCGTGGGCGAAGGGGGCGGCTTGTCATGACGGCAGGGAGAGCGTTTCGCTCCGATCTGTTGAAGCTGAAGGGGAAAGGGCTGTGGCTTCTCGCCGCGGCCGGCCCAGTCGGCTTGATCGCCATGCAGGCGCTGAATTACGGCCTGCGCTTCGATTATATGCAGAAGCGGTACGCCGGCAATGCGTGGGGCGGATTGCTGGACAACATTGCGGTGTTTGTGCCGATCGCGCTGCTGATGGGCATCACGATTTTATGCTCGCTGCTGGCCAATATCGAGCATCATACAAGCGCCTGGAAGCAGCTTCTCGCTCTGCCGGTGCCGCGCACGGCCGTTTTTGCCGCTAAATTTGCCGTGGCCGTCATGCTGCTGGCCGTATCCTGCGCGCTGCTGTCGCTTGGCGCCGCCGCGCTCGGCTTCATCTTCGGCTTTGGGGCCGGCGATATGCCCGGAGCCGAGATCGCCAAGCTGGGACTGTATCCGTTCCTCGCGTCCATGCCGATATTGGCGCTGCTGTTATGGCTGTGCATGACGTTCCGCAACCAGGCTGTGCCGATTACGATCGGCGTCGTCATGGCGGTGCTGTCCATCTTCGGCATGTCGGAATGGCTGCCGGTCAATTGGCCGCTCTTTGCGTACACCGCTCCTCAGCGGGAATGGTTTCTCGGCGCGGGCGTCATTGGCGGGGCGGCTGTGCTGGCGCTCGGGGCGCTTCATTTCAACCGAAAGGACGTGAATTGACATGACATTTCGTTCCTTTGCCGGTTTGCTGGCTGCGGAGCGTCTTAAGCTTATGCGCTCCCCGATCTGGCTGCTCGTGCCGGTCAGCCCGGTCATCGCTTATATCATAGGCCTTTTGTCATCGCTGGACGACGTTGCTCCGGGGGACAAATTCGGCCTGTTGCAATCCGCCGTCTATTCGCTGCACGCCATGCTGCTGCTCCCGATTCTGACGGGCATCTACTCGGCTTTCGTATGCCGTTTCGAGTACGGCGGGGGCGGCTGGAAGGGGTTGCTGTCGCTTCCGGTATCGCGAACGGGGCTGTATGCGGCGAAGTTCGCCGTAGTGGCCGCGCTGCTCGCCGTCACTCAGCTGCTGGCGTTTGCCGCTCTCGCGGGCGCCGCATTCAAGCACGGCCTGGCCGGAGAAGCCGATTGGGGGAGGGCGCTGCTGACGGCGGCCAGCGGCTGGCTGGCTTGTCTGCCCCTTGCCGCGTTACAGCTGTGGGCTTCGATCGGCTGGAGCAGCTTTGCCGCGCCGCTGGCCATTAACGTTGGATTCACGCTGCCGAACATGCTGATTGTCAATTCCGCCCAATACGGACCGTATTATCCGTGGGCGCAGCCGTCGCTCGCGATGTTGACGTCCGGTGAGATGAACTTCGGCGCCTTTACGCTGCCGTGGCAAAACATTGCCTTTACCATTGCAGGAAGTTTAATCCTGTTTACAGCCGGCGGTCTCTTCCATATGCGGCGCAAAGAAGTTTAAAGTCCGGCCGAATGTTAGAAGAAGTAAAGTCGAATTCATTGATTTGCCCATAATCGGTAGCATTCTCCCCGCCCAAAATGTGATATAGTGAAAAATGTCGAATTTATAGTGAAAAAAGCCGAGTGTATTGTGAAAAATGTATTGATTTTTTCTTGTAAATCCGATAGGATTACTTGTATTAAAACTGATCCATCATTAATTATCATTATGGGAACAAGGGGAGAAACCAGAGATGATCAACAAGAAGCTTCATGCAACGTTTATTTTGCTGCTGGTTATCGTCATAGCGGCAACGGGCTGCGGAGCGAAGGGCAATGGAGGAAACGAAGGCGGCGGCGGCACAGGCGGCGCTGCGGCCGAAGTGGAATTGCCGGCGGCATTGAAGGAGAAGGGCGATATTACGGTCAAAGTCATTCGCAAAATCGGCGGAGACGACCATACCGCGCAATTCCTGGCCGGAGCGAAGCAAGAAGGCGAAGCGCTCGGCTTCAAGGTCGATACGTTCTCGGCCAACAACGATTCGGTCAAATTTTTGGATGCGATCGAGCAAGCGGCGAACAGCGATACGGACGCGGTGGTGCTGTCCCATGCGGACATGCCGGAAGCGGCCGCTGCGGTTCAGAAGCTGAGAGACAAAGGCATCGAAGTGGTGGCGTTCGATTCGATCGGCGAGCTTTCCTCCATCGAGGGCGTAACGCTGACGTCCCAGGATGACGAGGCGCTGGCGCAATTCGCGCTTGACCAGCTGGTGAAGGAGCAGGGCGAAGAAGCGAATATTTTGTACCTGTGGGTAGACGGATTCCCTCCGATGGTTCGCCGCAACGCCGTATATCAGGAAGTGCTGGCGAAATATCCGGGCATCAAGGAGCTGGACCGGTTCGGCGTCGCTTCGGAAAATACGTCGGTTGAAACGCAAAACGCAGTAGCTGCAATGCTGGCGAAATATCCGAAAGGCGAAATCGACGCGATCTTTGCGACTTGGGATGCTTTCGCGATCGGTGCAGCGCGAGCTTTGACGGAAGCGGGACGGACGGAAATTAAAATTTACGGCATCGACGTAGCGAACGCCGACCTGCAAATTATGCAGGAAGAGAACAGCCCTTGGGTAGCGACGGCTGCGGTCGACGCCAAAATGATCGGCGCCGTCAACCTGAGACTGGCCGCGCAGAAGCTGGCCGGCGAGCAAACGCCGACTACGGTTAATCTGGAAGCCGCGCTTATTACGCAAGAAGATTTGAAGAAATCTTCCGAGCCGGTCAACGTCGTTACGCTGGCGGACATTATTCCGGGCTGGGGAACGACGGACGCTTACGAATCCGATTGGATGAAGGAATTGAAAGCGGCCAAGTAACAAAATAAACATTTGTCGAGCATATTCGACATGGTATAATAGGAACATGCTGCAGCGCCCTTATCCTGAGGATAGGGGCGCTCAATCCTGTTTGGAGAAGGAGGTGCGGGGATTGGCGGATCGTACGATGAGCAGGCTGGAAATGAAGGACATATCGATTGCGTTTCCGGGCGTTCAAGCGTTATCGAATGTCGATTTCCATACCGAAGCCGGCAGATCGCATGCTTTGATCGGGGCCAACGGCGCGGGCAAGTCGACCTTGATGAAGGTGCTGTCCGGCGCTTACAGTCATTATACCGGGGACATTTGGATAGACGGCCGGAAGGCGGACATTCGCAGTCCGAAGGATGCCAAGGACTACGGCATACAGATCGTATACCAGGAAGTGGATACGGCGTTGATCCCTTATCTCAGCGTCGGCGAGAACATTATGCTGGAACATACGGTTCACGGCATGAGAGGCAAGCATTTTATCGGGTGGTCCAAGCTTCATCGGGAGGCGAGAGCCGTTCTGGACCGGATGAACGTAAGCATTCCGACGCGGAAGCTGGTGCAGGAGCTGACGCTCGCGGAAAAGCAAATGGTGCTCATTGCCCGCTCCGTATCGATGCAATGCCGCTATCTGGTGCTGGACGAGCCGACCGCTCCGCTTAGCGGCAGCGAGACGGAGCGCTTGTTCCGCCTTGTCCGGCTGCTGAAATCGGAAGGAGTCGGCATTATCTTTATTTCGCACCGGCTGCCCGAGCTGTACGAAATTTGCGACGATATTACGATTATGCGCGACGGCAAGCTGGTTGTGCGCGACGAGATTGCGAGGCTGGAGCAGCAGCAGATCGTCGAGCATATGCTCGGCGCCAAGCTGGAGGGACAGTTTCCGGCTCGCGAGCGTTCAGCGGGAGAAGTCGCGTTCGAAGCCGAAGCGATATCGGACGGTGACAAAGTCCGCGGCGTATCGATTCAAGTGCGCAAAGGCGAAATCGTCGGTTTGGCGGGACTGGTCGGCGCGGGCAAGACGGAGCTGTGCCGCATCCTGTTTGGAGCCGAGCCGGCCTTCTCCGGCGAAATACGGCTGAACGGCAAGCGTCTGAAGCTGGGTACGCCGCATGACGCTGTACGGAGCGGTATCGCGCTCGTGCCGGAGGAGCGGCGCCGCGAGGGCGTCTTCGTGGACGAAACGGTCGGAGCTAATTTGACGGTCGCTTCGCTTGGCAAATATGCGGGCTTCGCCTCGTGGCTGCTGTCGAGGAAGGAACGGGCGGCCGCGGGCGACATGATCCGCAGTCTTGGCGTCAAGACGCCGAATCAATCGGCGAGAGTCCGTAATCTGTCCGGCGGCAATCAGCAAAAAATCGCCATCGGCAAGTGGCTGCTGGCCGACGCCGACGTCTATATATTCGACGAACCGACCAAAGGCGTCGACGTCGGCGCGAAGCGCGACATTTATGAGCTGGTAGCCGGCTTGGCCGCCAAAGGCAAATGTGTCGTCTACGCGTCCAGCGAGCTGCCGGAAATGATGGGCATTACCGACCGGATCTATGTCATGTACGACGGCCGGGTCATGAAGGAGCTCGTGACGGCGAATACGAGCGAAGAAGAAATATTGCTGTACAGCACGGGAGGCGTAATCCGATGAAGGCTGCCGAAGCGGCGAAAGGAAATAGAAGCTCCAGCTTTTTCGAATTTTTGTATAAATACGGGACGCTGATTACGATTTTGTTTTTGATCGTCTTTTTCAGCGTCATGTCGGACAACTTTTTGAGCGGGTCCAATATCCTTTTGATTTTGAGATCGATTGCGATCACGACGATCATCGCCATCGGCTTGACCGTGTCGCTTGCCGTCGGCGGCTTTGACCTGTCGGTCGGCTCGACGGCTTCCGTGGCGAACGCGCTGGTTATTTCCATGTTCGTCTGGCACGGCTTGAATATGGGGGTTGGCATTGCGATTACGATTGCGTTATGTTTGGTTATCGGCTTGGTCAACGCTTTTTTGGTCATCAAATTCAAGGTTCAGGATATGCTGATGACGCTGGCGACGATGTTTGTGTTCCAGGGAGTGGCGCTGACCTATACGAGAGGCGCGACCGTCTCGCAAAACATGATTATGCCGAACGGCGATTTTGCCACGGGCACGATTCCGAAAGCGTTCAGCTATTTGGGCAAGGAGACCTGGATCATTGTTATTATGCTCCTCGTCGTCGTTTCCGTGCATTTATTTTTGAATTATACGAAGCATGGCCGTTATATGTATATGATCGGGGGCAATCCGGAGGCGGCCAAGTTGTCCGGCATTCCGGTCAGCAAATACCGGCTGCTGGCTTATTTGCTTTCGGCGCTGTTTGCGTGCGTCGGCGGCATCGTGCTGGGCGCGCGCGTCATGAGCGCCGAGGTGAACTCGGGCGGTTCGTATTTGATGGAGGCGGTGGCGGCGGCGTTTATCGGATTTTCCGTGCTCGGGGCCGGCAAGCCGAACGCCTTCGGGACATTCGTCGGCGCGGTGCTGATCGGCCTGCTGAGCAACGGACTGATTATGCTGTCTGTGCCGTATTACGCCATGGATATCGTTAAAGGCTCCGTTCTGGCGCTGGCGCTTGGCATTACGTATTATAAACGCAAGCATTAGCGTAAGATGAACCAATCGACCTGAAAGGGCTGGATACGAGATGAATTTGCCTCCGCTTGATCATTCCCCGACTCCGGCAGAGCATGCGGGCTTTACAGGCAGCTATGGCGTTCCCGAACCGAAGAAGCATGTCGAAATGCTGGTGGAGAGAGACGGCGTCGCATTGTTTTTTAAACGATGGGCGGCCACGGTCATCGATTTCTTGTTTTGGACGGCTCTCGTTTTCGCGGCATTTAATTTCCGTGATGCGTGGGTGGGCTACGGCTTGGGCGCCGTTGCCCTGTTGTGGCTCTTGTACTATTTGCTGCTGGAAGGGATGAGCGGATATACGATCGGCAAGCTGCTGCTTCGAATCCGGGTCGTCCGGGAGGACGGTTATGCGCCGGGCTTCCTCAAAGGGCTTCTGCGCACGCTGCTTCGGGCGGTGGACACGAATCCGCTGCTGGTCGGCGGACTTCCGGCGGGCATATGCGTGCTGGCCACAAGGAAAAAGCAGCGGCTGGGCGATATGGCGGCGGATACGTACGTGGTCAACGTTAAAGACTTGAAGCCGGCCGGTACGGCGGCGACGGCCGTCGCGATTGCGGCGTCCGCCGCCGCGCTGGCGGCCGCGTTGGTCGGAGCCGCGTTCGGCATCGGCCATCTGGTTCAGAAAGCGTCGGCCCCACCGGAGGAAGCGGTCTTCCGTAGCGCGGACGGCCGGTTTCAAATTGCGGCGGACGACAGCTGGTCGGCGCTGAAAGGCCTCAATGACGAAGCGGATATTTCGATCGGCAATATTTTCAAGGAAAAGTATTTGATTGTCCTTGCCGAACCGAAAGCGGACTTCGAGGAGGACATTACGCTGGAAGATTATTATTGGCTCGTGGAAAGCTATTTCGTCGATTCGGACGATTTCCGGACGATCGAAGGGCCCAATGCCGTGACGATTCAAGGCATGCCCGCCTACCAGTCGGTAATCGGCGGCGTAGTGGACGGTATGTCCATTCGGTATGTGATGACGACCGTCGAAACGCGCACGCATTATTATCAGTTGGTCGCCTGGACGCTCACCTCGAAATTCGGCGAACTGGAAGAGGAGCTGCGCCGCGTCGCCGGCAGCTTCCGCGAATCATTTGTGACGCTGTAACGGCAGTGAGAGTTTAACGGACATCAGCGCAGCTTAGGGGGCTGAATTCGGAAGTGCGGGACTGTAACGGTCATGAGAGAAGCTTAAAGCGTGAAAAGATTGATTCCAGCACTCAAATCGTCCTCTAAAGTGCGCGTATGTCCATTAAAACAGGTCGCCTGCCAATTTCGCTCGCTAAGCTTCCCTGATGTCCATTAGCCGAGGGAGATGCTAGGTGGAGATCGGCGAAGAGGCGGGACGCGAGTGGCGAGATGCGAAGTGGAGAGAGGCGAAGAGACGAGACGCGATAGACGAGGTGCGAGGTGGAGAGCCGGCGAAGAGACGGGACGCGAGTGGCGAGACACGAGGTGGAGAGCGGCGAAGAGACGGGACGCGAGTGGCGAGGCACGATTGGCGAGACGCGATAGGCGAGGTGTAGAGCGGCGAAGAGGCGGGACGCGAACGGCCGAGCGGCTCCAGCAAGGGGAGACGCTCGGCCGTATGCAAAAATGAATGATTTACGGCGCCGAAGATTCCAGCACCGTCACGTCGCCGCGGTGCCGCTCGAAGTCGGCGAGGCTGCATTCCAGCTTCATGCGGGTGCCTTCCGGCTCGTGGCTCAAATCGAGCACGTGCGCGTTTTCGTTGAAGTAGGAAACTAGACGGCCCTGGCTGAACGGGATCAAAATTTCGCATTGCACGAAGCCGCTGAAAATATGCTCGCGAATAAGGTCCAGCAGCTCGCGCAAACCGCTTTTTTCCTTGACGGACAAATAAACCGCATCGCCGATCGTTTGCGGATAAGCATGCTCCGTCAAGTCGCATTTGTTATACGCATAAACGGTCGGAATGCCTTCCGCGCCGAGCTCCCGCAGCGTGTCATTCGTCACCTCGATCAGCTTCTCGCGGTCGGGATGGGAATAATCGACGACATGGACGAGAAGATCGGCTTCCGCCACTTCCTCCAGCGTCGAACGGAACGCTTTGACCAGATGATGGGGCAGCTGGCTGACAAAGCCGACGGTATCCGTCAGCAGGAACGACTTGTTGTCCGGCAACTCGATGCTTCGGACCGACGTTTCCAGCGTGGCGAACAGCATATTTTGGGCAAATACATGCTTGTCGGCGTCGGAGCCGTGAAGCTCCAGCATAGCGTTCATCAGGCTCGATTTGCCCGTGTTCGTATAGCCGACGAGACAGACGGAAGGGACTTCGTTTTTCTTCCGCTTCTTGCGCTGCAGCTGCCTGCGGGCTACCAGCTTCTCAAGCTCTTGCTGCAGTGCCGCGATCCGGTCTTCGATTCTCCGGCGGTCGAGCTCCAGCTTCGTTTCGCCCGCGCCTCTGTTGCGCAGGCCCGATCCGCCGCCCTGGCGGCCAAGGGAGGCCCGCAATCCGACCAGCCGAGGCAGCGTATACTGCAGTCTCGCCACTTCGACTTGCAGCTGGGCTTCTTTTGTTTTGGCGCGTTCCGCAAAAATGTCCAGAATGAGAATGGTCCGGTCGATGACGACCCGCTCCAGGTCGGCCTCGAGGTTCCGGATTTGCGACGGGGACAGCTCATCGTTGAAAATGACGGTCTCCGCTTCCAGTCCTTCCGCCAGCCCCTTCAGCTCCTGCAGCTTGCCCGTCCCGATATAATGAGACGGGTTGATGCGTTCGGCCTTTTGGCTGAGCTCTCCGACAACTTCGATATGGCAGGCGTCCGCCAAATTGCGGAGCTCCTCCATGGAATAGTCGAAGTCCTGCTGCCCCTGCAGCTGAACGCCGACGATAATCGCTTTGCGTTTTGGTTGTTCCATCATATATCCATCATCTCCCACAAAGAATGTCCAACAATAAATAAAACACAGGCAACGGCTGCCTGTGTCACAGTGATATGCGAGAGGAAATCAGAAATATAACGCTTCGGGAGCGAATCCCGCAAACGGTCGTCGAATGTCTCCATAACCCCGGCTTGAACCGCAAATCGAGCGGCGGCTCGCCGTACGGCCCGTTATCCGCAAACGGAATGAACGGGTTGCATTCAATGGAAGGGGTTATATCGTTGCATAGACAGACTTATCCTGAGTCCTCCGCACACAGGCAGAGTATGGCGCCATAGGCATAACGTTTCAACGGGCATCCGCCAGAAAGGGGCATCCGCTGACGTTCATGAATTAGCCGCGCAGAAATTCGACTCAGATAAAATCTATCACACTGCAACCTCCATTCCTTGAATTAGCAACAGTGTAGCACATCCGTCTTCCCAAAATCAACCGGCAATGATGATCGCAATGCCGCCCGGATTGCAAGGAGAAACGGACGGCGCATCCCCGGCGAAGCTTGCCGCTTCACCAGCGGCCGTGCTATAATTTGCCGTATATAGGTACAACCGCACGGAAGCGCCGTGCTTGCAGATTACGTTTCTGTAAGCGTTGGCGTTTTTTTGATCATAGGACACTTCTTAGCGATTAAACACGAAAGGAGAAAGAAATTCGAACATGGCGACAAAGAAACCTTCGGCCGGGCCGCGCTTTGACCCGGCGTTCAAGCCGCTATGGACGTACCTGGAGAGGGAATACGGCGAAGCGGCGGCCGGGAACATCCTATCCTACATGCTGTTCGCGGGCGCAAGCGAAGGGCGATATTCTTACAAAAACAAAATTACCCGCGCCCTGATCACCGTAGACGAAAGCGGCGCCTGGCAGGCCGGCGGGCGAAATGCCTTGCAAACGCTCGCTTCCTACCGGCGAAGGGAAACAAACGAGAGCCGCAAAGCGTCTAAATAAGAAGTCACGATATTACGGAATACAGGAGATGATTGGCATGCGATTTCTGCCGAAGGCAAGAAGCGGCAAATGGTGGCTGATTGCGGGCTGCTCGACCTTGCTGGTGAGTTTGCTTCTATGGATAATACGGTTCGGTTTGCTGGAACAGCCGCTGAGCGGCACGCATCTGTTTCGGTTCTTTTTGCTGGCGTTTCTGCTATCGCTCGTCTTCGGCATTTCGGGCTGGCTCGGCGCCCGGCGCCTGTGGCTGCTGTCCAACGCCGGCATGGCGGCGGGGTTGATCTGGATGGCGAGAACTTCCGGAGAACGGAACGGCTGGGAAGATCTCGCCGGTTTTATGAATTTTCTGGGATTGACGGCGGCAGGTTTTGCCGCAGGGCTGCTGGCGGAGCTGGTCTGGCTGGTCGTCCGCCGGATGAAACGGACTTAGACGGCGGCCCCGGCCGGCAAGGTCCGCGTCACAGCCGATGAATTGCGGATTCCGCTTGGCCGATGACGGATTTTATTTTTTGCTCGAGGGCGAGCATACTGCTTTTGTCCTTCAAAATTTGCTTCTGGTAGACGAGCATTCCGTTAAAGCTGCTCAGGGCGGCGAACGGTTCTCCCTTGCGGACGGCCTGCAGCAGCACCTTCGACTCCGCCGTAAACCGCTTTCTCGTCGTGGAGACCGCGCTTCTGGCCGATTTGAGCTTCACCTTCGTCGCATCGTTGGCCGCTAAGATGTCGCGTATTTTTTTCATGTCGGCTGCCGCTTTCGCTTTTACATTTTTTAATGCCGTTTCCTTGCGGCGAATATCGTCCTTGGCGAGCTGCACGGCTATCTTGGTCAGATCGAGCTGCCAGTTCCAGTATTCGGTCAGCGATTTGTTTTTTAATTTTTTGGCGGCGCTAAGCTGCTTCTTCTGCGCTTCGTACAGGTCGAACAAAGGCTGATGCTGCTTCTTTGCGGCATTCAGCGCGGCTTCGGCGGCTTTAATTTCGCGCTGGCCGATTTCCTTGATCCGCTTGCGGATCGCCAGCTCGGCTTCTTCGTTCGCGTAGCGGAGGGAGTTGGTCGCCGCGTCGAGATCCAGCTCCTGCTTCTGCAGCGATTTCAGCTCGGTATACGCTTTGTTCAGCTTTTTGGCCGTGGATTCGTCGGTCGAAGCCGTCATTTTGTCGAAGGCGTTTTTGGCGGTGGGCGAAAACTCGAAAGGGGCGGCAAAGGCGGCCGAAGCGCCGATCCAAACGGCGGCGAAGGCCGACAGGAACACGGTTAACCATACTTTTTTGATCATGGCAAAATATGCCTCCTTTTCCACTCGGTCCGTCCGAAAGAACGACAAAAAGCACCCGCAGGCAAGACGCTGGGCGTCCGCTACGGGTGCTTCTCCGTATAACCGAATGTTCATTTTTTACCACTATAATGCATCGGAAGGAGGAGGTCAACCCTTTCTTCCGTATTCATCCGGCGTAACGCCGATGATCGTTTTGAAATCTTTGATGAAGTGGGCTTGATCGAAATAACCAAGCTCCTGAGACATGCGGCTCCAGTCGGGGGCGATTCCCCGGTCGATCGCTTCCGCCGCGTTTTGAAGCCGATACAGCCGGATAACCCATTTGGGGCTGACGCCCACGTATTGCCCGAACAGCCGCTGCAGCTTGCGAATATGGATGCCGAAAGCCTCGCATAACTGCTCCACCTTCGTCATATCCATTCGGGCTTTGGCGCATTCGACGATGTCGTTGACGAAAGCGACCGTGTCGTCCGGTTCCGGCAACCGGCTCAGCAGCAGCTTTTCCGTCAGCTCGATGAGATCGGCGACAGGGACGGCCGAGGCGACAGCTTCGGTCAAGGCCGATCCGCCGACGCCCATAACGGAAGCGAAATCCGCCTCACCGTCGGTTATTTCCGTCAAAGGACGCTTGAAATAAGGATAGAAGCCTCCCGGCTTGAATTTGACTCCGAAGACGCGTCCTTGACCCTCCAGCCGCTTCGTATATTTGCGGCTTGCCGCGCCGTACAGGCCGATGCGGCCGCTCTCCGCGACCAGATTGACGCATGGGTTGGGGATCACGTCTTGCCTATACGGCTCGCGACCCCGCAAATCCCAGATGACGGACCAATAATGCCGGACAAAAGGCGCAAGCTCCGCCGAGGGCGGAAAGCGCTCCAGAGCGAATGCCTTTCCCGCTTCCTTCAACTGCAAAATGCCCATGCTGGGCAAAGGGGCGGCCGACGATTGAAGCATGGCGGTTCCTCCTGTCGCGTTATGCCTTATGACCCTAAAATCGGGCTCGTACTTTGATCATAGCAATGGATGGCTGCGGACACAATTCCGAATTGTTATTTGACCGGAGCAGGCGTTGCATTCTCCCATTCTTTATATTAAGGTTAATGACATAAATAAAGGCCCGGCCATTGTTGATACGGGCCGACAGAATGGGAGAGACCGGCTGCATGAGCTACAAAATCGTATTTTTTGATATTGACGGCACGTTGGTAAATGAGGAGAAGGAAGTTCCCGAGGATACGGTTCGGGCGGTGCGCGAGCTGAAGGAGCGCGGCGTGGAGCCGGTTATCGCGACGGGAAGGGCGCCTTACTTTATAAGGCCGCTGATGGACAAGCTCGGCATCGATTCGTTCGTCAGCCTGAACGGCGGTTACGTGGCGTACAAAGGAGAGACGCTCTACCAAAACGCCATCCCCATGCCGCATTTGGAGAAGCTGGTGGAGCTGTCCGCCCGGCATGGGCACGGTCTGGTGTTCGAAGGAGAGCGGGAGTTTTATGCGAATCGGGAGGACGATCCGTTTATAACGGAATCGGTATTGTCGCTGAAGGTCGAGCTGCCCGGCTACGATCCGGAATTTTGGCGCAAATCCGACGTTTATCAGGTGTTTCTGCATTGCGAGAGCGGGGATGAGGCGCTGTACGAAAGCCTGAAACCCGACTTTACGCTGATCCGCTGGCACGACAAAGCGATGGACGTGCTGCCCGGCGGAGGCTCCAAAGCCCGCGGCATCGCGGCGATGCTGGAGAGGCTGGGGCTGGCGCCCGATCAGGCGGCGGCGTTCGGAGACGGTCTGAACGACAAGGAAATGCTGGAGTATGTCGGCTTCGGCGTGGCGATGGGCAATTCGCATCCCGAACTGCTGCCGTTCGCCGATTACGTGACGACGCATGTGGACGACCGGGGAATTCGCAACGGCCTGATTCGGGCCGGTCTGTTGCCGGCTTGACGGACCAGCCCTGCCGGCGCCGCAGGAAGGAGAAGCCGAACGATTGCTTCATATCGGCTCACCAATCGGCGCATGCCCGCGTACAATAACCTAATCCATTACTCATGGCTTGGGGGAAACGACGTGTTTGTAATCTCGGACGGCAGCCTGAGTCAGCTGCATCCTCGCATGCTGTCGGAGCTGGAAAAAAAGATTCTTCGCAGAAAACAGGAAAGTCCGGTGCTGTACCGGTATCCGACGCTGGACGCGCTCCTGTTCGAACTGAAGATGAGGAGCAACACGGTGGCGGCCGCCAAAGCGATGTATGCCAGCGACGTAAGCTTTGCCACGTTCAGCAAGTCGCGCTGCAATCCGCAATATTGGATACGTACGCCGGACGGAGGCTTCTTGCTCAGGCCGGGCGTGCCTCCCGCCGTCGGCGTTAACGATATTTTCGAGAACGGCCATCTGTATGCGTTCGAGTGCGCTGGAGCCATCATTATTATGCTTTATAAAGCGGTGCTGGAGACGATCGGTCCTGCGGTATTTAATTATTACTTCCAGAACCTGTTTCTAAGAAGCTGGGAATACGACCGCGATATCCGCCTATTGACCACGTATAACTTAAACGACATTTATCCGGGCGACGTGCTGTATTTCAAAAATCCGGATCATCACCCTGCGACGCCCGAATGGCAAGGCGAAAACGTCATCATGCTGGACGACAATTTGTACTTTGGGCACGGGATCGGCATCGGGACGGGCGCGGATATTATTGCTGCCTTGAACCGCGCAAGATTTCCGGGGGCGCGCCGATCGGCCTTTTTGCAAAACCTGGTGCTGCGGCCGGATTTTCCGGCGCTGCAAAGACTGGCCGGCGCCCGGGAAGCCGAGGCGGAGGCTATTTGAAAAGGCTGGGCTGCGGATCAAACCGCGGCTCAGCCTTTTTCATATGCAGCATTCGGCCTTTGTTCGCATTACCTTGGGCCGAAACGCTTTTTTATCCGTTATTGCTCCGTTTTGACGGGCTCCTCGAACGTCATTCCTTTTTTGTCCACCGTTACTTTGGTCATTGTCAGCGGATTTTCGATCGGCTTGTCGTTCAAGTCAGTCTTCTGGTTGACAATTTCGTCGACAACTTCCATGCCCTCGATCACTTTGCCGAAGGAGGCGTACTGCTTGTCGAGCGACGGGTAGTCCTCCACCATGATGAAAAACTGGGAGCCGGCCGAATCCGGGTTCCCCGACCGGGCCATGGAGATGACCCCGCGGGTATGCTTCAGCTTATTTTCGAAGCCGTTGGCCGTAAATTCGCCGGGAATGGAATAGCCGGGACCGCCCATGCCCGTTGCGTCCGGATCGCCTCCCTGAATCATGAAGCCGGGGATGACGCGATGGAACATAAGGCCGTCGTAAAACTGCTGCTCTACTAGCGATATGAAGTTGTTGACCGTATTGGGCGCCACTTCGGGATACAGTTCGACTTTAATGATGCCGCCGTTGCTCATTTCGATCGTGATTTCGGGGTGCTTGTCCGAATCAAGAAGCTCCGGACCGTCATTTTCAGGCGACGGCGACGGGGAAGGTTCGGGCGACGGCTGCGGCGTCGGGGAAGGCGTCGGAACCGGTGTCGCGGTCGCTTGGCCACCTCCCCCGGACGAGCCTTGCGCGCCGCCGGGCTTGCCCTGGTCGACGCCGCAGCCTGCCGCGATCAGCAGCACGGCCATTAGAATGAGCGCGGTGCCGAAACGAAATGGGTTTCTTATCATTGCGCAATTTCCTCCTCTTGCCACGTATCCGAATGATATCGTTAATAATATTACCATAACGATTTGGCCGGAAGCCAATGACCCCGGTTTCAAATTGCGGCACGCCGCGATATGAACGGGAAGAGAGAGGCGGGGCTTCCGGAGGGAGAGGCATAACGGATGCCGTGAAGGGCGTCGGACTATTCGGCGCCGGTTTGCCGGACGCGGCGAAGCACGCCGTTCATCATCGACAGCAAGGCGGCTCCCTCCTCCGGAGTCGCGTCCAGCCGGCACAGCAGCTTGTCCGGAATTTCGGCCGCTTTGGCGCGCAAGGCTCGGCCGGCTTCCGTCAGCGAGACCAGGACGTTGCGCTCGTCCTTGCGGTCCCGTCTGCGCGCCACCAGCCCGGCGGACTCCAGCTTCTTCAGCAGCGGCGTGAGCGTGCCGGAATCGAGGTACAGCCTGGCGCCCAGCTCGCTGACCGTTACGTTGTCCCGCTCCCACAAGGCAAGCATCGTTACATATTGCGTATAGGTCAAGCCCAGCTCCTGCAGCAGCGGGCGGTACAGTTTCGTAATTTCGCGCGAGCAGGCGTATATGGTAAAGCAGATTTGATTTTCGAGTTTCATCGTTTCGTCTATGTTCATAACGGTATCCTCCATGGCCGCAGCGCCGCCGCAAATGGATTGGGTGAAATGGAATTGTAACAAATTTAATATACGCCAAGGCATTTGACCCGTCAAATGACGCTATGTCTTTCGCATTCGCGCGCCGATCTTATCTCACGCCGTTCTCGTCTCGCGATGATCTCGCGCGCATGCGGTCCGAACGATATGACGGCGGCCGATTTCGCGAAGGCGACTGAGACAGTTTGACGGGGGCTAAGCTGGCGTGAAAGTGACCGAGACAGTGTTGAAGGAGGCTGGGCTGGCGTGAAGGAGGCCGAACTGGCATGAAGGAGGCTGAGCTGTGTGTGAAGGTGGCCGAGCTGGCGAAAGGCGACCGGGACAGAAGGGGGCTGGATAGCGTGAAAGTGACAAAGACAGTGTGAAGGCGGCCGATCTGTGTAAAAGCGACCGAGACAGTGGGAATGCTGCTTAGCGGCGTGACGGCGAGCCATAGCCGTCACTAGCCGGAAGCAAATGTCGATGGCGCGGGTTGACGGTCGGGAAGGAAGCTTGGCGGGTAAAGGGAATTCTAACGGAACCCAGAGACGTTATTAAAGAAAAAAACGGCCATTTTATTTTCTAACGGAACTGAACGCCGCTATTTGTCTGTTGAAGGCACGTTTTTGCTAAAATTCAACCCAATAAGCGCTCTGAGATTCCTTAAAAAATAGGAAGCGGCGTTTTCGGCCAAATAACGTCTTTAGGTTCCGTTAGAGTTACGGCGTTGGGCAGAGGACCGCCAATCGGCAAGCGGCGCATAAGTCGGCGACAGGCGCCGCGTGAGTCGTCGACAAGCGGCGCATGAGTCGGCGATAAGCGGCGTATGGGTCGGCGGCAAGCGGCCTCGCTTCGCTTGCTAGGAGAGCGTCATGCCGATCCCGCGCGCGGCGGCCTGGCGGGCGTACCATGCGGCTGCCGCAATGTCAAAGGATGCCATGCCCATGGGGCAAAACAGCACCGGTTCCGTTTCGTCCAGGCGGCTCAGCGCCTGGCGGCAAACGACGTCGGTTAAGGCGATGGTGCCGGATTTGGCCAGGCCGTTATGCAGATGAAGCAGCTCGATGTCGGTATTTTCGCGGCAAACCTCGTTCCAATCGTCCACGACGACGGCGGAAATGCGCCGGATCGCTTCCAGCCGGTAATCGCGCAGCGATACATCGAGCAGCAGCGAGCCGGGGGAAGGCGGCCGGTCGATATAACGGTCGTCGCTGACGGTGCACGTCATGACGATATTGCATGCCGCATACAGCTCTTGCCAGCTGCCGGCCGTGCGAAACGGCACACCGGCGCCGGCATCCTCGAAGACGTCCTCCTTGACGCCGCGAATATCGAAAGCATACAAGAAGTCGGTCCGGTCCCCGTACAACCGCCGGCACATATCGGCGTGCAGGCGGCCGACCGGCCCCCAGCCGATAATGCCGACGCGCAGGCGGAAAGAGGGGGATTTGGCCGCCAGCCAATGCCGGAGCATCAAGCCGCTTACGGCAGCCGTTCTCGCGGCGCTGACGAGCGCGGTATTGATCATTGCGGTCGGCCGGCCCGTGTCGGCGTCGTTCAGAATGGTGACGCTGTGGGCTCGCGGCAGGCCGTGGTCCAGATTACCGGGAAAGCTGGCAATCCATTTCAAGCCTGCGGAATGAATCGGTCCGCCGACATAAGCCGGCATGGCGATCATGCGATTGCGCGGATTACGGTAGCGCAAATAAGGCTTGAGCGGTTGAACGCAATCTCCGGCGTCTATCGCCGACACCGCGGTTTCGATGCAATCGACGAGCTCCTCCCACTGGAAGCCGATTTGTCTGATATGCTCTTCTCCCAAGTACAGCAAGGTGACGCTCCTTCCGGCGCTTCCGCCCAAATTGTTTTTTTGCCGCTATGATGCATCCCGGGCACCATCCATCAGGCTTCACGATGGAGCCGCCGCTTTGGTCATGACAGCGCTTCGGCACCGAACTGCTCCCGGATCCATTCGTCGTTGTAGACGGTATCCATGTACCGGTCTCCGCGGTCATGGAGGATAACGACGCATACCGAGTCCTTCGGCAATCGGTGCCGCAAGGCGGTCAGCGCCGAGATGACCGCGCCGGAGGACGGGCCGGCCAATATCGCTTCTTCGCGCACGAGACGCCTGCATCCGATGGCCATGTCGCGGTCGGAAACCTGCACCGCATAGTCCATAAACCGGCTGCGGCCGAAGGGAGGGACGATGCCGGCGCCCAATCCGGGAAACAGACGGGGGCCTTTCTCCCCTCCGAAAATAACGCTGCCGACCGCATCGACCGCGATGACTTTGGCGTCCAGCCCACAGTCCCGTATATAGTTGGCGCAGCCCAGCATCGTGCCGCAGGTGCTGACGCCCCCCGCGACGAAGTCGACCCGCTCCAGCGCGGCCTCAATTTCGGGCATCGTTCCTTCGTAATGAGCCATGACGTTATGCTCGCTCTCATATTGGTTCGGCCAGTAGCTTCCCGGAATGTCGTTCAGCAGCTGACGGACCCTGGACAGCCGGGCGGGCAAAAATTCGCCCGTTTCCGGGTCGGGTTCGGTGACCGGCGATACGTCGGCGCCATACGCCCGCATGATGCGGATATTGTGCGCCGCCGTTCGCGGATCGACGACGCTTATAAATTTCATGCCCAGATAGGAACAAATGGCGGCCAGGCTGATCGCCATATTGCCGGAGCTGGACTCGACGACGACGGAGCCAGGCCCGATCCGCCCTTCCTGCCATGCGCTTCTGAGCATGCGCCAGGCCGGACGGTCCTTGGCGCTGCCGCCCGGATTCATTAGCTCCAGCTTCGCATAAACGGTCAGGCCGGTTTCTTCTCGGGGAAACAGCTTCTTCAGCGGTACAAGCGGGGTGTTGCCGATTGCGCCCAGCCAACCTTGATCCATTCGAACAACACCTCTCACGGATATATCTTTTTGGATTTGACCGTACCGGAGGGCAGCCTTGCGGCATCCTCCAGCCGGATCACCTCAATGCCCCGCAGCAGTCCGCCTTCGATCATCTTGCCGATCTCGGCGATGCTGATCTCCAATTCGCGCCGCACCGCCTGGAGCATGGCGTCGTCCGCATGTCGGCTGCCGACGAAGACGGTCAATCGATTGTCCCGCGCCATCACGCGCACGGCGGCGTCCTTCACATGCCGGCTGACGGCTTCCTCGATGTCGTACAAGCTGATTTTTTCGCCGTGCTTCAGCTCTTTGCCGATCCGTTTCACAATGCCGGAGAAGACGTACCGGGCCTTGCCGCCGCACACCCGGATGCCGAAGTCCCTCACCACGTCGTAAGTGACGAAGCGGATGGCCGGGAACAGCTTGCGTACCGTCGAAGTGAGCACAAGAACGCCTTCGTCGGCCCTCAAAGGCTCCAGACCGCCGTCTATCCGCTCGGCGGGAAGCGCCTCTCCGTACAGCCCATCTGCCAGCACATACATGCCGAGATCATGGTCGTAAGCGGCCATCGCCCCGATCTCGATCGAGCCGTACGTATCGAGCAGATCCCGGCGTCTCAAGCCGAAGCGGGCAGCGATATTGGCCTGCCAGGCGGCCGACGCGATTTCCCCGACGAGGATGATCCGCTTCAGCCCGAACGAGCGGGGATCCGGCTCCGCATGGGCTATCGCCTCCAAAATCGACGGCATCGTATACAGCAAATCGGGCCGAAAGTCGAGCAGCTTGCGGATATGCTGCTCGATCGGGGAGGCGAAGTCGATCGCCTCGCCTTCCATGCCCAGCTCATCGAAGATGCGCAGCGCGGTGGAGGCGGCATGGCCGGTGCCGAGGTCCGCCAGCGCTCTGCCGCCGGACAGGCTGCCGCGGAGCCACCCGCGAAAGCTGGCCGTCTTCGCTTCCACATAACGAATGTCGTCTTCCTCGGAATAATAGATCGCCTTGCGGACGCCCGTCGACGTGCCGGACGTTCTGTAGACCGACAATCCCGGCTCCTCCCTCGGAGACTGGGAATAATAGAATCGTTCGAGCGTTTCCGCCGTCATGAGCGGAAGCTCCTCCAGTCGTATGCCGCCGGCAGCCGGCAGCCGGATGCCATGCTCTTTCAGCAGATCTTCATACCAGGGATGGAGTCTAAGCGTATGTTGCAGAGCCTCATGCAGCCCGTCATGTTCATTCATTCCGGTCGAATGGCCTCCTTATTCCGATCCGGGCGGCCGCCCGGCAGCTTATTCGATGGCGCCGATACTTAAGAATATGTGCCGATTAGCGGAAGGTGCCGTTATGACGATACCGGCCTACAGCGCTTTCGCTATTCTTTCGTATAGTAGTAATAGTAGTGAGATTTACAGAGTATAAAAGGATGTGAGAATCGAATGCGTCGCCGCAAAGGAACCTTGAGCAGCAAAGGCTATCGCGTGTCGGACAAGTGGGCGAAAACGAACGTATTGTTAGGCGATGAAAGGCTGAGGACCTATATTCCGTTAACCCAAAGGTTGAACAGACTGACTTTGTTTGCAATGTTGAGAAATTACGGGATGGTTTACGTGAAGCCCCAAAACGGCTCGTTGGGCAGAGGAGTCATGCGGGTGGAAAGAACGGCGAGAGAGGGAGGATGGATCTATTCCTATCAGCTGGGCAGCTTGCGCAAATCGTTTGCCAGATTCTATTCTCTCTACCGTTCGATTTACCGGGCTACCAAAGGAAAAAGCTATTTGACGCAAAAGGGGATTCATCTGCTCCGTTATGAAGGCAGGCCGTTCGATCTTCGCATCGTGGTGCAGAAGGCGCCCGGCGGCGGCTGGGAGACGACGGGCACCGTGGCGAGAATCGCGCATCCGCGCAAAATCGTAACCAACGGCAGCCAGGGCGGGACTATTTTGCCGGCGGAGCAGGTGCTTCGGCCCCACGCCACCCCCCAGCAGCTGGATCAATTGATGAGGCAGCTGGACGACATCGGCGTTCAAACGATCAAGCGCCTCCATCGCAGATATCCGAAAATTCGCGAAATCGGACTGGATGTGGCGCTGGACAGCACCTTAAGACCGTGGATTCTCGAAGTCAATACGACGCCGGACCATTGTCCGTTCGCGATCCTTCAGGACCAGACGATGATCAAGCGCATCATTCATTACGGCGCGCAATACGGGAGAACGTACAGGCTGAACTGCAACCGGGCGAAAACGGTGCTGTAGACGACAGGAGCGGGGCTTCGATCGGAGCGCGGCTCCATACCCGAGCGGCGGCTTAGCTGCCGCCTGTCGAAATGCCGGCAACAAAGAAAACTCCAGCCGGACCGCAAGCGGTCCTCTGGAGCTTTCCGCTGCCGTTGGCGGAAAAACCGGGTTACGCGCGTTTGGCCGCGATGGAGAAGATGACGGTTTTCGCTTTGGCGTCGATTAAGATGTTAACGTTGTCGTTTCCGATGACCTGGTGGCGGGTCGTTACCGCTTGGCCTCGCTCCACCTGGCCGCAAATATCGCCAAACAGCTGATGGAAGGCGCTGCCGTTATGGCCGAACAGGTAGTTGGCGAATTGCTCGACCGCCTCCTGGTTGCGCGCATAGGCGCCCTCGCGCAAACGGATCGTAATGCCGTACGTGTTGTATTGCGGATCGAGCCATAGGGCGGCTTCCTCCGTCGCGCCGCCGGACGAGCCTGCGGCGCTGGCTTGAACGGCGTCTTTTTCCTCCTTGTTTTTGTACAGGCGGAGCGTCGTGTCGAACAAGTCGTGGTTGGAGCCTCTCAGCTGGCCGATGTCGTCCAGCAGCTCGTAGGCGTCCCACATCCGCTTGTCGGGAAACACTACGATTTTCTGACCGCCGGCGGCCGTCGGAACGGCCCGCTCCAGATTGTCCGGCGACACTTGAATCCGGATGCGCTTCGACTTGTCGGTCAGCCGGTTCAGGATGACGAGCGCCTGGGCGCGGGTAACCTTTTCCCCTACGCCAAAAAATCCGGTCGGATGGCCTTCCATAATGCCCTTGACCAGCACTTCCGCTATAAACTTCTGTTCGCGCTCCGAAGCGCCGTAGATGTCGCCGAACGATTGCGCCATCTTTTGACCGAATTGGCTGTCCTCGAGAAACTCCGTTTCCTGAAGCGTGTAATAGACGATCTCGGCTACGTTTTCACGGGTCATATCGGCTTGAAAGTCGGAGTAGCGGCTTTTGTTCATAAAATGGAGGTCGCTGGCGATGTCGATAAATTCCTTCGCCCAATAGCCGGACGTGCTCGGCTTGAAGTTGAAGTAGCGGTAGTCCTGCTTCAGGATCGCCTGGTTCTCCGGACTCAGAGCGTTCAGAAAGCCGGTGTTCCAGCTCCGGGACCCGTCCTTGTGAAGATCGGTATAGGATAAAATGAGCATTTTGACGAACTGGTCGACCTTGACCGGTTCTTGCGGCCGGAACGTGCCGTCCGGAAACCCTTCCAAAATGCCCTTTGCGACCATCTCGTTGATGGTTGCTTCGGCCCAGTGGCCTTTCGTATCGGTAAATACGCCCGCAACGGCCGCCGCGGAGCCTTGCCCGTAAGCGGCGGCGGGCAATACGGCGATCGCCAGCAGCCATGCGGCCAAGACGGTAAGCAGCATATAACGTTTCATGAAACTTTTCCTCCCAAATCGATGAATTCCGACATTCTTAGATAACCATAACTATTCGTTATTGAGAATGGGCTGAATGATGCAACCTTTCGCCGGGGATAGCACTAGACGGTCTAGCTCTTTGGGCATGGAAAAGCGGGCGAAGTAGTTCTTGCAGATATTGCCGGACATGTCGAAAACGAGGGGACGATGGGAGGAGGGCGAACGCCAAAAAGCCGTCCCCTGAGGGCATGGGCCTTGCGGGGACGGCGATTCGGATTCGCAACGGCCGCGGCGCGGGTCTTATGCGGCCCAAAGGCTTGAGGCCACGCCGCCGCCGCCGTAAACGGAATTAGTCGAGGACTGCGCTCATGTGCGCCTTGGTTACGGACCAATGCGAGGCGGTCCACACTTTCTTTTTGTCCTGGACGAAAATGATTTGCGGCGATTCGTGCTTCACGCCCGTATCTTCGGCAATCCGGTTGGAAACGGGACGGGATTCGATTACCTTGACCAGCAAATAGTCGACGTCGCCGCGAGGCTCTCCGCTTAAGTAACGGGTAAACTCTTCGTGGGCGTTGGCGCTGACGGGACAAGTCGTACTGTGCTTGAACAGCACCACCGGCCGTTCGCCGGAGCCTTCGAAAGCTTCGGTCCACTGTTCGATCGTGTTAATTTCCTTGTAATTCATGGCGGGTTCGCTCCTTTGCGTCGATTGGCCCAGGCTGTTCGCCGAGGCGGCAAGTATTGGCGTTCGATTTCTTTATTATATCGCTTCGTTCCGTCCAAGTCACATAGCGGGGATCGGCGCGGATTGACGGAGAGGCGAGACGGTGGTAATATGAGTTCAGACTGATTGACCGAATTAGTATTTTGGTCAGTTTTTGAGAGTGGTTATGCATGAATTCGGAACGGGAGGTGAGAGTATGGCGGCGGACCGAAGAACGCAAATCGTGGAGGCGGCGGCCAAATCGTTTGCCATGTTCGGCTACAAGGCGACGACGATGGACGGCGTAGCCAAGATCGCCAATGTCGGGAAAGGGACGATCTACACCTTTTTCACCAATAAAGAGGAGCTGTTTCAGGAAATTATGAACCGGCTGATCGGCGAGCTGAAGCGGGCGGCGGAAGCGGTTGTCGATCCCGGACGTCATTTTTTCGAAAATTTGAGCGCCGCTTTGGAACAGGTGCTCGACTTTCGCGAAGAGCATCAGCTGGCGCTGAAGCTGTCGCAGGAGGTCAAGGAAATCGGCACGCCGATGGCGGTGGAAGGCTTGCAGCAGATGGAGCGGGCCATCGTCGGCTATATTGCCCAGAAGGTTCGGCAGGCTGTCGACAAGGGCGAAATCAAGCCGTGCGAGCCGGAAATGACCGCCTTTGTCATGCTGAAGCTGTATATGGCGCTGACGGTCGACTGGAACTATGCGCATGAACCGCTCGGCAAGGAGCAGGTGGCAGGCTGGCTTCGCTTTTATTTGGAACGCGGACTGGCGGTGCCGTAAAGAGAGAATGGCGGAACGCTGTCGGGCGGGAAATGCAAACGGCATTAGCCGTTTTCTTTTGGCCTAAAATGACCATATGGACAATTTGGTCATTTCGTTCTGTGCAGTGTGTCGATGAATGGCGGACATGGATGATGAAGATCGTGCGATGGTTTGAACAGAATCTTGAAATATAGAAGGAAGTGGAGAGATGATGCGGTTAAACGGTTTGAAACAATACGGCAAAGAGCTGGCGAATATCGTACGCAACAAAAAAGTGCTGATTCCGCTGGTCGCGATCCTGACCGTTCCGGTTATGTACACGGCGATGTTTCTCGGCGCGTTCTGGGATCCGTACGACAGGCTGGAGGAGCTGCCGGTCGCGGTCGTCAATTCGGACGAAGGCACCGAGTTTCAAGGGGAACAGATGCATATCGGCAAAGATTTCGAGGAAAAGCTAAAGGAAAACCGGAAGTTCAACTGGTCGTTCGTCAGCATGGAAGAAGCGATGGACGGGCTTCAAAGCAACAAATATTATATGGCGATCGAAATACCGGCCGATTTTTCGGCGAAAACGACTTCGCTGACATCGGATAAGCCGGAGGCGGCCAAGCTTGTTTATTTGCCGAACGAAAGCTTTAACTTTTTGGCTTCGCAGATCGGCAATACGGCCGTCGAGCAAATGAAGGGCATGCTGAACAAAGAAGTGACGGAAGCCTACGCCCGGACGGTGTTCGAGAAGCTGGAGCAAGCGGCCGACGGGATCGTTCAGGCGAGCGACGGCGCGGGACAGCTGGCGGACGGTACGTCCAAGGCGAAGGACGGCGCGTTGCTGCTTCAGGAGAATATGAGCAAGCTCGCGGGCGGCGCGGTTGAGTTGAAAAACGGCGCAGCGAAGCTGGATGAAGCGGGAGGCGAGCTCGCCAAAGGAACCTCCGAGCTGAGCAAAGGGACTGCGGAGCTGGCGGCCGGACTCGGACAGCTTGCGGACGCTTCCGGCGCTTTGAACGGCGCAGCCGCCAGCGCGCAGGAAGGCGCGTCGAAGCTGGCGGCGGGCTTGGCTTCGGCGGCGGAAGGCTCCGCTCAATTGGAGGCGGGAGCCGGACAATTGGCCGCCGGCCTGGAGCAATTGGCCGCCGCTAACCCCGAGCTGGCCGCATCGGAGCCATTTCAGTCGCTGCTCAAGGCCGGCAAAGGCTTGTCGGAAGGACTCGCCGCCGCTTCGGCGGGCCAAACCGAACTGGCCCAAGGCGCCTCTTCGCTTGAACAAGGACTGAACAAGCTGGGAGAAGGCGCAAATACTTTAGAAGCCAAGCTGAAGGAAGCGCACGGCGGAGCCGCAAGCCTGGCAGCTGGCGCCGGCAAGCTGGATGAGGGCGCCGGGGAACTGGCGGCAGGTCTGGGCAAGCTGAACGATTCGGTCGGATCGCTGACCTCCGGCTCCAGAGAGCTGGCAGACGGCGCATCTCAAATCGCTTCGGGCTTGCTCGAGCTGGACAGCGGATCCCGCGAGCTGTCCGATAAATTGAGCGACGCCTCCAAGCAAACGGCGGAGCTGAATTTAACGGATGAGATGACGGATATGTTTGCCGATCCCGTCCATCTGGACGTCGAACGGATTCATGAGGTTCCGAACTATGGCACGGGCTTTGCTCCTTATTTCTTGTCGCTCGGCTTATATGTAGGCGCGCTGCTGTTGACGATCGTCTACACGGTGCGCGAGCCGGCAACCATGCCGGCAAACGGCTGGAGCTGGTTCTGGAGCAAGGCGCTTACGATGATGACGGTCGGCGTGGCCCAGGCGCTGATCGCGGATGCGGCGCTGCTATGGCTGCTTAAGCTGGAGGTGCAAAATCTTCCGTTGTTCGTGTTGTTCTCGATCATCACGAGCGCAACGTTCATGATGCTGATTCAATTTTTTGTCACGACGATGGGCAATCCGGGGCGGTTCGTTGCGATCGTGCTGCTGATTCTGCAGTTGACCAGCTCGGCCGGCACCTTCCCGCTGGAGCTCATTCCGGAGTGGATGCAGCACGTAACGCCTTGGCTGCCGATGACTTACTCCGTAGCCGGATTGAAGGACGTCATATCGAGCGGCGATTCCTCCGCGATGTGGACGCAGGCCGGGGCGCTCGGCATCTTTGCCGCCGTCTTTGCGGCCTTGACGCTGGCGTATTTCATCGCCAGTCATCGCCGCGGCAACGCCGGGGGCGGCATGGAAGCTGCTGCGGAGGCATAATGGCATAAAACTGCAGCGGAAGCAGCAGGGGCTGCCTTCGAGGTTTATTGACCTCGGGGGCAGCTTTTTATTTTTTGGGGAGGGCGATGCAATGCGGATTGTGTTCCTTACAGCGCTCCGACGGGGTTGCCTGCGATGCTGCAGTGCTTGTTACTTGGAGCTCGCCGGCGGCAGGGGAGAAACGCTGCAACGCCCGACGGCAGGAGAGGGACAATTGAAACGCTGATCTTGCTGCTTACGGCGAGTTGCGGCGGACGTCCCGAGGGCGGTGGACAGTCGGCTGCCATGGCCGGCGCCGGAGGCGCTCGCAAATTCGCTATTGCCCTTTTGGACGGATGCTGTATAATCACTATGGAAAAATCACGCACGGGAATGCGGGCGGGCTCTTCTTTGCAAGCCTCGAGGCCATCGCAGAAAGACGAAGAACGCTTCCGGCGGGATGCTCAGCAGTTAGCCAAAGGAGATATGGGGATGCCGGAAGAGACGATTATTCGCTTCGAGCAAGTGACCAAGCAATACAGCGTTCATGAGCCCGCCGTTTTGAAAAACGTCAGCTTCGAGCTGGAGCGCGGCAAATTTTATACGCTGCTGGGGCCTTCGGGCTGCGGCAAAACGACGATTCTCAGGCTGATCGCCGGATTTGCCGAGCCGACGGAGGGCCATATTTATTTTAAAGGGAAAAAGATCAACAAGGTGCCGCCGAACGAGCGGCAAGTGAATACGGTGTTTCAGGATTACGCGCTGTTTCCGCACCTGAACGTATTCGAGAACGTCGCCTTCGGCCTGCGCATTAAAGGGATGAAGTCCGGCGCAATCGCGGAAAAGGTGACGGAGGCGCTTCGCTTCGTCAACCTGAGCGGTTACGAAACCCGCGAGATCAACGAAATGTCCGGCGGCCAGCGCCAGCGCGTCGCCATTGCGCGGGCGATCGTCAACGAGCCGGAAATTTTGCTGCTGGACGAACCGCTGTCCGCGCTTGATCTGAAGCTGCGCACGGAGATGCAATACGAGCTGAGGGAGCTGCAGCGCCGGCTGGGCATTACGTTCGTGTTCGTCACGCACGACCAGGAGGAGGCGCTGGCCATGTCGGACGAGATTTTTGTCCTGGACAAGGGCGTCATCCAGCAGTCCGGCACGCCGACGGACATTTACGACGAGCCGATCAACCGGTTTGTGGCCGACTTTATCGGGGAATCCAATATCGTGAAAGGGCGCATGCTGCGCGACTACGAAGTGGAATTCGCGGGACGCGTCTTCGCTTGCGTCGACCGGGGGCTGAGACCGGATGAGCAGGTCGACGTCGTCATTCGGCCGGAGGACTTGGAAATTACCGACAAAGAGCAGGGACTGCTCCAGGTGAAGGTAGATACGCAGCTGTTCCGCGGCGTGCATTACGAAATCAGCTGCTACGACGGCGCGGGCAACGAATGGCTTGTCCATTCCACCCGCAAGGCGAACGTTGGGGAGACGATCGGTCTTCGCTTCGACCCGGAGGCGATTCACGTCATGCGCATCGGCGAAACGGAAGAGGAGTTCGACAAGCGGCTGGAATCGTACGGACAGGTCGGCGGCCATCCGGCCGGCGGAGGCGGTGAGGGCGGACATGGAAGCTAGAGCGCGCAATCTGTACCTAGTCCCGTACATGCTGTGGATCGTCTTGTTCGTCTGCGCTCCGATCGCTCTTATCGTATATTATTCGTTTTTTGACGTGGAAGGCCGGTTCACGCTGGACAACTACGCGAAATTTTTTACGCCGGTCTATTTGCGGATGACGCTCAGCTCGTTCTGGTACGCTTTTCTCATCACGGCCTTTTCGCTGCTGATCGCTTATCCGACGGCGTATTTGCTGACGCGCACGAAGCATAAAGGACTGTGGCTGCTGCTCATCATATTGCCCAGCTGGATCAATCTGCTGCTGAAAGCTTACGCGTTCATCGGCCTGTTCGGCACGCACGGGTTCGTCAACGCGGTGCTGGAGGCGACGGGCATCGGACAGCGCCAGCTGCTGTTTACCGATTTCAGCTTCGTATTCGTGTCGGTATATATCTTTATTCCGTTTATGGTGCTGCCCGTCTACAACGCCTTGGAGAAAATGAATCCTACGCTTGTGGACGCCGCCCGCGATCTCGGCGCTTCGCCGTGGATGACGTTCCGGAGGGTCGTCTTTCCGCTGACGCTGGACGGCGTAAAGGCGGGCTGCATGGCGGTATTTATTCCGGCGCTGTCGCTGTTCATGATTACGCGGCTGATTGCCGGCAACCGGGTCATTACGCTCGGCACGGCGATCGAGCAGCATTTTCTCGTGACGCAGGACTGGGGCATGGGCGCGACTATCGCCGTATTTCTTATTATTGCCATGGCTGCCCTTATGGTGCTGACCGGCAACAGAAAGCGGGGGCTGATCGACATTGTCCGCAAATAAGTTTAAGCTGTCCAACCTGTATCTGATTGCCGTCTTCGCGATTTTGTACGCGCCGATCGCTTATCTGGTGTTTTATTCCTTCAACAGCGGCGGCACGATGCGGGCGTTCGAAGGTTTTACGTGGGAGCACTACGGAGAAGTGCTGCAGGATACGCGGCTGCTTATCATCGTGCTGAACACGTTCGTCATAGCGCTGCTGTCCGCGGCGATATCGACCGTGCTCGGCGTCTTCGGCGCCATCGGCATCCACTATATTCGAAGCATTCGTCCCAAAGGAACGCTGCTGACGCTGAACAACGTGCTGATCGTCAGTCCGGACGTCATTATCGGCGCTTCGTTTCTTATTTTGTTTACGATCGCGGGCATCCAGCTCGGCTTCGTTTCCGTGCTGCTGTCGCACATCGCCTTCAGCGTACCGATCGTCGTCATCATGGTTTTGCCGAAGCTGCAGGAAATGAGTCCGACGCTGATCGACGCGGCCCGCGACCTGGGCGCCGGCACGTGGGGCGTCTTGTCCAAAGTCATTATGCCTTATATCAAGCCGGGCATATTCGCCGGATTTTTTATGGCGCTGACCTATTCGCTCGACGACTTTGCGGTCACCTTCTTCGTAACGGGCAACGGCTTCTCGACGCTGTCGGTCGAAATTTATTCCCGCGCGCGGCAGGGCGTGTCGCTGTCGATCAATGCGCTGTCGACGCTTATTTTCCTGTTTACGATTGTGCTGGTCATCGGCTATTACTTCATTAACAGAAGGAACGTCAGGCCGGCGGCCGGAAGGAGGGCGGACGCATGAGCCAGTTGGTCAAGCTGCTTGGCGCCGTTGTCGCCTCCGCCTTGCTGTTGATATATTTGACGGCATATTTGAATTCCAGCGAAGGTTATTCCGGCTCCGACACGCTGACGATTTACAATTGGGGCGATTACATCGATCCCGAGCTGATCGAGCGCTTCGAGGAGGAGAGCGGGCTGAAGGTCATCTACCAGACGTTCGATTCCAACGAAGCGATGATGACGAAAATTTCGCAAGGCGGCGCGACGTTCGACGTCAGCATTCCTTCGGAATACGCGATCAGCAAGATGAAGGAGGATGGGCTGCTGCTAAAGCTGGACCACGACAAACTGCCCAACATGAAGCATATCGACGAGCGGTTTATGCACTTGAGCTTCGATCCGGACAATGCCTATTCGGTTCCGTATTTCTGGGGGACGGTCGGCATCGTGTTTCATCCGGAGCTGGCGGGAGACCTGACCTTCGATAGCTGGGACGATCTGTGGGACGAAAGTCTGCGCAACAAGGTGCTGCTGCTCGACGGTGCGCGCGAGGTGATCGGCATGGGGCTGAACAGTCTCGGTTACTCTCTCAACGACACGGACGATGCGCATTTGCAAGAGGCGCTGGCCAAGCTGCGGACGCTGACCCCGAACGTGAAGGCGATCGTCGGAGACGAGATCAAGATGCTGATGGCGAACGGAGAAGCGGCGGCGGGTCTTGTCTGGTCCGGAGACGCGTCGGAAATTATGTCCGAGAACGAGGAGCTGGATTACGTCGTCCCGCAGGAAGGCTCGAATCTGTGGTTCGACAATATGGTTATTCCGAAGACGGCCCGCAACGTGGAGGGGGCGCATCAATTTATTAATTTTATGCTCGATCCCGAGGTGGCGGCGCAAAATGCGGAATATGTCGGCTACTCGACGCCGAATCGGGAGGCGCTTCAGCTGCTTCCGGAGGACATCTCCGGCGACGAGCGGTTTTATCCCGACGAGGAGCTGACTGCGAGGCTGGAAGTGTACGATAATTTGGGGGCACGAATGCTGTCCCGCTACAACGATTTGTTTCTCGAGTTCAAAATGCACCGCAAGTAAAACGAAACCGGGAACGCCTGCATGGCAGACCGTTTCCAGGAAGCGCCGGTCCTTGTACGGCGCTTCTTCTTTACAAAAAAAATTTCTGAAAATTGAAAACGTCTTCCTGAAAGCGCATAACCGGCCGAGGCGCAAGGAACGAAGCTTGGTTGCGGCGCCGGTCCGATCCGGAATGGTTGCGGTTGCAGCCGCTTCGGACGCCTTGACGGATCTTTTTGAAAAGTGTTACGGTTTTGTTAACATAATTCACACTAACGGTCATATGGAAGGGAGAGAACGGCCTTGCTCAAAGCGGTTATATTTGATTTTGACGGGACGATTATCGACACGGAGAGCCCGTGGTATTACGCGTTGCGGGACGCCTACACGCGATATGGCGCCGAACTGACGCTGGAGCAATATTCGAAATGCGTCGGCACGAGCCTGGATGCGTTTGATCCTTACGAGTTTTTGATTACCGAATTCAAGGTTCCCATCGACAAGGAGGCGTTCCGGCAGCAAATTCGGGAGGAGCACGGCAAGCTTATGGCCCGGGAGCAAATGCGCGAGGGCGTTGCGGAGCTGCTCAGGCGCGCGAAGGCGGCGGGACTGGGGATCGGCCTGGCGACGAGCTCGGAGCGTGCCTGGATCGACAAGCATATGCAGACGCTGGGCATTGCCGATTATTTCGACGCGATATGCACGGCCGACGACGTTGTCCGGGTCAAGCCGGATCCCGCGTTATATGTGCAGGCGCTGAAAGGGCTCGGAGTAGAGCCGCATGAGGCGGTCGCCGTCGAGGACTCGCCGAACGGGGCAAGAGCGGCGGCGGCGACGGGCATCCCGACGATTGTCGTGCCGAACCCGCTGACGAAGTTTATGACGTTCGACGACTCGGAGCTGTACCGCTTTGCGGATTCGCTGGCGGATGTCGACTTCGACAAGCTGCTGGCGGGAGAAGGGATCGGCCTGGCGTGAACGGTCAGGCAAGGCGGGCGCTCCGGCGCTCTGTCTTGCTGCATCTATAAATTTCAGAATTTTCTGATAAAACAATCCGGCGAGAAGCGCAAAGGAGGCTGAAGGCGATGAAGGCGGTACATTTCGGCGCAGGCAATATCGGGAGAGGATTTATCGGGCTGCTGCTGTCGGATTCCGGATTCGAGGTGACATTTGTCGCCCGCAACGAAAAGAAGGTGCAGCTGCTTCGACAGCACAAGCGCTATACCGTTACGCTGGCCGGCGAAGCGGAGGAAACGGCCGTCGTGCGCAACGTGACGGCCGTCGGCATCGGCCATAAGGACGCCGTGGCCCAAGCGGTCTCCGAAGCGGATCTCGTGACGACGGCCGTCGGGGTTGCGGCGCTGGAGCATATCGCCGAATCGATTGCGGCAGGCATCACGCGCAGGCTGCGTGCCGGCAACCGGTCGCCGCTTCATGTCATCGCGTGCGAGAACGCCATCGGCGGGAGCTCGCAGCTGAAGCGCCGCGTTGCCGGCTGTCTGCCTGCCGAGCTGCGGGAGCTGGCGGAGACGTGCGTCGCGTATCCGGATACGGCGGTGGACCGGATCGTCCCGGACCAGGCTGGCGGTCAATCGCTGGAAATTACGGTGGAGCCTTATTTCGAATGGGTGATCGACCGGTCGGCCATGCTGGACGGCTTTCCGCCGATCAAGGGGGCCAAATTCGTCGACCGTCTGGAGCCGTATATCGAACGGAAGCTGTTTACCGTCAATACCGGCCATTGCGCCGCCGCTTACCGCGGTTATTTGGAAGGCTACGGCACGATTCAGGAGGCGATGGCCGACAGCAGGCTGAGAGAAAGCGTACAGGAAGTGCTGCGGGAGACGGGAAAGCTGCTGACGTCCAAGTACGGTTGGGACGAAGGAAAGCATGACCGGTATATTGCCAAGATGCTTCGCCGCTTCGCGAATCCGAGGCTTGTCGACGAGATCGTGCGCGTCGGTCGTTCGCCGCTGAGGAAGCTGAGCCTGCACGACCGGCTCGTCCGGCCGATGCTGCAGGCGCATCGGCTCGGGCTCGGCACCGAATGCCTTGCCGAAGCGGCCGCGGCGGCGCTGCTGTTCGATTATGACAAGGATCCGGAGGCGGTCAAGCTGCAACAGGCGCTTCGGCAGCACGGCATCGACGACGTTATTACGAATTGTATGGGCATTCCGGCCAAACATGCGGTTCACGGGACGATCAAAACCAAATATGCGGAGTTAAAGGGCCGGTACAGGGGCATTCAAGCGTAACAGGGGGCGAATAGGTTCGCCCCTGTCATGTTTATTTATAACAATACGTGTAAAATAATATTACAACATAAGATACATAAATTAGCAATGGACTAATTCGCAAAAAGTTTGCATTTAATGTCTAAAAAATTCTTCCCTAATCGTTCCGAATTGGTTAGAATCAAAAAAGCGGCTTTAATTGTGAGTCGAAATCAGAGGTGAAAGGTAGAAAAAAGATGACAGTAGCAGTGGTTGAAGAGTCTTTGAACCCGTACGCCATAGCGCAACGGCAGGTTGACGCCGCCGCGGCGCTGCTGAAGCTTCCGGAGCATATTACGCATATTTTGAAGCATCCTATGCGCGTGCTCTCGGTCAGCTTTCCCGTCCGCATGGACGACGGCTCGGTAAAAGTGTTTGAAGGGTACCGGTCCCAGCATAACGACGCGATCGGCCCTACGAAAGGCGGCATTCGTTTCCATCCCGAAGTGACCTTGGACGAGGTAAAGGCGCTTTCAATGTGGATGAGCTTCAAATGCGGCGTGGTCGGCTTGCCGTACGGCGGCGGCAAAGGCGGGGTTATTTGCAATCCTCGCGATTACAGCAAGGGCGAACTGGAACGAATCAGCCGTGGCTTCATGGAAGCGATCGCGGACTTTGTCGGTCCCGACAAGGACATTCCGGCGCCGGACGTCTACACGAACGCGCAGACGATGGGCTGGATGATGGATACGTACAGCCGCATGAAGGGCAAATATTCGCCGGGCGTCATTACGGGCAAGCCGCTGATCGTCGGCGGCTCCAAAGGCCGCAACGAAGCGACGGCCCAAGGCTGCGTATACACGATTCTGGCCGCGCTCGAAGATAAGGGCGTGCGCGCGGAGGATACGACGGTTGCGGTTCAAGGCTTCGGCAATGCGGGAAGAATCGCGGCTAAGCTGCTTAGCGACGCCGGCTGCAAAATCGTGGCGGTCAGCGACTCCAAGGGCGGCGTTTACAACCCGGACGGCATCGACGTAGAAGAGGCCGGACGTCTGAAGGACGCCGGCGCGTTAACGGATTACGGCGCGCAATACGCCATTTCCAACGAGGATCTGCTGGAGCTTGACGTGGACATTCTGGTGCCGGCGGCGCTGGAGAACGTGATCACGGCTGCCAATGCGGACCGGATCAAGGCGAAGCTGATTGCCGAGGCGGCCAACGGGCCGACGACGCCGGAAGCGGACCGCGTCCTGTTCGGCAAGGGCATCGTCGTTATTCCCGACGTGCTGGCGAATGCCGGCGGCGTAACGGTTTCTTACTTCGAGTGGGTGCAGAATCTGATGCATTTCTACTGGAGCGAAGCCGAGGTGCTGGAAAAGCTGGAGACGAACATGATACAATCATACCGCGCGGTCAGGGATTTGGCTCGCGAGTTTAGCGTGGACCTGCGGACGGCTGCATACATGATCGCCATTAAGCGGATTGCTGCCGCTATGGAAGCCAGAGGCTGGGTATAAGCGACTTTTTTCGGATAAAGGTGGAACGGCTATGAGCAAGCAAATACGCGTTGGCATCGTCGGTTACGGCAATTTGGGACGCGGCGTCGAGATGGCCTTGGCGCAAAACCCGGACATGGAGCTTGTCGGCGTATTTACCCGGCGGGATCCGGCAACGGTTCCGACGGAAGCGAAAGCCTACGCGATCGGCGAGGCGGAGAAATTTACCGGGGAAATCGACGTCATGATTTTGTGCGGCGGATCCGCAACGGATTTGCCTGAGCAGGGGCCCCAGTTCGCGCGTATGTTCCATACGGTGGACAGCTTCGATACGCATGCGAAAATTCCGGAATATTTCGGGAAAGTGGACGAGCAGGCCAAAGCCGGAGGCCGGGTAAGCGTCATTTCGACCGGTTGGGATCCCGGTTTGTTCTCGATGAACCGCCTGCTGGCGGAAGCGATTTTGCCTGAGGGGAACGAATATACGTTCTGGGGCAAGGGCGTCAGCCAAGGACATTCCGATGCGATTCGCCGCGTCAAGGGCGTCAAAAACGGCGTCCAATATACCATTCCGAGCGAAAAAGCCGTTGCCCGCGTGCGCGGCGGCGAAAACCCGGAGCTGGCGACGAGAGAGAAGCATATCCGGGAATGCTACGTTGTGGCGGAAGCCGGAGCCGATCTGGAAGCCATCAGACGGGAAATCGTCACGATGCCGAATTATTTTGCCGATTACGATACGACGGTTCATTTCATCAGCGAGGATGAACTGAAGGCGAATCACTCCGCGATGCCGCACGGCGGCATGGTGCTTCGGAGCGGCAAAACGGGCAACAACAGCACGCAAATTATCGAATTCGGGCTGAAGCTCGACAGCAATCCGGAGTTTACGGCCAGCGTGCTGGTCGCATACGCAAGAGCGGCGCACAAGCTTGCTTCCGAAGGTCAGACGGGGGCGAAGACGGTGTTCGATATTCCGCTCGGTTATTTGTCGCCGAAGCCGGCGGCGGATTTGCGGCGCGAATTGCTGTAATACATGGGGGCGCGCTTCGGCGTTGCCTGCAGGCGGCGCCCCTCGACAGACGTTTCATTATCCGTGCATTTGCGCGGATAGTGAAACGTCTTTTTTTTGAAAGATTAGCTCATCGAACCCGCAGTTCGACAAAAATATGGTAGAATGAAGCGATTGATGCAGACCAAAGGAGCTGATGCAGTCGATGTGGAGGAAAAAACTGGCGTTAATCCTGCTTTCGGCGGTGATGGCGTGCGGAGGAGTTTCCGTCTATGCGTCGGGAACCTCAACAAGCGAGCCGGCCGTCCAAAGGGAAGCGGAGCTTCCGCTGGGCATCTTGGAGACGTTGGCGTCCGAAGGGTTGGCCAAACCCGGCGGCGTCGTCGTGCTGGAAGACGGATCGGTTATTGCAGCGGATTCGGGCAATCATGTTATACATAGAGTCAGAAACGGAAAAACGGAGGTTTGGGCCGGGGGCTCGTTGTCGCTGGACAGAAACGGAAACGGCCTGCCTGCCGGCGCTTTCCACGACGGCCCGGGCGAGCTGGCGTTCTTCAACGAACCGGCAGGTGTTGAGGCCGCTGAAGATGGCAGCGTTTACGTGGCGGATGCCGGCAATCATGCCGTGCGCCGCATCGACGCGCAAGGGAATGTGACAACGATAGCGGGCACGGGATTGCGGGGCCATGCCGACGGAGAGGCTGCTGAAGCCGCATTCCATTATCCGCAGGATGTCGCCGTAACGGAAGACGGAACGGTGTACGTGGCGGATACTCTCAACCATGTCGTGCGCCGAATCGGCCGTGACGGCAAAGTGACGACCATCGGGACGGTCGAGCCTCGGGCGGCGCTGTGGAGCGCCGGGGTGGCAACAATGGCCGGAGGCTACAAGAACGGAACGTTTGAGGATGCGCAATTTAACGAGCCTTCCGGACTCGCTCTCGACGACAAAGGCAATTTGTATGTGAGCGATTCGGGCAACCATGCGATTCGGTACATCGACTTCGGCCGAGGGCAAGTGTCTACGGCCGCCGGGCCGTCTCCTTCGGAAACGGCATACAAGGCAAATGGGCTGTATGCCGAGCCGGGGTATGCGGACGGCAAACCCGAGAAGTCCGAATTCCATTCGCCGCGGGGGCTGGCATGGTCCGAACATACGGGGCTGATCATTGCCGACAGCGGCAACCATGTCGTCCGGGCGCTGAAGAACGGCCGCGTGTCGACGGTAATTGGTTCCGCCTTCGGCGCCGGCGGAACGTCCGACGGCCTGGAGAACGAAGCGAGGCTTCAATTTCCGGGCGATGCGGCGATCAATGCTTCGGGCGGGTTGATCGTCTCGGATGCGGGCAATCGCGCCTTGAGACGGTGGACCGGCTATGACCTGCCGCCGCAGGTAAAGACGGCGAAAGGGATTACGCTGGCGTACGGCAGCCGAGCCGTCGACGCGGCAGACAACGCGGTTATACGCCGCGGAACGACGTTTGCGGAAGCGGGCATGGTCGCGGAGTTGCTTGGTTTCGAGCGGTCTGAAGGCGAAGACGGAGAAGTGTTGTTTAGCGGCGAAGAGATTCGGCTAACGGTTCGGGCAGGAGATGCGGTCATTCGTTCGGAGGCGCGGGAGTGGGAGTTGCCGGCCGCGCCGTACCGGCAAGGCGGGGAGCTGTGGCTTCCGGTGCGCGCCTTTGCCGAGGCGGCAGGCAAGGATGTGAAATGGGTCGGCGACGTGAAGCTGATCGTGCTGCGCGACTGTTCCACAGCGGCAGGCGGCGGGGAGGCCGACGGCGCAATCTCGTATCGGACGCTGACCTTATCCGAGATGAAGGGAACGGCCACCGTGACGCAGGGCGGCGTGCTGGCCGGCGAAGCCTATGCGGGAATGAAGCTGAAGCAGGGCGACGTCTTGAAGGTCGGCGAGCGCTCCAGCGTTACGCTGGAGGCGGCGGATACGGGCGACGCCGTGACGGCGGGGGCCGGCGTCGTTATTCGGGCGCTTGACTTGTACCAAGCGGGACCGTCCCGCGTTACGAAGCTGGAAGTGCTGGCCGGAACGGCCTATTTCGACATTCACGATATGTCCTCCTCGGAAGACCGGTTCGAAGCGGTTGTCGGCGGACAAGTCAACTCCGTCCAAGGCACTCATTTTGTCGTAGCGATAGATCCCGTAACGGGCCTTGCCGGCGTGAACGTGCAGGCGGGCATCGTCCGGTCGCAGCCGAGCGGTTCCGGCGGGCCGGTTATCGTATATCCTGCACAAATGATTACGGTAGACTCCGGGACGCCGACCCGGGATCCGTCGATCCACCTTGGCATCGATATCAACGATATCATTCGGCAGGCCGATCCGAGCGTCATCGAAAAGCTGCTGAAGAACAAGCAAGAAATCGACCAGGAAAACGGGAAGTTTATGAGCGAACTGGAATCCGGAAATGCGGAGAAGTTGAAGGAAGACTTGTTCCTCGACGATGAAAGCGCGCTTGCCAGGTACAGGCAAAACGTGGATAACGCCCTTTTCAATCTGCTCAAAAATCAGCTTGATACCTTATCGCTCGACGACAAGCGGCAGATTGAAGAGATCATTCGATCCGCCAACGAGAAGCTGGATCAGAACAAACGGTTTGATTTGGACAATATCCCGCCGTTCGATCCGAGCGCAGGGCTGGATCCGGAAGCGGAAGCGCATAGGCAAAGACAGTTGGAGCAAATGAAGAGGGAAAAGGAGCGCCGAGAGCAGGATCAAGCCCGGCTTAAGCAGGAGCAGCAAGACAGACTTGGAAGCGTGATGAATCAAATTCAGCAAGCGATGCAGCGGTTGAACGAGCAGAACGAGCAGAAGCAAGCGGAAAAGAAAAAAGAAGCTGAAGAGAAGTACTTGAACGAATTGACGATGGCTGAACGGGAAAGGTTTGAGCGGCAAAGAGAGCAGGCGCAGCAGGAGCTGCAAAGCCGGCAGCAGCAGGCAACGCCGCCGGCTCCGCCGGTCATCGTCCCCGTCCGGCCGCCGGTAACTCCGACGCCAACGCCGGAGCCGGAACCGGAGCTGGTGTCGATCCGGTTCAAGCCGGACGAAAGCCCTCCGCTGGCCGGCAAGGAGCATCTGGTTGACTTTGCGATCGAGCGCCATGAGGGAACGAACCTTGAGATGCCGGTTCGTCTCATGATCGAGATCCAAAGCGAAGCAGGGATGTCCGCAGAGGTGGCGGTAAGCGAAGTAAGCGAATATGCGCAAATTATAAGCGAATATAGCGAGCAGCCGGAACCGGGATACTATCAATATATGGTTTACAGAATAGACAATGACGTTCGGTCGGACTTTACGCTGGCGCAGCTATTGGGCGGAGACGTGTCCCCCGCCGCGTTTCAGGTCAGGTTGTTTGAGGTTGGCACTTACCGGGTGAAGCTGACCTTGTTCGAGGCGACCGAGAGCGGGCTCGTGAAGCTGGCCGAAGCGGCAAAGGATTTGACGATTGATCCGTACGTCTCCATATCGAATTATTGCGACGGTGCTTGTATAATCCCTGACGGATTCGGCGGAGGATTTGATTTTTACGTATCGGCACGAGGATTCGAGTCCAATATGCCGGTCGGAATCCGTTTCGAGCTCGAAGACTCCGCCGGATTGCCGGTGATTAACGGCTCATTTACCGCGACGGTTATTGGGTATGACGGCGAACGGCCGAACGAGCTGGACTTAAGCAACGGTTCCGCCGTATTGTTCGGTCCGGAGAACGGTCTTGGGACGATAGAAGAAACGGGAATAAACAGCTACGAAGGCTTGATGATCTATTTAAGCGGAATTTATCCGTCGGTCGGTGCGTACAAGTGGAATATCGAACTTGTAACGGCAGACGGAAGCGGCGGATTTGTACCGATAGGAGACGGCGGCATCGTTTCGGTCGAGGTTGTAGAGACGAATTAAACGCAGCTGAAGAGAAGCGGGACTAATCGTCCCGCTTTGTTGCAGCCGGTCCCGGCGTTCATGCCGGGGCCGGTTCTTTATGGGAGGATCGGCGGTCATTCGTGCTCCGGTGCAAGGTTTGCCGGTTGTGCGGCGTGGAAATGAACGATTAATCGTTCAAAAGCAGGGAAATGGCGTTTGTGCGCGTGGAAATGAACGATTAATCGTTCAAAAGCAGGGGAATGGCGGTTGTGCGGCGTGGAAATGAACGATTAATCGTTCAAAGGCAGAGGAATGGCGGTTGTGCGGCGTGGAAATGAACGATTAATCGTTCAAAAGCAGAGGAATGGCAGTTGTGGCGATGATATGGACGATATGTCGTTCATTATGTGCGAAATGCCGTTTCGCGAGCTGGGCGGCTAACAGCGGCTTCGGCAGTCGTTACGGCAAATTTCGGTTTAATTCGAAAATTACGAGCCGGCGCAATTGACAGAACCTGCAATCTCTTATAGTATTCTATTTTAAAAATCAATGCCGGCTGCAAGGCAGCGTGTCAGATGCAAAGATGGGGTGCGGGAAATGTTGAAACGTTTTTTTGCTTATTACAAGCCGTACAAAAAGCTGTTCGCTTTGGACTTTGGTTGTGCGGTAGTGCTGGCGATTCTGGAGCTGGGGTTTCCGCTGGCGGTCGGGTATGTCGTCGATACGCTGCTGCCGGACGGGAATTGGGGCATGATCGTCACGGCTTGCGCCGTGCTGCTGCTCATATACGTCGTCAATACGCTCCTTTCCTATGTCGTCACTTACTGGGGGCATATGCTCGGCATCAACATCGAGACGGATATGCGCAGAACTTTGTTCGACCATGTGCAAAAGCTAAGCTTCCGGTTTTTTGACAATACGAAAACGGGACATCTGCTGTCCAGGCTGACCAACGATTTGTTCGAAATCGGGGAAGTGGCCCATCACGGCCCGGAAGATATGTTTATCGCGGTAATGACGCTGCTCGGCGCCTTCGGCATTATGCTGTACATTCATCCGCAGCTCGCGATTATGACCTTTATCATCGTTCCGATTATTTTATGGCTCGTATTGTATTTCAACCGCCGAATGACAAAAGCGGCCAACCGGTTGTTCAACGACATGGCGGATTTCAATGCGCGGGTGGAGGATACCGTCGGCGGCATTCGCGTCGTGCAGGCGTTCGCGAACGAAAAGCATGAAGGCAAGCTGTTCAAAGCAAACAATCTCCGGTTTCGCGAGGCGAAGCTCATATCTTACAAAATTATCGGCATGAACGCCTCCGTTTCCTATATGCTCATGCGTTTGGTCTCGTTGTTTGTGCTGGTAGCGGGCGCCTATTACGTATTGCGGCACGACATGCCGGAAGGCCAATTCCTGACGTTCGTGCTGCTGACGAATATTTTCTTCAAGCCGATCGAAAAAATTAACGCCGTTATCGAGAGCTATCCGAAGGGCATTGCCGGCTTCAAGCGATACTTGCAGCTGCTGGATACCGCTCCCGATATCGAGGACGCTCCGAATGCCAAGACAGTCGAGAAGCTGAGAGGCGATATCGAATACCGGAACGTCTCGTTCGGTTACGAGGGCGAGAACAAAGTGCTGGACAACATTTCGCTCACGATCAAGGCGGGGGAAACGGTCGCCTTCGTCGGCCCGTCCGGCGCAGGCAAAACAACGCTGTGCAGCCTGCTGCCGCGGTTCTACGAAATACAGGGCGGCAGCATTGCCGTCGACGGGCACGACATTCGCGATATTCGTCTGGAATCGCTCCGCAAAGGTATCGGCATCGTGCAGCAGGATGTCTTCCTGTTCGGCGGGACGATCCGGGAAAATATATCGTACGGCAAGCTGGGAGCGGACGAATCCGAAATATGGGAAGCGGCCAGAAGGGCCAGGCTGGACGAGTTCATCCGGTCGCTGCCGGAGGGGATGGATACCGTTGTCGGCGAACGCGGCGTGAAGCTGTCCGGAGGACAGAAGCAGCGGCTGGCGATTGCGCGCATGTTTCTGAAAAATCCGCCGATCCTCATTCTTGACGAGGCGACGTCCGCGCTCGATACGGAAACGGAAGCGGCCATTCAGCAGTCGCTGGCGGAGCTGTCGCAAGGGCGGACGACGCTTGTCATCGCTCACCGGCTGGCTACGATCAAGAATGCGGACCGAATCGTTGTGGTTACCGCTGACGGCATTGGCGAGCAAGGCAAGCACGAGGAGCTTGTCGCCGCGGGCGGCATATACAGCCGGCTGCACGAAGCCCAGTTTGGCCGCATCCAATAGCGCAAGGGAGGACAAAAGGCGGCCGGCCGATGGCGTCCCCTGCGCGGCTGACGACTGCTGCGGCCGCGACGCGGATTGGCGCCAGCGCCAGCGTAGCGATTGGGGCAGGAGGCCAGGGAGCCGTTGTGTCCACTGCTGGCGCCGCATCACGCAAAAAAGAATCACCCTCCAGGGTGATTCTCCTGTTTTTTGGCCCGCTCCAGATCGGAGGCCAGATCATCCTGAACGCTCGAATCGGACAGCTTGACGCCGAACCGGTAAGCGGATCGCGCAATCAGATGTCCTGTCACGGGAGCGGTCAGGAAGACGAAGATAATGCCAAGCAGCAGGCGGACGCTGACTTGATCGTGAACGAACATGAAATAGATGAAGGTGCCTAGCAGAATAAACAAGATGCCGAGCGTAATGCTTTTGGTTGCGGCATGCGATCGCGTATATACATCAGGAAGCCGTATAAAGCCAAGCGAGCTTAACAGACTGAGCAAAGTGCCCGCCAGGACCATGACGACGACGACGATTTCAATCGTTTCTTTTGCGCTCAATGACGATGCCCCTTTCCAAAAACTTGCACAATGCCACAGTACTCAAAAAGGCCAAAATGCCGATCAGGAGTATTGTCTCGAGATAAGAGCTCGAGTCCAGCATCATGCACAATAAGGCTACGATTCCGATAATATTATAGCCGATGGAATCCAGCGCCAATATCCGGTCAGGAAGCGAAGGCCCGCGGATGACGCGGTAAAGGGCAATGGCAATTGAAATCGTAAGCATGGCCGTCGAAGCCATAAGCAGTGTTTGGAACATTAGCGCATCACCTCGATTATGACATCCTCAAGCCTGTCCTTGGTCCGGATAATGCCCTTCTTCATCCGGGGCACATCCATGGCGTGGACATACAGCAGTCCCTCGGACGGAACGATTTCCATAATAACCGACCCCGGCGTAAGCGTCATCAGATTGGCCAGCATGGACAATTCCCATTCATTTTTCATTCTCGTTTCCATTCTGAATATGCCCGGCTGAATGTTCAGCCTCGGACGTATAATCTGCCCGATCGCCACAATGCTGGAGACGAACAGCTCGATGCAGAAGAGCCAAGCGAGCTTGAGGATAAACCAGAATTTCCGGCCGTAGAAGGGAGTGGGGAAAAATCGTCTCATCCCGAACAAAATGAGCGCGCCCAGCAGGAAACCGATTGAAAACGTAAGCATATTCCAAGTATCGTGCAGCATCATCCATATGACGGCAATAAGCAGATTAAGCAATATTTGCATGGTCACAGCCTATCACATCCTTCCAACAGAACGCGCCTTGCACGCGCGCCTTAATATAGCACAGCATCAATATAGATTTGCGGATTCACCAAGGGCTCCACCGCTTGCTCGACATAAGGCATGAAGCTTCCTGCGCCGATGCCGAGCGCGATAACCAGCGCCGCCAGCAGGAAGCTCGGCAGCAAGGTGCCCCGGCCGCTGGATTTCTGCTCGCCTTCGCTAAGCAGCGTTTCGCCCCAGAAGCTGTTGATGAATATTTTGATCACCGAATACAGCACCATGAGACTCGTCAGCAAGCTGACGGCAGCAAGTACGTAATGGTTCGCTTGGATGCCGCCCTGCAGAATAAGCAGCTTGCCGATAAAGCCGCTGAGCGGCGGCACGCCGGCGAGCGCCAGCGCAGATAGAAAGAACAGCCAGCCCAATATGGGCCGATACCGGATCAGTCCGCTTATTTCACGCAGCTTGTCGGTGCCGGCTATGGCGACAATTGCGCCGCCAAGTATGAAGATCAAAGCTTTGGCGATCATGTCGTGAACGAGATAATAGACGGAGCCGGTCAGTCCGGTTTCGGTGGCGACGCCAACGCCGAACAGAATGAATCCGATCGAAATAATTACATTGTAGGCGAGTATTTGCTTGATCCGCCAATAGGCGATGGCGCCAATCGCGCCAAGAATCATGGTCAGCGCCGCCAGCACCAGGATCACGTTGTGCGTTATTTGCGGCTGTTGGGTAAAGACCAGGGTGAACATCCGGATAATGGCGTATACGCCGACCTTGGTCAGCAGCGCCGCGAACAATGCGGCGACAGGAGCGGGAGGCGCGCTATAGGAGCCGGGAAGCCAGTAGAACAGGAACAGTCCCGCCTTCAGGCCGAATACGGTAAGCAGCAGCAGGCTTACGGTAGTGGTCAATCCGTCCTGGCCGCTCTCCAAGACCCGCTCCGCGATATGGGCAATATTCAACGTGCCGGTAATGGAATAGAGATAAGCGATCGCAATGACGAACAGACTGGAGGCGACGATATTGATGATCATATATTTAATCGTTTCCCGCAGCTGGACTCTGCTGCCCCCCAGACTAAGCAGCACATAGGAGGATAACAGCATCACTTCGAAAAAGACGAACAGGTTGAAGATATCGCCGGTCAGGAACGAACCGTTTACCCCGCTAAGCAGAATCAGCATAAGCGGATAGACGAAGTGGCTTTTCCGCTCGTCGCCGATAAAATGGAAAGTGAACAGCAAGCAAGCGAACGTGACGATGGAGGCGACTGCCGCCAATATGGCGGCCAGCATGTCCGCGACAAGCGGAATGCCGTAAGGCGCCTCCCAGCCGCCCATATGCAGCACCTGGATGCCGTCCTCGGCGATTTGGCCGATCAGCACCAGCGATGCGCCCAAAGAGGCCAGAGCGGCCGCCCCGGCGATCCATTGCTGAAGCCGTAGCCGATGGCGGATAAAAAACAGGAAGGCGCCAAAAAACAACGGAATGAATAAAGGCAATACGACTATATTATTCATGTTCTTGTCCCCTTAACTGCTCCACATCATCGGTGCCGTGCTCCTTGTACGTCCGGTAAGCCAGCACGAGCGAAAATGCGGTAAGCGAAAAGCTGATTACGATAGATGTCAGAATAAGCGCCTGCGGCACCGGGTCGGTATAGCTTGCCGCCTCTTCATCCAGCAGCGGCGCGGCGCCCCGCTTAAGGCCGTTAATGGACATCAGCATAATGTGAACGCCGTGCGTAAACAAAGACAGGCCCATCACAATGCGGAGAAGCGTTTTGCTCAAAATCAGATAGACTCCTGAAGTAAACAGCGTGCCGGCTACAATGGTCATGACGGTTTCCATAATTATTGGTCCTCGCTAATGCTTCGAATAATGGTTACGGTAGTGCCGATAACAGCCAGATAGACGCCGAGGTCGAACACAAAGGCAGTGCCAAGCCCCGTCTTGCCGAGCAGCGGAAGCGTCACATATCGGTAGACTTGCGTCAGAAAAGGCGCCCCGAACAAAACGGCTCCGAAGCCCGTCAACAGAGCGAGCATGACGCCGACCGCCCCGACGATTTTGAAGTCGACCGGCACGATCTCTCTGACCGTTTCCACATCGAAAGCCAGATATAGCAGCATAAGGGCCGAGGCGGTAATCAGCCCTCCGATAAAACCGCCGCCAGGATTATTATGTCCGGCGAACAGGATATAAATGGAGTAAATCATAATAATAAATACAAGAACCTTGGCCGCCGTCTGCAGGATAACATCAGAGAATCTCAATGGTGCTCCCTCCTTGACTTGCGAAGCTTGATCAGCGTGTATACGCCTATGCCCGCCGTAAACAGCACAACGCTCTCCAGCATCGTATCGAATGCGCGGAAGTCGACAAGAATGGCGTTGACCATATTTTTGGCCCCGGAAAGCTCATAGGCATCTTGGAAAAATGCGGATATCGGTTTGAACTGATTGCTGCCTTGCGCCGCTATGCCGATCAGCGTGAATAAAGCGCCGATGCCGACGGAAATGACCAGATTGGATAATTTGACGCGGATGCGCGTCATTTCCGTTTTCAGCTTGGGCAGGAAATAGAAGCACAGCAGGAACAGCGCGGTTGTAATCGTCTCGACCACAAGCTGCGTAAGCGCCAGATCCGGCGCTCTGAAGATGACGAACAGCAAGGACACGAGATAGCCGACGGCGCCTACCGCGATAATGGCCGTCAATCTCGAATTGACGAAGATGACGAAGCCGGACAGCACGGCTATGGCGCCCGCCAAAATATATTCGTACAAGCCGATGGCGGCATTGGTCGACAGATCCGCGCCAAACGCGTTATGCAGGACGAACGAGCCTCCGACCACGATAAGGACAAAAGCAAAGATATAGCTTAGGTAGCTGTGCAGAAAGCCGTTCATGTAGGTGCCCGTAATGCGGGCGGACAGCTGCTCGGCCCCGGTCAACCCGCGGTCGTACAGGCTGTTCAGCGTAAATTTCTGCGGGAGATTGTAGTAGATCTCCGACCACTTCTTGAACGTCAGGTACAGCAGCGTGCCGATTATAACGATGCCAATCGTCATGAACAGCTCCATATTAAAGCCATGCCACGCCTTGATTTTGACATGGAACGTTTCGCCCGGCAGCAGCACTCCCGGAAGTACCGAATGCATGGCCGGCTCGAACAGCGAATAGGACAGCAGATTCGGGAAGAAGAATGCGGCCACCGCCATCACGGCAAGCACGATTGGCGGCACGAGCATGCCGGCAGGCGCTTCGTGCGGCTTCTTATCCAGCCGATCGGGGTGATAGTTGCCCGTAAACGTCTTGAACACAAGAATAAGACAGTAGACAAATGTGAAAATGCTCGCAACCCAGGCGGCAATCGGCAGCCAGAGGGTCCATTGCTCCGTATGGTGATGGGCGGCAAGCACGCCCGCAAAGAACATTTCCTTGCTCAGAAAGCCGCTGAACGGCGGCAGTCCCGCCATCGACAATCCCCCGATGACGGTCAGCGTGAACGAAATAGGCATCAGGCTCATCAGTCCGCCGAGCTTACGGATATCCCGCGTCCCCGTCTCGTGGTCGAGAATGCCGACCACCATGAACAGGCAGCCTTTGAAGATGGAATGGTTGAACAGATGGAAGATTGCCGCAAGAATGGCGGCCTCAAACCAGTCAGACTCGGCGGCGTATGCCGGATTCAGGGCCAGCGAGCCGATGCCGAACAGCGACATGATTAGACCGAGCTGACTGATGGTGGAATAGGCGAGCAGCGCCTTCAGGTCGGTCTGGCGGATCGCCATGAAGGCGCCCCAGAACAAAGTGGTCGTGCCGACGACGGCAATAATCCAGAACCAGTTGATGTCTCCGCCGAAGATCGGGGTTACGCGCGCAACCAGATATACGCCGGCCTTGACCATTGTGGCGGAGTGGAGGTACGAGCTGATCGGCGTCGGCGCTTCCATCGCATCCGGCAGCCATATATGGAAGGGGAATTGCGCCGATTTTGTAAATGCGCCGAGCAAGATCAGAATCATCGCCGGGAAGAACAGCGCGTGATCGGCAATCGATTCCCTCATGTCAATCATCTCTCGAATGCTGAACGTCCCCGCAGCCGAACCGAGCATCAGCGCGCCAAGCAGCATGGCAAAGCCGCCGGAAACGGTGATCAGCATTGCTTTTTGCGCCCCGTAGCGGGATTTTTTGCGCTGATACCAATAGGCGATCAGCAGGAAGGAGGAGACGCTGGTTGCCTCCCAGAACACATACATGACCATTAGATTGTCCGACAAGACGATGCCGAGCATCGCCCCCATAAATACAAGCAAATAAATGTAGAAATTGTGAAGAGCCTCGCGCTTCATCGACATATAATAAATGGAATAAAGAACAACCAATGTGCCAATACCTGTAATAATCAAGGCGAACAACAAAGCAAGTCCGTCCAGGTGCAGCGTCAAATGAATGCCCGCAGACGGGATCCAGGGAACGGAATGGACAATGGGCGCAAGTGCGGTCTGTACCGGAAAGTACGACAGAAAATAGATGAACAGCAGCAGGGGGACGACAATGACGAACCAACCCGTATGAATGCGGGGGAGCTTCTTAAAGAACAACGGTACAAAAACGGTGTAAATGAAAGGCAACAAAATGGCAAGATGCAGTAAAGACAACTTGTGACCTCCTAATATGTACTGTGGTTACTGCAGAGTTCATATGGGGTATACGGCAATTTGAGCCCGGAAAACATCCGTAAAATTTAATGCCACTATATAGTATACACCAATCGCATTGACAGAACCAAACAAAAACTGTACTCTGAAGTCAATGTCTCGATGCGGAAGCCGTTTCGGATGCGAGTCCGCCGCTTGCGCATTAGAAGCGTAGATGAGGTGAATCGTTAAATTGAAGAACGGAAGAATGGATGAGAGTATACTCGTATGCGTCTATTATGGCCCAAACGGAGAAAGGCTTATCCGACGAGGCGGCAAAATTGCCAACATGCTGAACTGTCCCTTTTACGTGCTGACCGTCGATCCGCTTCCCGAAGACGAACTGGATATCGAACGCATCCATTACGTTGAGAAGTGGAAAGAGTTGGCGAAGGAGCATGGCGCCGAACAATTTATTGTCAAATACAACGAAAAGCGCCCGATTGCCAAAGTCATTGGCGAGGTGGCGAGAAAACATAACATTACACAGCTCGTTCTGGGACAAACTGCCCAGAGCCGTTGGAAGGAGATTACGAAGGGATCGTTCATAAACGTGCTATTGAACGAAATTCCATTCGTCGATCTTCATATTATATCGGTCTCGCGCGAACTTAAGAATCGTGACGGGTATTATGAGAAGGGCGTTCGCGCTTATTTGCTGAAGGACGAGGCCGGATATCGGCTTAGCTTTAATCATACGCATCTGGATGTCTACGAAGGCATCTTCTATAAGGAAATGGGAACGGACTTCAATAACGGCGTATTTAAATTCATGACGAACAATTGCATGATCGAGGTGCAGGTCGTGGACGATTACGTGAAGGACCTGGAAGAGCAGATGAAATCGGTGGCCAATGTGGCGGCCAATGCGGGCGTCGACAAGAAAGAATAGCTTCCGGCCGGCTGCGTACAAAATGCCATATTCGCGTGACAATATACCAAATGGCGGTGCCAGGGACAGAGATCCTGCAGGCACCGCCATTTTTAATGCATCGTTGTCCGCTTGCTGCAGCCTGCGGCACCCGTGCGTTCATAAAGGCAGGGACGAATTAAACGCCGGCTGCATTCGTGACAGCTTCCCATCCAATCGTCAATGTTGCATCAAGCTTCGTTCCCGGCTCCAGCATATACAGCTCCTCTTGCCGGTTCAGTTCGCCGGTCATCGCCATCCATGGCTCCACGCATACAAATGGCCGGTCCTTGACGGACCATAATACGACGTATTTAAAGACGTCGTCGTAGCTCAGCTTAACTCGGGCGCCTCCCGCAACGGGAAATGCGATTTCGCGTTGCGCGGCGTCCAGCAAGCAGACCGATTCCACGAGTTCTTCCAGATCGACGACGCCGGTAAACGGCTTCACCTCATTGTCGTTGTAGTCCAGCAGCTTCGTCGCGTCCGATTCGTACGCGATCGACTTGGAGCCGTCAATCGAGAAATAGGGGTGGAAACCGGCATAAAACGGCATCGCTTCCGTACCCGTATTGGCATACTGCTGACGGATATGAAGCTGTCCGTCCTTCAAGGCGTAAGTGAACAGCAGCTCGAACGGAAACGGATACGATAGAAGCGTCGACTCATTGCTCGTCAGCCGAAGCGTAATGGACGCCTCTCCGTCGGTACTCGTGCCGGCTACCTCCCATGGCGAAGTGCGGGCGACGCCGTGGTTGGCCATACGGTAAGTGCGCCCGTTCCATTCGTAGGACGTATCCGCAAGCTGTCCGCAAATCGGGAACAGAACGGGATTGCCTCCGCGGATATTGGCCGACGGATGCTCGAACGTCGCTTGATCCAAATAAAACAGCTCCAGGCCGTGCAGCCGGCAGCCGATGACGATGCCTCCGCGCTCCGGGCATACCCGAATGAGGGAGCCTGTCGCTTCTTCCTTTAACTCGTAAATACGATAAGTGTCCACATAGCTGTCGACCGCATAGTTGTTCATGGCAAGTTCCTCCAATGATTGTATGTAAGCAGCGTTTATGAAGCGGCGTGCTACAGCTATTGTGCCTGATGACGCGCATGGAGTAAAGGGGCGCTATGCAAGAGCGGCCTTGGGCCAAATAAAGAGGAACCGGGCTGCGGCCCGTATTCGGGCACACTGCAGCTCGGTTCCATATAGACGCGATACGGTTATTGAGCAGCCTGACCGTTGCCTGCCGACTCATCCGCCGCTTTTTGAGCCGCTTCCGCTTCTTTGGCTTCCGTCAGCTTGTTTGTAATGCTCGCTTTCTCGCGAATGTCCGACATCCAGGCATCGGAGAGAGAGCCGATTTCCTGTCCGACCAGCAGCACGCGGATCGCTTCCTTCTTCGCTTCGAAATCGGCTTCGACCGCAGGCTTGTAATCGGTCTTCTTAATGATATGATATCCGAACTTCGATTGCACCACATCGCTGACTTGCCCGACTTCGAGCGCGAAGGCAGCATCCGAAAACTCCTGAACCATATCCTCGCGGGCAAAGAAGTCGAGATCGCCTCCGTTTGCGGCCGACCCGTCCGTCGACTTTTCCTTGGCCAGCTCCGCGAAATCGGCGCCCGCATCCAGCTCGGACTTGATGGCGTCCGCTTCCTCTTTCGTCTCGACAAGGATATGCGAAGCGCGCACTTGCTCCGGCGTTCCGCCCATCATCGCTTTGTTATCTTCGAAATATTGCTTGATTTCGTCATCCGTCACATCGGCTTGCGATTCCAGCGCCTTGCGGACCATAGCGGACAGGCGCATGTCCTCGCGAAGATCGTCCATCGTTACATTGTATTGCTGCATGACCATTTCGAATGTTTCGTCAGAGCCGTAGTTCAGCTTGAGCGCATCAATCTCGGCCGTAATGTCGGCGTCGGAGAACGAAATGCCTTTGGCTTCAATTTCTTGCTTGACGAGCTCTGCCGTAATGAGGTTGTCCAGCGCCGCCTCGCCGTTATGCTTCGCCAGCAGCTCATAGACGTCTTCTTTCGTAATTTTGGCTCCGTTTACCGTGGCCAGCACATTGTCGTCTCCGCCGCCCAATGCGGGCTTGACGAGCAGGAAAATAACGGCGGCCGCCAGTACGGCCGACAGGACGATCCAGCCGAGGGCGCCTTTCTTGCCCTCCGGTGAGGCGGCGTGCATAGAGGCGGGAGCGGTCAAAGCTTCCGCAGAGGCGGCAGCTTCCGATTCCGTTTGCCGGGAGGCTTCATGCTCGCCGTTATCTCCGCCGGCGGCCGAAGACGCGTTTTCTGTCTGTTCTGCGTTGTCTCCGGGCTCGTCCGGATAAGCGAAGCGATCCCGATTGTCCGCTTCGCCGGACGGCTTGTTGCCGCCGGAATGCGACTCGTTGTTATTCATTGGATAAACTCCCTTCAAAATTTCCGATTTCTCAACTTACTATATCAAACGGCGACAAAAAAAACCTTAATCTAAGTTAAAAAAAGCTCGCTTCTTACTATAAATCGGATTTATTGTATTGGTATACTTATGTTATAGGCGCAACGGCTTTGCGAGCTGTCGGGAATCGGCCATAACGGGATGTCGGCAAAAAGGAGGGTTCGGTGTGGGACAACCTGTACGCGCATACATAAAGCTTGCGGCCTTGACGGGATTGCCGCTGCTGGCGTACTTTGCGCTTCGGCGAACTTCATACGATGTGGACGTGCATGCGCCGCACGGGCATTTTTATATCGTCAGCCTCGTGTCCGTTCTTGCTTTGGCGTTTGCGGCCGCGGTCGGAATCGTGGCCATCCGGATTCGCAACATTAAAGTCAGCTTCCTTTCGCTGGCGTACGTGTCGCTGGCGGCCATGTTTATTTTGCACGGGTTGTCCACGCCGGGTTTTCTCATGAGCCACAATGCGATCTCCGGCAGCTTGGCGCAGCTCAGCATGCTGCTTGCGGCGGTGTGGCTGTGGCTCAGCTCCTTGTCCGCGGACCGCCGGTTCATCCGCTGGCTGTCCGCCCGGCATGTATGGCTGCTGCCCGTCTGGTGCATGCTTCTGCTTGTCTCCGGAACGGCTTTGTGGCTGTTTCCCGAAGCCGTCTCGCACTTTCACCTGAAGGGGAATATCGGCAAATGGGTTGTGACGGCCGTCATAGGGCTGTTGACCGGATGGACGATCTATCGCAACCTGCAAGCTTACCGCGCTTCCCGCTTCCGGCTGCAGCTGGAGATTGCTTACAGCACAGGCTGGATGATGGCCGCCCAGATGATCATCGTGACGGGAGAACCTTGGACGGCCAGCTGGTGGCTGTATCATTTTTTGCTGCTCGCTGCGGTCATCGTCGTCGTGTCCGGCATCGTCAGGGAACATCTCAGCGGTTCAGTCACGGCATCCGCCAAACGGCTGTTTAGGGCCAACCCGAAGGATTGGATACTGGCCTATATTACGCCGGGCGTCAAGCGGCTTGTCATGGAGACGGAAGCGAAAAATTCGTATACGGCCGGCCATAATTACCGGGTCGCGCAATATGCGCTGAAGCTGGGCGAGGAGCTGGGACTGTCGAACGACCAGCTGAAAGCGATCGCGCAAGGCGGTCTTGTGCACGATATCGGCAAGCTGCATATCCCCGACGGCATTTTGAACAAGCCCGGCAAACTGACCGACGAGGAAAGGGCGGTGATCGAATCCCATCCCGCCGCCGGGTTCGATATGTGCAAACGTCTCGGTTTCATGCAGGAAGAGCTGGCCATTATCCGTTACCACCACGAGAAGTGGGACGGCACCGGCTATCCCGACAAGCTGTCCGGCGAGGGGATTCCGCTGGTGGCCCGCATTGCGGCCGTAGCCGACGTATACGATGCGTTAACCTCCTCGCGCGCCTACCGCCAGGCGATGTCCCATGAGGAAGCGATGTCGATCCTGACCGCGGAGAGCGGGCGGCATTTCGATCCCCGCTGCATCGGCGCCTGGGAACGGATCGCGGCGGAACAAAAGGAGCAGCTGGCCGAAATCCGGAACAGCTCCATGACGAGCATACACCATACAACAATAACGGAGGATGATGAACGATGAGTTACACAGCGGATCCAAAGCGTTACGGAACGATGAAATATAACCGTACGGGCAACAGCGGTCTTAAGCTGCCGGCTATTTCGCTGGGGCTGTGGCATAATTTCGGCGGCATTGACCGCTTCGAGAACAGCAGAGCGATGGTGCGCCGCGCGTTCGACCTGGGCATAACCCATTTCGATCTGGCCAATAACTACGGCCCGCCGCCGGGATCGGCGGAAGAAACGTTCGGGCAAATCATGAGAGCCGATATGGCGCCTTACCGGGATGAAATGATCATTTCGACCAAGGCCGGCTATTACATGTGGGAAGGGCCGTACGGCGATTGGGGATCACGCAAATATATGCTGTCCAGTCTGGATCAAAGCTTGAAGCGGATGGGGCTTGATTATGTGGACATCTTTTATTCCCACCGTCCGGATCCCGAAACGCCGCTTGAGGAAACGATGGGCGCGCTCGATCATGCCGTGCGCCAGGGGAAGGCGCTTTACGCCGGCATTTCCAATTACAGCCCGGAACAGACCGCGCGCGCTGCGGAAATATTGAAATCGCTCGGAACGCCGTGCTTGATTCATCAGCCGTCCTATTCGATGTTCAACCGCTGGATCGAAGACGGCTTGCAGGATGTGCTGGAGAAGTACGGCATGGGCTCGATCGTCTTTTCGCCGCTGGCCGGAGGATTGCTTACCAACCGGTATTTGAACGGCATTCCGTCCGATTCGCGCGCCGGGGGCCCAAGCGTCTTTTTGAGCCAAAATCAAATTACGGAAGGCAAGCTTCGCAAAATCCATGCGCTGAACGAGCATGCGAAGCAGCGCGGCCAATCGCTTGCGCAAATGGCGCTTGCATGGGTGCTTCGGGGCGTCAAAGTAACAAGCGCGCTGATCGGCGCGAGCCGGGTGGAGCAGATCGACGACAACGCCGCCGTGCTGAGCAACCTGGATTTTTCGGATGACGAGCTTGCGCGGATCGAAACGATTCTGGCCGCTTCCGAGGACTGATCGAAAAATTCGGCCGATGGCAGCCGGTGCAGGCAAAGGGGGAGGCCGGTTAGTGAAACCGATGTCGCTTAGAACGAAAGGGCTGATTTTGATCGTATTGATATCGCTGATTCCTTTGCTGCTTGCGGGAGTCAGCAATTACAATGCGGTCAAAGACGCGATGATGCAGTCGGAAATGGATAAGATCGCAAGCCGGTTGAACAACCGCGCCAACGAGATCGCATCCTGGATGGCCGTGCGGAAAGCGGAAGTGTACGTGATGAGCCGTACGGACATCGTCCGAAACGGCAGCCGGGAGGAGAAGCTGGCCTACTTTTTCCGCGAGCTGTACCGCAATGGTTATACTTATCACGCGATCGGCTATATCGATAAGGAAGGAAACGCGGTGCGCAGCGACGGCCATTCGCTGTCGATGAAATACGTTTCCTTTTTCCGGGAGGCGATGAAGGGCGATGCCTTCATTTCCGATCCTTACACGCCGTTTTTTTCCGATATCAAGCAGACGATCATAGCGGTGCCGGTGTTCAGCGGCGGCCCCAAAGCGGACGGCGTCCTGTACGCCTCCATTCCGTTCACGTTTTTATCGGAATATTTCGAGTTTGCGGAGGAAAGCTCCCCCGTTCGTCTGTACAATGACGAAGGAACGATCATCTATTGCTCCGACCATAACGTTCCGCCGATGACCTCGCTGGACGATCCCGATTCCGAGCTTCGGCTTGCGGCGGAGGAAATGGTTCAGAACGAATATGGCCGGACGGAAGTGCCCGGCGAATACGAAGATTATGTCGTCTTTTACGCCAAAGTAACAGGTACGGATTGGCGCATCGCGCTGCAGACGCCGGCGTCGGTTCTCGAAGAGCCGGTCAAGCCTATTTTTTGGCGAATCTTTGCGACCATTGCGGTAGCGGAACTGATTATCGCCCTGCTCTTTTATCTTTATTTCGAGCGGATTGTCAAGCGGCTGGAGGGCATTCTGTCCGTCACCGAGCAAGCGGCCTCGGGGCAGTTCGAAGCGGAGCATCTGGATACGTCGCAAGGCGACGAGATCGGCCAGCTGGCGCATTCCGTCAACGGCATGATGGAGCATCTGCAAGAGATGTTCGACCGGCTGGGAGCGATCATTAATCAGAATCAGTACGGCTTCATTGTGCTGAACGAGCATTACCGCGTCACCTTCATGAACCGGGCGGCGGAGCAAATGCTGGGATACAAAGAGGAAGAGCTTGCGGGGCATGCGACGCCGCTGATCTTTATGGACGCCGAGGAAATTCGGCTGGAAGCGGAGAAGCTGTCGCAGAAGCTGGGCCGGGAGGTGCAGCCGGGATTGGAAGTTTTCCAAGTGCTTCGCGGCCACGGACAGTTCTCTTATGAACGGGAATGGACGTTTGTACGCAAGGACGGCACGCGCTTCCCGGCGCGTCACAGCTCGACGGGCTTGCGCGACCGGAACGGGCGTTTCGTTGGCGTGGTCGGCATGATTCGCGACATTTCGGATCGCAAGGATATGGAAAAGGCGAAAAACCGGCTGCTGAAAATCGTGGAATCGGCCAAAGACTTAATCGCCTCCATCGACATGGACGGCAAGCTGATCTATATGAATCGGGCCGGCAAGGACATGCTCGGATTGACGGAAGAGAACGAAGCCGGTTTCGTCCTGGCGGATTATATGGACCGCCAAATGTACGGACAGCTGATGAAGGGAGCCGAGCTGGCGCAAGAGATCGGCTATTGGGAGAGCGGAGCCGAACTGCTGAAGGCAAACGGCGAGACGCTGCACGTATCGGTTATTATCGTGGCGAACAAGGATGAGAGCACGGGCGAAATGTTTTATTCCTGCATCGCCAGAGATATATCCGAACAGAAGCTGGTACAAGAGGAGCTGGTGCGCGCCACGTTGGAGGCGGAGGAAGCCAACTTGGCCAAAAGCCGGTTTCTGGCCATGATGAGCCATGAAATCAGGACGCCGCTGAACGGCATTATCGGATTGACCCAGCTTATGCGCAAGACCGAGCTGTCCTACAGTCAGCTCGACTATATGGACAAGATGGCCATGTCTTCCGAATCGCTGCTGAGGATTATTAACGACGTGCTCGACTTTTCCAAGATCGAGGCAGGCAAGGTGGAGATGGATTACGCTCCGTTCGATCCGGAAGAGCTGCTCAACCGGCTGGCCAACCAGCTGGGCGTGTTTATGGGGGGCAAGGAGCAGTTCGAATTTCTGATTCGGACGCCGGAGACGCTTCCCGCCAAGCTGGTCGGCGATGCGATGCGTCTGGAGCAGGTTCTTCTGAACCTGTGCATGAATGCGATCAAGTTTACGATGAACGGCCTGGTCAAGCTGGAAGTGCAGGTCGCGGAGACGAACAAGGACAAGGCCACCCTGTTGTTCGAAATCTCCGACACCGGCATCGGCATGAGCAAGGAGCAGTTGGAGCGGCTGTTCAAGCCGTTTACGCAGGCGGACAATTCCACCACCCGCAGATTTGGAGGCACGGGACTCGGTCTGGTCATATCCAAAAATCTGGTCGAAATGATGGGAGGCAAGCTTCGCGTACAAAGCGAGGAAGGAATGGGCAGCTGCTTCAGCTTTACGCTGCCGTTCGGCTTCGACATGGCGCGGCACGGAGCCGGCAAGCAAACGGTGCTGGCTCAGGAATATACCGTATGGGTCGCCGAAGACAGCGACCGGATGCGGGAGCACTGGTCTGCGGCATTGGAAGGACTGGGCATGACCGCCATTACCTACTCGTCCTGGCATGCCTTGCGCGACCGGTTGTATTTGATCGGCGAGGGCGCACGGCCGAATCTGCTGCTGATGGATATGGAAATGCCCGATATGTACGGCTTCGACACTTGGCTCGATTTGCGGAAGGAAGCGGAAAGCGCCGGCATCCCGATGATTGCCCTGACTACGTCTTACGGCCGGGACGAGCTGCTCCAGCTGCCGCCGGAGCACCGTCCTGCGGCGATTCTGCTCAAGCCCGTTACCCGGGATATGCTCGTTCGCACGCTTCGCGCCGTCATGGAGCAATCCGGGCCGGCGCAAGCCGGCGGCGTCTCGGCGGTACGGACCGAGGAAACGCCTCCTTCGCCTCCCGGCGAAACGGTTCGCCGAAGGGTGCTGCTGGCCGAGGACAACAAGATCAATCAGCTGGTCGCCATCGAGCTGCTGAAGGAATGCGGCTGCGAAGTCGGATTGGCGGAGAACGGCCGCGAGGCGCTCCTGAAGCTGGAGGAACAATCGTGGGACATGATCTTGATGGATATTCACATGCCGGTGATGGACGGGACGGAAGCTGTTCGCACGATCCGGAGCCGGACTGAGTACGACGACATTCCGATCGTGGCGCTGACGGCCAATGTCGTGAAGAAGGATCATGAGCATTACAAGAAGCTAGGCATGAACGATGTCATTACGAAGCCGCTGTCCATCGAACGGCTGCGGGAAACGCTGGCTCGGTGGCTGTCTCACGATCCGTTGCCGGATTCGTCTTCGGCGCCCGTCGCTTGCACGCTTGAGACGGCACGGCTTCGCGGAAGCGCCTCAGATGCCGCCGGCACCGTTGTTGCGCCGATTGCGGGAATGGATATGCAATCCGCGCTGGATCGCGTCAACGGCAAGCTGCCGATTCTTCTCCATATGATGGAGCAATTCAAGCTGGATTACCATCTGTTCATGGACAAGCTGAGAATGGCGCTTCAGCAAGGAGAGCGAGATACGGCCATACGGCTGCTTCATACGCTGAAGGGGGCCGCCGGATATTTGTCCGCCCATGCCGTGGTCGAGGCGGCCTCGGCCGCCGGAAGCGCCGTGAAGCAGTCGGACAACCTGCAAGGAGAGGAGCTTCGTTTGGCGCTGGCCCGTTTGGAAAGCGAGCTCGGAACGCTTTTGCAAGGGCTGAAAAGATCATGATCACGAAGCAGGATCGGTTCGACAATTAAATCTAACAATTTTCTAACAATATATTGTGACGAGAGTTGCGGTGTTGTATAGTAGATGTACATTAAATAATCGACAGAAGTCTTCAATTCCAAAAAGGGTGGCGCCGATGTACAAAGTACTAGTTATTGAAGATGACGTCATGATGAGCAATATGCTGTCCATGTATCTGACGGAAGAGGGTTATGAGGTCAAGCAAGCGTACAAAGGCCAAGACGGCCTGCAGCTGGCGGCCGAATTCGACCCGCATCTTGTGCTGCTGGATCTGATGCTGCCCGACGTGGACGGCATTGAAGTGTGCATGCAACTGAGAGGAAGCTCGATCGTACCGATTATGATTTTGTCCATGAAGAGCGAAGTGTCCGAACGCGTTCAGGCGTTGAAGGCGGGTGCGGACGATTATTTGTGCAAGCCGTTCAGCATGCACGAGCTTACCGCACGGGTGGAAGCGTTGATTCGCCGCTCCATTATGATACAAGCCGAGGCAGTGAAGGAAACGGCATCGGCAGTGGAGACGGAGGAGCCGATACAGCTCGATACGGAAAGACGGCTGCTAGTCGTAAAGGGCCAGCCGATCGAGACGACTTTCTCCGAATATGAGCTGATGAAGCTGTTTCTGTCCCATCCGGGCAAAGTGTTCAGCCGGGAAGAGCTGATTAACGCGATCCGGGGGTTTGATTCCTTCGTTACGGATCGCGCCATCGACGTCCATATTGTCAATCTTCGCAAAAAGATAGAGCAAAACCCGAAAGAACCGCGATTAATCCGTACGGTATGGGGATTCGGGTACAAGTATACGGCAGAATTGTAGCCGCTGTCTTTAGACAGCCGCCGACTTCTCCGCATACATACATGTTAGATTTATTTTAAGTATTCCATGCGATGGAATACTTATTTTTTTGCGTTTCAGGCTAATTCGGGCTTGCTGAACACTAAAAAAAAACAACAAAAACCGCATAACAACAAGGATTCTAAGGCCCATTTGTCGAAATCATATGCAAAGGAAATGTTTGAAAACCACCTAAAACCTTTGCAGATGGAGTG